>Ga0265354_1000008_pt1 | contig 30843 bp, 28 predicted proteins | sample NZE1metagenome_FD_189074 | JGI IMG/M metagenome (GOLD analysis project Ga0265354, IMG submission 189074) | Rhizosphere microbial communities from Maridalen valley, Oslo, Norway - NZE1 | ecosystem: Host-associated > Plants > Roots > Rhizosphere > Soil | place: Norway: Oslo | collected 2017-09-14 | reverse complement strand
GGAGTCTTGGGAAAGATCGGGCCGTACCTGCCTTGCTCAACCTTGTCCGTGAAAAATCCCCCCTTGGGAATCGCCATCGCTTGTGGTTTCGTCCAATCGTTTTCTTGGGGCTCTGATGGTTTCGCGGTCGAAGCTGTGGCCATGTCACTCTCCTTGGTCAGGTGATGAGATTTTCACCCACACTCAGGTTCTTATTCCGTCGACGCTTGTTTCTCGTCTTGAGATATAAGAATCGTGCGGGTTGATCGTAGGATGACCCGTTGGTAGCAGCCACTAGGGAAATCCCTAGCTCATTGGAATTGCCGTTGGTCACCTGCGGTATCGTGACTAAAATGATTTACTTGGCCGGCTGCCTTTTCATTTTGATTGCACCTGTGTTTGCGCCATCATCGCTATCCTAAGAGGAATCGGGATTCCATGGCACTTCAATCCAACGATGCGCTTGCCGAAATTCGCGACTCGCTTCTGAACACCTACGCGATCAATGACGCCATGAACCAGCTCGTCCTCTCGCGCCTCGACCCGCACACCTGGCGTGCCCAGCTCCCAGGCCAGAAAGCCTCCGGCCGCACCGTCGCCGCCATCTTCGCGCACCTCCACAACTGCCGTCTAAAATGGCTCAAGAAATCCGCGCCGCACCTTAAATGTCCAGCCCCGCTAAATCCCCATCGCTGTACCAAGAAGCAGGCCGCCGCCGCCCTCAAGAAAAGCGCCGCGCAATGCCAACGCATGCTCGCGGATGCTCTCTCGGGCGCCCCGGCTCGACGCGTGACCAAGTTCGTTCGCGATAGCTGGATGCCCACCTGGCCCGCCACCGGCACCATGTTCGCCTACATCTTCGCCCACGAAGCCCACCACCGCGGCCAAATCCTGATGCTGGCCCACCAGCTAGGTCACCCCCTCCCCGAATACCCCGGCCTCTGGCACTGGGAAAAACTCTGGAAGAAGGTCGGCCTAACTCCCCATCCCCAGGAGCGCAGACCGCGATGAACCAAGCCCGGCCGGCCTAGCCAACCGCCACCTAAATTTAGTAGGGGCACGGCACGCCGTGCCCGACGCACCATTCTCGCAACAATACGCCAACGTACAGAACACCTAAGTCCTTTATCCGCAACGCTTACAAAAAAAGGGGGAGAGGCAAAGTGGCATAGCCAGCTCGTCTCCATCGCGCGGTTTGTGCGCGATGAATTCTGGCTGTGCTCGGAAGCCGCCTAGGCATCCCGTCGAAGCTCGTGGTGGAGGACAGTGCAGACGTTCGCCAGCAAAGATGGTAGCGATCGACGATCCGGCGAAAGAAAGGCCATCGAGCCGCCAGCCCAGAAGGCAACCAAGGCGCACGCAAGTCCTTTATCAGCAACGGTTACAAAAAAGTGGGGTAGGTAGCACAGCCCCCTCTTCTCCATCGCGCGGTTTGTGCGCGATGAATCCTGGCTATTCTCTGAAATCTATCGACCACTTAGCCAGCTAACGAATCTCGATCGACTAAGGTGCGACAGACGCGGACAACCCCTGGCGGGCCGCCACCAACTGCAAGAAATGCCTGTGCACAGCAGTGTCTTGCGTCAACTCAGGGTGAAACGTCCCCGCCATCAAATTACCCTTCTGCACCAGCACCGGCTTGCCTCCATGCTCAGCGAGGACTTCCAAGCCGGAGCCGACTCGCTCAATGATGGGCGCCCGGATAAAAACCATCTCCAAAGGAGCATCCGCCAGCTTGCTCGACCCAAAAAACACATCGCTGGCCAACTGCCGCCCATACCCATTGCGCAAAACCGTCATGTCCAACAAACCTAAAGACGTCTGCGCAGGATTCTTCACCTCGGTCGCCAAAAGAATCGCCCCAGCACAAGTGCCGAAAATGGCCCCACCCTCCGCCGCAAATTTCTTCACCGCTTCAAACAACCCTTCTTCCTGCAAAAATTGCAGCTGGGTCGTACTTTCACCGCCAGGAAGAATCAACCCATCGCACCCATCAAGGTCGCCAACAGTGCGCACCTCGACGGTGTCCGCGCCCAGCTCCGCAAGCCGAGCCGCATGCGCCGCAAAATCACCCTGCACCGCCAAAATTCCAATCTTCACGCCAAGCACTCCATCTGAATTTGTAGGGCACGGCACGCCGTGCCCATCTTTTCGTCTTGTAGTGGCGCAGCATGCTGCGCAAGCTTACTATTGTGCCCGTCTTCGGGCTGGCACAGCATGCTGTGCCACTACAAACAACAAAAACAATCTCAACAAATCGTTACCAGCCGCGAGTCGACAGCATGTCCTTCTCTTCGAGCTGCCGCACATCGATGCCGGGCATCGCTTCGCCGAGATCTTCGCACGCCTCCAGCACGGCCTTCGGATCATCAAAGTGCGTGGTCGCTTTCACCACGGCCTTTGCACGGGCTTCCGGATCGCTGGACTTGAAAATGCCCGAGCCGACGAACACAGCTTCCGCGCCGAGACGGCGCACCAGCGCCGCATCCGCGGGCGTCGCAATCCCACCCGCCGAAAAATTCGGAACAGGCAATTTGCCGGTCTTGGCAATCTGGCGAATCAAATCGAGCGGCGCGCCAAGTTCTTTTGCCTCGCGCATTAGCTCGTCGTCGCGAAGAGTCGTCAACTTTTTCATCTGGCTCACAATCGTGCGCATGTGGCGCACAGCTTCGACCACGTTGCCGGACCCCGCCTCGCCCTTGGTGCGAATCATCGCCGCGCCTTCCGCGATGCGCCGCAACGCTTCGCCGAGGTTGCGCGCGCCGCAAACGAACGGCACACGGTAATCATGTTTCCAGACATGATTCTCTTCATCGGCGGGAGTCAGCACTTCGCTCTCGTCGATGAAATCCACTTCGAGCGCCTGAAGCACTTCCGCTTCGGCAAAATGTCCGATGCGGACTTTGGCCATCACCGGAATGGTGACCGTTTTCATTATCTCGCGAATGATCTTGATCGACGCCATTCGCGCCACGCCGCCTTCCTTGCGAATATCGGAGGGCACGCGCTCGAGCGCCATCACGGCACAGGCACCGGCCTTCTCTGCAATCTTGGCCTGCTCGGCGTTGGTCACATCCATAATGACGCCGCCCTTGAGCATCTCAGCCAGGCCGACTTTCACGCGCCATTCGTTCGCATTGCTATCTGCACCGCCGCTGCCGTTCACTTTCTTTGCGTCCATATCGTTTCTCCTCTAGTCCGAAATTATTCGGCGTTTTTTTTACCGCCAAAATCCTTTATGCCGCTTTCCTCTATGAGCCACTCACTTCAGCCGTGGCCTTTTCTTTCTGGCCGATCACCACGAATCTTCCGGTCCCTCGCGCCAGCACTTCGCCCGCTCCGTTCCGAATTTCTCCTACGAGAAAAAGATTACGTCCCTTCGCCTCCGTCTCGTAGCCTTCCACGACGATCTCTTCATTCACCTTAACCGGCTTCAGATATTGGACCGTCAACTCCGCCGTCACGGCGCGAACCTCGCGAAAGCGGCAGACTTTTCCCATTACTTCATCTAAGAGGGTCGCAATAATTCCGCCGTGACCCATTCCTCCGCCACCCTGATACGCCTCGCCCAAAATAAATTTTCCCACAATCCGGCGGTTGACGTTGTCTTGCACAAACGTCAGCTTCATGCCGAGGTCGTTCGCTCCGCCGCAGCCAAAGCATTTGTTCGTTGGATTCGGCGCCAATGTAATTGTGTCCGTCAAATTCAGTCAACCTCTCCGCTTCTTTTCTTTACTCCATTACTTCCTTGCTTCGTTTCTTCAAACCAGCGCGACGCGGCTTCTTTCGGCGCGCCGCACTCCGCGCTGCCTTTTGCGCATCTCAACGCGGAGTATATCCGCGAGAATCGTCACGCCGCGCGCAATTTGCTTTTCATCCAAGCCAGCGTAGCCGAGACGAAGGGTGTTGGGCAGCGGATTCTGCACGTAGAAGTATCGGCCAGGCGCGAACAGCACACCACGCTCTTTCGCGTGAATCAAGAGTTCGCTGGCATCAAAGCCCGGTGGAAGTTCGAGCCACAAGCACATTCCGCCGTCGGGACGCGTCCAACGCGTGCCCTCGGGCATGTGCTTGCGAAGGGCCTCGTCCAGAGCCACCAGGCGCGATGCGTAGACTTTGCGCATTTTGGCAATGTGTTTGGTAAATAGACCACGCCGCAAAAATTCCGCCAGCGTTGCTTGCGCAAGTTGGTCTGTGTGCAGATCGGTGGTCTGCTTCACGATACGCAGGCGTTCGATGGCCGTCGCTGGGGCGACAATCCATCCCACTCGCAGCCCAGGGAACGCAACTTTTGCAAAACTATCGATATGAATCACGATGTTGCCGCGGTCGAGTTGCTTCAAGGAAGGCACACGCTCGTCGCGGGCGTGGAGTCGCGCGTAGATGTGATCTTCGACGACGGGAACTTGGTGGCGTCCAGCAAGTTCCAGCACTTTGCGTCGCGACGCCAGCGGCATTGATGTACCGGTAGGATTCTGAAAATCTGGGGTAAGCACAATCAGTTTCACGCGATTTGCGGCGAGTGTAGCTTCTAACGCTTCCAGGTCAAGCCCGAGAGTGGTTCCAGGCTCTGGACGCGTTTGCATGGGCACAGCAAGACAGCGTGCGCGTGCGCCATGGAAGATTGCCATCGCACCAGGATAAGTCGGATTCTCGAGAATGACGGAATCCCCGGGCCGCACGAAAGCCTTGCTGATGATGTCCAGTGATTGTTGGCATCCGTCTGTGATTAAAAGATTTTCGTCTTTTGCAGGAATGCCGTCGGCGCGAAGATGATCGAGCAGCGCTTCCTTTAGTGGTCCATAACCATCCGAGGGCCCGAGCTTTAGAACATCCGTGGCTTCTCGCCGAAGAACCGCGTTCACACAGATTTGCAATTCGTCGACGGGGAAGAATTCCTCGGCCGGGCGCGCCATCACAAAGGACAACGCATTCTCGGGTGCGGAGGCCGTCAACCGGCTGAGCGCTTCTTCGCCGCGTTCATCAGCGAAGAGCAGCTCCCAGCGAATTCCGGCGGTTCCATTTCCATTCAGCACGGGCGGAGGTGGCGGAGTAAGTTTTAAGCCGTTTCCATTTCCTTTGATATAGGTGCCGCGACCGACGTGCCCCTGAATGAGGCCTTCGGATTCAAGCTCGGCGTAGGCGTTTGCTACTGTGGTGCGATGGACTCCCAGCATGGTGGCGAGTTCGCGGCTGGCGGGAATGCGGTCGCCGGGGCGCAAATCGCCTGCGTGCACGAGCGAACGAAGTTGATCGCGAAGCTGTATGTACAGCGGGACGTGGCTCTCAGGCTGGAGATGCAGTGGCAACATTGTCTCTCACCTTGAGCCAATTCTACACGATATTGGACTGCTGCAAGAGCCAATTTGTCTACCGTCATTTTGGTGGGTTTTTGGGGCGTTTTTGAGTCCGGAGAAGGAAGGAGAGCCGGATTATTGGGCCGGACCGGAGGCGGCGTCCTTGGCTGCCGGGGGAAAGCGGCAGCAGAGCTGCCGCACTCCAGATGCCTAGAGCTTGTTCCATTAATGGATCAAATGGCGGAGCGGGGAGTTTTCTCAGGGGCTGAAGCCCCTCCGTTAGCGGGCTCTTTTGGCACGGCTAAAGCCGTGCCCTCCCCGGAGGCATTTATGAGACGGCTTTTAGTTAGAGGGTGGCTTGTAGCCTAGGCGGCCATTTTTTTCGCCCGAGGCCAAGGCGCGGATGCAAAGCTTGGTCAGGTCTTTTTCGTCGCATTGGAAAATTTCCATGACCGGGAGGTCTTCGTCCTGGACCTCATACTCCCCTGCTTGCATGTCTTCCGTGTCGTCATCGGAAGCGCTGACGACGGGGCTGCCGGGGTGGGCGCGAATGCGGAATTGGCCGGAGGCAGGCTCGTAGTTCGCATAGCTGAAGCAATGCCCGATGCAGGCACGGTCGACGATGTGACCGATAAAAGAGACGCGCGAGTCCGGAGGGGCCCAGACCGTTGCGATCACACGCGTGCCGAATGGCAATCCGCTAACAATTTGCTCGGCGCTGGATTCCATGCGGTTCAAGTCGAGTGTGTCGGTGTACAAGAAAGTGAAGAAGAAAAGCGCGAATGCGCCGAAACCCGCGAGGTGCCACTTCCTAGGTTTCAGACAGCCCATAAGACAAAGTCCAAATATGGCTGTGATCGCTGTCAGTCGTGAGGCAAGCAATCCAATCCAACCGCCGGAGACTGATGGCCGCAAATTTTCAGGCAGCAGGGCCACGGCAACGATGGCAATGAAATACAACTCAGCGGGAAGCCGTAAAGACTGCCCAAAAAAAATGTCTTGCCGGCGAGAAATCAGATCGACAATGACGCAAAGCACTCCGAAGCCAAGTGCTGCCCAACCGAGCACGACGTAGCGTTGTCCGTAGAGCGTTAGCTGATCGGCTCCGTTCATTACATAAAAAGGGCTGTGATCCCAATCGACAGGGAAATTCGTCTGATGCGCGAGATACCAGTGAATAGCAAACAGTGTGACGAGGGCAGATGCCGGTGCGCACAATTTCCACCAACTCGGCAGCTTAATCCAAAGAAAGAGATAGAGCGCCATCCCTATCAACAGGAGGAATCCTATCGGATGTGCTAAGAGAATGAATGGCGCGATGACGATCCCCAAGAGTCGCTCCAATCCCCTTCCCCGCCAAAGAAGAGCGAGGCTGAATGATGCGAGGCCAAGCGACAAATAGTAGTTGAGGAATCCCATGTTGAAGGCGTAGCCGTAAGCCAGCATGGCGATGCATGGAGTGAGAAACCAGGGCGGCCGACCGGTGGCAGCGGCAACGAAAGCAAAAACTCCCCAAAAGAAAATCAGCACGCAAAGCGAGACGACAATCTTTTCGGCCGCTGCGAAACCCACGATATTTGCAGCGTGCAAAAGCATCCAGTCAAACAACACATTATTCCATTGGTGGACGATGTAGAGGCCCGGGGCTCGGCCCTTCTCGATTAATTGGGCCAGCCACGCGTTGTAGACGTGGCTGGCAAGATCGCCGGCTTCGATGCGCCGGTGCCAAAGGCACGGCACGATCATCACGATAGAAATGGCGAGAATGGTCCATTTTCTTGCGCGTACGAACTGCCACCCCGACGAGGCTTCCCTCGCTTCACTGGTCATCTTTTAGCTCGCGCGCCATTTCGCAATGCAGACACCTCATTCGAGATTCGAGTCCAGCCATTCTACTATCTCTGGCACTGGCGCTCGAAGCGGATCGGATGTATGTGGCTAGACCAGGCACACGTCAGGCCAGCTCCCAACCCAACGTAACTGCGGCGAGCATACTTTACTTGCTATACTTCGTTGTTGTCCGACAAACATATGTCCAAAGGTCATTTAGAGCCGACGCCCACTGGAGCCGAAGTTCGCCTGACGGGTCTGCCGAATGAGATTGAAATGGCTGCCTCAGCTGAAGCCAATCGGCGTTTGAAAGCAGTTCAGGCGGCCCATGAAGTCGCTACATGGACTTGGGACATAGTCGAAAACCGGTTGGTGGCTGATGAAAACCTGGCTCGATTGTTTGGGGTGAGCGCCGAGGATGCACGGGGCGGTCCCATAGAGAACTATATACGGGCAATTCATCCCGAGGATCGAGGGGCCGTTCACAGCGCGATTTCTAAAGTGTTGGAGGGCCCGAACGACAGGTACGAAATTACCTATCGTGTTGTCAGAGAAAATGGCGATTTGTCCTGGGTTTCTGCTCGCGGGACCGTGGAACGCGATGCCACAGGGAAGGCCATCTCTCTTCCAGGTGTCGTCATTGATATTTCAGAGCTGAAGGCGACGCAACAAAAAGCAGACGATCTCCTCTTTCGGCTCGACCAGCAGGCGCGGATTCTTGATATCACGCTTTCTTCGATTTCCGACTTTGCCTATATTTTCAACCGCGAAGGCCGATTTGTGTTTATCAACCGGTCTCTTTTGGATCTCTGGGGGCTAAAACTCGAGGACGCCGTCGGCAAAAACTTCTTCGATTTGAAATATCCTGATGAACTTGCCGCACGCCTTCAACGGCAAATTCAGACAGTATTCGAAACGAAAGCAGGCCTGACGGACGAGACTCCGTACACCAGTCCAACTGGCGCGGGAGGCTACTACGAATATATATTCCGCCCGGTCCTGGACCGCGAAGGAAACGTCGAGCTGGTTGCGGGCTCGACTAGAGATATCACGTATCGCAAAAGCGTGGAGTCGGACCTCCGGCAGAGCGAGGAACGACTTCGCTCCCTGACTGAATCGCTCGAGAGTCAGGTTCAGGAGCGCACCAAAGAATTGGAAATGCGTACGCGTGATGTGCTGCAGCAATCGGAACAGCTGCGCGAGCTCTCCGTCCGCCTGATGAAAACGCAAGACGAGGAGCGTCGTCACATTGCTCGAGAAATGCATGATAGCGCTGGGCAGATCATCGCGGCGTTAGCTATGAACCTCGCACAAATTTCGAAGCAATTCGGAAGTGTCAATCAAACGGCAGGGGAACTCGCGAGCCAGGCCCAATCGATGGTAAAGGAATTGGAACAGGAAATTCGGGCGACGTCCTATCTGCTTCATCCACCGCTTTTGGACGAACTTGGACTTCGTGCGGCACTGGCCTGGTACATTGAGGGTTTGCAGCAGCGCGTCGGGATTAATGTTCGGCTGTCCATGAGTGAGTTCGAGCGGCTGCCCGAAGACATGGAGCTGACAATCTTCCGCGTTATTCAGGAGTGTTTGACAAACATACACCGGCACTCGGACAGCAAATCCGCGGATTTAAGTTTAGCCTGCGATGTCGCCAACGTAGTCATCGAGGTGCGCGATTTCGGAAAAGGAATCTCCGAACAAAATCTCGCTAAAATTAGGAATCGAGGCGTCGGTGTAGGACTCCGCGGAATGGTTGAACGGGTGCGGCCGTTCGCCGGTGACGTACGGATCAACTCAGAAGAAGGAAAAGGAACCACGGTCACGATTACTCTTCCGCTCGCGTGTCAAACTGGCAGCGCGATGGGTTCAACTGCAGGCGATTCAGGACGCTCCAGCTCCTGACAAATTTAGACGAATAAGCCTTAACGTGAGGGGCCCTTCGAAGCTCAGGGTAAACAAGCCCATCCCTTATAAGTTTCAAATGGTAAGAGAACTATCGAGAGAGTTGGTTTTCGCCGAGTTTTTTGAGGCGGTCGCGGAGTCGGCGTTGTAGTGGAGTGGGCGTGTTGGGATTGAATGCGACGAGATACCAGAGCGGCTGGCTGCGATCCTTACTGAGCCAAGTGAGCGTCCCTGCATCGGCGTTTGGATGGCGGGCGACATTTTCGCGAATCGCGCCGTAGGGATGCTTTGCCAGCTTATTTAGAGTTTTTGCGTTGGCGCGCGGATGTTCGCTGATCAACCGCAGCAAATAGAAATCTTCTTCAGGCGCTTGCTTGACGAGCTTTTCGAGCATTTCTGGTTTGGCGTCGGCGCTTAGCACGAGACCGATTTTTTCATCCCAGGCTGTATTGATTTGATTGAGTTCGCGGGTGCGCGCGTGGATGAGATCTTCCAGAATGCGGCGCTCCTGCTGCAGCCGGGCGATGGGCAAATTCGTGCCTTCGAGCGAATCGAGAACGCGCAGCAGATGCTGACGCTCACCGAAGACGATTTGCGAAGTGCGCGTCACCGCGCCTTTCTCTTTTTCCTTGTGCTGCACGAGGTCGGATCGTCGCATTGTCAGATTGCTCCAGCCGAATCTTTTCCCAAGCCCGTACAGCGGGGCCGGACTGCTTGCCGCCAACCCACGAATTGCGCTACAGGGGTGGGTAAATCGTCTATTGGTGGCTCAAGCGAATTATGTTCCGCGCACCGCATGGGGTAAAGTTTGGTGCGCGTGGTATGTGCCCGATGTGCAACCGTCTGGCGGGGCTGCGAAAGAGCGCGAAGGAACAAGGACTGCTATCCATGAATGCATTTGATGAACATAAGGATGAGCTGGAACACTTTGAGCAGATGTACGGACGGGAGCGCGGTCGGTTGGCCGTGTCACTGGACCGCATGACGAATGCGCTGGTGCTTGTCGGGCAGCACGGCGTTTACTGCACCAGCCAGCGAAATGCAGCGGTTCCCGCGATGGATTTGCGCATCATTGCGCAGGAACTCGAGCATGCGAAGCAGCTCGTGCAATCGGTTATGGAAGAGTTAAAACGCGCGAGAGAGAAGCGGAACGCTTAGATCGTGGGCCACACCGTTTCCGCAGAACCCGGCTGAAACTGCGGTGCGCCGCCACAAGAAATCAGGTCGTAATCAAAAAGGGATTCGTGTTGCGTTCCTGACCGATGCTGGTCAGGCGGCCGTGGCCGGGATAGACGATCGTTTCGTCGGGCAACTGCATCAGCTTGCCGCGAAGAGAGTCCGTGATCTGGTCCATCGAACCGCCCCATAAATCGGTGCGGCCAATGCTGCCGGCGAATAGAGTGTCGCCTGCAAAAAGCCGTGGAACGGGCATGGCTACGGCGCCAGCGTCCTTCGGTAAATAGAGGCACACGCTGCCCGGCGTATGACCCGGTGTGTGCATGACGTTGGCTTGGAACGAACCCCAGCTCAACGCGTCGCCCTCTTTCAAAAGCTGGTCGACATCGCAGATCTCCGGCGTGGCAATGCCGAGGAACGCCGCTTGCACTTCCATCCCTTGATAAAGGGGGAGATCGTCGCGATGCATTAGGATGGGAGCGCCGGTGTACTGGCGCAGCTTGCTGAGGCCGCCGACGTGGTCGATGTGCGCATGAGTGCTGACGATGGCTTTGACTGTTAGCCTGTGCCGGCCAAGGAGTTCCAGAATGCGGGTGACTTCGTCGCCCGGATCAATCACGAGCGCTTCACGGGTGATGGGGTCGCCGATGATCGAACAATTGCATTGCAGCATTCCCACGGGAATGGTGATGTGGATGAGTCCTTGCGATACAGCGTCGAAGGTGGGCACAGCGTCCGTCATAACTTTGGATTATATCATCCACCGCGGCCAAAGCATGAGCGCGCGGCAGGCGCATACACTCTTTTACTTTGCTAAGCTGTTGAGGGAAGGAGAAGCATGGAGACAAGAGAGACAGGCGTCGCGATCGAAACTCCGCTTGCCGCGCTGCACAAAGACTCCGGTGCGACTCTGGGAACGTGGTTCGGGTGCGTCCTGCCGGACCATTGGATCGACCCGCGAGAAGAGCAAGAGTTTGCGCGCAAGAGTGTGGCGCTGGTCGACAAGAATTGCCTGGCTTATCTTTCTTTTACCGGGCCGGACCGGGTGCGCTATTTGAACGCCATCCTGACGAACAACATTAAAGAACTTCAGGTCGGACAAGGAAATTCGTCGCTGCTGCTGAATCCTCAAGGGCGCATTCTTGCGGAAGTCGAGACTTACGCGCTGCCTGAGAGTCTCTTTTGCCTTTCCTACGCGATGATTCGGGAACGGCTCATCGAAGTGATCGAAAAATACATCATCATGGATGATGTGACGCTTACCGATGAATCGCTGCAATATGGAGCCTTGGCGATTGAAGGTCCAAAGGCTGCCGACGTTGTTCAAGAGCTAGCAGGAATCGACCTCTTGGCTTTTACTGAGCTTGGTCGCATAGAGACAACGGTTGCGACGATTCCCTGCTGGCTTAAGAGGCGTTCTCCTGGCGGAGTTGCGGGATGCGAGTTCATGGTCGAACAGGGACAACTGACGAATCTTTGGCAGATTCTTTTGGAATGCGTGAAGAAACATGGCGGCGGTCCGATGGGCTATGCGGCGATGAGCACGCAGAGGCTTGCGCAAGGAGTGCCGTGGTTCGGATACGACTTTGGAGAAAAGCAGATTCCTCACGAGGCCGGCTTGCAGGACAGTCACATCAGCTACACGAAAGGCTGCTATACGGGACAGGAGATTGTGGAACGCGTGCGGTCGCGTGGGCAAGTGAATCGGCGAAGAGTCGATATTCTATTTGACGGCTCAGGCGTTCCGGCTGCGGGTGAGACGCTGACCGTGGACGGCAAGGAAGTGGGGTTCGTCACGCGGGCCGCTGTTCCCTCCTTTTTGACTCACGCGATTGGAATGGGATATGTCCGCAAAGATCACAACGTTGTCGGAAGCAAGCTGAATTGGTCTGGTGGGAATGCGATCGTTTCCAAGTTTCCCGAAGCGTTTACTGCAGAAAACACGACGGCGAAGTAACGGCAATTCAGATTTTCCGCAAGCATTCCTCTTCAGAATTTCAGGTGGGTTAATCGAATTCGCGGCGCGGGGCGGATTGCTTTGCTCCGACGCGGCCGGCGGTGATTTCAGCTTTGAAGTAATTTTCGCCTTTGATCGGGCAACTGGCGAGGCGGCGAAGCATAGCGATCTGGCCGATGTGGGTGAGGGCATCCGCGATGGGGCCTTGAAAAAGGCCTTCGGCTGGAGAATGAAGCGGACCCGGCGAGGCAAGATAGTCGTCGAACTTTTTCAGCGAGGCAAAGAACCGGGCGATTTCCGCATCCCAGGCAAGCGGTTGCGAATCGCGCCAGGCCGCTTCCCCACTCGCCATCGAAAGAGCCCAATCGAAAAGATCGCCCACGTGGGCGAGAATTTTCGATGGAGTACGAGGGCTGTTGCCGAGAGTAAACAGCGCGAACGATTCTGGGGCGCCGCGCAGCGCTTTTCCACCACGATAGGCGACTGTGGCGACAGTGTGGCGAAGGAGTTGGCGAGCGGGATCTGCAGTCGTGGACATGGTGATCAATTCTCCGAAGCGGGCGGACAAAAACTAGCGCTTAGTATAAACGCGGACGTAGTCGACAAGCATGGTTTGCGGAAATTTGGTGGTCGCGTCTGGGCTGCCTGGCCAATCGCCTCCTACGGCGAGATTGAGAATGATGAAAAACGGATGATCGAAAACCCATTTTCCGCCGGCGGGCCAGTCGGAAGAGCGGAAGGTCGCGTAGAGATTCGAGTCGACGTAGAAACGGACTGTGTCGGGTTCCCATTCGACGGCGTAGAGATGGAAATCGGCGGCAAAGATCTGGCTGGCTGGAAGAGTTAAAGTTGAAGTTAAGTCGCTCGTAGGAGCGACTGTGCTGGGGCCGTGCAACGAACCGTGAATCGTGCCGGGTTCTTTGCCGATGTTTTCCATGATGTCGATTTCGCCGCTCTTCGGCCAGCCCGCGGTCGGAATGTCCTGGCCGAGCATCCAGAATGCAGGCCAGATTCCCTGCCCTTCGGGGATTTTTATTCGCGCTTCGAAACGGCCGTAGGTTTGCGTGAAAAGATTTTGTGTTTTTAGGCGGGCGGAGGTGTAGTCGCGTTTTACGCCGTCAGCGGCAGTGTACGTTTCCTTTCGTGCGGTGATAACGAGATTGCCTTTTTCGATGTGGGCGTTTTCTTTGCGATCGGTGTAGGACTCGAGTTCTTGGTTGCCCCACCCTTTGCCACCGATATCGTAGGTCCATTTATTGGAGTCTGGTGAGGAACCGTCTGGGCCGTTGAATTCGTCGCTCCAAGCTAGGGTCCACATGGACGGTGGAGGCGGGGGAGGTGGGTGGTGGATAACATGACAGCCGGAGCATAGAGGAATCGAGCAAAGCAGTGCGATGCGAAGGATTTGGAAGGGCTTTACGCGGAGCTTCGACATGCAAAATCAAAAGAGCACAGACTGAAGTCTGTGCTACTTAATCGAGATTCAGGGCGCGCTTGAAGGAGCCTTTTTCGTTGTCGATTTTCTTTTGTAGTTGAAGGATGGCGTAGAGGACGGCCTCGGGGCGCGGCGGGCAGCCGGGGACGTAGACATCGACGGGAATCACCTGGTTGCAGCCTTGCACGATGGCGTAATTGTTGAAGACGCCGCCGGAGGTGGCGCAAGCGCCCATGGAGATGACCCACTTGGGCTCGGGCATTTGATCGTAGAGCTGGCGAATGACAGGAGCCATTTTCTGCGAGAGGCGCCCGGCGACAATCATCAGGTCAGCCTGGCGCGGCGATGGACGAAAAACTTCAGCACCGAAACGCGCGACGTCAAAGCGGGCGGCGGCCATGGACATCATTTCGATGGCGCAGCAAGCCAAACCGAAGCCAAGGGGCCAGATGGAGCTCTTGCGGGCCCAGTTCACAGCCTTGTCGAGCGTCGTGAAAATAATGCCTTCGTCTTCGAGCAGACTGCCGAAGTCGTCGGGTTTGGTGAGTGTGACGTGTTTGCCAAGCGATGTGCTCATGGTGCCCTCGTCTGATTTCATTTTCGCACAGGCGAGCGGGGGACACAAATGAAGCTGAGCAACGCATTCTGGGACGACTAGTTCAGTTCTGAGTAGTATGATAGTCCGATGTGTTCTCAGCAACAAGGGCGCGCAGAAACGCCGCGCTTTCTCGCAACGATTGGCGAGCTTCGGGAACGAGGTGTGGCGCGAGTTGCCAGGCGTGCGGAACGACCGGCCAAACCTTTAGTTCAACGCGAACGCCTGCGGCCCGGGCTTTTTCAGCCAAACGTGTGGAATCGTCGCGCAGAACTTCATCCTCGCCGACGTGAATGAGAAGCGGCGGAAGCCCAGTGAGATCGGCGTAGAGCGGAGAAGCGATTGGGTTGTGCGGATCCATTTCGCCCAAATAAAGACGTGCGCTGAAAACCACGTCCGGTCCATGGAACATGGCACAGCTTTCGGAGTTGGTGCGAATAGATTCACCGGTGGCAGCGAGATCGGTCCACGGCGAGAACAGTGCGGCTCCCGCCGGAAGAGGATTCCCTTCTTCGCGAAGCGTCAAGAGGAGAGAGAGCGTGAGGCCGCCGCCCGCGGACTCCCCGCTGACGACAATGCGCTCGGGGGAATAGCCTTCGCCCAGAAGTCCGCGATATACCGCAACAGCGTCATCGACTGCGGCTGGAAATTGATTTTCTGGCGCGAGACGGTAGTTCGGCGCGAAAACGCGGAATCCTTGACGCGCGAACGATACCGTAATCGCTCGGTGCGTCTGCGCCGAACATCCAAAATAACCGCCGCCATGCAAATACAGAAGGACCGCGTTTGCCGAGCCAGTTCCCTCCACCCATTCACCGGGAACGCCGCCGACTTGCGCGGGAGAAATGCGCACATCAGCGGGCACCTTATAAGGATCAGGATTTAGAATTTTGCGTGCGACGCGATAGTCGCGCACACCTCGGAGTTTACGTTTGACCCGCCATTTGATGATCCACACTGAGAGATGAGCTTGCCAGCTTGCCATGTTTGATGCTTTCCGTTTTTCGCCTGAGAGACGACGAGAGAATAGCAAAGTTCGCAGGCGAGTAGGCTATACGGCGAGAACTACTTTGCCGAACTGTGATCCTGCTTCGAGATACGCGTGCGCGGCGGCAGCTTCCGCGAGCGGAAAAACGCGATCCACGATTGGCTTGAGGCGGCCTGCAGCGACGAGCTTCATGACTGTCAGGAGTTCTGACTTCGCTCCCATGTAGGACCCGAGCAGAGAAAGCTGGCGGCTGAAAAGAAAACGGAGATCGATCTTTGCATCGTACCCGGTCGTTGCGCCGCAAGTCACCAGGCGGCCGGCGAGAGCGAGGCTAGCCACACTTTCGTCCCACGTCGCGGTGCCTACATGCTCGAACACCACGTCTACGCCCCGCTTGTTCGTGATGCGGCGGACTTCGTCGCGGATTCTTTGGGTCTTGTGATTGATGACGTAGTCGGCGCCAAGCTCGCGGGCCTTCGCGAGTTTTTCATCAGTTCCTGCCGTGGCGATGACGCGCGCGCCGAAAAACTTGGCGACTTGTATCCCAGCGGTTCCAACGCCACTGCCGGCTCCTAGAATTAACACGTCTTCCCCCGGCTGAAGTTCAGCGCGCGAGACGAGCATGTGCCAGGCCGTCTGAAAAACGAGCGGGATGCTCGCCGCCTCTTCAAAGGAAAGATTCTCGGGATAGGGCATGCAGTTTACTTCCGGGCAGCGAACAAATTCGGCGCAGCCGCCATCGATCATGTAGCCCAAGTTTGTGAATTGTCGGCAGCGATTGTCGTGGCCGGAAAGGCATGCAGCACATTTGCCGCACGTCACGCCGGGAGCGAGCACTACTTTTTGGCCAACTTTAACCGTCGTTACATCGGCACCAATTTGCGCGACTTCTCCCGATACATCGCTTCCGGGAATGTGCGGTAGCGGAATCGGGACGTTGGGCAGCCCGGTGCGCACCCAAAGATCGAGACGATTCAGCGCGCAGGCTTTGACGCGGACGAGCACTTCATTCGCGCGCAACACGGGCTCCGGCGCATCCTCGTATTTCAATACTTCCGGCCCACCGTGCCGATGGAATCGAATCGCCTTCATCCACCCTCCCATTTTTCGATATAGAGTCGCAACCTAACACGTCACCGAAATCGTGTCCACCCACTGGCGATCCACCGCGACGGGCCACTGTGATCCATCGTTTTTCCGTGGCGCTTGCTCAGACCGCAACCGGAGCCCGACGCTTTAGCGACAAATGAGCACACTCTATTGACGAGCGCTTGCGAAAACATCACCTCAGCAAGACACTGGCACGGTGAACAAGGCACCGCAGAAGCTCACTTTTGCAATCGTCGGAATTGCTCTCGCTTGTGTCAGCTGGCTTGCAATAAAGCAATCCCGTTGTAAACAGCGCAATGAGGTCTTCGCACGCAAAGTTGAAATCATTAAGCAAGATGCCAGCGAAGAGCTTAAGTTGGGGACAAAGAAGGCCGACGTTACCCGCTTCTTCATGAAACACAGCATCCCCTTTACTATCGTTGGGCTTGAAGCATATGGAACTTTAGAAACTTCTGGATGCGCTCCACTCGGCTGCGGTTCAGATAGGGCCATAATCGGCATACGTGTGAAGCTTGATGAAACTGGTGCTGTGGCTGGAGAGGCTGTCGTCGTTGGAATGTATACGGACTGCGTGTAGCCCGGGCCCGTACATTGACACGACCAATGACGCGCCGTAGGCTGAGGGCGGAGGCCGAGCGTGGACCTGTTCGAAGAAATCGTAAAAATGCGGCGCGCGGGGCTGCGCGGAGCGTTGGCCACGATTGTGCACACGAACGGCTCGATCCCCAGCTACGAGAGCTCGCGAATGCTTGTGCGAGACGATGGAACGATCATGGGAACGATCGGCGGAGGCTGCGTGGAGGCAGAGGTTTGGGCTGCCGCTAAGGAAGTGATGCATAAGGAAGCGCCGCGCAAGATGGTTTTTAATTTGAACAATGAGGCGAGTTATGACAACGGCCTCATTTGCGGCGGCACGCTGGAAGTTTTCGTGGAACCTATACTGCCGCAGCCTATCCTTTATCTCTTTGGAGGCGGGCACGTTTCGATGGCTGTGGCGAAGGCCGCCAGCGCCGCTGGATTTGGCATTGCGGTCATCGACGACCGAGAGGCCTTTGCCAACCCTGAACGGTTCGCCATGGCGCAAGAAATTTATACGAGCTACGAGGACGCCTTCGAAAAGATTCGTCCAAATGTTGCCAGCTATCTGATCATCGTTACGCGCGGCCACAAGGAAGATATGCGCGTGCTCGGCTGGGCCGTCCGAACGTCTGCGCGCTACGTCGGGATGATTGGAAGTAAACGCAAAGTCATTTCGGTATTCAAAGCGTTAGAAAACGAAGGATACCGTCCTGAGGAATTTCGACGCGTCTACGCGCCCATGGGTCTGGAGATTGGCGCGCTTGCTCCGGAAGAAATTGCCATCAGCATCGTTGCGGAATTGATTGCCGTTCGACGCAATGCGGAATCGGCTGCGCACAAAAAATTGGTTTACGAACCGCGCCCTGCACTAACGGAACGCTGAAAGCGGAAAGAGGCGGCATGCTGGCTGCCATCATCCTCTCGGGCGGCGCATCGCGCCGGATGGGCTCGCCAAAGGCGCTGCTCTCCTATCAGGGCCGGCCATTCCTTGAACATTTGCTGGACGTAGCCCGCCATCCAAGAATTGGCGTGCGCCGTGTGGTGCTGGGAGCCGATGCGGAGCCTATCGCGAAAGAAGTAAATCTGGCTTCCGATGAGATCGTCATCAATGAGGACTGGGAAAAAGGCCAATTGAGTTCCATTCAGGCGGCGCTGCGGAGCCTCCCTCCACAAACGGAGGGCATCATTCTCTTTCTGATTGACCACCCTCTTATAAGTTCAACGCTTGTCAACGAATTAGTGGAAGCCTTCTACAGTTCCGGTAAGTCCATCGTGCTTCCGGTTTACGAAGGCAAGCGAGGACATCCTGTTATTTTTTCTTCAGCACTGTACGAGGAATTGAAGAACGCGCCGCTCGACACGGGAGCGCGCTCCGTTGTTTGGGCGCACTCCGGCGAAGTTCAGATCGTGCAGACGAATGAAGAAGGCTGCGTCCTCAATCTGAATGATCCAGGCACGATGCAGAGGGCTCTTGGCAGTTGATGGCCGTCTTGCCGGGTTCTTTCGATTACGCCAATTTTGCGAGCAACAGCGTGAGGGCGTCTATGGCGAGTTGCACGCCGTGAAAGGTGGCTGGTGGTAGTCCGCCCAAAGCTTCGGAGATGGTCTCAGCTGTTATCAAGCGCGCTGCTGCGACGGTGCAGCCCGTGAGACGCTCCGTCAAAAATGATGCGGAGGCGATCGAAGTCGTGCATCCGCGACACAGGAAGCGTGCTTCAGTGATTGCGCCACCCTCGACGCGAATTGCCAGCTCGAGAATATCGGCGCAAACAGGATTCGTCGCTTGCACTTCCGCTGTAGAGTTCGCCAGCTTGCCGGCGTTGCGCGGATTCCGAAAGTGTTCGAGGACAAGTTCGCTGTACACAGAACTATCGTAGCCCAACTTGCGCCGCACATTTCAACTTGAGCGTAAAGCTCAACACTAGATTGCAGAATCGGACAATCACTCCTACACTTTCGTTGCGCACCGCGGCAAACAGCCTGAACATATCAATAGCGCTTCGATCTGACCATGCCACGACTAATCATTGAACGACCCGACGCCCCGCCGCGTCTCTATGAGCTGAAGGAAGGCTCCACGATTCACATTGGGCGAGCCGCGTCCAACGACATCACGCTTCCCCACTCGAGCATTTCCCGTAGTCACGCGCTGCTTGAAGGCAATCATGATGTTTGGATTGTTAGGGACCAGCGCAGTGCCAACGGCGTTCTGGTGAACGGCGTGCGCATCGAACACGCGGAGTTGAAGAGCGGCGACGTCATTGGGCTTGGCGACATCAAGCTGCGTTTCGAAAACATGATGAGTGGCACCGTTGTGGCGAAAACTTCGCCGGAGCTGGCCTCGCACCTGACGCAAATCCTGGATCAAGAAAGTGTCGCAAAACTTTTGGAGCGCTCGAAGAACCAGCCGCCTTCGGACTTGACGGGCTCGCGTGTCGATACGGAGGGGCGCGTCGAATATCTCAAGCGTGAGAATCGTTTGCTCACTCTCCTCTATCAAGTCAGCCGGGCTCTGGGTGACAAAACCACCGTTGAAGATGTGACGGAATGCGTGCTCGACCTTGTCCTTCAGATTGATGGAGCGGAACGCGGTTACGCGATGTTGCTCACCGAAGAGTCGCTTCGCGCTGCGCCGCACGCCGCGGCAGGCTACACCTTTTTGCCTGCGATCCTCCGCTATCGGCGAGCTCCCAAAACGGCCACGCCGCAAATGGCGCTCTCGCGAGCCATCATTCAACAGGTTATGGAGAGCAAGGGGCCGCTACTGGTGATGGACGCGAAGGAAGACGCGCGATTCTCTGGTAGCCAGAGCATGGCCATTTCCGGAATGCAATCGGCGATGTGCGCGCCGCTGGCGAGCCGCGATCGGCTGTTCGGATTGCTGTACGTCGACAACCTTTCCAAGCGCGGCACTTTTCTGCAGGAGGATCTGGAAGTTTTCGCGGTTATTGCGGCACAAGCGGGGCTGGTGATCGACCAGGTTATGGCGAAAAGTGAAGTGAAGCGCCAGGGAGTGCAGCTGAGCGCGCTTGAGCGTTTTCTTTCGCCCGCCATTTCCAGAAAAATTACCGCAGAAGCTGCTGATATCCGCCTCGGCGGAGAGAGTCAGCGCATTACTTTGCTTTTCGCTGACGTGCGCGGTTTTACCACCATGGCTGAAACAATGAAACCTCGCGAGGCCGTGGAAGTACTGAATGAATTCTTCGCACGAATGACCAACGTTATTTTCGAGCACGACGGAACGCTCGACAAATATCTTGGCGATGGATTGATGGCTCTTTTTGGGGCACCATTCGCCTTGCAGAATGATGCGGAAGCGGCTGTTCGCGCTGCAGTGGACATGCAAAAAAGCCTCGCAGAGCTAAACAAAATCTCGGGCCGGCCGCCTCTCAATATTGGAATCGGCATTCATACTGGAGAAGCGGTGGTGGGCTTCCTGGGGACGGAACGGCGCATGGATTACACCGCGATCGGCGACACGGTCAATGTGGCTTCGCGGCTGACGTCTCAAGCGGGGCCCGGACAGATTGTGATTTCCAACGCGACGCATGCCCAAATAGGGCGCGAACTTTCGTGCTGTCCTCTCTCGGCAATGAAATTGAAAGGCCGCGCCGAGCCGATTGATGTTCACGAAGTTCTCTGGCGCGATCCGTTGCCGCAGAATCGCGGCGCTCAAGAAACCAAGCCTGAAGCGATCCTTCTGGATTGAGGCGCGGTTAACTTGCATTTCTTAATTTAATGCGCGGGAGCGGGACTCCGCGTGTTTGCTACTCTCGCGGGAAGATATTTCTTCTCCACCGAAGCAACCACGACATAGTTAGGGTCAACCATTTCTGTCAGATGAATCTTGCCGACTTTTGAGAGCAGTTCGTAGGCGTCCAGCTCGGAGAGTCCGTAGTCGGCGTGAATCCACGCCACCAGTTCGGTGAACGCGATGCGCACGGCGTCGTCTACTGGCCGGTAAATGCCCGTGGTCATGATCTCCTTGTCGTTCTCGAACCTGGGCCAGCCGGTGCTCTTCTTTTTCATCACGTCAAATTGCAGGCGGACACGCATCGGCACCTCGATTGCGCTGCCGGCAACTTCGCCGTCACCCATCGCCGCGTGTCCATCGCCAAAGTAAAATAGCGCACCCGCAACACTTACCGGCAGATATAGAGTGTTGCCTACGCTGACTTCCGGGGCATCCATATTCCCGCCAAATTCAGCAGGGACGATCGAGCTGCGCGCTTCGCCATTAGCCGGCGCCACACCGATACAGCCGAGAAATGGGTGCATCGGAATTTTGACTTTAAAGCCGGAGTCGAGTGCCTGAAATGTCGCTGTGTTATCCGCGTGATCGACCGGATAAAACCAAATCTTTTCTGACAGCGGTTCTTTTTCGAGCATCGGGGTGTAATGCGTGGAATTGATCGCTCCAAACCCTGGCGAGAAAGCACCTACTCCTTGATTGCCGTCGACCTGCAAATCGAGGATTCGCACCACTAGCGTATCTCCGGGCTCCGCACCTTCAATGAAAAATGGTCCCGTGAGCGGATTATCACCCTTGGCCATCGCTGTCGTATCCCCGGGCTTCTGAATGCCGTTGCCAAAGCAATCGAGCGAATTCGCATCGAGGATATTTCCAGGGCGCAAACGTGCCACGGGCGGAGCAACGCCGAAGATGTACTTCACGTTGTCGATGGAGCCTTTATAATCCACAACTTGTTTGTCGGCGTCTTTAGCGGCGTCCTGGCTTGCCTGTGGAATGGCGTGGCAATTCGCGGCGGCGGTTAGCGCAAACAAACTTGCAACCAAGATGGGTCTCATAGATGGTCACCTCAGAAAGAATTCCGTGAGTGCAACATACGCCAAAGACGAAGTCAATCGTCAACCGCACGGGACCAAGAAACAAATGTTGCACATTCACGGGAGAGTGTTGCGTTTGTTGCGCCCGCGTGATACAACGCGCCCACAGGAATGCAGAAAATAATTTCTATATTCGATGCAGTTGGCCCAATACCGCGAGCGGCCGTCCGTTCGACATTTTATACCGGAGAATCATCATGCAAAATGTGGTTCACGATCGTAATTCGCGGAGTCTTCTGCTTGTCCTTGCGTGGCTCTTCGCCGTCGCCCTTCTGGCTCCTGTATGGGCATCTGCTCAGGAGAAACCACCCGCTCCGTGGGATACCACGAAAGCTCGAGGTGTGACCCGGGATATCGACTTTGATACCAGCGAAGGCACGTGGATGTCGCTCGACGTTTCGCCCGATGGCAAATGGATCGTTTTTGATCTCCTCGGACACGTTTACCGCATGCCATCGACGGGCGGCAAAGCGGAACCCTTGACGCAGGATTCCGGCGTGGCCTTGAACATGACGCCGCGTTTTTCTCCCGATGGCAAGACCATCGCGTTTATTAGCGATCGTAAAGGCCAAAACAACCTGTGGCTCATGGACGCCGACGGCAAAAATCCACGCGCCGTGTTCAACGACAAGACGCTACGCGCACTAGGCCCCGTTTGGACACCGGACGGAAACTACATCATCGTCCAGCGCCAGGGCACGCGGCGCGGCGGTTCACCTTTCGCGTGGTCGCTTGTCATGTACCACAAGGACGGCGGCTCGGGGATCGTACTCGTGGGAGACGACAAAGGACCGAGTTGGCATTCTATTTCTCGCGACGGAAAATATCTCTATTTCGACGTCCAAGTCTGCTCGCCGCTTCCCTTCGGACATACCGATCCGATGCTCGGCTGCGCGCAGATTAACCGAATGAATCTGCAAACTCGCAAAGTCGAAGAAATCACCGGCGGCCAAGATGAGCAGCAGGACCGCGGGACAAGCGGTGGGGCAATCGCGCCTGAGGTTTCCCCTGACGGCAGATTCGTCGCTTTCGGTCGACGTGTTCCCGATGGAACTGAATCGTACAAAGGACATGTGTTCGGGCCACGCACCGCGCTATGGCTCCGCGATCTGCAAACCGGCGAAGAACGCCTGCTCATGGATCCCATCGAACTCGACGAGTCCGACGAGATTTCTCGGCAGATGACTATCCTGCCGGGAATGGTTTGGAGCGCGGACGGCAAGTCCATGGTGCTTTCGCAAGGAGGAAAGATTCGGCGGCTGTGGGTTGAAAACGGAAAAGTCGAGAACATTCCGTTTACGGTGCATGTGCACCGTACCATTTCCGAAATGGCCTATTCGCCGATTCCCTTTCACGATGCCGCATTCGAAGCGAAGTTTATTCGCTGGCAAACGGCTTCACCTGACGGCAAGCGCATCGCGTTCCAGGCGATTGACAAGCTCTGGCTCATGGATTTGCCCAATGGCAAACCAAGGCGGCTGACGCCGGAATCGTTCATTCCTGGAGAATTTTCTCCGGCGTGGTCGCCTGACGGGAAGACCTTAGCCTTCACAAGCTGGGATGATGAAAAGCACGGATTGCTTTGGACTGTCGCAGCTAACGGCGGCGAGCCGCATGCCGTAACCAAAGAGCCCGGCGAATATTTGAATCCTACATGGAGCGCGGACGGAGCGACGCTCGCCTATTCGCGCGGCTCGGGCGCCACACTGCGCGGCCGCGATTGGGCTCGGAATGAGTGGTACGACATCGTTCTGGAACCTGCAAACGGCGGCGAAGCTCAGACGATCGTGCGCGTTGGCAGTCAGGAAGCTCCTGGCGCCCGCCCGCAATTTGGTCCGAATGGGAGAATCTACTTTACGGAGCATCGCTCCGAGCGCGGCCAAGGAGCTTTCGATGGTAAAAGCATCACGGACTTCGTCTCCGTGCAAATCGATGGTTCGGACCGCCGCGTTCACGCTTCGTTTCCGCACGCGACTATCGTGCAAATCTCACCCAGCGGGCAGCAACTCGCGTATCAGGAAGGCGACAATGTTTACGTCGCTCCCCTGCCGCTGAATGTAACCGGGCAGGAATCCATTAAGCTCGATCGTAGCGCGCCGATTTTCACGATTAAAGCCGCCAGCCTCGACGGCGGCATGTATCCTCACTGGCGCGACGCGGCAACGATCGAATACGGATGCGCTAGTAAATATTTCGTTTTTCACACCGACACCGCGAAAACCGACACAACCGAGATTCATCTCAGCGTGCCGCGTGCAGTGCCACAAGGCTCCATCGCGCTGACCAACGCGCGCATTATCACGCTGCAAAACCGCAAGGTCATTGAAGACGGCACAATTGTCGCCAAGGCGGGACGCATAACATGTGTTGGCACTTGCCTAACTGCTGGCGTCGATCGCGTGATCGATGCCAAAGGCAAAACGATTATTCCGGGATTTGTGGACATGCATGCCCATCACCACCGCGAGTCAGGCGGAATTACTCCCACGCACAACTTTGAATCCGCGATTTATCTCGCCTATGGCGTTACTACAACACTCGATCCCGCGACGTGGTCTGAGGAAGTCTTTCCGATTGCCGAGATGATTGAAGCGGGCAAGGCTATCGGCCCTCGCACTTACTCGACAGCCGACCCACTTCACAACGGCAGCGGCCCGCATGGTAACGAACTCACCAGCTATGAAGTGACAGAGCACGAACTCACACGACTTGCTTCTTACGGCGTCGTCTCTCTTAAACAATATCTTGAGCCGGATCGCGAGCAGCGCCAATGGATTGTCGAGGTGGCGCGAAAGCAAGGTCTACGAGTGACCGCCGAGGGTTCCAGCGATCTGCTCCACAAAGTCAGCATGGCCATGGACGGTCAGACTGGTTTCGAACATCCGACGCCTTATGCTCCGCTATACGGCGACGCTACAAAATTCTTCGGCATGACTCACACCGTCTATTCGCCGACTTTCACTGTCGGTGGAACCGCTCCCTGGAATGAAGAATATTTCCAGCAGATTAGTGACGTCTGGAAAGATGCGAAGCTCCAGCGCTGGACTCCCTGGCGCGAACTGATGCCGCACCTTCGTGCGCGTTGGATGCGTCCGCTTACCGATTATCATTTCGGCGTGCAGGCGCAGGGCTTGGCAGACATCATCGCGAACGGTGGCTATGGCGCTATCGGTTCGCATGGCCAGGCTCACGGCATCGGCTCGCATTGGGAAGTATGGATGATTTCCAGCGCTACCGGCCCGATGGGCGCGTTGGAAGTGGCCAGCCTGCATGGCGCGCATTTTCTTGGCGCGGATAAAGATCTTGGCTCGCTCGAAGTGGGCAAGCTTGCCGATTTGATGGTTCTCAATGCCAATCCGCTCGACGACATCCATAATACGGCGAACATCGCGATGGTTATGAAAGCGGGAACGCTGTATGACGCCGACACGCTTGATGAAATCTGGCCCGAGAAAAAAGCATTCGGCGCGTATTACTGGGTGAATCTCGATCAACTGCGGAATGACACCAAACCGGTTGATATCTTCGATCCAAAATAATCATCGGCACGCGATAGTGAACCGCCATCTTGTGTAGTGACGCAGCATGCTGCGCCACTACAACACCACGTCCAACACGTTTGTTACACTTTTCCTATGAAGTCGCCTTCATCTAACGCCAGTCTGCGCATCGTGTCACTCGCGCCAAGCGTTACTTCGATTCTTTGCGCTATCGGCGCAAAGAAATCTCTAGTAGGCGTTACAAAATGGTGTGATGACGTAGCGTCAGTAAAAGGCCTCCCGAAATTGGGCGATTGCTGGCACATGGATTCCGTCGACGAAATCTTAAAGCTGAGGCCATCCCTCGTCATCGGCTCGGTGCCTTACAAACAGGAGACTCTTGCGAAACTCTTGGAGCACCCGCTTAGCTTTTTGGCCACGAACCCACGGACGCTTGCGGATATTGAGAATGACATTCGCATGTTGGGCCGGATCGCTGGCCGCGCGCCTCAAGCTGAACTCCTTATCAAGAAAATGCGCCAACACTTTATCGCCATCGCAAAGAAGAGCCGAGGTTCGAGAAACAAGATGCGCGTTTATTGCGAAGCGTGGCCGAATCCTCGCATCAGCTCTCCGCCGTGGGTTTCGGAAATCGTCAAAATATGCGGCGGAGACATGGTCTTGCCTCCTGGACAAAAAGTAAGCGACCAACAAGTCGCAAGCGCACATCCAGATGTGATTGTGCTCGCGTGGGCCGCCACTGGCGACAAAGCGAAGCCGCAGAATTCCTACCAAGTCGCTGCCTGGAAAGACGTCCCTGCCATCCGTAACAGGCAGGTCTACGTTATCCGCGACGAATTGCTTAACACTCCGGGGCCGCCGCTCGTCGCTGGCGCAAAACAACTCTCTCGCATCTTGCAAAACGTCGTGAAGCGGGAAAGCAAACTATGAAAGTAATCGTGGCCGCAGTGATTGAGCGCAACGACCGCCGCATACTCATCGGGCAACGGCGGCGCAACGACACCTCTCCGCTCAAATGGGAATTCCCGGGCGGAAAGATCGAAGAAGGCGAAACACCAGAAGCAGCGTTAGCACGCGAGCTTCGAGAAGAATTGAGCGCCACTTTGGAGAAATGCGTCGAACTGGGCCGCGTGCGCCACAGATACCCGGGGATGTCGGAAGAATTGGAAATTCGGTTTTACGCCGCAAGCATTAGGGAAGGCGAAATCACGCCGAACGAGTTCGAACAAATCGTGTGGGCGCTGCCAAAAGAATTGGGCAATTACGACTTTCTGGCTGCCAATTCCCAGCTAATCGCGCAACTCGCCACGGGCCGCGTCAAACCGAGAGAATTACTAGTTACCGCCGGAAGTCCGTTAAACGATAAGGCATAAACAGACTCCTTTGCGGATGCCAGCCTGGAGGTGTGTGAAATACTGAAATGAAATCAGGTCAGCCGCTGCACCTGAGAGGAGCACCGTCATGGATTTTGCGTTGCACGTCATTGGCTACGTGTTCTTGTGCATCGGCCATCTCTGGGTTGTCATCTTGGCATGGCAGAAGGGAATTTTGTGGGGGATCGGCTGCTTGATTTTTCCATTCGTTGGCCTGATCTATGTGGTTCTGAATTGGAAAGAAGCTAAGAGTGCGTTCCTAGTCCAAGTAGCAGGATTCGCGGTCCTCATCGTCGCTGAGATGTTAACTTAGCGGGATTCGGTTCGGCAGTTCTGAATCAAGAAAACCGCAACGCCTTTTGGTTCTCTCCGAATCCGGTTGGCCGTCAGAACTAGGAAATAACTGGATTCAATTTTTCCGGATTGATTCCCAATTCCTTGATTGCCTTGTCGACGACGGACCGTTCGATTTTTCCATCGATGTGCAATTCATGCAGAGTTGCCAACGTAATGAAACGCGAATCGACCTCGAAGAATTCGCGCAAGGATGCACGTCCTTCGCTCCGGCCAAATCCGTCGGTACCGAGCGAAGCCAGCCGCCGGGGCATCCACTTGCTGATCATGTTTGGCAGCGTCTTCAGATAATCGGAAGCCGCAACCAGTACTCCGGGAGCATCGGCAAGCAACTTGGTCACGTAGGGAACGCGGGGCTTGTCGCCGGGATGCAGACGGTTCCAGCGCTCGGTCTCGTTTCCATCGACGTAAAGTTCCTTGTAGCTCGTCACGCTCCAAACATCCGCAGCGACACCATATTTCGTGTCCAGAATTTCCTGAGCGCGAAGCACTTCATTCAGGATCGCGCCGCTACCGAACAACTGCGCGCGAAGCTTGGATTTTGGATTGGCCGCTGGCCGGAAGCGGTACATACCCCTCAAAATTCCGTCTTTCACGTCGCCTGGCATCGCGGGCATCGCGTACGGTTCGTTCATCACAGTGATGTAATAGAAAATGCTTTCGCCGTCTTTATACATCCGGCGGATGCCGTCTTGTAGAATGACGGCCATCTCGTACGCAAACGCGGGATCGTAGGCTCGCAAATTCGGCACGGACAGCGCCAGTATGTGGCTGTTGCCGTCCTGGTGCTGCAATCCCTCGCCCGCAAGCGTCGTCCTGCCCGAAGTTCCACCCAGCAAGAAACCGCGCGTGCGCATGTCCGCCGCGGCCCAAATAAAATCGGCGATGCGTTGGAATCCAAACATCGAATAGTAAATGAAGAACGGGATCGTATTAATGCCGTGCGTCGCGTACGCCGACCCGGCAGCAATAAAAGAGCCCATCGAACCGGCTTCGGTGATACCTTCCTCGAGAATCTGTCCGTCCTTCGCTTCCTTGTAATAGAGCAGCGTGTTGACGTCGACCGGCTCGTACTTCTGCCCAACACTCGAATAAATCCCGACCGTTCGAAACAGCGACTCCATACCAAAGGTGCGCGCTTCATCGGGAACGATCGGCACAACCAGTTTGCCGATTTCCGGATCCTTCAGCATTTTGCGCAGCATCCCGACGAACGCCATCGTCGTCGAAACTTCCCTGCCCTCGCTGCCGTCGAAGAATTCCTTGAACAGCTCGTCCTGGTCGGCTGTCAACGGCTTCGAGCGCACGCTGCGTTTAGGCGTATAACCGCCTAGCGATTCTCTTCGGGCGCGCAGGTATTGAATCTCGATGCTGTCCTCCGCCGGGCGGTAGAACGGCACCTCGACGCAATCGTCGTCGTTCAGCGGAATCCCAAACCGCGAGCGAAACTCGCGCAATTCCTCTTCATTCAATTTTTTCTGCTGGTGCGTGACGTTCTTGCCTTCGCCCGCCTCGCCAAGCCCGTATCCTTTAATAGTGCGCGCCAGAATTACCGTCGGGCCGCCTTTGTGTTCAACGGCAGCCTTGTAAGCTGCGTAGACCTTGCGCGGATCATGGCCGCCCAGTCGCAAACGGCGCAGCGCCTCGTCCGGCAGGGGCTCGACCAGTGCCAGAAGCCGCGGATCGCTCCCAAAGAAATGTTCGCGGACGTAAGCGCCCGACGACACCACCAGCTTCTGGTATTCGCCGTCCACCAATTCACCCATGCGCTTTACGAGGAGGCCTTCGGTGTCGCGCTCAAGGATGGGATCCCACTCGCTGCCCCACAGAACCTTGATAACGTTCCATCGCGCGCCGCGGAACGCCGACTCTAGCTCTTGAATAATTTGTCCGTTGCCACGCACCGGACCATCCAGCCGCTGCAAGTTGCAGTTCACGACAAAAATCAGATTGTCCAGTTTTTCACGCGAGGCGAGCGTGATCGCGCCCAGCGATTCCGGCTCGTCCGTCTCTCCGTCGCCCAGAAACGCCCAGACTTTCGCGTCTGTCACGGGCTTCAAACCGCGGTCTTCAAGATAGCGGTTGAAGCGTGCCTGGTAGATCGCCATCAATGGGCTCAGGCCCATCGACACGGTCGGAAACTCCCAGAAATCCGGCATCAGCCACGGATGCGGATAGGACGAGAGTCCCCCGCCCGGTTTCAATTCGCGTCGAAAATTTTCCAACTGCTGCGGAGAAATCCGCCCCTCGAGAAACGCGCGCGCGTACATTCCTGGGGCGGCATGGCCTTGAAAATAAACTGTGTCGCCTTCGAATTCGTCCGAGCGAGCACGAAAGAAATGATTGAAGCCGACTTCATACAGCGTCGCTGCGGAAGCGTATGTCGAAATGTGCCCGCCAATGTTGTGTTCGACGCGGTTCGCGCGTACCACCATGGCCAGTGCATTCCAGCGGATCAAACTCTTGATGCGCCGCTCCAACTCCTGATCGCCAGGGAAAAGCGGTTCGAGCCGCGCGGGAATCGTGTTCGCGTAAGGCGTGTTCGCGGAAAACGGAAGATCGATGCCCGAAACGGTAGCGTGCGCGCGAAGCCTTTCGAGAATCTCCGCTGCTACTTCCGGCCCGCTGGATTCCAGCACGGAGTCCAGCGACTCCAGCCATTCTTGAATCTGCGTGTCTTCAAGTCCATGCGGTACGCTGATCGCCTCGCTCGGGCTGTCAACGTGCGTGTAAGTCTCATTGTCCATAACTTAGGCTGGCCCCTCTTTTGTCGGATTCGGGCGCGCTCGTCCGCGCGCCTCCCAAACTTATTCACACTATAAGGAGAATAGAATACACTGCCGCGCGATTCTCTGCACACTGCCTTTCGCACATTTGTGAGTCGCTTTTTATGAAGGAGAACTGGCTTCTCAAAAACGGCAGGGCTAAACTGGTGTCAACGAATTTAGTCGCATGTGGCCCCGCTTACCAACTATCGCCCTAATCGTTGCGCTCATTAGCGCGACTGGAACTCTCTTTGCGCAGAGTCCAGCAAATCCCGACGCTGGTAAAAGCCAGGTCACTCTCACTGAGCTGTTCCCGCCATCTTACCCGCCCCTTGCGAGACAGACTCGCATATCTGGAGATGTAAAGCTTGACCTAAAAATTAGGCAGGACGGAACCGTCGATTCCTTAGAGGTCTTTAGTGGCCATCCTTTGCTCGCACCGGCGGCCTTAGATAGCGCCAAGCACTCCCATTTTCGTTGCACTGACTGCAGCGAGAGTCTGACCTCCTACAGGCTGGTGTACATGTTTCAGTTTGTTGATACCGAACACTGCTGCAGCACAACCCTGGCCAGCCTGCCAAAACCCAGTCAATCGGAGAATCACATCACGGTGTTCGCGCGCGTCACATGCCTTTGCGGTCCAGAAGAGACCACCACAAGAGTTCGTTCGATAAAGTGCCTTTACTTATGGCATTGCAGCATTCGTTAGTCCACGTGAAATTCCGCGCCGTTTGTACCCAGGATTCTCCCGCCGTCCAAGACCAGCGTGTGGCCAGTCATAAACTCTGCGTGTACAAGATACGAGACGGCATCCGCGATGTCACGCGGCGTCCCGGTTCGCTGCAGCGGCGCCAGTTTCTCAAAGTCTTCTTCCCACTCCGGCGGATCGCCCGGCATGGTGATCGTTCCTGGAGCGATGGCATTTACGCGCACGTCAGGAGCAAGCGCCTTGGCAAGCACTTTCGTCAACATGACCACGCCTGCTTTCGAGATGGAATGCGGAATGTAGCCCGGCCATCCCATCAAACCGCCAGCGTCCGCAAAATTCACGATTGCGCCTTTGGTCCGGCGCAGTAACGGTGCAGCCGCCTGAGTGCAGAAAAATCCCGCCTTCAGATTGGTGTCTAGCGAGGCATCCCAAATTTCTTCCGTCGT
>Ga0265354_1000007_pt1 | contig 30899 bp, 30 predicted proteins | sample NZE1metagenome_FD_189074 | JGI IMG/M metagenome (GOLD analysis project Ga0265354, IMG submission 189074) | Rhizosphere microbial communities from Maridalen valley, Oslo, Norway - NZE1 | ecosystem: Host-associated > Plants > Roots > Rhizosphere > Soil | place: Norway: Oslo | collected 2017-09-14 | reverse complement strand
TCACTTTCTTCACGTGCCGAGCTCGATTCCCTGTTTGCGGCATATAATCTGAGCGAGCCTTCTGAGGTGAATGCCACGAGCACGGATCACGAGCAACTTTACACGCGCGAGCGCAGAGTTCTGGAAGATCGGCGCGTATTGCCGCTTGTCGTGCAAGCGGAATCCGTGGGACTCGGTTCAGCTGTGCGCGACTGGATCCCCGCGCGCTGGGGCGAATGGCATCTTGCCGAGGTTTGGCTGGAGCTTCCTGAGCCTGTCGCGGCGGGCTCTTCGAATACGGGAAATACTGCGGCACCATCTTCCCCGCAACCGCGGGCCGCTGCCCCCGGAGCAAAGCCATGAGTTTTCGTACAAAATTATTTCTCATTTTTTTGGTCACCGTGCTTGCGTCGGTTTCGCTGGTGGCCTATGGCGTGACGCACTATACGCAAGCCGCGTTCGAAGAGTCGGATGCTCAGCGCAGCGAAGCGCTCGTCGCGCAGTTCAACAAAGAATACGCACAGCGGGGCGATGAGATAGCCCGGCAAGTGAAAAACATCACCGACGCCGAAATCACCTTAAAAGTAGCGATCGATTTGGCAGGAGCCAGGCCCGACCAATCCCTTTACGTCCACGACGCCGCCGGAGCGGCGCAGGATCACGGCCTGGACTTCGTGGAATTTGTAAATTGGGATGGGACGCTGATCTCTTCCGCGCAATATCCCGCGCGCGTCGGCTATAAAAACGATTGGGTCATAGCAAATAAGAACTGGAATGACTCGGCGCCCTTCCTGCGAAAAGAAGAATTGCCCGACGGAGTAGCACTTTCGTTGACAGTGGTCCGCACGCTCTCCGGGGGCAACGACAAGAGCATGTATATCATTGGCGGGCGGCGCCTCGACCAGAATTTCCTTGCTTCACTGGTTCCCCCCGCTGGGACGCGTGCGCTGCTCTACCGCAATCTTGAGCCTAACTTTGTCGCCGCCGCCCTCACTGATGTGAACGGGTCGTTTGAGCAAGCGGACCGGCTGCAGCCGCTGATCGAACAGGTACAGAAGCAGCCAAAACCAACTGTGCGAACTATAGATTGGACAGACAACGCCGCGGACGCCGAATCATTTCATGCGATTCCCCTGATGGGACGCAACAACGAACTTCTTGCCATACTCTTGCTGGGGAGCTCGCGCAGGGAACTCGTATTGTTGACGCGCCACATTCTGCAGATTGCTGGGGCTGTTGCAGGCGCCGCGATTTTGATCGGTCTGCTGATCAGTTTGTGGGTTTCGGCGCGAATCACGCGGCCGCTCGAGGAGCTGGCCGAGGGCGCGCGCAAAGTCGCCTCCGGACGATGGGATACCGTCATCGATCTGCGCGGGCGCGACGAGATTGGGCAGCTTGCATCTGCGTTCAACGAGATGACCCTGACGCTGGCGGCGCAGCGGGATCAGCTTGTTCAGACCGAACGAGTGGCGGCATGGCGCGAGCTGGCACGGCGACTGGCGCACGAACTGCGAAACCCGCTGTTCCCGCTGCAAATCACGGTAGAAAATTTGCAGAAGGCGCGGCAGTTGGACGCAAAACAATTTCTGGAAGTTTTTAACGAGTCCACAGCCACCTTGAAGGCGGAGCTGGCGAATCTGAACACGATTGTCGGCCGCTTCAACGATTTTTCGAAAATGCCCGCGCCGCACTTTGCGCACGTCAACGTGAATGAAGCTTTGCGCAATGCCGTGCGGCTGTTCGAACCGCAATTCAACGCGGTGGGCAAGCCGCCGGTCATTCCCGAGTATTTTCTTACCGAGCCGCTGCCTGAAATCGATGCGGACGCAGACCTGTTGCACCGCGCATTTCAGAATCTGGTTCTCAATGCGCTGGATGCCATGCCTGCCGGTGGCACGCTGACCATGCGCACCACGGAGCATGAAGGTAGCGTTCGAATCGAAGTGTCGGATACAGGAAAAGGTCTCACGCCGGAAGAGTGTTCACGGCTGTTTACGCCGTATTACACGACGAAGGTGCAGGGAACTGGCCTGGGCCTCGCGATCATTCAGTCCGTAATCAGCGATCATCACGGGACCATCTCCGTTTCGAGCGACGAAGGGCACGGCACGACATTTCGCATCGAACTGCCGCAGCGACAATCCGCGCATCCAGCGCCGCAAGCGGTAGAAGCAGATGCAGTAGAGAAGAAACCGCCTCAGAGCTTAACTGCGGCCGCTTCTGACTGACGCGCGCCGGTTGCAAAGGACACTATTTGCCACGCAAAGCTCACCTTCTGCTCGTCGATGACGACCCCAACACATTAGCTTCGTTGTCGAGGGCTTTTCGACTCGCTGGCCACGAAGCCACTGTTTGCGACAACGCGCCACGCGCCCTTGAACTTTTGCGCACCGAATCCTTCGACCTGATTCTTTCCGACGTCGTCATGCCAGGAAAAAGCGGCATCGAGTTGCTTGAAGACTTGAAACACGCCGGCATTAAGACCCCGATCGTCCTTATCTCAGGGCAAGCAAATGTCGAGATGGCAGTGAAGGCCACAAAGCTGGGCGCACTGGATTTCCTTGAGAAGCCTCTCTCGACGGACAAGCTGCTCGTCACGGTGGAAAACGCGCTGCGGCTTTCGCGCCTCGAAGACGAAAACCGCGAGTTGCGCCACAGGCTGGGAAAGCACGAGCTGGTCGGATCTGGTCCGGCGATGAAGAAATTGCTGGCGCAGATCGATCGCGTGGCCGCAAGCGAAACGCGCGTCTGCATTCTCGGGGAAACCGGTACCGGCAAGGAGTTGGTCGCGCGAGCCATTCATGAAAAGTCGCAGCGCCATGACAATGCCTTCATCACACTGAATTGCGCCGCGGTTCCCGCGGAACTGATCGAATCGGAACTCTTCGGCCACGAAAAGGGAGCGTTTACGGGCGCGGCGGCAAAGCACGTTGGCAAATTCGAGCAAGCCGAAGGTGGCACGCTGTTTCTTGATGAGATTGGCGATATGCCCGTGTCCATGCAAGCGAAATTGCTGCGCGTTCTCGAAGAGGGAGAAGTGGAACGCGTTGGTGGTGACAAGCCGATTCGGGTGAATGTCCGCGTGCTTGTCGCTACTCATCGAAACCTCGAGGACTTGGTGAAGCAGAACGCTTTTCGTAGGGATCTATTTCACCGCATCTATGTTTTTCCGTTGGTTTTGCCGCCTCTACGTGAGCGGCCGGAAGATTTCGCGGAGCTTGTGGCGCACTTTGCGCGGCAAGTGGCTGCACAGAATAGTTGGAAAGAGAAGCTTTTTGCCGCGGATGCGATTGTGGAATTGCGCCGCTACTCTTGGCCCGGAAATGTCCGCGAACTGCGCAATGTCGTTGAACGTTTGGTGCTGCTATCTACGGAAGATTCCGTCACTGCTGCCGATGTGCGGCTTGTGCTCCCCACGGATGATTCTGGCGTCAGTTCCGCGTCTTTCGCAATGGCCGGCGCTGGAGCAACGGGAACGCTTGCAGAACGCACAGAAGCTTTCGAAAAGGAAGTCCTTCTCGGAGAAATTAAGAAGCACAATTTTCACATGACAAATGTAGCACGCTCGCTCGGCTTGGAGCGCAGCCACCTCTATAAGAAGTGCCAGCAACTTGGAATTGATTTGCAGTCCCTCCGTAAACCCGATTAATCGCTCGCCCGTTCGCCACCGCTTGAACGCAATTCCAGTCGTCTCCAACGAATGCGTGTCTCTCACTCCCAATAAACAAGCGAACAAAACACGACGAATCCAAAATTCCGCTGTAGGGGCGGGGCTTGACCCGCCCTTCGTCGTGAAGGTGCACTTCTTGCTGAACCCCTATAAGTCATTGAAAACAGGGCAACTATAGTCCTTGACATCAAATAGCGAAAAGTAATATCATATTTGCATATTGCAATAAGTGGGTTCTTCGATGACTCTCGGCAACAAGCTCCGTTCGCTCCGCTCCGTAGAAGGTTCGCTGCGTGGCCTCGGCCGTCCAATGACCCAACAGGAGCTGGCGAAGGCCATGAAGCGCGAAGTGGGCCGCGGTCTAAGCCAGGCTTATCTCTCGCAAATCGAGAGCGGCACGCGTCCGCACCTCACACACGGCACACGCACGCTGCTGGCGCGATTCTTCCGCGTCTATCCAGGTTTCCTGGTGGACGATCCAGAAGGCTACACGCCGGAGCTGCAGTCCTCTCTTCGGGCCGTTGACGCCAAGATCGATTCCTGGCTCTACGGCGGCGCCGAACAGTTCGCCGCCGATCCAGAGCTTCGCCGCGGTCTGCTGGTGATCGCGGAGCACGAAGATTCGCGCCGGGCGCTCTTGCTCCTTGCCGAGATTCTTCGCACGCCGGGTTTGGCGGATCGTCTCGGAGAAGTTTTGCATTCGGGCCAGCAACAGGGCAGTGGACATCCACCGCCCGCGAGTTCACTGAACAACTGACCCGCAGGGGTCGCGACTCGGATTCCAGTCCACGCAGCGGGGTGCTGCGTCTCGGGGTGTCTTATGAACTGGTCTGACTTCTATCTGCTCTGTTTTCTGGTGGGCTTCTCGCTGAGCGTTCTTTCGTTTCTGGCGGGCGCGGTCCACATCCATCTTCCGTTTCGCATTCACCTGCCGTTTCACGCTGGACATCACGCAGGTGGCTCGCCAGGTGGCAGTCACGGACACGGGCATGGCGGAGGCTTGAAGAGCGTCGCCATGAAGTCCGGCGGCCACGTCTCCTGGTTCAACGCTTCTACGTTACTGGCATTCCTAGCTTGGTTTGGCGGTGTCGGCTACATCCTGACGAAGCATTCTCACTTTGTCGCCGTGGCCATTCTCGTATTTGCGTTGCTATCTGGGCTTTTCGCGGGCTTGCTTGTTTTTCAGTTCATGGCACGGCTCGTAAAGGCGACAAGCGCGCCAATGCTGGACTGGGACTACCGCGTGGAAGGAACCGTGGGGACCGTGAGCATGTCCATCCGGGAGCGCGGGACTGGCGAAGTGATCTTCGAACAGGACGGCGGGCGCAAGAGCATTGGCGCGCGGAGTGAAGACGGCACAAGTCTGGGCAAAGGCACGGAAGTGGTGATCGTGCGCTGCGACGATGGAATCGCCTATGTGAAGCGGTGGGAAGAGTTCACGAAGTAGGCGCAGCGACGGCGAGTAAACGAATTTCTCGGACTGACGCACGTACAAACAGTCCGGTCAGAGAAAAAGGGAGGTCCACTATGTTGGATTTTTCGAGTGTTTGGGTCATGGCCGGGTTGTTGGTGCTGGTGATCCTCGTAATTCTAGTGACGTTCGCAAAGATGTTGCGGAAGGCGGGACCGCACGAAGCGTTAGTGATTTACGGCATTCGCGGACCGCGGACGATTACCAATGGCGGCACGATCATCCTGCCAATGCTCGAACAGTGCCGCGAGCTGTCGCTGGAGTTGATGTCGTTTGATGTGGCTCCGCAGCAGAGTCTTTACACCAACCAGGGCGTCGCCGTCACCGTCGAGGCGGTCGCTCAACTTAAAGTGAAGTCGGACCCTGTATCTATTCGAACCGCAGCGGAGCAGTTCCTGACAAAGCGGCCGGAGCAGCGCGAAGGGTTGATCCGGCTGGTGATGGAAGGCCATCTCCGCGGAATCATCGGGCAGCTCACGGTCGAACAAATCGTGAAAGAACCGGAAATGGTCGGCGACCGCATGCGTTCCACGTGTGCCGCCGACATGAGCAAGATGGGGCTCGACGTCGTGAGCTTCACGATTAAAGAAGTGCGCGACAAGAACGAGTACATCACCAACATGGGCCGGCCAGACATCGCGCGGATCAAGCGCGATGCCGAAGTAGCCGCCGCCGAAGCCGACCGGGACATCGCCATCAAGCGCGCCGAAGCTACGCGCGCCGCGGCCGTTGCGAAAGCGCAAGCCGATCAGGAACGCGTGGCCGCCGAAACCGCTTCTCTTGCAAAGCAGGCGGAAGCGGAACGCGACCTCGACATCAAAAAAGCCAGCTACCTGGAAATGACCAAGAAGGCCCAGGCCACAGCCGACAAAGCGTACGAAATCGAGACCAACGTCATGCAACAGCAGGTCGTTACCGAAGGCGTGCGCGTACAGCAAGTGGAGCGCGAGTCTCAAGTGAAAGTGCAAGAAGCGGAAATTGCGCGCCGCGAACGTGAACTGATTGCCACCGTGCTCAAGCCGGCGGAGATCGAACGCCAGCGCATCGAAACGCTCGCCAACGCCGAACGCCAGCGCTTGATGAGCGAAGCCGAAGGCCGCGCCTCCGCTATCCGTGCGCAGGGCGAAGCCGAAGCCGAAATCATCTTCAAGAAAGGCGAAGCAGAAGCCAAGGCCATGAACGTGAAGGCGGAAGCTTTCCAGGAGTACAACCAGGCCGCCGTGGTAGACAAACTCATCAGCAGTCTGCCGGAAATTGTGCGGGCACTCTCCGAGCCCCTCGGCAAAGTTGACAAAGTCACCATCGTCTCCACGGGAAATGGTGACGCAGCTGGTGCTTACAAACTGACCGGCGACATTACGAAGATTGCCGCGCAAGTGCCGGCGCTCTTCGAAGCGCTCTCAGGCATGCAGATGTCGGAGTTGCTTGGCAAGGTACGAATGATCGGCGATAAGGCGCCGAAGCCGGAGAAACCAGCAGCGCCAGCGTCCAAGGCGTAACGTTTACTTCCGTCCCCGTGGGCTCGAACGAGCTCACGGGGACGCTAAATGGAGGTTGGGGGACCGCCATGTCGTGGAAAGACGAGTTACTGATGTTGTGGATCTTTTGCGCCGTAGTGATTACTTTCGCCGCCCGTCATTTACTAGCTGGAGCGGTTTACATAGTGGAGCAATTGGCGGCATTCAGTCTCGTTCACATACCCGGCCTGTTGCATGTAGTGGTTGGGCATCTCCGCTAGCCGGCGCTTGCCTTAGCACTCTGCGGTGTAGCATCGCATTTCGAGTTTCACGATTCGAGTTTCGTATTTCGAATTCTTAGGCCGTTTGAAAGGAGAAATGTCATGGGACTTTTAGAAAGAGTGAGCACGTTAATCCGGGCCAATCTGAACGATATGATCGATCGTGCGGAAGATCCGGAAAAAATGATCAAGCAAGTGATGATGGACATGGAGAATCAATATCTCCAGGTCAAAACGCAGGTGGCAGTTTCCATCGCCGACCAACACATGCTCGAAAAAAAGCTTCGTGAGAACGAAGATTCGGGGAAGGACTGGATGCGCAAAGCGGAAATTGCCGTCGATAAAGCGCAAGACGATCTGGCGCGCGCGGCTCTGGACCGGTTCCACACGGCGCAGCGGCTGGCGCTGAGCTACCGCGAACAAGTCGATGACCAGAAAGCGCAAGTCGATGCGCTGAAGGGCGCGCTGCAAAAGCTCGAGCAGAAGCTCGATGAAGCGAAGTCCAAGCGCGATTTGCTGCTGGCGCGGCATCGCCGCAGCGTGGCGCTGGGCAAAGCGGCGCGCGCAGGGACTGCGCTTGGCGACAACTCAAAGAGCGCCACGTTTGATCGGTTGAAAGACCGCGTGCACCACACCGAAGCCGTGGCGACCGCGGAAGTCGAGCTGATCACAGACGACATGGGGGAGAAACTGGTACGCCTCGATCGAGACAATGAGGTCGAACGCCTGCTCAACGACTTAAAGTCGCGCCGCGGCCTGCCGGGGTGAAAGGTCCTAGTGCGGGACCAGGAAATTCAATGCGAGGAAGACCACATTGATTCCAGCCGAAATGAGGAAGGCTTGCATGCGCTCGATGCCGTCGACCTCTTCAAACACAAGCATTAGGACTGCGGCCCAGGCGATTCCAGCGGCATAGATGCCGACGACCGGAATCAAAACAAGGACATTTACGAACCAGCCCAGAAATAGCGGGCGCATCACACCGACAAGAGTGCCTTTGGCTCCCAAAAAGACTTTTGCAATGGTGTGGCAAAGGGCAATCTGGATGACGGCGATTATGCCCATATAGGCCCAAACGAATACGAGCCCTAGCAGCAAACCCAAGAAGATCGCCTCGGGAGCTTTTCCATCGCGCGTCAACATACGCGGCAGCGCGGTCACTAGAAATATAATCGCGGCACTCATCGCGCTAAGAGCGGCCCCATAAACCAGCGCGTTAGGGTCTCGCGATGCCCGGCGGACGGCCATATCATCCCAACGGACAATGTGGAAAGCCATGCGGATGTAGTAGAAGGGCGCGAATTCCGAGGGAGGAGGCGCCACCTCTTCCAGCGTCATGCCCGGCGACAGTCCCGAGCACTCGTGAGAGACGCCGAAGTCAATCCCGCAGACTTTGCAACGCAAGGATGTTCCTCCACGGAGAATCGCTAGCAGACTTTATTATGCCTGCCGCTTCTATTCATTAAGGAAACATCTGCTCCAATAGGTTCGTATAGGTGATGTGCGTCCTAAAGTGCGAGAATGTTGTCAATGAATCCCTGGCTGATTGCCGCTCCAACTACTCTGGCAGCAGCGGCTGCGGGAATCGCCGCCTACGCAGCAGTCTATCCTCGCTCGCAACTCTTCGGCGCCACCGTTTGCCGCACAAATTCGCCGCGCAAGCTGGCTCTCACGTTTGACGACGGGCCGAATCCCGCGATTACGCCGAAACTGCTAGATCTGCTGGATCGCTTCAATGCGCGCGCTACTTTTTTTGTTATCGGAAAGCACGCCCGCGAGTGTCCGGATCTGCTAAAGGAGACCGCCGCGCGTGGCCATGTCATTGGCAATCACACGGACGCGCATCCCAATCTTTTCTGGCTTAAGCCGGATCAGATCACGGTTGAGCTTCGCTGCTGCAATTATTCGATAGTTGCGGCCACGGGCGCTCCCCCGCGCTGGTTCCGCCCACCGTTTGGCTTTCGCAACCCCTGGGTAGTTCCCATGGCCCGTGAATTGCACCAGCGCGTTGTTATGTGGACGCTGATTCCCGGCGACTGGATGGCCACCTCTTCCGAATGGCTCATCCCGCGTATGGGGCCAATTGCAGAGCGGGCGCAGCGCAATCTAGGGAAGTCGCGTGCTGCAGGGGCCGCTTCAAATGGCGCAGCCAGCACAGGAGACATTCTCTGCCTGCATGATGGTGGGCATCGCCAACTGAACGCCGATCGTTTGCCGACTCTCGCGGCTCTTGAACATTGGCTGCCACGCTGGCGTGACCTCGGCCTGGAATTTGTTACAATCGATGAAGCGGTGAGTGCACCCGCCACATAGCCATGGACGAACGCGCGTTTTACACGGAAAAAGAAGAAACCAGGAAGATCAAGCTCGTCTGCCCCAGCTGCCGCGGAGAATTCGAATTTCCCGTGCGCTGGAAGGTCTCGCGAAAGAAAAGGGAACTGCCGCGTGGCGCCGGCGAAGAAGACCGAAGAAAGTTTGCCAAGGCGACTTCCTTCATGGTGCGGCTCGATGATCTCGTAGCTTGTTTCAAATGTCGCAAACGCTTTGAGCTCACGGGGCAATCCACGGTGCTGATCAACGACAATCTCGGCGACCCCAACGCCGATCCCGAGAATTTCGGCAATCGCTGATTTTTTCGCAAACTCCTGGCATCAAGTCCCTATTTTTGAATACCTAAATCTCTGGATACAGTTCAAAAAATGCGGCGACAGATTCGTGGAACGTCGCTTCGATCTCTTCTTTGCTGCCTGAAATCAAGTGCATGGAAATGCGCGCCGTCCGTCCATTTTTCAGAACAACTGTAGCGTCTTTCACCTCGCCGAGTTCTTCCTCGGGCAACAACCGCATTCCATAGATCAGCGCCAACTTCGCCATATCTGTCTTCCTCTTTCTTTGTGGCATCTCGAGACGCCCTGAGGCTACTCAGTTTCCCTCCGCGACGTCAACCAGAACGAGATGACCGCCATTGGGCAGCCGAGGCGAACCGGCAAATTCGGCTCTTGCGGCAGGCGGGCTAGCGATATACTCAGACATCCAGTACCCGCCTTGCAGCATCGCACGATGCAGGATGGAGGGATGTTATGAGGGAGTTTCGTCGCCGAACGTTCATTCTATATCTCCCGCTTGCGGCCGGACTGATCGCGCTTCCGCAATCTGGATTTGCCCAACAGGCCGATGGACCTCAGACTGCCGCGCCCCCTCCAGTAGCGACGGCCCAGCCCGCTGCTAAGCAAGCTCCCGCTTCATCCGAATTCATCAAGATTCCTGCGGGGACGCATGTGGCTGTCGTTCTCGAAAACGGCATCTCCACCGGAAGCGCCAAGGCCGGCGATTCCGTTTATTTCCATACTTCTTTTCCAATTACGCAGAACAATCACATCATCATCCCTGTGGGTTCGTATCTTCGCGGCGAGCTGATCGAGTCCAAGCGGCCGGGCAAGGTCAAGGGACGCGGCGAATTTCGCATGCGCTTGGATACTCTAATCTTTCCGAATGGCTACACCGTCGATTTGAATGCAACGCCGCGCAGCGCGGATACCGGCGGAAAAGAGACCATGGACTCCGAAGGGAAAATCACGAGCGCGGGAGGCAAGGGGCAAGATGTTAAAACCGTCGCCGAAACGACCGCGACAGGCGCGGGGATTGGCGCCATCGCTGACGGGCCCAAAGGCCTCGGTATCGGCTCGGGCATTGGAGCTGTCGCAGGACTCGGTGCGGTTCTGCTGACGCGCGGTCCGGAGGCGCAGCTTCCACGCGGTTCAGCGCTTGACGTTGTGCTGGAACATGAACTGACTTTGGATAAGAATCAGATTCAATACCTTGACACCGGGCGAGCCATGCCCATTACGCCGCCCCCCGCTTCGCAACATTAAACTGCGCCGTTCCGCGGGAACTCAAAAACATATTGAACTCTTCCGCGGTCGTTAGATTTTCCCGATCGGTGACGGGCAATCTATTTTCAGGAATCCTAAGCGCGCGCGCCTTGAGGTGTAGCGGACTGAAAGCGCATGGGGCTGAAGCGGTCCCAATCCACGCTCACACGTTGTTGGGTTACCCATTCGCTCACAAGGCGCGCGGTAATTGGTGTCAATAGAATTCCGCCGCGAAAATGACCGGTCGCGATAAGCAAACCGTCCATGTCGGCAGGTCCCATGATGGGCAGATGATCCGGCGAGTCCGGGCGCAAGCCCGCCCAAGTCTCTTCCACGCGCGCATTTGCGAGACCGGGCGATAGCTCAATTGCTCCAGCGAGAACTTTTTCGAGGCCGCCTGCCGTCAGCCCTTTTTCGAAGCCCGTGTACTCTACCGTTGCTCCGGCAAGAATCCTTCCGTCATTTCGCGGAACCAGATAAATATTCTCCGACCAAAGTACTCGTTCGATTTTCAAGCCGTCCGCGCGCAGCGCAATCATTTGGCCTTTTGCGGGTAGCACCGGAGCATAAGCTGCTACTCCTCCGATGTTTGCGGAAAAGCATCCAGCCGCGATGACGGTCCACTGCGCTTCAATCTTTTCGTTTTTCAGATGCAGACCAACGCATCGTTTGCCTTCGCGCCAAATTGCCTCCGCGCCACTCGCGGGGAAAAACTGCACGCCGCTTCGCCGCGCCGCTTCCAGAACAGCTTGCGTCAGAGCACGATTGTCGACGGATGCCTCGTCTGGGCGCAGCACGCCCGCTTCCAGGTCTTCGCTAAGCGAGGGTTCCAATTCGCGAGCATCCTCTGCGCGGAGCGGCTCCGCCCTCAGCCCCAGCCCGTGATGCAACGCAATGACTGTGCTGAGCTCCTCGCGCGCGTCCTGCGAAAATAGCGCTTGCAGCGTACCTTTTGGGCGGTAGCCGGCGTGCTGGCCGGAGATTTCTTCTACCATGCGCACGAATTCCGGATAAATCGCCATGCTCGCCTTACCTAACGGTACAAGCGAGACCATGGCCGCACTTTCCGGCGCAGGCGAGAGAATCCCCGCTCCAGCCCATGATGCTTCCTGCCCCGGTTCCTGGCGGTCGAACAACCCGACGCGCATCCCGGCTCGGGCAAGCTCAAGCGCAATGGATCCGCCAATCAATCCGCCGCCCGCAACAGCCACATCAAACTTCTTCATGCGGTCATCTTAACGCATCTGTGTGCTGGGTTCATGCCGGGACTAGACCGAAGAATCTGGCCCATTCGGTGAGGACTACATGTGCCGCGTCAGGCAGCGAGTGGCAGTTCGATTCGAAACGTCGTCCCTTTGCCAACTTCCGTCGTAAAGTCGATCGAACCATTAAGAAGCTGCACGATTCGAAACGTGCTGGCCAGTCCGATACCGCTGCCTCCCGGACGTGTCGTGAAAAAGAGCTGGAAAATTTTCTGCCGATGCTCGGGAGGAATACCCTTCCCGGTGTCGCCCACACTAATCTCCGCCATTTCACCGCGACGGCTCAGCACCAGCCGCAATTGCCCGCCGCCGGGCATCGATTCCCCTGCGTTCAGCACCAGATTCAGCACGGCCTGCTTCAACAAGTCACGATCGACATAAACCTCCGGCACATCGATCGGCAAAAGCTGGGCCACTTGAATGTTGGCTTTTTGCATTTGAGGCTGCGCTATCTCGAGAACTTCTCCGAGTAATTGCGCAAGCTGGGTAGGCTCGAGCCGCACGTCCATCGGCCGCGTGAAATCGAGGAACCGTTTCACGACGGCATCCAGCCGGTCGATCTCCTTGTCGAGCACTTGAACAGCCTGCTTCGCGCTGCTGTCGGAGTCTTCCGGCAAGGACTCCTTCAAATTCTCAAGCCACAGGCGCATCGAGTTGAGGGGGTTCTTCACTTCGTGCGCGACGCCCGCAGTGATTCGCCCCAGCGCGGCCAGCCGCTCGCTCACCTGCAGTTGTGTGTTGATGCTCTCGATGGAATCGAGATCGCGCAGCGTCAGCAGCGCGCCCATCCGTTCCCCATCCTCTTGGATCCCTTGCACGGTGACGCTAACGCGCTTGTCCCCCTCTGTCGTCTTCAACTCGATTTCTGCAGCCACCTCCCTCAATTCATCGCCCTCGAGGTGCAGCGCATCACGCAACGGATGCCCAATGGGAAATATTTCGGTCACGCGCCTGCCTAGGAATTGCCCAGCGGGGGCCCCGAGAAATTTCTCTGCAGCCGGGCTGACCATGACCGCGCGCGCGTCTCGCGTAAAAAGCAGCAAGCCGTCTTCAAGCCCGGCCATAACGGAATTCATGTTTTCGCGCATCGTGCTGAAGATTTCATGCACGCCGCGCAACTGCTGGCCGACTTGCGTAATTTTCCGGCTGACTTGGCCGAGTTCGTCGCCGCTGCCGACAAAGCCGACGAAGCTCTTCCCGTCCGGCATGGGCGCGTCGTACTGGCCGGCGGATATGCGATCCAACTGTGCGGAAATTCTTGCCAAAGGCGCCAGGGCCGCGCGGCTGACGACTGCGGCGAGGATCGTGGAGATCACCAAGGCGAGCAGCACAATCGTGCCGAGTTTCCTCACAATCGGCAGAATCTCGTTGCTGAGCAAAAGTTCCGATGAGACCGCAACGCGCACTTCACAGGGCTCACCGCCAATGCTGAATTGAAATTGGTATTCATAAATTCCAGGGGGGCCAGCTAGAACCTTTAACTGATGCAAAATACCGCGTTGCGTGAGCTGCGTCAGCGGCAGCCGGCGCGGAGCGAATTTCTCGACTATTGATTTGTCCGGAGCTGATGCCAGCACTTTCCCTTGATGATCCGTAATGGAGACTTCATTTATGGAGGACGCAACTACCGCTGCCTGTAGTTGAGCCTGCAACCCTTGGCTCGCGCCTAACGCGTACGCCGCATAGTCGCGGATGTCTTCCGGCGCGTTGGACTCTGGCCGCCAGCCTTGAGATTCGGCATCGCGCAACGCACCTTTCACTTGGTCAAAGATACTTTTGGCAATATCTTGAGCTCTCTTCTGGTTTTGATCTAAAACCTGCTGAAGGAGCAACGCAAAATACACTAGGGACACGGCTGCCACCACCAGTAGCACGAGCCCTGTCATCGCTAGCGTAAGTTTTGTTCGCAGCCGCAGCTGCATGGCGGGTTCCTACTCTGCCTCGGCGCGTTCGCCGCCGTATTCTTTCAGCTTATTGTGGAGCGTCTTGAGACTGATGGCTAGCAGTTCGGCCGCGCGTGTTTTGTTGTTTCCCGTGGCGTTCAGCGTCTGCAAAATAAGCTCGCGCTCCATCGCGTCCACCGTTGTCCCCACCGGGAACTTGATCGACGACAAATCGCTGGGGCTCTTCGCCGACGTTTTGCCAAATTCTCCTGGAAGGGAGGACCGGGTGATCAGTTCTTTATCGCTCATGATCGCGGCGCGCTCGAGAACATTTCGCAGTTCACGGATGTTGCCGGGCCACGTATGGCTCATGAAAATGTCCAGCACTTCGGCGCCGATGCCGCGCACGTGCTTTCCGTGCTTGGCATTGACGTCACGCAGAATGTGTTCCACCAGTAGCGGAATATCGTCCTTATGCTCGCGCAGCGGTGGCAGGTTGATGTGGAAAACATTCAGCCGGAAGTAGAGGTCCTGCCGCAACTCCCCGCTGGACACTGCCTTTTCCGGATCTTTGTTTGTCGCCGCGAGCACGCGCACATCCACCGGCGTCTCGCTCTTGCTTCCGAGCCGCCGCACTTTGCGGTCTTCCAGCACGCGCAGCAGTTTCGCTTGTGTCGGCGCGGGCATCTCACCGATCTCGTCCAGCAGCAGCGTGCCGGCATCCGCAAGTTCGAAGCAGCCGATGCGCCGTTCGGCCGCACCCGTGAACGCTCCTCGCTCGTGGCCGAAAATCTCGCTTTCCATTAATGATTCGGGAATCGCGGAGCAGTTGATAGGCACAAACGGCCCGTTGGCTCGAGGCGAGAGCTTATGGATCGTCCGCGCGACGATCTCTTTTCCAGAACCAGTTTCTCCGGTGATCAGCACGGACGCCGAACTTGGGGCTGCCATCTCCACAATGCGCATCACTTCTTGCATAGGCTTCGACGCGCCGACCAGTTCGCCCAAACGCCCCGCTTCGCGCAATTGACGTTGCAACACAACAAGCTGCCGCGCATCTCGCGCTTTGCTCAGAGCCCGGTCGAGCAAAGCTCGTAACACGGGTCCCTTCAGCGGCTTTTCGATGTACCAGAACGCTCCAGACTCGATGGCCGCCACGGCGCGCTCTTCGCTTCCTTTCCCTGTGATGATTACGGCGGGTACGTCCAGCAACTCCGGTCCGAGCTGTTTGAGCAAATCCAGACCGTTCATTCCAGGCAACTCGACGTCCGCGATCAATGTATCCGGTTGATAGCTTCCGAATTTCGCGAGCGCTTCTTCCGCGGTCGCCACACCAAGCACATCAAATCCCCAACGTTGGAGCAATTGTTCGTAGCCTTTGCGCGCGTTATCCTCATCCTCGACAATCAGCACGCGGTCCTTGCGCTCGAGCGGCTCCATCGCGCGCACCACACTTCTCGACTCATCCCCCATGCAGTCACGCCTCTCCCACGCAAAAAGTCTTATTTTCGCAGTTTCTGGTGCAGGCTGGACCCTTCGACTGTAACAAGCTCACGCCACGCTTGCCAAGCAGTCATAGTTTTTGGCGAGAAGAACGGGATGAGGAGGCGGTATCCGAGTGCGCGACGGCCGGAGATTGGATTAGCCCAAACTGCGCGAATTAGAGTGCAATTATCTCTAGCCAGGTCCTCGGTCGCACGTAAAGAATGAGCACCCCTGGAGTTGGGTTCGCTCGCTTCTTGCCGCACACATTTTCTGCGACGATTCCGTTTTCCAGGATTTCGTCTACCGAGTATTTCAACTTGCTCCCCACGATCTGATCGCCGAAAGAACGACAATCGGCATACCAATTCGGCAGAAAGCGAAGCTCGCGTGGACTCGCATCAGGCATTTCCAGTTTAATCTCTCCACGCAAGTTTGTCCGAGGGGGAGGGTCAATTGGAGAATTGCCTCCGCCCAACCACACATTTGGGAGCTCCGCCCAGACCGGCAAACCAGTTTTCCCATTCAGTATCTTTAGCACAACTTTTGTTGTGTTCGGATCGTTGTTCTTGGACTGTGGATGTACCGAGGGCGTCGAAAGCAAAAACACGCAGGCGAGTAGACAGAGTACGAGTGCCCTATCTTTGCCATTTGATCTGGCGGTCATGGGTTCTCCTACTCTTTCACCAGATAGAGCGCCCGCTCCAGTTCCAACTCCAGCTTCACGCCCTTCTGCAAATCCAACTCATGCCCTCGTCCTGACTCCACCAGATACGCTGTGATTGCTCCCAACGCCGCGCCCTCCGCGGCTTCCTTTTTGTCCTTATCTTTGACGCCTTTCACGGCGCCCAGCGCCGCGCCCGCGGCCGCCGCTTGTGCCGCGTCTTCCTGCGTGCTGCTTCGCCCTTCGATCAACCCCTCTTGACCGGACTTATTCTTAACACTGTGTTCGCCAGGAACGCTTACAACTTCCGCCACGATCGGCAAACGTCCGAACTTTGTATGAATTTCATCGAAGGTCAGCCAAATTCTCGCGCGCCCTGTCGTGCCTGCCGATTCCACATGACTCACGTGCCCTTCGATTTCCGCGCCGGATGGCAAGTAAATCCCGCTGCCCGCTTCCAACGGCTCCAGCGTTTTCACTTTGAATTTTGCTCGCTCCGCCGTGCCCTTGGTGCCCAGATTATCTTCCAGCGACACCAGAAACTTCGTCCCAGGCGCGATGCCGTAAGTCTCTAGCGGCAACCCGTGCCGCTTGCCGTCCGCAACCTTGGCCGCTTGGTCATCAGCAGCACCGATCTTGTCAGCGGAAACAATGGGTCTTTCCTCCGACGGTTGAGGAACCTGATCCTGGGAAGTCACCTGTGCAGCGCTTGGCATACCGAAGCAGAGGCCCGCCGCTAGCATTCCCATCCCCATTGGAAACCGCCCCGAATTTCTTACCTGCATGATTGCCTCCAAGACTTGCTCTCGGCCAATTCAACATGCAGGCCTAGCGCCGTTACCATTTTTTTCGGTGCCTGAGTAAGTGGCTGAGAAGGCAGTCAGTTGAAGGTGAGGTGCAGCAAACTCTGTGGGGAAGTCGGCCGCCTGTCAGGAAGATGCGCCACCACACTGCATGGTAGCGCCGACAGTGCCGCGATAAGCATCAGCGCGTCAGTAGCATCCCATTGAAAATCTATTTGGAGAGGAATCGGCGAATCCGCCGCAAAACTTGCGAGTACATGGCAGGCGTCACTCGCCCGGTCTGTGTGTTTTGTTGGCTTGGGTGGTACACCCCGAAGAGCCGCGCGCCTCCGCCGGGCAGCTCTGCTTCAGCGCCATGGGCAAAGCGAAACGCTGCTCGTGATGTAATCAAGCCGCGCTGCTTCAAAATTTCCAGGTAGGCATCCCACGCGATTTTTCCAAGCGCCAGCACAGCGCGTGGCTGCAGAATTTCCAGTTCGCGCACCAAGTAACCTCGGCAATTTGCGATTTCAGACGGGAGAGGCTTGTTTGCGGGAGGCGCGCAGCGAATCGTGGCCGCGATGTAAGTATTCTTCAATTGCAGGCCATCGTCAGGTTGTATCGATGTGGGCTGATTGGCGAAACCAGTTTTATACAGCGCTGCATAAAGAAAATCGCCGGACCGGTCTCCTGTAAAAACGCGCCCCGTCCGATTCGCTCCATGGGCCGCAGGCGCAAGCCCCAGAATCAGCAACGTCGCATCCGGATCGCCAAATCCTGGCACGGGCCTGCCCCAATATGTCCAATCGCGAAACGCCCGCCGCTTCTCGCGCGCCACTTTTTCACGGTACTCGACCAAGCGCGGGCACTTCCGGCAAACCACAATTTCCTCATCCAAAACTTTGAGCAACGCGCTTTTCTCGGCCATGGTTGAAAGTAAGTAGTTGAAGAAAAGTTGCTAGGAGACTTCGCGAGCCATCATGCGATTCAGTTCGGCATAAGGAACGGTGACCTGCTGCAGTGAATGATAAGAGCCATGCTTGAGCCAATCTTTCGCTACGCGCTGAAAGGCTCCCATCGCCGCTCGCATCGCCGACGATCCCGCACTCACACGCGCCACTCCCATTTTTTCAAGCTCATCGAGCGAAGGACAGCCTTGCGAAGCCAAAATGTTCAGGGGTGCGCCCAGCGTTTTTACGAGTTTTGCGATGATTTCGCCATCGCACAGGCCCGGCACGAACAGGCAATCTGCTCCCGCCTCACGATACGCATGCAACCGCTCAATCGTCCTCTCAAACCGAGTGGCCTCCGGACCAATCGGCATCAAATAAATATCCGTTCGCGCGTTGATCACCAGTGGCAAGCCCAACGCGGCTGAAGTCTCGCGAATCGCGCGAATTTTCTTCACCTGCAGCCCCAACTCCACATGCGAGCTCTCATCGTCTCCCGTAACGTCCTCGAAGTTGAGTCCCACTGCGCCCGCAGCAATCATTGCTTTCGTGAAGTCAGCAATTTCTTCTGGTGTTTTTCCGTATCCGGACTCCAAGTCGGCTGTAACCGGAACGCGCACCGCCCGCGTAATTCTTGCCACAGCGTCCAACATTTCGCTGCGAGAAATGCGCTGCCCGTCAGGATATCCGAGCGAAAACGCCATGGCAGCACTGCTAGTGGCAATCGCCGGATGGCCTACTTCCTCTAGAATCCGCGCGCTAACCACATCCCACGCATTTGGCAACGCCAGAATCCGTGGCCCATGATGCAGCTTCCTGAGTTTCTCCGCCTTTTCAGCTTGCGCTTTAATGTCCATGGTAGTTCTCCCGTCGGAGCGGTTCGCCGAACCCGGCTTCATCTTGCTTTCAAAGCATCGGCCAGCACTACGGCTTGGTTATGTTCCTCGTCCTTCGCGCCATAAAGGAGAGTCACCGTTCCGTGCTCCTTCGCCATTTTCTTCAGTTCCGCAACCAATTCTTTCTTTTTCCCGAGTTCACTCCGATATTTCTTCTGAAACTCACTCCACTTCTCGGGCTTATGTCCGAACCATTTCCGCAACGCGTCACTCGGAGCCACGTCCTTCATCCAGACATCCAGGTGCGCGGCCTCTTTTTTCATTCCCCGAGGCCACAATCGATCCACCAGCACACGCCATCCGTCTTCTTTCGCCGGTTTTTCATAAACGCGCTTAATTTTGATCATCGTTGCTCCCGAATCCATTCTCGCCCCACAAGGTTTTGCTTCGCAGACTGTGCCTCACTGCAAAAGTGCCAGTACCTCATCGTGAATCTTTCCGTTGGTGCTCACCATATTTCCGCTGTAGATCGAGCGTTTTCCGTTCACGTCCGTTGCCTGTCCGCCCGCCTCCTCCACAATAAGTGCCAGCGGAGCCAAATCCCATGCCTTCGAATGCAAATCCAGTGCCGCCTCTATCGAGCCTTCCGCCACCAGCATGTGCTGCCAAAATCCGCCAAGTGAACGCCCATGCCGCGCGGCATCCAGTAGTCTCCGCATCTTTTCAATTTTCTCTCGATTCTTGTTCGGGCCAGTACCTCCGGTAAACGCCATTCCCGCATTCAATCGCGCCACCCTCGAAACCTGGATTCTTTTTCCATTCCGGTATGCGCCTTCGCCGCGATATGCCCACCATCGCACGCCCAGTGCCGGCGCGCTCGCCATCCCTGCAACAATTTCACCATCGCGCTCGATTCCCAAGAGCGTCCCAAATGTCGCGATGCCCCGCGAAAACTCCTCAGTCCCATCGATGGGATCAATAATCAAGCGAGCCCGCCCAGTCGTAGCCGGCCCCTTGGCATTTTCGCCGCCCATCTCTTCTCCTAAAACATCCATGACTAACCCGCTCGCAGCCACTTTGGCCCGTGCCATCTCTTCCACGCCGCGGTCAGCCTGCGTCACCGCCGAACCGTCGTCTTTCTTGTCGATGCGAATATCGTCGGTTCGAAAATACCGGATCGCGATCGCATCAGCCTCTCGGGCAAGCTCTTCCAGCAATACTCCATATTCTTCTCGGTATCCCATTCCCTCTCCCGGAATTCAGCAGCTTCGATTCAAACAATGTCTCTCTCAATCTCGATTTCTGACTCTTGACTCTAAACTGTCGACTTCTTTCGCTCTCCAATTGACACTACTACCTTCCGCCTCTAGCATACAAAGCAATGGCCATAAGCGCCCAAGCTGATAGTGGGACCGTCCTTGACCGCATCCTGCAAGCGCGCCGTCTTGAGGTGGACCACCGCAAACGCGTCCTTCCGGAGACAGCGCTGCGTTATGGCGTTAACGCAGCGACGCCGCTCCGTGACTTTACTTCTGCGCTCACTCGCGATTCCCTGAACATTATCGCAGAGCTGAAGCCTGCTTCTCCCTCGAAAGGAATTCTCCGCGATCCTTTTCATCCCGTCGAGTTGGCCCAGTCTTTGGAATCGGCTGGCGCGGCCGTTCTCTCCGTCCTCACTGAAGGAGAATTCTTTCGCGGCTCGCTGAAGAATCTGCGTGACGCGCGCAAAGCCGTGAAGCTTCCTGCCTTTCGCAAGGATTTTATTTTCGATAGCTGGCAGGTTTGGGAAACCCGCGCCAATGACGCGGACAGTTTCTTGCTGATTGTCGCCGCTCTCAGTGACGAACTCCTTCGCGATCTAATCGCTCTGGGCCGTCAATTGAAAATGGAACCCCTCGTGGAAGTTCACACCGCCGCGGAACTCGACCGCGCGCTCGCCGCCGAAGCCCGCATCATCGGCGTGAATAATCGCGATCTGAAGACTCTCGATCTCCGCGTCGAAACCTCGTTCGAACTGATCGAGCGCATTCCAGATAGCTGCATCGCCGTCAGCGAATCCGGCCTTCGCACGCATGACGATCTCGTCAGACTCCGAAACGCCGGCTTCGACGCTTTTCTTATCGGCGAAAGTCTCATGCTCTCGCCCGATCCCGCAGCCGCTCTGGCAACATTTTTGGGTCGGCCTGGGCTGCCGGTCTAGCCAAGTCATGATCCTCGTCAAGATTTGCGGCATTACCAATTGGCCGGACGCCAAATCCGCTTGCGATGCGGGCGCGGACATGCTCGGCTTCAATTTTTACGAGAAAAGCCTGCGCCGTGTTTCCACGGTCGAAGCCGCCACCATGCGTGGGAAGCTTCCTTCCGGTGTGCAGGCCGTGGGGCTTTTCGTGAACGCCAAGCCATCCGAGATCAATTCGCTTCACGCTTTTGTGCGTTTCAATGCGGCGCAGCTTCACGGCGACGAGACTCCCTCGATCGTTTCCGAAGTGACGCGCACCGTTCCTGTGATCAAAGCGTTCCGAGTGGCTGCCGATTTTCCGCTCTCGACGCTCGACAAATATCACGACGCTTTTGCGTTCCTGCTGGATGGCACTCGTGCCGGCCAATTTGGCGGCACTGGCGCAAGCGCCGATTGGAATGTCGCTCGGCGCGCTGTTGCGTCTCACCGTATCATGTTGGCAGGTGGTCTCACTCCGGAGAATGTCGGCGCAGCGATTCGCAGCGTGCGCCCGTACGCGGTTGACGTTGCCAGCGGAGTCGAATCCAAGCCCGGAAAAAAGGATCACGCTCGGGTGAAGGAATTTATCGACGAAGTCCGCCGCGCCGAAGAGCAATTGAACGCGCCACAAACAGGACAACCCGCGCCATGAGTTCGACTCTTCAATCTGCCACATTCGCTCCCGGACGTTTCGGCCCGTACGGCGGGCGCTACGTGCCCGAAACACTGATGGTCCCGCTCTTCGAGCTTGAGCGCGCCTATGAAGCCGCGAAAACCGACGCGCGCTTTCAAGCCGAGTTCGCCGATCTACTGAAAAATTTCGCTGGGCGGCCCACCCCTCTGCAATTTGCTTCGCGCCTCACCTCGCATCTCGGCGGCCCTCGTATTTACATCAAACGCGAAGATTTACTTCACACCGGCGCGCACAAAATCAATAACGCCATCGGTCAAGGCTTGCTCGCCGTAAAGATGGGCAAGCCTCGCATCGTTGCGGAAACCGGCGCGGGTCAGCACGGCGTTGCTTCCGCCACTGTCGCCGCCCATCTCGGCCTCGAATGCGTCGTTTACATGGGCACGGAAGACATGGCCCGTCAGGCGCTTAACGTTTCGCGCATGCGCATGCTCGGTGCGCAGGTTGTCGGCGTCGATTCGGGCAGCCGCACGTTAAAAGATGCCATCAACGAGGCCATGCGCGATTGGGTCACCAACGTCCGCAACACCCACTATCTTCTCGGCTCGGTTCTCGGCGCGCATCCCTATCCCACGATGGTCCGAGATTTTCAGTCCGTCATCGGGCGCGAAGCCCGCGAACAAATTCTCGCTGCCGAAAAACGCTTACCCACGCATCTGTTTGCTTGCGTCGGCGGTGGCTCGAACGCTATCGGCCTCTTCCACCAATTTTTGCGCGATCCATCCGTGAAAATGGTCGGCATTGAAGCCGGCGGTCGAGGCAACCAGCTTGGTGAACACGCCGCGCGCTTGGCTGCGCATCAAGGCTTCACCGGCGCGCGCCCCGGCGTCCTGCAAGGCACGTACACATACATCTTGCAAACCGAGGACGGCCAGATCGCCACCACGCATTCCATCTCTGCCGGCCTCGACTATCCCGCCATCGGCCCTGAACACGCCTGGCTAGCCGACGAAGGCCGCGCCGAATACGCCGCCGTCTCCGATTCCGCCGCTCTCGAAGCCGCGCGCCTCCTCTCGCGCACCGAAGGCATTATCCCCGCGCTAGAATCCGCCCACGCCATCGCCGGCCTGCTCGAGCGCGTTTCCTCGGCTAACGGCAGTCGTCCTCGGCTCTCCCCCGACGATCTCGTCATCCTCAACCTCTCCGGCCGCGGCGACAAAGACATGGACACCTATACCCGCCTCCTCGGTTTCAAATGATCGCAATTCTCTTTCCTCGTAGGGGCACGGCATGCCGTGCCCGCTCTTGCCCAGGCGTCTCCCGGCGTCTGCGTTCCCGACTTTCTCCTTATTTCTGCTAATCTTTCTGCGATTCCTAAATGACTGCTACTCCTGCCAACTCGACTCGTATCTCCCGACGCTTCGCCGCACTCCGCGAATCCGGCGAACTCGGCATCGTCGCCTACATCACCGCCGGCGATCCCACACTGGACGCCACACACAAATTTGTCCTCGCCCTCGCCGAAGCCGGCGCCGATGTCATCGAACTAGGCATCCCCTTCAGCGATCCTCTCGCCGACGGCCCCACAATCCAACGCGCCTCCGAGCGCGCCCTCAAAGCGCACACGACCCTCGCCCAAGTGATCGATCTCGTTCGCGAAATCCGCAAAACCAGCGAAGTCCCCATCGTCCTCTTCAGCTATTACAATCCCGTCTTGCAAATGGGCCTGGAAAAATTCGCAAGCGCCGCAGCAAACGCCGGCGCCGACGGAGTCCTAATCACCGATCTCACCCCCGAAGAATCGGACGACTATCGCCACATTCTTGCCACACATCATCTCGACACGATTTTTCTCGGCGCTCCCACGTCCACCGACGAGCGCCTCGCTAAAATCGCCGCCGTATCCTCCGGTTTCCTCTATCTAATCTCGCGCACTGGCGTGACCGGTGCCAAAGACGCCCTCCCCGACGATCTCCCAGCCCTTCTGCGACGCGCGCGCAAAGTCACGCAGCTTCCCATCGCCGTCGGTTTCGGCATCTCGCTCCCAGGCCACGTCTCGGTCCTTGGAGGGTTAGCCGATGCCGCAGTCGTCGGCTCCGCCCTAGTCTCCGAAATCGAAAACGCCACAGCCGCGAATCCCACAGCCGCCAACATTGACGCGGCTGCCGCCGCCCTCGCCGCTCGCATCCGTTCTCTAAAAGAAGCCGCCCGCCACGGCCTCTCCCGCCGTGAGGTAGCCCCATGACCTCTTGCCTTCGTTGGCGACCATCTTTCAGGCGACCATCCTACTGGCCACCACCTTCAAATCTGTCATTCCGAGCGAAGCGAGGAATCCGCTTTTTCTTCGAAGGCGAGGCCACGTCATGAACCTCAGCGACTGGCGCCGCCGCATCGACGAAATCGACAAAAAGCTAGTCGAACTCTTGAACGAACGCTCGCACTGCGCCCTGGAAATCGGCAAGCTAAAACAAGCGGCCAACATCCCGCTCTATCAACCGGACCGCGAAAACGAAGTCCTCGCGAACGCCGAACGCGCCAACCCAGGCCCGCTAACAAACGCCGCCATCCGACGCCTATTCGAACGCATCATCGACGAAGCCCGTGCCGCCGAACGCAACGCCATGCACCCCGACGGCAAGCCGAACAAAGGCGGGAATGAATGACTTGCCATGCCAGTCAAAGCACTTGTAGTGGCCGGTCTTTAGACCGGCTCTTTGGCTTTTGAAATTGCATCTTGGCCGCGCGGAAGCGCTGCAATCGAAAGGGAATCAGGACTAACCATGGTCATCGTAATGCAAGAAGGCGCCAGCGACGCGCAAATCCAGCACGTTATCGATCGCCTGGTCGCTTCAGGCTTCAACGTTCACCGCTCCACCGGCGAATCGCACACCGTTCTCGGCGCCGTCGGTGTCCATCGCGATTTCGATCATCGCGATTTCGAGCTTCTCGAAGGCGTGCGCGAAGTCATGCGCATCACGCAACCCTTCAAGTTAGCCAGCCGCCAATTCAAGCCCGAAGGCACCATCGTCGATCTTGGCCGAGGGGTGAAAATCGGCGGCAATGAAGTGGTTGTAGCCGCCGGTCCCTGCTCCGTCGAATCCCGCGAGCAAATTCTCTCCATCGCGGAAAGCGTCGCTAAAGCCGGAGCAAAAATTCTCCGCGCCGGCGCGTTCAAGCCGCGTACCTCCCCCTACGCCTTCCAAGGCATGGGCGAAGAAGGCCTCAAGCTCATGCGCGAAGCCGCCGACAAATTCGGCCTTTTCACCATCAGCGAAGTCATGGACGCTTCGCAAATCCAGATGATGCTCGGCTACGTCGACATCTTTCAGGTCGGCGCGCGCAATATGCAGAACTACTTTCTCCTGCGCGCCCTCGGCGAAGTCCGCAAACCCGTCCTCCTCAAGCGCGGCATGTCCGCCACCATGGAAGAGCTGCTCATGAGCGCCGAATACATCCTCGCCGGCGGCAACTATAACGTCATCCTCTGCGAACGCGGCATTCGCACGTTCGAAACCTACACGCGCAACACGCTCGACATTGCCGCCATCCCCGTCATCAAAAAACTTTCGCATCTCCCCATGCTAGCCGATCCCTCCCACGGAACCGGCCGCCGCGACAAAGTTCCGCCAATGGCCCGCGCTGCAGTCGCCGCAGGTGCCGATGGCCTCCTCATCGAAGTCCACAACGACCCCGACCACGCTCTCTCCGACGGCGCGCAATCTCTCCACCCCGACACCTTCACCCAACTGATGGCCGAGCTCCGCATCATCGCCCCAGCCATCGGCCGCCGCATGGCCTGAGATGTCGGAGAACCACAGCTTTATGTCAGCCCCCATAGTCATTCCACTTGATTTCTGGCTAGATCCACAGGGCGACGTAATTCTCATTTACTCAGAGCATGAGTGTTTGATCTATTGCGCTTGCTGGATTTCTGCTGGCGAACGCGCGGATTTCATCGGTCAGTTGTCATTCGAGCGAGGCCGGGGCGTCCGCAGTTACAGGCGCGAGTATCTGCCGTATGATCTTCCAAAACGCGGATTTCATTCCAGCATTCTCCAGATACCTGATTCGGATCTCATTCGCGAGCACCTGGCCTATCGCAAGAAACACTACGCAGATACTCCTTCCACGCAAAGAGTGCCAAACCACTACGTTGTTACCGGTCACGATATCTACCACGAGATTTTGGCCTATGGGTTTACTGCTTCAACCATCCTGCGTCGCGATACAACAGACCCAAGACTCCTGCGTCTGTGATTGTCACGGACCGACTGTCAACGAAGGGAAACGGTCGAGTAGATTGATTCGAGTTTCTCGATGCGCGGTTTCGACGGTAGACTCTATCTCCTGACATGTCCACTCACCTCATCAACCGAGTCACAATCCTAGGCACCGGCCTAATCGGTGGCTCGTTCGCCCTAGCCCTGCGCAAATACACCACCGGCATCCACATCACAGGCTGGGATCGTTCCGACGTCGTCGCCGATGCACAATCTCGAGGCGCAATCGACGCAGCTTTCTCCACTGAACTAACTCCTGCTCTCCAAAACGCCGATCTCGTTTACATCGCGCTCCCTATCGGCGCCACGCTCGATCTTCTCCCCGAAGTCGCGCGCCTCGCTGCGCCCAACACTCTCGTCACCGACGCCTGCAGCACCAAGCTTCGCATCATCGAATCAGCGGTCGATCATTTCGTCGATGATGCCACGCAACTTTTTCTCGGCGGACATCCCATGGCGGGCAGGGAACTTTCCGGCATCGCTCACGCCGACGCCGACCTCTTCCGCAACAACACCTACGCACTCATTGGTGCGTCTGCTGAGCAGCACGACCTGCGCGTCACCGCCTTCGTAAAAATCCTGGAAAAAATCGGCGCCCGCCCCCTCTGGCTAGGCGCGCAGCAACACGACTATGCCGTCGGCCTGGCGTCTCATCTCCCCCAACTAGCCGCCGTAGCCCTCGCCTCATTCCTCTACGATCATCTCGACGAAAACGGTCTCCCCATCACTCTAGCCGGCCCTGGCCTGCGCGATTCTCTCCGCTTGGCCGGCAGCCCCTACTCCACCTGGCGCGACATCGTCCTAACCAACAAAGAAGTTCTCTCCGCCGCCCTCGACCTTTTCGCCCGCCGTCTCGACGACCTACGCGAACGCCTAGCCTCCCGCGACCTAGAAGCCGACTTCGACGCCGCCAACGAACTCTACAAGCTCCTCCGCTCCTTGTAGGGGCACGGCACGCCGTGCCCGTCTTTCTTTTGCCTTGCCGCTGCACCGCACGCTCCGATGTTCTACCTCGCCTTTCCCCTACCACGCCCCTTCCTTCCTCCCCACCCACCAAACAATCCCGACTCCAAGCGTCTGCTGTTCCTTGCTCAACACACCATTCTTATCCGTAAAAAAAGACGGCTGATTCGAAAAATCCCTTCGCCACTCATACCGCATCAAAAACCCATCGGAAAGTTTGTAATCAAAACTGACGGTGGTTTCCTTCAAAGCTTGCCTCGGTTCGTTCGCGGGATTTCCCTGCAAAGTGTCGGTGGCCTGTCCGTATTGCAAGTCCAGGCGCAGTCCAAACGGACGTCCCGCGTCCACATCAGGGGCGCGTTCGAACACCAAATCCGCCTGATTCAAACTTATGTTGTTGCTGAGAACGTCGTAGGCTCGCAGCGCGTTCACCCGCCCGACAGGGTCGTTGAAGTTGTACTCATAATATTCATCCACCGCGAAATTCAGCGTAGCGCCGTGTAGGTAATCAAGAATCCCGCGATCCGCGGCGTTTATTTGTGCTTTAGGTGGTTCCACGGCAGCGTTCTGCGCGGGCCCAATCGCCGTTGAAGTTGTTGTCTCCCCTCTGGCGCTTGACGTGTTTGCCGGAGAAGTCATCGCCGCTTCTGCACCGTCTGATGGCCCACCGCTTGTAACTAACGCACTATTCGTGATCCCTGCGCTCGAAGGAGACTGCCGTTGTTTCAGCTCACTCTCCAATTCCGTCACGCGCGTCAGCAAACTCTGCACGACTTCGCGCAATTGTTTCACCTCCTCCGCCGATGCCGGCGCCGCACTGTTCGCCTGCGCTCGGCCCACCGGGCACCACGCCAGCAGTACAAGACACGCCCCTGCCGCATAACGCACTAAAGATGGCCGAGCTGGAGTTCTTAATTTAGCGTTCTCGCGGTTCACGGCGTTGCGGATGAGCTCTTGACTGTTGCCCGAGGCGTGCTTGCGCATGAGGAGGCTTCTTTCCCGGTTGGCGAAGACCAATTCCAACCGCGTTGTCGCCCTCGGGTTTTAGCACGGATTGCCTTAGTTTTTCGTTAAAGCCGCGCCGTCCGCGCACACCACGACACAGCTACCCTCTCGACCTCAATTTTTCTTTTCTATTTCAGATCAGTCTTCGCGCTCAGCGGCAATTCCTGCGACGATCCGCCCACCATAAACGTGTAGCCGCCGGGCACTAATTTCCACCCGTCCGCGGCCTCATCGTAGATCGACAAATATTTCGCATCCACGCTCACGCTAACTTCCTTGCTCTCTCCCGCCTTCAACCATACCTTGTTCCATCCCACCAATCTCTTCGGTGGCTCGTCGGCACTGGCAGGCAGCGCTGCATACACTTCCGCGATCTCCGCTCCACCGCGCTTTCCAGTGTTCTTCACGGTGAAGCTCACGGTTGTTTCTTTCCCCGGCGTAACTTTCAACCCAGAATAAGCAAACGTTGTGTACGACAACCCATGCCCGAATGGAAAGAGCACCGGCTTTTTCTCCGCGTCATACCACTTATAACCAACCTTCAATCCCTCGTCATAGTGCATCGTAAACGTCGGCTTAGGCTCGCCCGTCTTCATCACCGCTGCTTCGCCGGTCTGTCCCGGCCCAGGCTGCGTCAGTTTCGGGTGCGGCAAATCCGCCTCGCTTTTCGGAAACGTCATCGGCAGCTTCCCGCTCGGATTCACGTCACCGCTCAAAATGTTCACGACGGCTTCCGCGCCCCTGCTCCCCGCATACCACACTTCCAAAACTGCGCCCACTTTATCTACCCACGGCATCGTCACTGCCGTTCCCGTCTCCAGCACCACGATCGTTTTCGGATTCGCCGCCGCGACGGCCTCGATGATTTCGTCCTGCTTCACGGGCAGCGACAAATTCGCCAAATCCATTCCTTCGCTTTCCCATTGGTACGCGAACACAATCGCCACATCCGAATTTTTTGCCAATGCCGCGGCGCTCGCCGGGTCTGCGCCCGAATCAAACTGCACACTCACCCCCGGGAATTTGGCTTGCAGCACTTTTATGGGCGAAGGCGGAAACCACACTTGCGCCTGCCATCCTGCTGGCGGCCTCCCCGGCGCATCCACCTGCGCCGACCCGCCGCCTGACATCATGCCCTCGTTTGCGTGAGGGCCAATCACCGCTATTGAACGCACCGCTTTTCCACCAAGGGGCAGGATTCCGTTGTTCTTCAGCAGCACAGCGCTTTGTTCCTCAACCCTTTGCGCTGCCGCTAGATTTCCTTCGACATCCGGCACGCCCTTCTGCATCGGAAAATCCACAATCCCGGTCGCAAACTCGGATCGCAGTACGCGCCTTACGTGTTCATCGAGCTCCGCCATCGAAACTTTTCCCGCCTCTACCGCCGCCTTCAGCTTCGCTCCAAAAAACTCGTCGAGCGGCTCCTCGTTATCCAAGCCCGCTGCGGACGCCTTCACGGTGCTGTGCGTCCCGCCCCAATCCGAAACTACGAACCCCTTGAATCCCCACTCCTTCTTCAAAACGTCCGTCAGCAAGTATTTATTCTCGCAGGCGAAAATTCCGTTCACCGCGTTGTACGAGCACATCACCGCCCCAGGGTCGGCAATCCCCACGCCAATCTCAAACGCCAGCAAATCGCTCTCCCGCATCGCGCGCTTGCTGATGATCGAGTCCACTTCATTCCGCCCGGCTTCCTGATCGTTCACCGCGTAGTGCTTGATGTCGCCAATCACGTGCTGCGCCTGCTCGCACTTCATCAAATTTCCGACCAGCGTTCCCGCAAGGATCGGATCTTCGCCCAAATATTCAAACGTTCTGCCGTTCCTCGGCTCGCGTGTGATGTTCACTCCGCCGCCCAGCGTCATGTTATATCCCTGAGCGCGCAGATCCTTCCCGATCACTGTCCCAAACGCGCACGCCGCCTCAGGGTCCCAACTTGCCGCCGCTCCGAGGTTGGAAGGCATTGCCGTCGAATATCTCCCGTTATCTGCGCTGTTCCTCACGCCGTAGGCCGCATCGCTCATCTGAATAAACGGAATCCCCAACCGTGGCACTCCCAGCACAAATCCCGCGCCGCCGTTTCCAAGCTCGGGCTCGGGGTGTTGGACTTCCCGCGGCCAGCCGGGCATCCCCATTCCGTGCAACAAATCGATCTTCTCGTCCAGCGTCAATTCCTTCAAAACCATGGCCGCGCGCTCATCGGGCGAGAGGCTCGCGTTCATCCACGGATGATTCCGATCTTCCTTTACCGCCTGCCCAGGCATTCGGTGCTGGGCATAAAGAGTTGTAGCCAATCCCAAAATCGCCACCACGCACGCAGCAAGCACACCAAATCCAATCGTTGCGCGAGCTCTGCTCCGCAAACGGTCCAACTCATTCATTTTCATCAGGACCATCCCTCGACCATGAATTAAATGCCACTATAATATCGATATTTCTGATTAAAGCCACAACCAAAGCGCTCCCGCTTTCCCGCAGGGGCACGGCACGCCGTGCCCGTCTTGCGACCAAGATCCAGCCAGAGTTCCCTCTCGATGGATTTCCCATGGAACCTTTAGCCCAAAGAAACGGAATTCATACGTGCAAACTAACTATGCTCAAAGGAGACCGGTGAAAAAATCCCGTTGGACCCGCCGCAAATTCCTGGCAACTAGCGCGACCGGCGCCGCAACCCTACCCTTCCTTGCCTTCCCGTTTAGCTTGGGCGCGCACCTCCCTGAAGCAGCGTGCACGCTCCTTCAAGAACAAGAGGAAGGTCCTTATTATGTCGACCACGAAATCCTGAGAAGTGAAATCACTGAAGGCAAGCCAGGCGTTCCTCTGCTATTGCGCCTAACCCTCCTAGACGTAAGATCTTGCCGTCCAATCGAAAATGCCGCCCTCGATATCTGGCACTGCGACGCTCTAGGCGTCTATTCCGGATATACCGCGTTTCAGCCGGGCGGCCCCGGCGGCCCAGGTCGCATGCCCCCGCCTCCTCCGGGTTCCAATGGGAACCAGCCTCCAAAGTTCGGCATGGGCGGCCCGCCAAAACACCAGCCAACAGACAAATTAGTCTTCCTGCGTGGCGTTCAACTCACTGACGCTATGGGAATAGTTGAGTTTTCTACGATCTTTCCAGGCTGTTACATTGGCCGCACAAACCACATCCACTTGAAGGTTCACATCGGCGGCCACACCGAAGGAATCGACTATAGTGGCGGTCATATCGTC
>Ga0265354_1000006_pt1 | contig 32449 bp, 24 predicted proteins | sample NZE1metagenome_FD_189074 | JGI IMG/M metagenome (GOLD analysis project Ga0265354, IMG submission 189074) | Rhizosphere microbial communities from Maridalen valley, Oslo, Norway - NZE1 | ecosystem: Host-associated > Plants > Roots > Rhizosphere > Soil | place: Norway: Oslo | collected 2017-09-14 | reverse complement strand
ATACGAAAGTGCTTGATTCTCGGTTTTTTTCGTGTAAATGTAACGCCACTCAGGGGGAGCCATGCGAAATCGCCTTAAGTTTTTGCCGTCCGTGTCCGCGCTCATTCTCGTAATTCTTCTTAGTTCGGCTATTTCGCGCGCCGATGTCACCGGTTCGATTCAAGGAGTGGTCCGCGACAAAACACAGGCGGCAGTCGCGAGCGCGCACATCACCGTGACCAACGCGCAAACCAATTTCAAACAGGAAGTTACCTCGTCCGCGGACGGATCGTACCGGATTCTCGCGCTGGCCGTTGGCACCTATAATCTGTCGGTAACCGCAGCTGGATTCCGCACTTTTGTCGAAACCGACATCGTAGTGAAGGTGAATGACCAGCTGGAAGTTGATGTGACGCTTGAGGTCGGCTCTATACAGGCGGAAACTGTCAAGGTGGAAGCCAATGCCGTGCAAGTACAAACAGAGAGCACGCAACTCGGAGATGTAATTGACTCGAAGAAGATGCTCGCCCTTCCGTTGAACGGACGCAGCTACATCGATCTTCTGGGCTTGCAAGCTGGCGTTGCACCTAGTACAGCCGGCACCATCGGTGGCGACCGCCCGGTTTCTGGCAATTTGAACGCAGGCAACATCTCCGTGAACGGCCAACGGGAAACCGCCAACGCATTCCTTGTGAACGGTGGCGACGTGAGCGAGGGTCGCAACCTCGGGGCTGGACTAGTCCCTAATCTCGACTCTGTCGAAGAGTTCCGTCTCATTACCAACAGCTTCGACGCCGAATATGGAAAATTCAGCGGCGCGGTGATGAACGCCATCACCAAATCCGGCACCAACTCCTTCCACGGCGATGTCTTCGAGTTCCTGCGCAACGACGCGCTTGATGCCAGGAATTTCTTCGCGCCTTCCAAATCTGAATTACGCCAAAATCAATTCGGCTACACCTTGGGAGGCCCCGTCTGGAAGAGTCATCTGTTTTTCTTCTCCGATTACCAGGGCACTCGTCAGGTGGCGGGCGCCGAAACCGGGTTGGTTACCGTCCCAACCACCGCCGAGAGGGCTGGCAACTTTGATCCGTCAACCTTGACCGGCGCTGTCGATGGCCCCTACTGGGCGCAAGTGCTGACGAGTCGCTTGGCGTCTACGACGGGCCAAACCGTGGTGCAGAACGAGCCGTATAGCTTCCCCGGTTGCAACAGCACGGACCCCGTAGCAGGCTGCGTATTTCCAGTTAACTCAACGACCGGCCTTGCGAACATTCCGCAAGCCGCATGGGACACGCCGAGCTCCAACATTCTCGGATACATTCCCACGCCCACTTTGGCTGGTGACTTGAACAACTACTCGAACAACAGCCAGAGGAGCAGCCTCGTCGACAACAAGTTCGGGGAACGTGTGGATTTCAATAATCAAACTACCGGCAACTGGTCTTGGTACTACCACCTCGATGACACTACCGTCGACAGCGCTCTAGCGGGATTCGCCACTGTTCCTGGCTTCCCGACCGTCACACCATCGCGAGCGCAAGAGTTCGTCATGAGCAACACCAAGCCCTTCGGAGCGACAGCCGTGAACGAAGCGCGGATCAGCTTCTTCCGGACAGCGGTGCATAAGGACAATCCCGCGGGCAGTTTTGCCAGTATTTCTGATTTGGGTTTCGTGACCGGCGAAGGCACCCTCGGCATAGTCCCGCTTCCCGGCTACACGCAATATATGCCACAAGTGAGCTTGAGCCAGATTGGCCTGAACATTGGCGTACCCACGCTGAACACGGACCAACCCGATACAACCTATATGGCCAGTGACGTATTTTCGAAGGCCTCGGGCAGACATACTTGGAAGTTCGGAGGGGAATTCCGCTACCTGCAGGTAAACGAACGTAACTACGCCAGCCCCAACGGTCAATTCACATTTGACGGTTCCGTGACCGGGTCTGATATGGCCGACTTCCTCCTCGGCGCAACGTGCAACACTTGTGGGGCTGCTTACGTCCAGGCTTCAAAACAGGTCCTGGATTCCCGAACGCGTTATGGCGGGGCATTCGCCCAGGATTCCTGGAAGGTGAAACCCAATCTCACCCTGAATCTTGGCCTCCGGTGGGAAGTCAGTATGCCTTGGTACGACTGGCAAGGAAAAATCCAAACCTGGGTTCCAGGAGAACAGTCCACCGAGTTTCCGCTTGCTCCCACTGGCTTGGTATTTCCGGGTGACCCTGGTATTCCCAAGACGCTTGCCCCCACAAAATACAACAACTTGGGCCCACGGCTAGGATTGGCCTACTCGCCTGGATTCTCTGACGGAATACTGGGCAAGATCTTCGGTGGGCCGGGAAAGACCAGCATCCGGGCGGCTTACGGGCTTTATTACACTTCCGTTGAGGACCTTAACCTGTTCTACGAGGTGGCCGACGCTCCGTTCGGTTTATATTGGCAATCTCCGTCGTCGGTACTGTTCAGCCAGCCGTTCCTGATTCGGCAGAGTGGGCAATCGCTGGGGCAACGCTTTCCCTACACCTTGCCGATTCCGGGTGCCCCGTCCAACAAGACGCTGGACTTCTCGGTGTTTGAGCCCTTCAACTATTTTCCGGGCTACGACATTCACAACCAACTACCTTATGCGGAGCACTTCAATTTCTCTATTCAACGAGAGCTCACAAAATCAACCGTGCTCACTTTGGCTTACGTCGGCACCGAGGGGCACCACCTCATCACCCAGCAGGAATCCAACCCGGGTGACCCAGCTCTCTGCCAGCAACTCACTGCAGAAGGGGCAGTAGACCTGACCGCGAGTACTCCCGGTAATCCTGTCATCGGCTGCGGATTTGGCGCCGAGAACGACGTGTACCAGCTTCCCGGCGGCAATAATGTGTATAGCACCAGGAACAAACTTATAAATCCAAACTACTGCCCGGGTGCGGCTACCCAGGTGTGTGCCGGCTATGGCAACACATTCACATACACGAGCGCTAATTCGATCTACAACGCCGCGCAAGTCACCGTCGAACGCAAGGCGAACGATTTCACTTTCCTGGCCGCTTACACCTTTGCCAAGGGTTTGGACGATTCCTCCGGGTTCGGCGACTTGGTGAACTTCGTAAATCCTAAATACAGCCGAGGGCTATCTTCCACCGACATCACAAACAATTTTGTGGCCAGTTACGTTTGGGCCATCCCGTTCGACAGGGCTTTCTCCAATGCGCCCAAGCGCTTGACCCAAGGTTGGCAGATGGAAGGAATCACACGCTTGTCCAGTGGCTTCCCGATTCAGCTAAACCAGGGAAATGGCGATTACACTCTGTGGGGCAGCTCGTCTACGGATATGCCCAACGTGGTTGGACCAGTACAGACCCTAAATCCACGAAAATCGAATCCGAATTGCCCAACCGCCGACGGTACGGGATGCTACTTCCTCCCACCCCCGCCGGGTCTTGCGACACCACAATTCCCAGGGGACACGACTGAAGCAGGGTGCCTGCCGAGTGTGGGTGCGTTCGCGTTGAACTGCGTGCCTGGCACTTTCGGCACCGCCAACCGACGCTTCTTCCATGGCCCTGGATTCAACAACACCGACTTCGGCATGTTGAAGCATACCGCGATCAATGAGAGATTCGCTTTCGATCTCCGTTTTGAATTTTTCAACATCTTCAACCACACGCAATTTATGAATCCTGACGGGAACATCAGCGATTCTAGTTTCGGAATCGTGACCAATGCACGCGCTCCGCGCATTGGTCAGGTCAGCGCGAAATTCTACTGGTAGCCGCCGCAGAGCAGGCGAGCCGTCCCATCGGGCCTTTCCTTGGAGCCCCGTCTGACTCGGCGCGCATGTTAGGCTGTGTTCGATGAAGTCTGGCTGGACAGTCTCGGTCATTCACCGTCGTGGGGTTTTGCCAATCGTGTGTGCGCTCGTTCTCAGTGTCGAATATTCGGAGCCTTCGCTAGCTCAGACGGCCCAAGCCTACCGCGAGCAAGCGAATGCACTTGCTCGCTCCAGATCGTGGGAGCAGGCCGTCGCCGCTTATCGCAAGGTTCTGGAGCTCGACCCCAATGACGCGATCACACATTACGACCTTGCCTTAGCACTAAAATACAAAGGTGACACGAAGCAAGCTGTCGAAGAATTCGAGGTCGCAATTCGGCTTAAGCCAGGGTGGGCGGAAGCCCACTTCGGTCTCGGTGCAGCTTTGTATGAGCTCCATGACCAGGCTGGAGCTCTGAGGGAACTCCGCAAAGCGGTAGAGTATGAGCCCTCCAGCGCCCCTGCTCATCTTTTCCTCGCGCATGTTTATTCGGAGCAGAATGATTTCCCTGGTGCCGAACGCGAGCTCAACCGTGCCATCGCGCTGAAGCCCACTGCGGAAATGCATCTCGAGCTGGGGCAAGTGGAAGGCCAGCTAGGCAAGCTGGACGCGGCTGCCGCTCAGTTTCGCGCTGCACTTCGCCTTGATCCCGGAATGGCGCGCGCTCACGTCTTGCTCGGCATAACCCTGCGACGACAGGGCAATCACAATGAGGCGCTTGCCAACTTCCGGCAGGCCGTGGAACTCGATCCTGCCGACCCCAATTCCCAATACAACCTCGCTATGGAACTTAAAGCGGGAGGGGATATCGCGGGCGCAATCGCCGCATTTCGACGGGCGATTGAATTGAAACCCGATTTTGAGAAGGCTCACTACGGCTTGGGGATCGCTCTCCGTACCCAAGGGGACGACGCTGCGGCCCACAAGGAGCTGGATCAGTTGAATGAGTTGCATAGCTTTCGTGCTCGCCTTGCCCAGGCAAAGCTCCTGATCGTTCAGGGTGTGGAGTCGCTAAAGAAACAGCAGCTGGATGACGCTGCGAGTTTCTTTCAGCAGGCGATTGATCAGAGTCCGGAGTTGCCGACCGGCTACTACTATCTTGGTGTCACCTGGGATCGCAAAGGAGATCCCGCACGCGCCGAGGAAGCTTACCGCAAAGCTCTGCAATTGAAACCCGACTACGCTCAAGTCCACTCCAGCCTCGGTCTTCTTTTCTGGCGCGAAGGCGACCGCGATCGCGCGCTTCAAGAGTTTCAGCAGGCGGTGATGTCGGATGCTGACCTTCCAGAAGCGCACTACAATCTCGGCCTTGCGCTGGCGCAATCGGGACATCTCGACGAGGCAGTCCCCGAACTGAACGAAGCCCTCGGCTTGGATCCCAAGTACACGGACGCGCGTATCCAATTGGGTTTGGTGTTGAGTCAAAAAAACGATATGGCCGGCGCCATCAGTGTTTTTCGAGAACTTGTTCGTCGCGATCCAAACTTCCCGGAGGCTCATAACAATCTCGGACTGGCACTCTTGCAATCCGGCGACAACAGCGGCGCAAAATCGGAATTTCTGGAGGCTGTTCACCTCAAGCCTTCGTACGCAGAGGCCCACTACAACCTTGGATTAGCTCTACACCAGGAAGGAAAGGAAGACCAGGCGCGCGCGGAGTTCGAGAAAGCCTACGAGATCTCGCCGGAGCTGCGAAACGCGCCCCGTCCATAACCAATGAAACCCATTCGAATCCTGCCGCTGATCCTCTTAATCCCCGTCGTCGCGTTTGCGGTGGATGTATGCGAGGTCACATCGCCAACGGCGGCATTCACCGTCCCCTATGTGGCCAAGGCGCCCGAGCTCAACACGGATCCAAACTCAACAACCTGGTCGCACGCAGCCTCAGCCTGGATTGAGAAAGATTGTACGCTGCAGCTCGACTATCCCAAGCTCAAGACGGAGGTACGCGGGTTTTGGACCGACTCCGATCTCTATCTCCTATTCATCTCCCCGTATAGCGAATTGAATCTCTGGTTGCCCGCGGACAACAGCAAAGATCGCCTCAAACTGTGGGATCGTGATGTCGTCGAGTTCTTTCTGGGCGACGATTGGACCAACATCCGGCATTACCGGGAATTCGAGATTGCTCCTACCGGCGATTGGGTCGATCTGGCCATCGATCTGGATCACGACAGCTATGGCGCGGAGTGGAACTCCGGTTGGCAACGGCAAGGCCGAATCGATGAAACGAACCATGTTTGGTACGCGGCCGCGCGTGTGCCGTTGAAATCCGTCAGTGATCTACGGGTAAAGGCCGGCACGATTTGGCGCGCCAACCTTTATCGCATCGACGGGCTCGGGGAAGATCCGCAACGTCACTTCATGTGCTGGCAGCAGACTTGCGCTCCAAACCGCGATCCCAATCATGTGCCCGAACATTTTGGAACGCTGATTTTTGCCAAATAGCACGGAAGAATCTCTCGGAGGTAGCATGCCCATTCGTCCAGAATCATCGCGTCGCGGATTCATGAAAATGCTGGCGGCCTCGCCGCTGCTCGCACAGATCGCGGCTCAAAGCCTTTATGCAAAATCGGCCGCCGCGATCGGATTGGCGCCAAGCGATAACGTGTACAGTCGCCTTGGCGTCAAGACCGTCATCAATTGCCGCGGAACGTGGACCTATCTGAGTGGGTCGTTGCAATTTCCAGAGGTGCGCGCCGCCCAGGCGGAAGCGTCCCACTATTTTGTGAACATGGTTGAGTTGCAACGCGGAGCGGGCCGAAAGCTCGCGGAGTTGACCGGCGCAGAGTCCGGCATGGTCACCACTGGCGCAGCCGGAGCGATGGCCGCATCCACCGCGGCGTGCATGGCGGGCAGCGATCCGCAAAAAATTTGGCAATTGCCCGACATCACCGGGATGAAACACGAAGTAATCATGGTCGGTGGCCGCAGTGCATTCGATAGCGCCATCCGACTGACGGGCGCGAAGCTGGTTCTCGTCGAGTCGCCGGACGATATCGCAAACGCAATCACGCCGAACACGGCGATGATCTACACCACCGATCTCGGTGACAAACTCGTGCGCGAGGTCGCCATCGCCAAAGAACACAGCATCCCGATGTTGCTGGATGATGCGGCAGGCATTCCACCCGCGGACAACCTCAAGTTGTATGCGCAGATGAAAATTGACTTGTACACATTTTCCGGCGGCAAAGGGCTGCAAGGGCCTCAATGCAGCGGCGTCTTGCTCGGCCGCAAAGACCTAATCGATGCGGCCCTGCGCAACTCCGCTCCCTGGGAGGGAGCTGTCTGCCGTGCCATGAAGGTTGGCAAGGAAGAAATCGTCGGTTGCCTCACGGCGGTGGAGACCTGGCTGAAAATTGATCCCAAGAAACTCTACGCAGAATGGAACGCCAGAGTGGACCGCATCGGTAAACTGGTGGAAACCGTGCCGGGCGTCAAAACCGAAATCTACATTCCTGACGATGGAAACCGCTATCCCACGCTGAAAGTTTCGTGGGATCAGAAAGCATGGGGCTTCACCATTACCGACTGCGTAACACAGTTGCGCGCCAATGATCCGACGATCGAAGTACTCGGCGCCGACAACCCCAGCCTCGTGCCGGCCGTGCGCGAAGGAATACAAAAGGCAAAGCCCGACAGAAAAGAGCGGAGAGAAGTCGATCATATCGAGCTGGTTTCCATGACGATTCAGCCCGGAGAAGAAATGATCGTCGGCCAAAGGCTACGCGAAATTCTCGGCGCAGCCCGCAAAGGAAAATCGGCATGAGGTTCCTGTACCTCTTTGGCGCAGCCCTGCTTTGTTTCACGCCGCATGCGCACGCGCAACTGAAGGCCGTCCAGCCTAAATCGTCGGCGGCAACCACTGATGCGCTGGGCTCCCCCGGAATCGATGCCGGGGACTATGTTTATGTTTCCGGGCAGGGACCTCGCCGCGCTGACGGAAGTACCCCGTCAGGTTTTGCGGATCAGGTTCGCCAATCGCTGGAGAATGTACGAGCCGTAGTCGAAGCGGCGGGCCTGACGATGGAGCATGTCGTTTATGTCCAGGTCTATCTCGACGAAATGAGCCACTACGACGCGTTGGACAAGACCTTCGCCGAGTATTTCCCGAAGCTGCCGCCGGCGCGCGGAGTCTTGGGCGTTGCACGGCTCCCTGAGCCAGCCATACAAATCAATGCCGTCGCCGTTCGCGATCTCACAGGAAAACAAGCCGTAGAAGTGCCCCAGTTCCGGCCGAGCAAAGCCTACTCCGCCGGAATGCTGACGCACGACAGATTATTTGTTTCCACGATGCTCGGCAGCGACCCTGCAAGCGGCAACGTACCGGCAAATCCAGCCGCGCAGGTCGATTTCGCGCTCGACCGTCTGAAAACAGTTCTGGAAGCCGCCGGTCTCACGCTCAGCAACATGGTCTTCGTCAATCCCTACCTGACTTCAGAAATACCGAGCCGCATCATGAATGAGCACTACGCCCGGCGCTTTGAGTTCGGGAATACGCCGGGGCGCGCCACGATCGAAGTGTCGAGTCTCCCGGAAGGCGCGCGCATCGCCTACACCGGCGTGGCTGTCCGCGACCTGGCCCAGCGACAAGCGATCCGGCCGAAAAACATGCCGCCAAGCCCGACCGCGAGCCCCTGTGTGTTCGCCGGTGACACCCTCTATTGTTCGGCGAAGAGCGGATTTATCCCGGGACCAAATGGCGGCGTGTTCGCCGCTTCCACTGCCGACCAGGTACGCCAGACCATGCGCAATCTCCTCGACAACCTGGAAGAAGCAGGCGTGAAATTCGACCAAGTAGTCTCAACCACAATTTACCTGGACGATTTATCGGAATCGGCGGCGTTCGGGAAAGTATACCGAAAATATTTTGGCGCAGTTTTGCCCGCGCAGACCACTGTTCAGCAGATCAAGCCCAGCGATCGAAAGCCTGACGAAGAAGGCCACTACCAAGACTTGGAACAAGTGTCCCTCATCGCTGTGCGTAGCCGCTCGAATCACTGATTTGCTGGAATCGTAGTCCGCAGCCAGATCACACTTTGCGCAACGCACGCTGCGAGGGAATGTCCTAAGATCGCGTTATCTATGACTCGTGCTCACCATATTCGTGCCGCCCGCATAGCGTCTGGCCTGGGGTTCATGCTCCTGTGTGCCTTCGCAGGCACGCAGAGAGTCGCGTCGCAGGCGCAGAAATCGCCGCCTTCCGCAAATAGGGGTGAGCGCGCGAATATGTCGAACGTCGATGGCCAGCAAATCTTCGAATCGCGCTGTGCGGGATGTCACGGCTTGGATGGGCGCGGCGGCGAACGCGCTCCGGATATTGCCACCAGCGAAAAAACGCAGCGACGCTCCGACGACGAGCTTTCACGGATCATCGCACGCGGTGTACCAGGAACGGGAATGCCTGCCTTCGCCTCTCTCGGAAGCAGCCTCAAGAATGTCGTCGCCTATCTGCGCCAGCTTCAGGGCAAGGACGATTCCGCGAAGTTCCCGGGTGACGTGAAGAGAGGCCGGGAACTCTTCTACGGAAAGCCGCGGTGCTCTGAGTGTCACTCAGTCGCCGGGTCAGGCGGCTTCATCGCCCCGGAACTCTCTGGATTTGGCGCGAATCATTCTGCGGACCAGATTCTTCAAGCCATCGTCAAACCCACGACTACAAACCGCCTGGGCGGCAAGGTGATCGTGAAGATGCGCGATGGCAAAGAATATTCCGGCGTCGTACGGAACGAAGACAATTTTTCGCTCCAACTGCAGACACTCGACGGCGCTTTCCACCTTTTCCAGAAGTCAGAGCTCGCTGGCTTTTCGCGCCAACCAGACTCGCTGATGCCCGCAGACTACGCCACCACTCTCAACCGTGACGAGCTGAACGATCTGGTCAGCTTTCTGATGTCCGCCGCACGTGGAGCGAAGACCGACGCGGCCAAGAGCAAAAAGTCCGGGGACGACGAAGAAGAAGAGTGAGGTTTGATTTCTTTGCTAAACACGTTTAACGCACTCATAACCCGCGGGTTGCCTTCGCGCAATCGCCGTAACTCGCCCGGATCGTTCGAGAACCACTGTCCTCATACATGTGCGCAAACGCCGCTATTCAATCGAATTAATCTTTATCCGCAACTAGTGCCCCGCAGAAAGAAATGCTACAGTCCAGCCACTCGAGCTGCCGGAGAATCCCGATGATGCCACAATTTGGTTCGGCACATTTTCGCCGAGTCGTTCTTGCCGTCGCGTTTAGCAGTTTTGCCATTGCGGTCATCGGTCTCTCCGTGGGGCCACCCTTGGCTCGCACCCGTCAAGTGGATGCGCCAGCTACGGACGACGCTTCGTTGCTCGACGGCTTTCGACACGTTGAAGTCGCCTCCGTTTCCGACGCGCTCGAGCAGATCACTGGCCGCAAGATGTATATGTCCCATCACATGCGCCCGATCTTCCCGACCAAATTTGCGGGCTTCGCTCTGACCGTGCTTCTCAAGAAGGAAACCAACCACGATCCGAACGCACTCGACGGGATGCTCGCAGCCATCGACCATGGCTCTTCCAATTCTGTTTACGTAATGGTCGTCGAAGACGGAGCCGACATCGCTGGAATGGGTGGACTGATGGGCACGGCTATGAACTCGCGAAATTTCTCAGGCGCGGTAATTGACGGCGGCGTCCGCGACGTCGCTTATTTGCAAAAAATTGGGTTCCCTGTCTACGCGCTCGGCATCGTTCCATCTACATCGGTGACGCACTACCGCTTCGCTGGCGCCAATATCCCGGTCGTGTGCGACGGCGTCTCCGTGAATGAGGCCGACATCATCGTGGCCGACGCGGATGGTGTTGTCGTTGTGCCTCGCGCATCTGCGGCCGCCGCACTCAAACTCGCCCAGCAGATGGATTTCAAGGAGCATTCCATGTACGCCACCATCGAAAAGCTGAAATCCATTCAAGAAGCTGTGAAACAGTTCGGCCGCCTCTAGGAGCGCTTGACGAGTGACTCGCGTACCCACTATCGCCTCTGTGACCCTGCTTAGCGCTCTCAGCAAATCCGTCGCGCTCGCCGCCGTTCTCCTGAGCGGCTTCGTACTCTGCCATGGGCAAGATAAACCCTCTGCCGCCATTTCCACCTCCATCGATGTCCGGCCCGAAGATCTGCTCGCCCAGCCTCCCGCAGCAAACTGGGTCTCCTACAATGGCGACTACACCGGCCGCCGCTTCAGCACCCTCGCGCAAATCACGGCCGAGAACGTCGGCAACCTACGCACTCAATGGATCTTTCATCTGCGCGACTCAACAGGGCTCGAAGTCACGCCCGTGGTCATAGACGGCATCCTCTTCGTCACCTCCGCCAACGACGCCTTTGCCCTCGACGCGCGCACCGGCAGGGCTATTTGGCACTATTCGCGCCCCGTCACAGAAGGCCTCATCGACGATGCTTCCCAACACCACAATCGCGGCGTCGCTATCTGGCACTCCAAAGTTTTTCTCGAAACCGACAACGCGCATCTCGTTTGTCTCGATGCTCGTTCAGGCCATCTTCTTTGGGACGTGGCCTACGCTGAAGGCAACAAGAACTATGGCGCTACCAGCGCGCCTCTCGTCGTCAAAGACAAAGTCATCGTCGGCACCTCCGGAGGAGACGACGGCGTACGCGGTTTCGTCGCCGCCTTCGACGCCGAAACCGGCAAGCAAGCCTGGCGTTTGTGGACCATCCCCGGCCCCGGCGAATTCGGTTCCGAGAGCTGGCCGGGCGACCTTTATCTTCGCGGCGGCGCCACCACCTGGATGCCCGGCACTTACGATCCCGATCTCAATACCATTTACTGGGGCACCAGCAACGCCGCCCCGGATTTTGACGGCGGGCCACGCCCCGGCGACGACCTCTACACCGCTTGCGTCCTCGCGATAGACCCAGACACTGGCAAGATGAAATGGTATTTTCAGTTCACGCCCCACGATCTCTACGACTATGACGCCACCGAGACTCCCGTGCTCATCGACGCCGTTTACCAGGGCCAGCCTCGAAAATTGCTGCTGCAGGCGAATCGCAACGGATTTTTTTACGTCCTCGATCGCACCAACGGAAAGTTTCTCTCCGCCGTTCCCTTTGTCACCAAGCTGAATTGGGCCAAAGGTATCGACGCGCAGGGTCGTCCCATTCGCACCGGCCTGGAGCCGTCCGACAAGGGCACGGAGATTTGCCCAAGCATGATCGGCGCAACGAACTGGTTTTCGCCTTCCTATAATCCGGCCACCCATCTTTTCTATTTCCTAGCGCTCGAAGAGTGCGGCATCTTTTATCGCAAGTCGGAAAAATTCGAGGAAGGCCACGCGTACTACGCGACCGGCGTCAAACGCGCGCCCGACCGTACGCGTGAAAAAATTCTGCTCGCCTATAACCTTGATACCGCTGCGATCGAATGGCGGTATCCCCAAATAGGCGACGGCGGTTCTGCGGGGGGTACGATGACCACCGCAGGCGGCCTGGTTTTCTTCGGTGACGACTCGGAATCGTTCGAAGCCGTGGATGCAAAAACCGGCAAGCCGCTCTGGCACTTCACCACCGGCCAAAGGTTTCACGCTTCTCCGATGAGCTACGCAGTCCTCGGAAAGCAATACGTCGCCATTGCCTCGGGAAATGATATTTTCAGCTTTGCGTTGCCGTAAAACCAAGATTTCGGAACTAAATTATAAGGAGGAAAAATAAAATGTTTTCCAATCTTTTTACTCGCAGGGCTTTTGGGAGCCGAATTGCCGCGTTGCTTCCTGGCGCGGGTCTTGCCGCGGTGGCACTGCCGTCGGCTGCCGACGCGCAGGCAACAGGCGGAGTTAAGAAGCTCGATATCGATGGCAAGCCCGCTGGCCCGGGTTTCATCACTCCGCTCATCGTCCACAACGGCGTCATCTACATCGCTGGAATCGGCGCTCATTCCCACAATAAAGCCGAGTTCCCCAAGGACATCACCAATCACACGAAGAGCGTTATGGAAGGCGTCAAGACTGCCGTTGAAACCGGTGGAGGCACGATGGATTCCATTCTCCAACTCACCGTGTACCTTGGCAGCATCAACGATTACGACGGCATGAACGCTGTCTTCAAGACCTATTTCCCGAATGGCGGCCCAGCGCGCACAACCGTCGCCGTTGCGAGCCTCCCGGGCGACTCACTGGTCGAAATCAACTGCACCGCCGCCGTCGTTCGTAAGTAGCGATTTGTTTAGAGGAGAGAAAACCCGATGCCACTCAATCTGAAGTCCACTCGCCGCACCTTTATGAGCAGCCTCGGCGTCATGGCCGGAGCCGTCGCCGGTGCCATGTCGAGCGCCAAAGGCCTTTTTGCAAGCGCCGCAGTCCCGGCATCTGCCGCTGGCGCCGCAAAAATTTCTGGCTTCGGCGCCTCGGGCAACGTCTACGAGGAACTCGGCGTGACCACCGTGATCAACGGCCAGGGAACCATGACGGTTCTGGGTGGCTCTCTGGCACGCCCCGAGGTCGAAGCCGTAATGGCTCTCGCTGGTCAGCACTTCTGCAGCATTCCCGACCTGGAAGTCGCTGCGGGAAAACGGATTGCCGAAATGCTCAAGCTTCCGGAGGGCTACACCGCGTTAGTCACTTCGGGCGCGGCGGCGGCCATGCAATCTGGCCTCGCTGGCATTCTCACCGGAGACAATCCCAAATTCATCGAGCAGCTTCCCGATATCACCGGCATGAAATCCGAAGTCATCATCCAGAAATCCCATCGCAACCCATTCGATCATCAACTCCGCGCCACCGGCGCAAAGCTTGTCGTCATCGAAACCACGGACGAACTCCGCAAAGCCGTCAATCCGCAAACAGCCATGCTGCATTTCACGAACTTCGCCAACGCGGCCGGACAGATCAAAGTCGATGAATGGGCGAAGCTTGGCAAGGAATTGAACATCCCGACGTTCATCGACGCCGCCGCCGACACGCCTCCGGTTTCGCACCTCTGGGACTACGCCAACATGGGCTACGACCTGTCCGCCTTCAGCGGTGGAAAAGCCATTCGCGGTCCGCAGTGTGCCGGCCTCCTAATCGGTCGTAAAGATCTCGTCGCCAACGCGCTGCTCAACAACAGTCCGCACGAAGACACGCTGGGCCGCTGCGCCAAGGTCGGCAAAGAAGAAATCATCGGCATGGTCAAAGCGCTCGAACTGTATTTGAACGAAGATCACGAGGCGCTCAACAAGGAATGGCAGCGGCGTCTCGAATCCATCTCGGCCCAAATCACCCGCATCCCGGGTGTCACCACAACTTATTCCGTTCCAGACGTCGCCAATCACGTCCCGCACATGGATATCAAATGGGATCCCAGCCACATTTCTCTCGATCCTAGAGACGCGTACAAGGCACTCCGAGGCGGCGAGCCTTCGATTGTCCTGGCGAGTAATCCCAACGGCCTCGGCATGAATTCCTTCATGCTGCAACCCGGCGAAGAAAAAATTATCGCCGATCATCTGGTCCAGCTCTTCCGCGCCCATTCGGCGTGAGCGTTCGTCCCGTCTTGTAAGGGCGCAGCACTGCTGCGCCCCACTCGGCAAACCCGATCCACATGACCGCTACGTCGTCTCAATCCCCAACTCGCATCCGCTGGCTACTCATCGGATGGCTCTTCGTTCTAAGCGCCGTTGCATTCCTCGACCGCGTAAACCTATCCATCGCCGGACCGCGGCTCGCTGCCGACTATCATCTCAGCGATGTTCAGTTCGGCCTGCTCTCCACTGTTTTTCTGCTCGGGTATGCGCTCTTTCAAACTCCGGCAGGCTGGCTCTCCGACCACTGGGGGCCGCGTCGCGTCCTCGCCGGCGGAGTCATCTGGTGGGGCATTTTCACTGCGCTCACTGCCGCCGTGCCCACGGGCCTGCGGAAGCCGCTTCTGCTTCTCCTGCTGGCGCGCTTTCTTCTCGGAGCCGGCGAAGCCGTCATGTATCCCTGCTCGAATCAATTCGTCGCTCGCTGGATCCCCACGCAAGAGCGCGGCCTCGCTAACGGGCTGATCTTCGCCGGAGTCGGAGTGGGCTCCGCCGCTTCTCCCTCCTTAATCACCTACATCATGATTCACCACGATTGGCGCACTTCCTTTTGGATTTGCGCACTCCTTGGTCTGGCCGTCGGACTGGTCTGGTACCTCATCTCCCGAGACTCGCCCGATCAGCATCCACTGGTTTCCGCGTCAGAGTTGGCAGTAATCCACAGTGGTCTCACGTTTGCAAAACACGTTCCCGGCGATGGGACAACGCCTTCGGGGCAAAAGCATTCCTCCGCCCCGGTACCGTGGAGCAGCATTCTGAAGCATCGCGAGGTCTGGTTAATTACTCTCAGCTATTTCGGTTATGGCTACGTAGCTTGGATCTTCTTCGCGTGGTTCTTTATATATCTTGCGCGAGTGCGAGGAATGAATCTGAAGTCTAGCGCCTTCTACGCCACACTTCCCTTTCTCGCTATGGCACTCGGCTGCGCTATCGGCGGCTTAGTCGCTGATTTCCTGACCAAGCGCGTAGGCCGCAGAGCCGGTAGGTGCGGCGTCGCAGCCGTTGGACTCGGCCTTACAGGCATTTTTCTGGCATGCGGATCCATCGTCGACAATGCGCCATTGGCAAGTGTCATTCTCGCTGGCGGAGCCGGTGCGTTGTACCTCTCTCAGAGTTCCTTTTGGGCCATCACCGCCGACATTGGCGGCCCCTTTTCGGGCTCGGTGTCTGGGTTCATGAATATGGGCGGGCAACTTGGTGGCGCCGTAACTGCGTCGCTGACTCCGTTCATCGCTATACATTTCGGATGGACTACTTCTTTTCTGGTCGCTGCCGCTTTGGCCTTTCTCAGTTCCGCAGCGTGGCTCCTGGTCGATCCGGATCGCCCCCTCGTTCCTGTCACACTCACACTCGGGACGGATCCCAAGTGAAGATCCATCCTATCGCGGCAGCTTTTCCAGGCGACTCTAAGCATTTTATTTCTCCGGGAAGCGCTATAAAGTCGGCAGGAAATTACAAAAGTACTTGTGGCATAAAATGCAGATTTTAATGCGCGCAACTTCACTCACATTTCGCGCAAGGAGACGGTTATGTTTCAGCGAAGAATCTTACACGCAATTCTCATGATCTGCGCCGTATGGCTGGCGGCGCCGCCCTGCGTCCGCGCGCAGCAAACCTACGCCGTCATCACGCAGAACGGAGTCTCGATGAAAACGCGTGACGGCGTTACGCTCCGTTCGGACATTTACCGTCCGAGAGCTGACGGAACATTTCCGGTTATTCTGATGCGCACGCCGTACGACAAAAGCGTGGGCTGGGCGGCTGCGCCGGCGTATCAGGTTGCCACGCACGGATACGTCGTGATCGTGCAAGATGTTCGCGGGCGCTACGAATCGGAAGGCGAGTGGTATCCGTTCCGGCATGAATCGGCGGACGGCTACGATGCCGTCGAGTGGGCCGCCGCGCTGCCATTCTCAAATGGCAAGGTTGGCATGACGGGCGGATCCTACGTCGGCGCCACCCAGTTGCTCGCCGCAATGGCCCATCCCCCGCATCTTGCGGGCATCTGCCCTGTGGACACGGCCAGCAACTATCACGATGGTTGGACGTATCAGGGTGGAGCGCTGGAGCAGTGGTTCGACCAAAATTGGACGACGCAGCTCGCGACGAACACTCTCTGGCGATTGATTGAGAAAGACACCAACGCCCTGCTGGGCGCGCCCACGCTTCCGCTCACTCACTACCCGGCGTTCAATTACGCGGCGCTGCCAGCGGGCGCCGACTCGACGGCTCAACTTGCGCCGTATTACCTCGATTGGCTGGAGCATCCCTCCTATGACGCGTATTGGAAGCAGTGGTCAATCGAGGAGCATTTTTCGGACATTCGAGTCCCCGCTCTGCACATCGGCGCCTGGTACGATATTTTTTTGACCGGTACGCTTAGGAATTACATGGGCATCAAGGCGCGCGGCGGCACTGACGCGGCACGCAACGGCCAGCGCCTGCTAGTGCAGATCGGCGGCCACGCCGGGTTTGGCCGACGCATAGGCGACGTCGAATTCGGCGATGAAGCGATTAAATTTCCTTCCACGGAGGTTCTGCTAGCCTGGTACGACTATCTCTTCAAGGGCGCGCAGAATGAATTTGCGGACGCGAGCAAGCCCGTGCACGTTTTTGTCATGGGCGAGAATAAGTACCACCAGGAATCGGATTGGCCTCCGCCGCAAGCTAAATCCACCCAATACTTCCTGCATTCGGCTGGTTTGGCCCATTCGCTGCGAGGTGACGGCGGCCTTTCCCTCGCGCCACCAAAAAAAGAAGCGCCTGATAAATTCACGTACGATCCAGCCAACCCTGTGCCAACCATCGGCGGTTCGCTCTGCTGCGACATGGAGCACTATGAGCCGGGTCCGCGCGATCAGCGTGCCGCTGAAAATCGCGACGACGTGCTTGTCTATTCCACCAAGCCGTTTGCCGAGGATTTGGAAGTCACAGGACCAGTCACGCTTGAGCTCTGGGCAAAATCTTCTGCAGTGGACACCGATTTCACGGCAAAGCTCGTGGACGTCTCGCCCACCGGCTTTGCTACAAATCTCACCGACGGAATTCTTCGCATGCGCTATCGCGATTCGCAGGAAAAGGCTGAGCTGATGAATCCCGATCAGGTTTACAAAGTCACCGTGGACCTGTGGGCCACCAGCAACGTCTTTAAGAAAGGCCACATCCTTCGCCTGGAGGTTTCCAGTAGCAATTTTCCGCGCTTCGATCGCAACCTGAACACCGGCGCGGAACAAGCGACGGGCCGCGAGTTTGTCTCGGCCACCAACACGATCCTCCACGATGCCGAGCATCCCTCGGCGATCTTGATTCCTGTGATTCCCGCCGGAGCGGCCGCACAATAACAAATGCGCGTGGAAATCGGCCAGCCGCGCTGAGGCCCAAGCACCAGAGCTTGGAGGAGCGGAACAAGCACAGACTAACCCTGCTGAGGGAGGTTGGAACGCAGTGTGAGCGAGCCGTCATCGTTTAGCTTCTGGTGACAAGCCCAGCGCACGGGATAGCGCACTCCCTTCACCTCTATCTCAGCTCTAAGTTTTAGTCCTTTCCAATCCGTCACGTTCGGAAGCACGAACTGCGCCTGCCGAATCTTGCCCGGTAACGGGTAACCGGCGTCCAGGCAACCGCTCTGGAGCACTTTTCCGTCCTGGCTCTCCACCGTCACCCTCAATATCCCCGGCACACCCGCGATGCCGTCATTTGCGAAACCTATAATTAACCCAGTGTAGCCATCGTCCTTATAACTCCAGATGAAAGACGGGCGCACGCGATAGCCGATTCGGCGACTGATCCGGTCGAACGCCGCCGGATAAGCCTGGTAGTAGCTCATCAGATTCTTCGCGTTGATCTGGTGAAAGTTCCAGAGCGACCAATAATTCGCACCGATATCCATCACATGAGCGATCATGTTCTCGGCCGGAGATATTCCTTCATAGGCAGCGCCTGAATCTGGAGGTTTGCCCGGAAGTCCCTGCTCGAGGAGGGCCGCAGTCCAGGGCGGACGATTGCTGAGCGCTTCTATCTGTTCGTTCTCGATAAAAATGGTATCGCTCCGAATCCAATTGTTGCTCCGAACGGTGCGATCTAATAGTTCTGAATTACCAACTCGGCTGAAGTCCGGTTGCGTATTGGTCAGTAGAGGAGTCTTCGAGAAGTGTTCGAGCTGGACTTCGAGCATGCTCGTCCAGGTGCGCTCGGCTGTCTGATAGTTGGGGAAGGGATTGTTGCCAAATGGCCATGTGTGCCCTTCTCCCCAAAAGCCGTACATGAAGGTATCCATATACTCGATGAGCGGATTGCCATTGAATTCCGCTGCCAATAGGCCGACCAGTTCTTTGAAGGCCTGCTGAAAAAAAGGATCGTCATACCTGGGCTGATAGCGCGAGTGCGGGTTCTGTAGATATCTTTTCGCCGAAGCGCTGTTTTCCTGATCGGTAAGCACCAGATCCACTTTCGGCACTTTGTCGAGAACAAAATCCGGGAGGGCCGCTTCGTGTGTATAGTCTGGAGCGCACATCTGAACTCGGAATCCGATTCGCTTGTTATTCTGCTTCGCCAATGCAAAGACGAGCTTCAAATAGCTGGGGAGCTCCAAGCGACCTGGCCGCGGCTGTATTTCCCTCCATGTCGGACGCACATAAAGCTGCTGGCCCAGGGGAAATTTGACCAGGTCTTCGATCGCCTGAGAAACATTGTCGGACTTGATTTCCTCCGTGCCACTGTCTGCCGTGATATAGGTGACCAGCCCCATGCCATAGTTGGGCACGACGTCTTCCGAAGAAGTAGTGGTCATCACCACGTCGTCGGTGGGAATGACGGCATCCGGCGGGTACTGAGGGAACGGACCCTGATTGAGTCGATCTGTTACGCGGGGGCCGGAGCCGAAGTCGTAGTTTCCCCAGTTGTGGGCGGGAACGTTCGCCCGCGCCCCACCCAAGGCCAGTTCAGCGGCCACGCCAACGACAGCAGTACTTTTTATAAAATCTCTACGTCGCAAAGGAATCGTCTCCTCGAAGCATTGAGACAATATCATCCCCGGCCCAGTAAGCTACCTATTCTCGATTATTCGTAGCGAAGAGCTACGATGGGATCTACGCGCATGGCGCGGCGTGCAGGGACGTAGCACGCAGCAAGCGACACTACGACAAGAAGCGTGAGGACTGAGAGGAAGATAAGCGGGTCGGTGGCACTCACTCCGTAGATCATTGTCGCGATAAATCTAGTCGCGAGTAGCGCAAAGAGAATTCCCAGCGCTGCGCCAGCGAGCACCAGCTTCAATCCTTCACCCAAGATGAGCCGCAGGACATCCCCTGGACGTGCTCCAAGCGCCATGCGCACGCCGATCTCGCGCGTGCGCTGCGAGACAGCGTAGGAGATCACACCGTAGATGCCCACTGTTGCCAATGTCAGAGCCAGCACGGCGAAAAGACTGAGGAGAAACATCATGAAATTGCGAAGGGCGAGCGAATGGGAGAGCACCTGGTCCATGGTGCGGATAGAGCCTATCGGGACGATGGGATCGACGGCGGCAACCGCGTCGCGTACCGCGCGGCCGAGGCTTAGCGGATCAACGTTGGCGCGCAGGACGATGCTCCGCGGAAACCAGCCTTCAAAGAGCGCGGACGTTTCGTAGGACGCTTGCGCCGAAGGAATAAAGGTTGTGGGAGGAGGCGGCTGATCGAGGTAGGACTTGACGTCGCCGACGACGCCGACGATTTCGCAAGACGTTTTGCCCAGCAAGATGTGTTCGCCAACCGGGCTGCGGGTCGGGAAGTGTTCCCGGACGAAGGCCTGATTGACGATCACTACTTTGTTGGCGTTCTCGGAGTCTGCCTCGGAAAAGACGCGGCCCTGGCGGAGCGGAATGCCCATGGCGCGGAAAAACCCCGGAGTGATTTCGCGATAATCGACGCTGTAATACTCGGGAGAATTGGAGACGCGAACGCCATTGTTGCCACCGCGTTCGAGCGGAAGCCCAGCCGCGACAATCGAAGCGGATTCGACTCCGGGCAGCGACTCGAGCTTTTGGACGAGGGCGCGATTGAAATTTTCGATTTGCGCGGTGGAATCATATTTCGAGCCAATCAGCCAGAACTGCACGGAGAGCATGCGATGCGGATTGAAACCGGGGTCGCTGTGTACCAATTTTGAAAAAGTAGCGATCATCAGTCCCGCACCGGTGAGCAGTACGAGCGAAACCGCGAATTCTCCAACGATAAGCAGCTTGCGAAGGCGCGCACGGCCACCGGAAGCGCTGGCGCGGCCCGCGCCTTCCTTGAGGGCTTCGTTGATGCCCGCGCGGCTGGCTTCGAGAACCGGCGCGAGACCGAAGAGGACGCCCGTTAAAAGCGAGACACCAAAGGTGAACGCGAAGACCCAGCCATCTAAATGCACATCGGAAGCGCGCGGCAACTCCGCGGGCGCAGCGGCGAGCAGCGAACCAAGTCCCAGATATGCGACGAGTAGTCCGGCCGCGCCTCCAGCGAGCGCGATGAGCATGCTTTCGGTCAGCAGTTGCTGGAAGAGCCGCCACCGAGACGCGCCCATGGCGATGCGCACGGCGATTTCGCGACCGCGCAAACCGCTGCGCGCGAGAAACAAGTTGGCCACGTTGGCGCAGGCGATCAGTAGCACAAATCCGATGGCGCCGAGCAATACGAGAAGATAGGGGCGCACATCAAGGCCGATCATTTTTTGGTACGGCGCGAAGCTAATGACGAGTTCTTTGCCGACAACGCCGGGAAACTCGCGGCGAAAATCCTGGGTAACAATTTCCATCTGGGCCTGGAGCTGGGCGGCGGTGACGTCAGGCTTGAGACGAGCGAGGACGTCTATGTTTTCTCCGCTTCCGACAGTATTGGCAACGAGCGCCAGAGGAGTCCACACGTCCGCTGTTCCGCTATTTGGAAAATCAGGAGCGACCGCGACCGGAGAAAAGCTGCGCGGCATTACGCCGATAAGCGTATAGGGATCACCGTTCAGTAGAATTTTCTGGCCGATCTGCGAGGGATCAGCTCCGAAGCGGCGGCTCCACAGCCCGTAACTGATGATGGCCACGCGCTGGTCACCTGCGGATCCGTCTTCTTCGGTGAAGTCGCGGCCGAGCGCAGGCTGGATGCCGAGCACTCTGAAGTAGCGCGACGAGACGGGCGCGCCGCGCAGATGCTCGGCGCCCGTTCCGGTAGTGAGGTTGTAGCCTGCGGAGGTGTACGCGGCCATATACTCGAACGGCTTGCTGTAGTCCTGGAGGCGCTTCCACTCGCGCGAGTCGAGACTCATTTCGTCGGTGGCCTGCTTGTAGGACTCGGCGAGCTGGACGATGCGGTCGGGCTCGGGAAATGGGAGCGGCCGGAGAAGGACGCCGTAGACGACCGTGAAGATCGCGGTGTTCGCACCGATGCCGAGAGCTAGCGTGAGTATTGCGACGACCGTGAAAGCTGGAGATTTGGCCAAGACGCGGAGGCCGTATCGAAGGTCTTGCCATAGGGTCGTCATACTCATGCAACACCTCGCGGAAGATGCGGGCTGCCCGGCCTGATGTCCGGAGCGTGAGCCGACCGATTCTTGCACAGTAAGCGAGGCGTGGTTGAGAATTGTTTCAGACCCCCACCCCCGGGGTATCCGCGAGTTATCAAATAAACCCATGAGAGGAAAGGAATTGCGGGAGTTTGTGCGTGTAACCAAAGGCGTGCGGATGAGAAGCGCGCGCGACTGGCAGTCGACTGTACCCCACCCCCCCCGGTGTTTTTTGTAAACATTGCTGATAAAGGACTTATGCTTGACGCGGGTCGCAAGGGTGACAAGTAAAGGACTGTGAGTTTGCGGGAGGGAGAGGGGCATTTCGAGGCAACCATGAGCGAGAATACCACGCATCTCTTCTATTGTAAAGATAAATATATACTTTCTGTATATCACTGCGGCGTCAGGAGTTAGAGGTTGGGGAATAAATTCGTTGAAGCCTAGCTCGAGGATCCTGCGGAAAAGTCAAAACCCGCACCCTGAAAATCGCAGGGATGCGGCACCCCCGATCAGCTATGTTCCACCCGACCGGTATACCCACGTTTAAAAAAGGTGGCGCACCCGGCTGCACCCGCCAAGTTATGAAGTGAATCCATGAGCGGAAAGGAAGGGGCTTATTGGCAGCAACTTGACCGGTTGACAGTTCCCAAGCGGTGTACAATGCCTGCTGTTTGGCACGCAAAAAATGGAGCTAAGCCCAATGTGTTTGAGAACCTCGCCCCTTCTGTACACCTCACTCCCAGAGCCGGCGCAATGACATTTCCCCACACGAAAAAGCCCCATCTATCTGCTAAAGCGGGGCTGCGTAAATTGATCGAAGGAAACGATCGATTCGTGCGAGGTCAAGCCCGTTTCCCCACCGTATGCAAGGAAGTGCTTGCTCACTTGGCAAAAGGACAGCAGCCATATGCAACGATCCTCGGCTGCAGTGACTCGCGAGTCCCACCGGAATTGATTTTTGATGTCGAGTTTGGAGAGCTATTTATCGTGCGTGTCGCTGGGAACGTGATCTCGCCCGAGGTGATGGGTAGCCTGCAATATGCCGGCACGCATCTTCACACGCCCCTTTTCGTTGTACTCGGTCACGAGGGATGTGGCGCAGTGAAAGCCGCGCTGGAATTCAAATATCATCGCGTCAAGCAGCGTTCCCGCATTCAAATTCTGGTAGAGAATATTGCACCCGGCCTGCCCAACTCCGACAAGCGATTACCGAAGGATAAGCTAATGGCTGCAGCAGTTGAGGCGAACGTGCGTTGGTCTATGCACCAACTGCACCAGACCCCCGAGGGCAAGAAAGCGGTGAAACGAGGCACCCAACTGGTCGGCGCAATCTACGAGATCGGCTCAGGACGCGTCCGCTTTCTGTTTTGATGCTTCCCGACGAATCGGCGCGGAACGCTCTACATCATCTTATTAAGCAATATTCTGAAATTGAAACGGCAGCTAAATCGAGTCGACCCTCGGCGCTTGGCCGGTTGAGCTGGCATGGCTTACCAGGAGTTGAGGGCCGAAACTCTCTGAAAGACAAGCCAAAGGAGAACGAGCCAAGAGAATATGAAAACCGAGACCGCTAATTTTGGCGACTTTGTTTTTGCCCAAATATTACGCATCGAGAAAATCGACCAGCCCTGAAACAGCAACGCCAAAACTCCAGCGATTAAGGCCACGGAGCCGGATTTGGCGGTGAACAGAATCGCATAGAGCACAATCGTCAAAATCAAAGGGATCGCAGATATAAATGAGGCTTTATTTTCGATCGTGGAAACTTTACAGTACTGGCTAAGTTGCTGTTTCAACTGTTCAAAACCGTAAACCGCCCGCGGAATAACAAAACTCTTCGCTGGCTCACTACCTCGGACAATCAGGCCCAGGTGAGACTCGCCAAGAAAGTTGATTTCACTGAGCAGAAGTTCAATCGGCTGTCGCCCCTCCATCACTCGAATGATTTTTCCGTCGGACAGGTCGAATGTCATCTTCCGCCAAAACTTATCAACGCTGTCTCTAATGATAAACACATAAATGCCCAGCATCACCACGATCAACAAGCCTACCGCGCTCCAACCCATGGCCTGACTCTGGCGATCGTCCAGCGATTCAGACTGGGAAAACGCCAATAAAATCAGCATCAATCCGATTGAACCATAGGCACAAATACGAAACAATTTCTGATTCGAGTTAGGCGGCACTGTGTAGTGGCTCACAACGCGCAGTATACGTTATGGGGGCCCAAGTCCTAGTAAGCGCGGTTACCGAAAAAGTTCCAACGCCAAGGACAAAATCGTTCCAGCTATAAAGCCCAAACCAGCGCCCCAAAGGGTGGGAGCTGGGTCATTTGCCACTGCTCGATACCAAGAATGAGCGTTGCCGACCGGGATGCCCATGATAGATCCTACGACTGTCAAGCCGGACGTTACTGCCACAGCTCTCAGGAGTCGCTTGTTCATTCTTTCCACACTATAAAGTGAAACGCATTCAGTCCAGTTCCTGATCAACGCGGTTACCGGAAAAGTAGGTACTGAAATCAACTTGTCCAATTGTGCCTGCCCTCCCCATGCCGGACGACTCTAGGACCTTGGAGAGCAAGCCCACTTCGGCGTAGTATCGTGCTTCGGGCCATAGGGAGGATATAGCTCATGATCTCTCGTTCAACTTGCAAAGCTTTCGTTTTTTTCCTCACCTGCGCGTTGGTGCCCGCCCTTTTGCGCGCCCAATCTTCCGCGCATCCGCATTGGAGTTATGAAGGAAAGGAAGATCCCAAGCACTGGGGCGAACTAGACCCCGCTTACGCTGCTTGCTCCAGCGGCCATACGCAATCTCCGATTAACATTGTCAACGCCAAGCAAGCCGATCTTCCTCCGCTGCAATTTAGTTACAACGCTGTGCCGCTCAGCATCGTCGATAATGGTCACACGATTATGGTGAACTATGCTCCAGGCAGCACGTTGACCGTAGGCGACAAGGTTTACACTCTCCAACAATTTCATTTCCATCATCCGAGTGAAGAGCACGTCAACGGGAAAAAATACGATCTAGTCGCCCACCTCGTCCACGCGGACGCAGATGGCCACCTTGCGGTCGTTGCCATACTTTTCAAAAGGGATTCGACGCCCACCCCGCTCTTCGATACTCTCTGGAAGAATCTTTCCACGGAAAAAGGGAAAGTCGTCGAAGTCTCTTTCGTTACGATCAACGCAAAGGATCTCCTCCCGCCCACTACCGGCTACTATACGTTCGCCGGGTCTCTCACCACTCCTCCCTGTACCGAGGGAGTTACGTGGTATGTGCTCAAGGCTCCAGTCGATATTTCCGGCCCCGAACTGGAAGTCTTCGCCAGAATATACAAGCACGACGATCGCCCCATTCAGCCGACCAATCACCGGGCAGTTCTCGAATCTAAGTAACGGTCGGGATTTTGCGAACTGCGATCTAACGGCGCACCCGGCGATTAGTTCCGAATTGCGGAAGACTCCCGGAATCCTGCTAATCAGAGGCTTTACGGCGTGGCTTCTGTTTTTTCGAAATGGATCGAATGACCAGCTTGCCTTTGCCGCTTCCGGGCAAAGGCCTTTCCGCCTGCGCGATGGCAGCAGCGATAAGTTCCTCGACCTCGGGACGCACCAGCCTCGCCGCAGACTCAATCCTGATAAAACGGTTTTGGCTGCCGCTGCCTGAAAGCAACTTATGAGGATCGGGGAGCGTGGCTCCGTAGTAGAACGACAGCCCAACTCCATTCGCGGCTGCGGCAATGGACAAGATGCAATCGGACGGTCGCTCGGTCGAGCAGTACCCAATCACGAAAAAATTATAGTTGTCGTAAACCAGTTCATTGGCAGTGGGCAGACGCTTGCGCAACACTTTGCGGACGGAACGGATCAATGCTGCGTTCTTCGAGTCAAATTTCTTGATAAACCCGGCAAGTTGCTGCTCGGCTGTCGCATCAGCTTGCGAAGCGATTTGTTTGGTCTTCTTCATGGACAGTGCATCCGCCTTCTTGCGCGAAGTTGACGGTGAGTATAGCGCCTGATGCCAGATGAGCCAAAGCGAATGCTGTTGTGCGCACAGGGCAAAACTTGGGCGCTGCGTGCTATAAAAGACGAATGCGCCTACACAATTATGCGCCTCGACCCGCGCACATAAAATGGCTCCTCGATTCGGACCCGGCAATCCGTTGGCAGGTTATGAGGGACCTCACCGATGAAGTCCCCGAGGTAATTGCAGCCGAGCGGTCGCGTGTCGCAACCGAAGGCTGGGGAGCCGAACTTCTTGCGCGCCAATCTCCTGCCGGTCAATGGGGCGATGGGCCGAATTGGGACCTTATTACCATGTATAGTCTCGTCGCCTTGATGGACCTCGGTCTCGACCCCGCCAGCAAGCAGGCTCACCGCATGATCGATCGCGTGAACAAGCGTCTCGTCTTCAAGTGGCTTAACAACCGGCCTTACCTTCATGGCGAAACGGAGCCGTGCATCAACGGCAGAATCCTCGGCATCGGCGCGTATTTCAAAGAGCCGAACGATGCACTAGCCAAGCAACTTCTGAGCGAGCAACTGGAAGATGGCGGGTGGAACTGCGAAGCATGGCCCTTCTTGTCGCCTAAACGGCCTCCGAGCCGGCGCTCTTCGTTCCACACAACCATCTGCGTGCTCGAAGGGCTTCTCGAATACGAACGGGCTGGGCGCAAATCGGCGGCCGTCACGAAAGCTCGCAAGCGGGGCGAGAACTATTTGCTCGAGCGCCGCATGTTCCGCTCGCTGCGAACCGGCAAAATGATCGACCAGCGCTGGCTGCGCTTCTCGTTTCCCACGTCTTGGCACTACGACGTCTTGCGCGGGCTCGACTATCTGCGAAATGCAGGCATCAAGCCGGACAGGCGCGTTGGCGAGGCCATCAAGATCGTGATGGAGCGGCGGCACCAGAACGGACGCTGGCCGCTGAACCTTCTTCATCCTGAGCCTATTCCGTTGAAGATGGAGACCGCTGTTGGCAGCGCAAGCCGCTGGAATACGCTGCGCGCGCTTCGAGTCCTGCGTTGGTATAACAACTCGACGAAGTAGGCAGCGATGGGCTGCTGCTATTGGCCTGCCGGCTTTTTGTCTGGCGGCGGGGGTGGAAGAGGGGGCGGCGCGAACTTGGCGTCGTCAACGGGGATGTTTTGCTTCACTTCATCGATTTGGATGGTAAAACGATTGCCGGGGCGAGCGAGCGTCCAGCGGTAAGGGATCTTTACGCCGTCGGCGTCGCGGTAGTCCGCGTAATCGATTTGCGTGGGCATACGGCCGAGGGCGGTCTCGGAGTAGCGGACGAGGCGAAGGAGTAGGCCTGACTGTGGATCGAGGTAGAGGCGCAAGGGAGGCTGGCCTTCGTTGCGTCCGACGACGAGGTAGGTGTCGTGGCCATCGATTTTTTCGCCGGGGACAACGGTGAATTTCTGGAAGAGCGTCTTGACGTGAGAGGCAAAATAAAAGTCGGAGTCGATGCGCGCAGCGTCGTTTTCGACGGCCGACATCATGTGGGGATGACCGGCGTTGCTGAGCCAGCCCTGTTTGCCGTCGAAAGCCGTGATGCTCTCACCGTTGGGCATGTGCATGATGGAGATACGTTTGTCCGCAGCTTTTGCGTAAACCTCGATGGGGAGTTGATGGCCGCCGGCGTCGATCTTGCCAGTTTCAACGCGGCTCGTAATTTTTTGCAGGGCCGCTTGGCCGCCAACCGCGGTCAGATACTTATCGAGTAGCTGGTCCGCGGGCGGGAGAACAGGTTTCGCATCGCCGGGCTTTGCAGGCGCGGGCTCCGGCTTTTCGTCACCGGTGGCCACGAGCGGAATGGCGACAGGATCGGCAGCGCCGCGATGGCAGGAATAGCAGGTGACTTCGCGGTGGCCTTCGAAGTTGTCTTTGTTGATGGCGAACATCATTTCCATCATTTTGCGTGCGGTGACTTTTGTTTTCTTGTCGTCCTTCTCGAAATCGAGACCTTTTTCGCCGCGGACGTGGCAATACTCGCATTCGACGCCGAGCGAAGCGGTGATGAATTGCATCGAAGGAAATATCTGGTCGGCGGGAACACCTTTTAGAACTTTGATGTTCTTGAATTGATCTTCCGCGAGTTTGGGGGCGGCGGAGGATTGCGGCGCGCCGGACTGTGCTCTCGCCGCAGCAATTGCGAAGCCGGTGCTCAACGCCAATGCGCACACTACGAATGTCGTGGTGCGTCGGTTCAAACTCATCCTCAACCCCCTAATGCCCGATTTTGTGAAGAAAAGTGTACCAGAAAGTGGAGGCGGTCATCCTCAGAAGGATGATCCTGTCTGGATTGAGCGGTTAGGCAGAGAGATCGCCGCGTTTGGCGAGCGCTCTAATGCGGTCACCTGCTCGGAAGGCAAGCGCTTCGATGGTCATGGTGGGTTGCCCGCGGCCGCTGGTGACCAGACTGCTGCCGTCGCAGAGAAAAAGATTTTTTACGTCGTGCGTTTGATGATCAGGATTTATGACCGAAGTCTTCGGGTCATTTCCCATGCGGCAGGTGCCCAGCAGATGGACGGAGAATTCCTGTTCGCCCGCGGGGAAAGACCATTGTTTCTGCGCACCGGCGGCTTGGAGAAGTTCTGCGGCGCGAAGATTCAGCCAATTGCTTAGCTTGACGTCGTCGGGATGATCTTTATAGGTCATACGCAGGGCGGGCAGGCCCCAGGCGTCTTTCACGTCGGGGTCGAGCGAGAAGCTATTGTTCTCGACAGGCAGCGAAGTGCCGTGGCAAAGGATTTCGACGGTGCGAGTGAAGTTGTGGCTGAGGACTTCTTTGAAACCTTTGCCCCAACGCGGAGTGCCGGGTGGAAGACCGCCCAGGGCGAAGCTGATGGGCGTCTGATCGAAGCGCGCGTCGAGACCACCGCCCCCGTGGAAGCCGACTTTGTCTGGATCGAGCTCGTAAAAATCGTGGAGGATTCGGCTGACGGCGAAACCTTTGTAGTCGTTCAGAGGATGTTCGAAAACGCCGACGGAAAGCGCGCCACTGTTGAACATCAGGTTCTTGCCCACGATCCCGCTGCTGTTGGCGAGGCCGTCGGGAAATTGTTTGTTGGCGGAGAGCAGAAGGAGACGAGGAGTTTCGGCGCCGTTCGCGCAGACGACGACGGCTTTTGCTTTTTGGCGCTGCACGTTGCGCTGCGCGTCGAAGTAAACAGCGCCGGTGGCGCGGCAATTGGCATCGAGCTCAATGCGGTGGACGTAGGAATTCGGGCGAATTTCGCAGCGGCCGGTTTTTTCCGCCATGGGGATGGCGGCAGCGAGCGAGCTGGACTTGGCGCCGACCTCGCAGGCGAATCCGAGACAGAAGCCGCAGTTGATGCAGGCACTGCGTCCAGGGCGCGGCTGCGAAAGAATCGCCATGGGCGCAGGGAACGGATTCCAGCCGAGCTTACGAGCGGCGCGTTCGAAAATGACTCCGCCTGATTTCACGGACAACGGAGGCATGGGATAAGGCTTGGAACGCGGAGGATCAAACGGACTTGCGTTGGCCAAGCCAGAGACACCGATCTCCCATTCGACTTTTGTGTAGTACGGCTCAAGATCGGCATACGTGATCGGCCAGTCCGCCAAATTCGCGCCAGCCACTGCGCCGACTTTGCTGCGCTCGTGGAAGTCGATTTCGTGGAAGCGCCAGAAATTCGCGGTGAAGTGCGTGCTTGTGCCGCCGACGAGGCGTCCGTAGGCAACAGCGCGCTGGCGCTTGGCCTTTTCGTCGGGCGTTTTGCGAAACGTGTTGGGCTGGAGGTCCGGATGATTGGTCAGCAGGTCCTGATTCAAAACTTTTATTTCGTCGTGAATAAAATCCTTCTCAGTGAGATACGGTCCCTGCTCCAGAACTACGACGCGGAATCCGTTCTCCGATAGCTCTTTAGCAATAATGCCGCCAGCCGCGCCGGAACCGATGACCACGAAGTCAACTTCATCGGTCGTTTTATATTTGGGCTGATCGAGCGTCATGTTTTGGTTTTGTCCGCGTTGGCAGGATTTGGCTGCCAGCCTGGGTAGTCCTTGTCGTAATAACCAAACGGCGGCTGGAACACGTGTTCGTTATCACGGCCGATCACTTTCCAGCCGGCGCCGTCGCGATTACCGCGTTTATCGGATTCGGGATCAATCAGAAACCCGGAGACGGTGTGAACGCGGAGAGTTTCAAAAAAGGATTGCGCCCCAGGAATCGGGCGGAACGGGCGTCTTCCTTCGCCGCCGGATTGTGCTTCCAAAGATTCCAAGATCTGGTCCTGCTGCTCGGGGGTGGCGGCGGAAAATTTGGTCACGCCTGGAAACATTTCGTGTGCTCGGGCCTGCAATGCCGGCAAGCCCTCGGCGTACTCCTTCTGATTGTCTTTTGCAAAAGTGACGAGAGCACGGTCGATGAAAAATACGACGCCGGCTTCATGTGCGCCGGGAGTATCCGTTGTGGGAATGATGCGAGCGGTTATGGCGTCGATCTCGGTAGCCTGTTCGGCAGAAAAATATTCAAACTTGGCGGGCTCGAGCGATTTCGCAGCCTGGCGCGCATGGCTGGCAGCGGAAAACATGGCCGGCCAGTGCGTGGCTATCCAGACAGCCGAAATCCCGCTTAAACCATGAGACAAAAATCCGCGGCGTGAGAGATTGTTTTCCATAAACTCGCGTGTTCAGCGCGAAAGAAGTAAAGTGAATGTATGCTGTGAGCCAGACAGGGTCAAGCAGAAACCGGCTTAACTCGCGAACTTTTTCAGTCCGAATTGGCACTCTCGTTTGCGGACTGCCGCGACCCTAGTGTACGATTTCGCTGACGCGCAGAAAAAATCAAATTCCCGATTGGTCGTAGCAAAAGAATGGCTACCTTTACAGGCGCGATAGGAACCGGAAGCAAGTGGCTGCTGGACAAGATCGTCGGCGTCCTGGCGGCCACAGGCGTCAACCCCAATTTCCTGACGTTTCTCGGCCTGGTTGTAAATTTCGTGGCGGCGGCAAATTTCGCTCTGGGAAATTTCCGGATTGCGGCGCTGATTATTTTCTTCGCGGGTTTCCTGGACATTTTGGATGGACAGGTGGCGCGGCGCCAAAACCGTGTAACCGCTTTCGGCGCTTTCTACGATTCCACACTCGATCGCTACGCGGATATGGCGCTTTACATGGGCCTGCTTGTCTATTACTCCGTGAGCGGGCGCACTCCTTACGTTGTGCTGGCGGCTGTAGCGACCGCGGGATCGGTGATGGTTAGTTATGCCAGGGCGCGCGCGGAGTCGCTCATCCCTCTTTGCAAAGTGGGCTTTATGGAGCGGCCGGAGCGGCTCGTTCTGCTGATCATTGGCGGACTCACGACGCGCATGGGCGCCGTGCTGTGGGTGATTGCCGTGGTTTCCACGATTACGGTGATTGACCGCATCGTCTTCACGTGGCAGGAAACCAGAGCGGGGCGCACCATTCCGGGGATCAAGCTTCCGTCATAACATTCTTTGATCCGTTTGCCCTTCGATGATTACGGCAGGCGCGAACGCCGCGTTGCAAAACTCTACTCAGACGGCTTTTCCAACCCGACTTCGACTGGCGCAGCGATGATTTCGTGAACGCGATCGCAAAGCTCGGGGACATCTTTCTTGGTCATTCCCTTTGTCTCTATAACATCATGAAGATGGACCGTGATAGTCGCAGGCCAAAGCATCCAGTGCCCGGTGCGATGATGCTTGATGGATCCGGCGAGGCTCACCGGCACAATGGGAATCCCCAGCTGTTGCGCGACACGAAAGCCGCCTTCTTCAAACGCATCCACGTGTCCGTCGCGAGTGCGCTTCGCTTCCGGAAAAATGATCAGGCTTGTTCCGCCGTCGATGGCATCCTGCGTGAGTCGCCACATGCGCTTCAGATCGGAAGGGCGGCGCACGTCGGGAACCGGAACGTTGCCGAAGCGCTTCATCAGCCATCCATAGGCCGGAATTTTGAAGTGCGATTCCAGCTCCCAGCCACGAACGTATTGCGGGATGGCGCAATAGAGTATGAATGGATCGAAGAGATTGACGTGATTCACCATGAAGAAGCAGGTCCGCTGAGGATCGAACCCCGGCGAGCGAACCACTTCCACGCGCGCTCCCGCGAGATAAACGATCCTGCGGCAGAAGCTGCGCTGAAGCCAGTCGTGTTTGTGCGGGTCGAGAAAAACGCCAAGGGAAACGAGCAGCGGCGCAAACACGAAAAAATGCAAGCCGCTCAGAATCCATAAAAATCCGCTGCGCAGCGCAAAGAGTCCGCGCTTCATATATAGATGTCCACGGCAGCAGGAATTATATCGAGCGAGACACACTCAAGAGCGGCAATTTCCCCGTCGATCAGCACATCTACCGGAACGTTCACGCCAAATTCGATGTGACGAACGGCCCGGCACGAGGCCAGGGGATGTTCGATGTGCGTGCCGTCATAGAGTTTTGGGAGCATGCGCAGCAAACCGATGCGTCCGATCGGCCCCCAGCGGACAAATTCGATCAGACCGTCCGTGGGATCGGCCTGCGGCGCGATGAGCATCGTCCCGCCAGTGAATTTGCTGTTGCTGAACGAAAGAAAGAGGCAGCGGCTGTCATCCCATTCCTTGTCG
>Ga0265354_1000005_pt1 | contig 33372 bp, 26 predicted proteins | sample NZE1metagenome_FD_189074 | JGI IMG/M metagenome (GOLD analysis project Ga0265354, IMG submission 189074) | Rhizosphere microbial communities from Maridalen valley, Oslo, Norway - NZE1 | ecosystem: Host-associated > Plants > Roots > Rhizosphere > Soil | place: Norway: Oslo | collected 2017-09-14 | reverse complement strand
TGTTGCCGCTAATCGCGGTCTTCTACACGTATTCAACATGGCTGTCTGCCGTGCGGTTTTGGCTCGGCAGAGGCGGCTTATGGAAGGGTCGGGCGCAGGCTCCGTGAGACGTTTAGGTCAACGTTATCTATACTTGGCGGGGGAAATCCGGCCGCTCTTCCTAAACTATTGGCACTCTGCGATATCTCGGCGAAGAGAAAGCGCCGGCCAGGATTATCCGTCCCACTGATTCCGTAGTCCCCTTTGGCGGATTTGTTCGCCCAGCCAGAACCCATCGCTAGTGCTTGGACAGTCCTTCGAGGACGTGTTGGGAAGTTTCGAGTTGGTCGCGCTCGTTGCTATCGGAAGGCGATTCGGCGATCAACTGCTTCTGTATCTCGATGGCTTGCTCCGCAGCTTGCCGAGCTTCTGCGGGGCGGTGAGCACGGTCCAAAGCATATGCCAAGTGACGAAGCGCGCGGGCACGGCGCGAGCGCAGCAAGCGATCCTTCGGATTGCGCGCCAGATCCTCGTCAAGAATTTTGAGTGAGCGCTGCGCCATGCTAAGCGCCTCGGCGGGATCGATTTTGCTCAACGGATAGGACAACTGGAAATAAGCGATCGCCAGGCTCAAACGCGCCGACGCATTGCGCGGATCCGCATCGACAAGCCGCTGCGCCATAGCCACATACTGCCGCCCCGCGGCTACAGCCTCGACGGGCTTATTGAGTCCTTCTCCTGTTTCCGTGTCGTAAATGCTGCTTTCGTAGTTTGCTGTGGTCATCTTCTGCCGGATGTAAACGGGGTTATCGGGCTCCGCCGCCAGCAACGCATCAATGATCGGCTCTGAATCGCGCAGCGTCGCAAGCGCTTCGTCGTATTTTTTATTCTCCGCGAGCGCTCCCGCGACAAGCGTTGATGTTAAGTGTTGGCGTGCACGCGAAAAATTTCCGGGCTTGAGCCGTGCATAGTCCGTCGCAAAAGTGAGTGCGTGTTGATAATAAGGAAGCTCATCCGCGTCGTGGCCCTCATAACCGGCGAGGTCCCCCTGATGCACCGCGACGCCGGTAGCCACCAGCACAAGTTCTGGGTCATCGGGCTTCGCGGCACGCAAGCGGTCGAGAAGAGCCGCAGATTCCTCCAGGTTTTTGCGAGCCTCGGGAAGATGACCGGATAGCATGGCCAGATACGCAAACTCGGATTGGAGCGAAGCGAGTTCGCTGGAATAAGCAGGACTGATCGCGGACGCGCGGCGTTCAAATTCGATGGCTTTTCCATAATTGACCAGTGCGTCGTCGGTGCGCCCGAGATTTGGCTGGCCTGGCATTCCCTGAACGCGAGCCACCTTTGCGTAAGCGACGCCCAGTTCGTTTAGGAGGTCCGAATCATTCCCCGCGCTGCGGCCAAGATTGTCGAGGTACTCGAGCGCGGTAGCAACCATTTTTTCGCGGACGGCGGTTGACCCGGGCAAGTGGGCGACGTCATCATGCAGATCGAGGAAGCTCTTCGCGAGTTTGCGAACCTGCTGGAAGCGTTGCCGCGCCAGATGCGCCTGGTAGAGCGAAACACCCGTGCCCACGGCGAGCGACAGCACGACGGCGACGGCCGCAGCAATGCTCCAGCGGTTGCGCGCCGAGAAACGCGAGACTCGATAGAAGAACGTATCCGGGCGCGCCGTGACTGGCCGGTGATCGAGATAGCGGCCAATGTCTTCCGAGAATTGCTCCACGGAACGATAACGCCGCGCAGGATCGCGTTGCAAAGCTTTCAGTACGATGGTGTCGAGATCGCCGCGCAACGCCGGACCGGCAACGGCGGAAGGCGGTTTCGGATCGCTCTCGCATATTTTGCGCTGCAATTCCGACGCGTCGTAGCGTGTCAGTGCGTGCGGCCGCTGACCTGCTAGCAGTTCATATAAGACCGCGCCGAGCGAGTAAACGTCTGAAGCAGTCGAGACGGATTCGCCACGAATCTGTTCGGGCGAAGCATAGTCCGGCGTCATCACAAATATTCCGGTCTGCGTGTGGACGGCGGCGTCTCCCAGCAGCTCGGGCGCAAGAAGCAACTTTGCGATTCCAAAATCGAGAAGCTTCGGCACGCCAGTGTCGCTGATTAGAATGTTGCTCGGTTTGATATCACGGTGAACAATGAGCTTTTGATGCGCGTATTGGACGGCATCGCAGACTTGTCGGAATAGTCGAAGCCGGGCGGGGATGGACAGTTTCTTGGACTCGCAATAATTGAGCAGATGATGTCCCGGCACGTATTCCATGACGATGTAGGGAAGGCCATCTTCCGTGGAGCCGCCATCATGAAGCACGGCGATATTCGGGTGATCGAGAGCGGCCAGGATTTGGCGCTCATTGCGGAATCTCGCCAGGACGGCCGGGTCGTCCGTCTCGAAGCGCAGGAGCTTCAGAGCGACGTGTTTGCGGAACTGATCATCATCGCGACTCGCCAGAAAGACCGCGCCCATGCCGCCGCGTCCGAGCAGCTTTTGGATTCGATATGGCCCAAGGCGACGTCCTACCCATTGATTCAGAGAAGGCTGCGGCGTGCTGGGAGAGTCACCGCCCGCAGTGGTATCTGTTGGAAAAGTTGGACTCGACCCAAAGTCCGGAGATGGAGGATCCGGCGTCATTGAAGAAATCTTACCAACCGCTGAGACGTGAGGCAATGCGCGGTCGTTGGTGAGTTGGTCTGAAGACTTGGAAGGGATTCAACCGGACCTTGGCTACGACTGAGCCAGGAATTTTGCCAGAGGCTGCCAGTAATTTCCGTTCCAGCCTTCGAGCAGGTGGTCGGCGTCACCTTTCGGGAAGCCGGTGTGGTCAAAGACCACCTTCGTATCGGAACCTTGTTCGACAAGCACGAACCGGACAATCGACCAGGCACCCGCAGGCCAGTACGCCACTCGCCACGCTTGGACGATCCGTTCATTGGAGAGAAGTTCAAGGTTTCGTCCAAGAATAAAGCCGTTGAAGAGTTTGAACGCGCCGCCTGGCTCGGCGACGATTTCCGCGGGGATGTTGCCCTTCGCCATGCCGGATTGGACCGCCGCGCTTAGCAGAATGACTTTCTGGAATTGCTTAGCGTCGGTGAGAGCTTCATACACGCGCTTGCGGCTGGCTTTGAAAACTGGCTCCTGATGAATAGCGTCCTCGGTGTGAGAAATCTCTGGTGTAGCTTGGGCGAAAGTCTCGGCCGAGGCGAAAGCTAAGCTGCCAAGTGCGAAAGTCGCGCCGGCGATCAACTGCCGCCGCGTCGGATGATTCGCAAACGAACGCAGATTCTGTCGGTTGCTCATACTTATTCTCCGGGTGCTGCGGGAATTTGTTCACAGTAAACTCTGGGGGGCATGGAACCACGGAGCCAAAATATGTTCAAGATAATATTTCGGTGGAGAGGAGAATGCTCTTTGCGCGATACTTCGGCGCAGCAAATCAGGAGGAATCGATGCCTTATCCCGCGGGACACCGCAACGAGGTTCGGAAAAATATCGTGAAGAGCGCGCGACGGCTCTTCAACCGGAATGGATTTGACCGAGTCTCCTTAAAGCAGATCATGGCCGGCGCTGGGCTCACGCACGGCGGCTTCTACAGCTATTTTACGAGCAAGAGCGAGTTGTATGTGGAAGTGTTGGGTTGCTTTTTTACGGACCCGGAATGGAAGAGTTGCTGGGAAGGAGTGGAAGTGGATCTGTCCTCCGGCGATGTCGGCCCGCAAGTCGTCCAGGCCTATCTGTCGCGGCAACATTTCGAGGATGTGGAGAACTCCTGTCCAATGACGGCGCTGCCCACAGACGTGGCGCGCAGCAGTGTCAGCACAAAACGGGCGTTCGAAACGGTGTTTCGCGCGATGGTGAGCGTGTTGGAGCGCAGCACAGTCAAAAATGACGGACCGCGGCGACACTCCGCCCAGGCCATCGCCGCCTTGTGCGTAGGAGGAATGGTGGTAGCTCGAGCTTTAGCCGATCGCGGACATGCCGATGAATTGCGCGACGCGTGCCTGAATGTCGCATTCGAGCTGGGAGGCTGGGACAAAAAGGGAAAACTGACGAATGGAAACTACAAACGAACGCAGAGGACGCACGCAGCGGCGTCTTAGGTCCGACAGAAAAACGAAAAGACTCAACTGTGCTGACTCGAATCGGCTTCCGCGATATGCTTTCGGCATGAAATCACAAAAGTACAGCCTCTTTTTGGTCTGCGTGGCCCTGTTCGGCTCCTTGTTTGTTCCGAGCGTGTCATGCGCACAACAAGCAGGGACATCACCGGTCAGCATCCGCGTGACGGAGCCAACCGGAATGGGTGTTGCACACGCGATGATCCGTATCGTGCCGTCGCCTGATCCTGCGCCCGCAAAAATGGAGACGGACGAAAAGGGCCAGTTGGCACTTGGGTTAAAGACGGGCGGTTACGCTTTGTTCGTCAGCGCTCCCGGGTTCAAATCGGTGGCAATGCACATCGATGTGCAAGGGACAAAAGAGGTTCAAGCAGTTCCCGTTCGCTTGGAAATTGGCGCGACTGGCTCGCCGATCGTCTATCCGGCTTCCACGAAGAATGATTTACATATCGAGGCCTATCCGTATCACGAGGATGTGTTTCTGAAGCCGGCCGAATTGAAGGCCATGCCTCGGACGACAGTCGCCGTTCACAACGAGCACTCGAAAGCTGACGAAACGTATGCCGGGGTGCGCGTCGCAGACCTGCTTGCAAAAATGGGAGCGCCATTGGGCAAGGAACTACGCGGCATGGCCCTTAGTAGCTACCTTATCGCAATAGGCTCCGACGGCTACGAGGCGGTGATCGCTCTCGCGGAAGTCGATCCAAGCTTTCACACCGGAGAAGTGATCGTCGCGGACACGATGAATGGGCAGCCGCTCGACGCGAAGTCTGGCCCGTTCAAGCTGGTAGTGACGGAAGACAAGCGGCCAGCTCGTTGGGTTCGCAATCTCGTCTCTATCGAACTAAAGTCCGCGAATTAGCTCGCGGGGCTCTTCGCAATATTATCGGCTGTGTCGTGACTCGGACGGGCACGGCGTGCCGTGCCCCTACGGATGGGTGGGACGGGCGAGCGTTGCAGGTAAGAGCGGGCGAGCGTATATTGACGTGCGGCTAGGAAAACGATTCGAAGATTCGTGGAAAAATTTGGGAGGGACCGTGGGGAAACTGTGTGGATGTGTGCTGTGTTTCTTGCTGCTGGCAGCGATGCCGATGACGGCGCAGGCTCCAGGAATTTCGGAGATGTACGCGCTGATCCGCGCCGAAGAAACGAACAATTCGAAGATCATGTGGATCATTCATGAGATCGCGGACGTCTACGGGCCGCGCGTGACGGGTACGCCAAATTTGAAGGCGGCGGACGACTGGGCCGTAAAGACGATGACATCGTGGGGACTCGCGAACACGCATTTGGAGCCATGGACATTTCAGCCGCCGAGCGCGGCAACGCCAGTGCCAGGCTGGGAAAACACAGAGCTATTGGCGGAGGCGATTACACCATTCCACGGGCAGCTAATGGTGATGCCGCTTGCGTGGACTCCAAGCACGAAGGGAGTCGTAACGGCGCAGGTGGTAATCCTGCAGCCACCAGGATTGGCACCGCCGACCGGCGCTGGATTCAATTTCTTTGGTGGCGCGCCGCCACCCGCAGAACCGAAATGGGCAGCACCACCGATGCCGACAGCACCCAAGCCGGTAGAGCCGAAGCAGCCAACCCAGGCGGAGTTGGATACGTATTTGAACGCGATGAAGGACAAGGTTCACGGAGCCATCGTGTTTGTGGGAAAACACGTGGAAGTGCCGGAGGACATGAACCCGGCCCCCATGCGGCGGCCTGAAGACGAATGGAAGTCGCGCTTCGATGCCAAGAATCCGCGGCCGTTCCGTTTTCCCGATCAGCCAAAGTTGCCGGAAGGTCAGTTGACGCGTCAGGAAGTCTCGCGCCAAGTGGATCAGTTTTTGGTGGATAACGGAGCTCTGGTCCGCGTCAACGACGCTGGACGCGCGCACGGCGTGATCGTGGCTCAGCAAAACGGAACCTACGATTGGACGAGGGCGGTACCGACGCTGGTGATGCGCAACGAAGACTACGGGCGGATATCCCGGGCTATCGGCGATGGCACGGCGGTAACGCTGCGCGTCAACATTCAAAACAAGGAGTATCCAGAAGGTACGACGGTGTTTAATGCGATTGGAGAAATTCCTGGCACAGACAAGAAGGATGAGATTGTTATGCTCGGCGGGCACTACGATTCGTGGCATGACGCGACCGGCGCGACCGACAACGGTATCGGCTCTTCGATGATGCTCGAAGCAGTTCGGATTTTGGCGGCGCTGCATGTAAAGCCGCGCCGGACGATTCGCGTGGCGTTGTGGAGTGGCGAGGAAGAAGGCTTGCTCGGCTCGCTGGCTTATGTGCAGCAGCACTTTGGAAGTTTTGAAAACCCGAAGCCGGAGTTTGCAAAGCTTGACGCGTACTTCAACATCGATTCGGGCACCGGAAAGCCCCGCGGCGCTGGCGTTTTTGGTCCACCGAGCTCGGCAGATATGATACGCGAGGCGATGGCGCCGTTTGAGGATTGGGGATTCATGGGAGCGATTGCTTCGGACAGCCGGAGAACGGGCGGGACGGACAGCACTTCGTTCAACAACGCCGGATTGCCGGGGATTGGATTGGCGCAGGACCCGTTTGATTATGGCTCGTTTACACATCACACCAATCTGGATACGTACGAGCGCATCTATGAAGAGGACGTGAGAGAAGGCGCGGTGGAGATTGCCTCAGCGGTATACGCCTTGGCGATGGCCGACGCGATGGTCCCTCGATTCAAGGACGCGGAGATGCCCAAGCCGGTTCCCGAGCCTGCGCCTGGAACATTGGCGACGCCAGTGCGACACGTTCCGGCGAACTAGAACGCACGCAATACTCCGCGGAGCAAAAGCGCGCGGTGCGGAACACGCATCGCGCGCTTTGCGTTTGTGGGCCGTAATATCTCGCTAGTGTGTGATATTAAAGTTGGCGTGCAGAGACGCGGTCGAATCGGCTCCAACCCATACGTCGAAGGTTGCAGGTTCTTCCACCCACGATTTCGTCGCCGTACTCCAGTAAGTCAGTTCATCATTTCCAAGAGAAAAATGAACTGTCTTTTTTTCATGAGCGCCAAGCGTGATGCGCTCGAACCCTTTTAGTTCGCGAACCGGCCGCGAGGTACTGCCGGATTGTTGATGAATATAGAGCTGCGCAACTTCGTCGGCAGAGGAAGCGCCTGTATTTTCGACGTCGACGCTGACGTCAACGGTTTCGCCAGGCTTGATCTCGCTATGGCTCAGCTTGAGATTTGAAAAAGCGAAATTGGAGTAACTGAGCCCGTAGCCGAATGGATAAAGCGGTGTGCTCTCCTCATCCCAATAGCGCTTGCCTTGATTCTCCGGAGCCTGCGTGGTGTTGTGCGCGTAGTAGATCGGTATCTGGCCGGCGTCGCGAGGCCACGTGAAAGGGAGCTTGCCGCCGGGCACGGCATCGCCGAAAAGAAGATTCGCGACGGCGTTGCCGCCCTGCGTACCCGGATACCAAACATCGAGAATCGCGGGAATGTGGGCGGAGGCCCATCTAATATCGAGCGGGCGTCCGTTCATAAGAACCAGCACGACGGGCTTGCCGATCGCGGCGACGGCTTCGAGCAGACGCTCTTCGTCCCCGGGAAGATCGAGCGATTCGCGCGAAGCCGCTTCACCGCTCATTTTTTGCTGTTCGCCGAGAACGAGCAAAGCGATATCGCTAGAACTCGCGAGTTGGACAGCTTTGGAGAATTCGTCTTTGGATTGAGCTTCGGTCCACGGAACTTCCGGCGGGATGCGCATGATTTGGTCGAAGAAGGACGGAAACTTTCGCTGCACATGGACGCCCTGGGCGTAACTGACTTCGGCGCGCGAACCGACAGCGTTTTTAACTCCGGCGAGAATCGTAACGGTTTCCGGCAGGTCGAATTGGAATGCCCATGAGCCAAGCGTGTCTACTTGCGAATCGGCGAATGGACCAATGACCGCGATTTTTTTGTAACCGTCTTTCTTAAGGGGGAGAAGGCCGCCTTCGTTGCGGAGAAGAACGGCGGTGCGTTCAGCAACCTGGCGAGAAATGGTGCGATGCTCGGGTGTAGCGAGTACCTGTTTGGAGCGGGCTTCGTCGACGTAAGGATGTTCGAAAAGTCCCAGGCGGATTTTCGTCTCGAGGATCGGGCGCGCTGCCTCTTCAATTTGCTGCACGGTGATTTGTTTGCGTTCAATTGCGGTCGCCAGGCTTTTCGAGTAGGCGGTGAAACCGAGAGCCATCTCCATGTTTACGCCGGCGTTGAACGCGTAAAGCGCGGATTCGTAGACGTCTTTCGCGTAACCGTGGTTTTGCAAACTTTTGACAGAGTTAGCATCGCTGACGACGAATCCCGTGAACTTCCAGTCGTCACGCAGCACGTCTTGAAGCAGCCAGCGATTGCCCGTGGCAGGCACATCGTTCAAATCGAGATAAGCGCTCATGGCCGAACCGATGCCGGCTTTAACGGCGGCGTGGAAGGGCTTGAGATAAACATTTTGCAGAAGAGTTTCGGGAATGTAGGCTTCGTCGTAATCGCGGCCGCCGATGGCAGCGCCGTAGCCCGCAAAATGTTTCATACAAGCGAGAATATGATCGGGTGATCCGATGTACTCGCCTTGAAAGCCTCGAACTTGAGCAGCAGCCATGGCGGAGCCGAGATACGGATCTTCGCCAGCTCCTTCGACCATGCGGCCCCAGCGCGGATCGCGTGCAATGTCCAGCATGGGTGCAAACGCCCATTTGATGCCCACGGCGCCAGCTTCTTTGGCGGCGACCGTTTGCGCTTTCGTAGCGGCGGCCGGATCCCAGGAAGCAGCCATTGCGATCGGCACGGGAAATATAGTGCGGAAACCATGAATTACGTCGAAGCCAAAGATGAGCGGGATGTGCAGTCGGGATTTTTCTACGGCGAGATGTTGGAAGTGATTGACTTGGGCTGGATCGGTGACGAAAAGTAGCGATCCAAGCTGGCCTTTGGAAACGGCGTCGTCAAAAGTAGCGGGAGGGCCGAAAGCAAACAGCTGATTCAGCTGGCCGAGCTTTTCTTCCAGCGTCATTTGTTTTAATAGTGCGTCGGCACGCTGGTGAATTGTGGCCTCGTCGGGCGCAGCGGTGGACGAAGGTGTCTGCGAAGGGGCAATAGGAACGAGCGCCAGCGCGAAGAGAAAGAGCAGCGCGCTGCCGAGATTTTTTGGGTTGAGCCGGAATTGCTGGTATGTTTTCACGATAGCCTCCCGCAAGACGGCGTGATGCTAATAGGCTCGCGGCAAAGATGCCAGAAGAAAATTGAGAAAAAACGATTTACTTGGAGCTTGTGCGAACATCGGTACGCCCAGCTCCAGGTGAGTCGGTCGCTGAGATAGGGACGGAGAGAACATGACGAAGACGCGGCGGGAGTTCTTGACGGAAACTTCGCTGGGGCTGGTCGGAGCGGCGGTGGCAGGCGCGCAGCAGCAGAAGCCGGGCGAACCTCCTGCGGGAACGCCTCCGGCGTTCGGGACCGGGCCTGCTGTGGGTCCGGAAGTATCGCCGGTCACGTTTGCCGAAGCGGAGAAAGTGGTCCAGGTGGAAATGAGCACGGCACATCGCGACATGGTGGCCGGAAGCTGGCGCGGCAACATGGCGGAGCTGTATGAGCGGCGCGTGGGGCCGCACAAAGTTGCGATCGAGGACAGCGTAGCGCCGTACTCGCAATGGGATCCGATCTTGCCGGGTCAGAAGCGAGGGCCAGAGCGAGAACGATTTGTGCGTAATTTGAAGGATGCCGGCGCCTTGCCGGGGTGGGATGAGGACATTGCGTTTGCGCCAGTGTGGAAACTCTCTCAGTGGATCGAAACGCGGAAGATGACTTCGGAACGATTGACGAAAATTTATCTTGAGAGGCTGGAGAGATTTAACGGAAAGCTGCGGTGCGTGATCACGCTGACGCGCGAACTGGCGCTGGCGCATGCGAAAAAGGCTGACGCGGAAATCGCCGCGGGAAAATATCGCGGGCCGCTTCATGGAATTCCGTGGGGCGCGAAGGATTTGCTGGATACGGCTGGCATTCCGACGACCTGGGGAGCAGAACCGTTTCGCGATCGGGTTCCTGCGAAGGATGCGGTTGTCGTGAAGCGCCTACACGACGCGGGCGCGGTGCTCGTCGCAAAGCTGAGTTTGGGCGCGCTGGCGCTGAATGATATTTGGTTTGGTGGACAAACCATGAACCCGTGGCTATTGGAAGAGGGATCGTCGGGCTCTAGCGCGGGGCCGGGTGCGGCAACGGCAGCGGGGCTCGTGGGATTTGCGATTGGTAGCGAAACCGGTGGAAGCATCGTTGGACCGAGCATGCGCTGCGGATTGACGGGATTGCGGCCGACGTATGGGCGAGTGGCACGAACCGGGGCGATGACGCTGTGCTGGTCGCTCGACAAGCTGGGCCCGATGACGCGGAGCGTCGAGGACGCCATGCTTGTGCTGCAAGCGATTTCCGGGCCGGATGCCGGCGATGTTTCGAGCGTGCACAGCCGTCTGGATTTTGACGCGGCCACCAGTGTGAAGGGATTGCGTGTCGGATATTTTCCCGCTTGGATGAAAGAAAATCCCGCGACAGAAGTGGATCGCGCGGCGCTCGAAACGGTGAACAAAGTAGGCATGATTCCTGTGGAAGTGAGCATCCCTGACTGGCCGTACGATTCGCTGAACTTGATTTTGTTTGCCGAAGGCGCGGCCGCGTTTGAAGAAATAACGCTCAATCATGAAGTAGACCAATTGAAGGTGCAGACATACGACGCGTGGCCGAACATTTTTCGCCAATCTCGATTTCTTTCGGCGGTTGACTTCGTGCAAGCGGATCGCCTGAGGCGAAAAGTAGCGCAAGAAATGGCGCGCGTTTTTTCTCAGGTCGATTTGCTTCTCGTACCATCGCTTCGCGATGAAATGCTAACCATCACAAATTTCACGGGCCATCCGTCGCTGACAATGCGGGCAGGATTCATCGAAGTCAGCGAAGCACGCACAGACTGGGCGCCGGACCCGAGCAGGCCGCTCCCGACATTTTCGCCGCCGCGCCGCGTCCCTCACGGCGTGACGCTCATCGGTCGGCTGTTCGATGAAGGAACGGTCGGCCAAGCCGGTCTCGCACTGGAAAAAGCATTTGGCGTAGTCGGAGAACGCCCGCCCGGATTCTAGGTCGCGCGCTGTAGCGCGGCCTTTGGAATGATTGTAGAGAAACAGACAATGGCGAAAGCCCGAAATTGTGGTCAGTGGCGAGGGAATTTGGTATTCTGCACAAACGTGAGGTACAGGGCTGTATCCTGTGGTTAGGGAGCGGCACCGGAGGCCGGCATGAGCGTTGTTCCTAATTCGGGCAATGGAAAGATTACAGTGCCCGATCTGCTGCAGCGTAAGTCTTCCGCGGCAGGTCTTCCATCCAATTCACGTTCGCAGAAAATTACTTGTTTGACGGCGTACGACTATCCGACGGCGCGTCTTTTGGACGAGGCAGGCGTGGATGTTTTGCTGGTCGGCGATTCGCTTGGTATGGTGGTGCTGGGATACGACAGCACGCTGCCGGTTTCGATCGAGGAGATGCTGCATCATACGCGGGCAGTACGGCGGGGCACGCGGCGAGCGCTCGTCGTGGCGGATATGCCTTACGGCAGCTACCACAGCGACATCGCGGAGTCGGTGCGAAATGCAATGCGCTTCGTGAAAGACGCAGGCGCGGAAGCGGTGAAAGTCGAAGGCGGCGAACGGCGGCTGGAATTGATTGTGCGGCTGACGGAAGCGGAAATTCCGGTGATGGGGCATGTGGGTTTGACGCCGCAATCGGTGAATGCGCTGGGAGGCTTCCGCGTGCAGGGCAAGACCGTAGATGCGGCGGAGCAGTTGTTGCGAGATGCGCGGGCCGTGGAAGCAGCGGGAGCATTTGCGGTGGTGCTTGAAGCAGTGCCGCGAGAGCTGGCGGCGCAGATTACGCGCGAGCTGCGTATTCCGACGATCGGCATAGGTGCGGGACCGGATTGCGACGGGCAGATTTTAGTCATTCACGATTTGTTGAGATTGACGTTCGGGAAGACGCCGAAGTTTGCGCGGCAATATGCGAACGTCGGCAAAATAATTGCAAGGGCGGCGCGCGAGTATTGCGAGGATGTGCGCGGAGGGACGTTCCCGTCGGACGGTGAGTCGTACCACGCAGCGCAGTCCGCGAAGGAAGAGAAGGAAGCGCCGGTCAATAGCGATGGTGATTGGTAGAAACGAGAATCGAAAAAACGAAATTCGAAAGGCGAATAGCAGATTCCTCGTTGCGCTCGGAATGACAAGTACAGAACAATTTTGTGAGTGGAGGTTGAGATGACGCCGGAAGAAATGCGTACACTGTATGACTACAATGCTTGGGCGAATCATCGATCGCTGGATGCAGCGGCGAATTTGACGAGCGAGCAAATTACAAAACCGATGGCATCGAGTTTTTCGTCAGTGCGGGATACGCTGGCGCACATTTGCGGGGCCGAATGGATTTGGCTCGAGCGGTTTCAGGGGCGCTCGCCAGCGTCCTTGCCAGATATATTCGAGTGTGCGGATGTGGATAGCCTTCGCGCAAAGTGGGCGGAGCAGGAAGCGCGGCTGCTCACGTTTGTTGGAAAGCTGGCGCAGGAAGATTTGCACCGCGTGATGGAATACAAAACACTGAAGTTTGGCGTGTACACAAATCCGCTGTGGCAATCGATGCAGCATGTGGTGAATCATGGAACGTACCATCGTGGACAGGTTACGACGCTGTTGCGGCAGCTTGGGGCGCAGCCGATTTTGACGGACTTGATGCATTATTATCGCGAACGCGCTACGGCGGCTAGCGCTTGAAAACAGTTCCAGAGTTCAAAGTTCAAGAGTTGAAACAAGAGACGACGAATAGACGCAGAAATACCTTGGGAATGCACAGACTGAAGTCGGTGCCACTCGCGGCGTGGAAATAATCCGAACTATAGCCTGGATGAAAGAGTACGCGCGTGGAGCGCGTGCGGAAGGCCGCGTGATCGGCCTGGTGCCAACGATGGGTGCCCTGCATGAAGGACACACGGCGCTCGTGGCGCGTGCGCGGCAGGAGTGCTCGCAAGTGATTGCATCCGTGTTCGTGAACCCGAAACAATTTGGGCCCCGGGAAGATTACAAGAAATACCCGCGCGACCTGGAGAAAGATGCGAAAACACTCGGGGACGTTGGCGTCGACGCACTGTTTGCGCCCGACGTGGCGGATGTTTATCCGGACGGATTTCGGACTTACGTGAATGTCGAGGGCATCAGCGAGCGACTGGAAGGCCGTTCGCGGCCGGGACATTTTCGTGGGGTCTCTACTGTAGTGCTGAAATTGTTTGAGATTGTGCAACCGCATTTTGCGTATTTCGGTCGAAAGGACGCGCAGCAAGTGCGCATCATCAGCGAGATGGCGCGCGATTTGAATCTGGATGGCGAGATTGTTGTCTGCCCGATTGTTCGCGAGGCGGATGGGCTGGCGCTTTCTTCGCGCAACGCATACTTAAACGCAGAAGGACGTAAAGCGTCAACGGTCTTACATCGCGCGTTGATTGCCGTGCGAAATGAGTTGTCCGCGGGCGTACGCGACGCGATGCAGTTGCAATCCACGATGCGGCGGATCATTGAGGTCGAGTCGCTGGCTACCGTCGATTACGCCGAAATTGTCAGCGCAGATACGTTTGAGCCAGCGGTGCGAGTGGCTCGGCCATGCTATGCGGTTCTAGCGGTCCACATCGGCAAGACCCGTTTAATTGACAATCTTCTGATCGAGCCTGCTTCTCCGGGGTCAGACGACCTAGTCTTTCAACTCTGATATCTGCATATCTGTATGCTACGAGCAGTCCGCCTCGGCCCTTCGCTCTGCTCACGATAAGAAGGTGGACCATACAACCGGTGTAACGGAGGGCAATTATTTTTTGGATGCCTCCGCGAGAACTTCGGTGGGGTGGCCCTTCGCCCTCACGTTGTCCCAAATATGTTCGAGGTTACCGTCGGGACCGATCAGAAAAGTACTGCGGATAATGCCGAGGAACGACCGGCCGAGGAATTTCTTCATGCGGCGCGAGCCGTAGGCTTCAATCGTTTTTAAATCTGGATCACTGAGAAGATCGAAATTGAGTTTTTGCTTGGCTTTGAAGCTGGCTTGCGCTTTGACGGAGTCTCCGCTCATGCCGAGAATGACCACGCCTAGCTTGTCGAATTGCTTTTTTGCGTCGCGGAACTCGGACGCTTCGATGGTTCAGCCGGATGTGTTGGCTTTCGGGTAGAAGAAGAGGGCGACTCGTTTGCCGAGATAGTCGGACAGGGAGACGTCGTTGCCGGCGTCATTCTTCAGGCGGAATGCAGGGGCTTTGTCGCCGATTTTGAGCATGTGAGAATCCTCCGTCGTGCGATTAGATAGAGCCTACGCCGCGAGTAAAGTCAAAAGCAAAAAAAGATGCCAGGCTAAAGCCCGGCGCTACGTTTGCAAAATAGCGAGGCGCTCTTGCATTGGGTCACGAGAGAAGCTTTCGCAGAATGTCATTGATGGCCTGGGGATTTGCTTGGCCGCGCGTGGCGCGCATCACCTGGCCAACAAAGAACTTGAATACGCCTTCATTGCCGGATTTGTATTTGGCGACGTTGTCTGGATTTTTTTCGATGACTTCGCGGGCGGCTTGTTCGAGCGCGCTTGTGTCGTTGATCTGGGCGAGGCCTTCCGCAGCGACGATTTCGTTCGCGCTGCGGCCACTCTCGAACATTGTAGCAAAGACTTTTTTCCCGATGGAAACGGTGATTTGGCCGGACTCGACTAGTTTCAAGAGTTCGGCGAGAGCTGAGGGAGAAACGGGGCTCGCCTCGATCTCTTTCCCCGAGTCGTTCAGGCGGCGCAGAAGTTCGGTTTGAATCCAGTTGGCGGCGGTTTTGGCGGGCGCGCAGGATTTTACGACGGACTCAAAATAATCGGCGAGCGGCTGCGCTGCGGTCAGGACACCAGCGTCGTAGGGCGTTAGGCCGTGCGCTTCGATGAAGCGGGCGCGTCTGGCTTCAGGCAGTTCTGGCAAGGTGCGGACAATTTCTTCGCGCCACGCATCGCTGACGTGAACGGGCAGCAGATCCGGCTCGGGAAAATAGCGGTAGTCGTGAGCTTTTTCTTTCGAGCGCATGGAGACGGTGCGGGATTCGTCCTGGTTCCAAAGGCGCGTTTCCTGCGAAATGCGTCCGCCGGATTCCAAAACGCCGATGTGGCGCTCGATCTCGTACTCAATAGCTTTTTGCACGTAGCGGAACGAGTTGAGATTTTTTACTTCAACTTTGGTGCCAAATTCTTTTGCACCGCGCAGACGGACGCTAACGTTGGCGTCGCAGCGGAGCGAGCCTTCTTCCATATTGCAGTCGCTAACGCCGGTGTACAGCATGACCTGGCGGAGGGTCGTGAGATAGGCGTAGGCCTCTTCGGGCGCGCGCATGTCCGGCTCGGAGACGATTTCGCTGAGGGGCGTGCCGCAGCGGTTGTAGTCAACGTAGGCTTTCGTCGCCGATTCGGAAAAGCCTTCATGCAAATTTTTGGCTGCATCTTCTTCGAGATGCAGGCGTGTGATCCCGATGCGCTTCTTTGTTCCTTCGTGTTCGATTTCGATCCAGCCATTCGTCGCGAGGGGCAGCTCGTACTGCGAAATTTGGTAGCCTTTGGGCAGATCAGGATAGAAATAATTTTTTCGGGCGAAGCGCGAATGCTCGTGGACCGTACAATTCAGCGCGAGCGAGGCGCGCATGGCCAGCTCGACGGCGCGTTTGTTCAGGATCGGCAGAGTGCCGGGCAGGCCGAGGCAGACCGGGCAAACATTTGTGTTGGGCGCATCGCCAAAGCGGTTCGCGCAGGAGCAGAAAATTTTTGTGTTGGTCAGAAGCTGGACGTGGACTTCCAGGCCGATGACGGTCTCGTATTTCGCGAGGACTTCGGGGGCGATGGCCGCCTCTTCTGAGGATGATTTCGTCATGACGGAGCCGGAATTATAGCATCAGCGTGACGAGCGATTGAATGGTAGGTCGATCTTCGAGCAAGCGGTGTCAGGGATGTCGCTCGTCTGTACCATGCCACCCCCTCCCCCTATTTTGATAAGAATATCAAAACACGAGATTTAGGTGTCGATGGGCTGCTAAGAATATCATTCTACAGGGCTTAGAAGCTAAATGATGGTTATTGTTCCCGGGCACCTCATTCTGGGGGGTTGAATGCGTTTGCTTGCTTGGACGGGCACGACGTGTCGTGCCCCTACGGGACTTCGGTTAACAATAACGCCCATAACCCCTGGTTTTTTGTAAACGTTGCGGATAAAGGAGTTAAGCCGTCCGAGGTGTTTTCAGAAAGCAAAAACGCCAGCAGGGATGCTGGCGCTACCGGGAACGAATTACAATATTACTCAAGAAACAGTATACGCTCATGCATATATTTTGTCAAGAGGAAAGCCTGGATTCGGAGGCTTGGGGCGGGCGGGACAAAGGGCGGGGCCCTTCGAAGCTCCCTTCGTTCCTCAGGGCAAGCAGGGTAAACAAACCCGCCCCTACAGGGATGGTCGTAATGGTTGGCACTCGTTAGTCGTGCGCCGGGATGCGTGCAGGTTCGCGGAAGACGGGAAAGAGGCGTTCGGCGAGTGCGAAACCGCCGAAGAAGAGGCCCGCATAGACGGCGTCTCCTGCAAGGGTGTTCCAGAAGAAGGGGATTCCGGCAACGTAGCAGGCGACGAGCCCTGCGCCGGTGCGTGGGTAGAAAAGACCAACGGCCCAGACGGCAAAATTGGTGACCAGGAAAAACTGGACAGCGCCAAAAAACGTGGCGGCAGCGATGGGGCCGATACTGCGGCGGCTGCGGAGCCAGAAACCGATGGCGACGCTGACTAGAAAGCTGGCGTAGACGATTGGCATCAGCTTGTAGAGGCCAATGAAGATGTCTCCGGCGAAGAGCGCGAGGAGAGGAAAGAGGAGAGCGAGGCGACGGTCTCTGATCACCGCGCCGGAAAACAGGGCCATCGCGCCGACTGGGGTGAAGTTCCAGGGATGCGGGGCGATGCGTAGTGCTGCGGCCAGTGCGATTATGGCAAGTGCGAGCAGCATGCGGTAAAACAGATTTTCTTTTTGAGAGATTTGCGTATTCATTTTGTTGCTTCCTCCATTTCGGGTTGTAAGTCGCAAAAAATAAACCCATCACGATTGACTATTTCTCCGGTGCGGACGGGAATGGGAGATTTAAAAATGGGGCCGTCAAAGACAAAAGTGTGGAACTCACCGTTTTCCCCGCAGGGATCTACTTGCGGCGGCAGATCGTGGAAGAAAGATTCGTCGAGTTCGCGGCCGGCGAAGCTGGGATCGAGGACTTTGCTGTCTATACAGACGGCGATGGCTCGGAAGCCGTTCGCGTGAAATGCGCGGATAAGCTCGCGAGTGTCGCGCTTCCAGATGGGGAAGAGGGCCGTCATGCCGATGCGCGCAAGATTCTTTTCGCGATAGGCGCGAAGATCTTCAAGGAAGATATCGCCGAACGCAACCTTTCGAACGCCATTTTCGAGATGGATGCGAAGGGCTTCTTCCATTCGCGCTTCGTAAATGGGGTTGACGCATTGTGGCGGGATGCGGACTTCGTGAAGCGGCAGGCCTATGGATTGGGCCTGCCGCTCGAGAAGTTCGCGGCGGACGCCGTGCATGCTGATGCGCTCATAGCCTTCGGTGACGGTGGTTAGGAGCGCGGCGATTTGGAACTCATTCTGTTGCAAGAGTGCGTGCAGGGCCATGGCGCTATCTTTGCCGCCGCTCCAGCAGAAGAGGATTGGTTCGGTTGGTCTGGGCATTTCGTGAACGCTCCTATGGTTAAGATCTTGCTGAAATGGAGCGCAGCATGCTGCGCCACTACAAAGAACGGGCGCGATAGATTAGTTGCGGCCTTTGAAGGTGTAGCGCGCGCCGGCCTGGACATTGCGGCCGAGAGCCGGGTAACCCAGAGCATCCTGGTATTGTTTGTTGAAGAGATTTTGCGCGCGCGCGTAAAACGTAACGCCGTAGCCCACGTCGTAGTGCGTGGCGATGTTAAAGAGCGCGTAGCCGGGATTGCTGACGAGTCCGAGACCGAGAAAGTCCGAATCCGTGCGAACTCCCGAGAAATAGGCGCTAACCGTCATGCCGAACCGGCGGTAGGCGGCGTTCAAGGTGAGTGATCCGGAATTGACGGGACGGCGGGCCAGGTGGTTGCCGGGAAGCTCTGTAGGATCGAAAGCGTTGGGAGCTTCGAGAACGCGGCTGTCGTCGTAAGTATAGTTCCCGGCCAGATTGAGCCAGCGAGTGATTCTGGCGTCGCCGGAAAGGTTGATGCCGCGAGCACGGGCACGGTCCGTGTTGAAATAAAATCCAAAACTCGGAGGAGCGTCAGGTATGGTGACGCCGCAAGTGTTTGTGGTGGCGGTGACAGGTTCGCAGAACGCAAAGCTCACGATGTTGTAGAAGCGGCTGGCAAAGTAGTTTCCGGACAGACTGATCCGGTCATTGAACAGCTTTTGGTCGATGCCGGCCGTCCAAGTCTTGCTGGATTCCGGTTTTAGCGAGGGATTGCCAAAATCTCCAAAGTTGTCGCCATAGATCTGGTCGAAGCGCGGTTCTTTGATTCCCTGGCCGTAGAAACCGCGGAACAACGTTTCGCCCCAAAATCCGCGGCCGTAGCGCGCAACCACTGCTCCGCCTGCGCGTGGGACAAAACGAGTACCGAAATAATCGTTAGCCTCGACTCGTCCACCGAAATTGAGAGAAACGCGGCGCTGCGGCTGGTAGCGGAAATCCAAGAACCCGCCTTGATTATTGCGACGGGCGTGGTTGACGTCGATCGAGGAAAGGAAAGCGTTCTCGACTTCATATTGATAGCCGGCGGTGACGGCAAAATTGGAGAGAGAGTAGCTGGTTTGAGCGCTCACGTTTGCGCGGTTGTATTGAAAGAGGCTGTTGCCGACAAAATCGCAGAATTCGGCGGTGGCGACGGCAGTGGGATTGGTCTGAGGACAGAACGCGTTGGGATCGGTGGCATAAAAACTTTGCAGAGGATTGTCGCTGGACTGGCGGGTGTAGGATTCGCCGCCGCTGATTTCATGTCGCCAGTGCTTGCCGGTGGAAAAATTCCAGCTAGCGCCGGTGCTGAAAATCTGCTGACCGTAACGCTGATAGAGGCTCGGCGGCGTGAAGACTGTTTGTCCGGGAATGCCCGCGTCGCTGGTGTTGTTGCGAATGGTGAGTCGGAGCTGGTTGTTGTCGCTGAAGGTATAGCCAAAATTTCCGGAAAGCGTGCGATTTATAAAATCGTCGTTCGGACCCTGGCCATCTGTCTCCATATAGGATGCCGCGGCGGAATAGTCGAACTTGCCGAGTAAGCCGCTGAGTTGTGCGCCGCCGCGTCCTGTGGAGAAACTGCCGCCCTCGCCAAAGACGCTGAACTCCGGCGTGCGCGTGGAACCGCGATGGGTGAAGAGTTGAATGACTCCGGAAACGGCATCGGTGCCGTAGATGGCGCTTTCGGCTCCGCGAACGATTTCTACCTTATCGATGTTGTCGACCGTGAGGCTGGAAAAATCCACGGCGCTGCCGGGGGGATTGATGGGCACGCCATCGACGAGAATTTTGGTGAAGTTTGAATTGCCGCCGTTGAGAAAGACAGAAGCGGATCCCCCTTCGGGTCCCGTGCGGCCGATGGCGATGCCCGTTGAAAACTGGAGAGCATCGGTGAGCGCGACAGATTGTCGATCGTCAATCTCCTGCTTTGTAATGACCGAAACGGGCGCGGTGGTTTGGTCCGCGAGTATAGGCTCCGCTTCGGCAGTGACGATAACGCTGGCGGAGAGGCGCTCGAGGTCGAGGCTTAGGTCCAGCTTGCGCTGTTCGCTGGGTGCCAAATCAAGAACGAGATCGCGAGAAACGAACGGCGAACGTTTGAACGACAGATGATAGCGGCCGGGCGGAAGAGTGAGGCTATAGGCACCATCGGTGGACGAACTTGTTTTCCAAAGTTGTGCGGTGGCGTTTCCTTCTAATTGGGCGGTGACGCCTACTCCTCCGACCGCCGCGTCGCTGGAATCCAGAAGCGTTCCAGACAGATGAGCATCCGAGGATTGGTTTTGTGCTTGTGCGGAAATGCTGACTGCCAGGAAGAATAAAAGAAAAAGTCCACTTCGTAGGGCGTTTGCGGTCATGTTTTCCTCCGCTCCCTCTCGCGCGGGAGTTGAAGGTTGGCCTGGCGCTTGGAAAAAATCGCTCGGGCTGCAGACTTCGCCGGTCTCCTGGCTTGGCGGCAGTTCCGTTCCCGTTTGGCTTTATTTCAACGGGGCCGGTGCTTGGCCTTCCCGTAGCGCTGCCCTTTTTTCTGGCGCGATCCCGGAGAGAGATTCGCGATCAGTGAGCGATGCGCCGCAGTGGCCTCAGCAGTACCTTATTCCGCCTCACAGTCGCGCGGCGGCGACGGCTTTTTCACGTTTAGCCCCCAGCGTTGGCCAGGGGAACGCACCGTCTTCCCGTGCACGAAGTCCGCGGTGAGTGTGGGAGGCTCGATGGCCCGCTATGCGTTATTCAAGTGCCGCAGCCTGGGCTGCAGCGTTGGGGTGAACATGGGAACAGCTACTTATTTTGCAGCCGGCATATTCACACGCGGACGGCCAGACGAGCCGAGCTCCACGGTGAGTGCTGTCTGAAAAACCTGTTCGAGCAATTCGCGCTGAAAGACAGTTGCCGGCGGTCCAACGCGAAGACATTTGCCCTTCTGAAAAAGGGCGACCTGGTCGGCGTACTGGCCGGCGAGATTCAGCTCGTGCGTGACGACGACGACCGTGTAGCGATTCGCGGATGCAAGCCGGCGCAGCGTTTCGAGCAGATCGACCTGCGCGCCAATATCGAGATGCAACGTGGGTTCATCCAAAAGGAGAAGCAGGGGCTGCTGGGCGAGGGCGCGCGCCAAGATGACGCGCTGCTTTTCGCCGCCGGAGATCTGATCCATCAGGCGATCGCTGAGATGCTCGGCGCCGACTTGCGCAAGGGCATTGCGAGCGATGAGGACGTCTTCTTCCGTTTCGAATCGCAGCGTGCGGCCGTATGGATGTCTTCCTTGGAGAACAAATTCCCAGGCGTGCGAGGGGAAAAGCAGAGGGCTTTCCTGCTGGACCATGGCAATGCGCTGGCCGCGCGCCCGGTGCGGAAGCGTGTGCGTGACGAAGCCGTTCAGAAGCACACGGCCGGAAAGCGGTTCCAGCGCGCCGGCAATAAGCTTCAAAAGCGTGGATTTGCCGCAGGCATTTGGACCCACTATCGCAACGATTTCACCAGGGCGTGCCTGAAAGCTTGTCGCTTCGAGAGTAAACAGAGGCGCTTGCGTTGGATTCGCGGAGTAGGCATAGCTGACCTGCTCGACACTCAGGCGAATATCGGAGTTGAAATCTCCGGCGTCTCCTGAAGAACGCGAAGCAGAAGCCGAGGAGCGGGCGTAACTGCTCAAGCGAGTCTCCTACGCATTAAATAAAGAAAAAGTGGCGCGCCGGCGATGGCAGTCATGGCACCGACGGGAAGCTCCGCGGGAGAAACGACAGTGCGCGCGAGAGTGTCGGCGAGGACTACGGCGATAGCGCCGCCGAACGCGGCTGTTGGCAACAAGATGCGATGATCGGAACCGAAAAGGAGACGCATGACGTGGGGCACCAGCAGGCCTACGTAACCGATAGCGCCGCTGACGGAAACGGCCAGGCCCGTTAGCAAGGATGCCGCAATGTAAACGACCAAACGAACGCGGCGGACGTCCACGCCGAGGTGCATCGCTTCTTTTTCGCCACCAAGGAGCAAGTTCAGGTCTGACGCCGTGGTGTAAATGGTTCCCGCGGCAAGAAAAAAACCAAAGCGCAGAATGAGGCTCACAATGTGAGGCGGCTGAGTCTGGAGTTCACCCATCATCCAGAAGGCGATGCCACGATAGTTACCGCCCGTCAACGTCGACATGAAAAACATGATGATGGCCTGCAGAAAGGAAGCGGAAATAATGCCGGCGAGGAGCAGCGTGCCGCTGTCGATTTGACCTTCCCGGAGGCCGAGGAAATAGACGGCCGTGATCGTTAGCGCGGCACCAAGAAAAGCGCCGATGGGCGTCAAGAGCGCAGCCACAGCTGGCGCAAGCGCAAGATGCGGCTCAATAATCAGCGCGATGATGGCGCCGACGGCCGCGCCGCTGGAAACGCCGAGAACATACGGGTCGGCCAGAGGATTTCGCAGCAACGCCTGAAAACTGGCGCCTGCGACAGAAAGCGATGCGCCAACGAAAATTCCAAGCAGAATGCGCGGCAATCGAATATCAAAAATGATGAGCTGATATTCGCTGGAGAGCTGGCTGCCTTGGCGAAAAAGAACGCGAAGCAAATCGTGGCCCAAGCCGTAGAGAGACACGGGGACAGCCCCGAGCTTTAGCGCGATCACCACCACGACGAAAAGGACGGCGGACAGAATCGCGCATTGCGTAAGTAAACGGCCGAGCGTCAAAGGGCGCAAGCGCAGACCTCCATGTGAGTGAGAACCCCGCAGGATGAATTAAATATTTGGAGTGAGAGTTGCGGCTGAGCTGGGGGCGGAATTTTCTTTTCTTTTTCGTCCTCGGGATGCGGAGAAAACGCTTCGGGATGCAATTGCCGCGCGAGATCCTCGATGGCGGAAACAATTCTTGGAGTAGTCCTGTTCACCGCATCGCTGATGACAGCAAAATGGCGATTGCGAACAGCATCGAGACCGCGCCATCCGGGACGCTCGGCGAGCACGTCGAAATCATTTTGTCCGCTATCAGAATGTGACGCTGCAAAAACGAGAAACTCCGGCTGCAGGCGGACAACCTCTTCGAGACTCATATGAGGCCAATCTTGCGCGGAGTCAACGATGGAAATGGCTCCCGCCAGGCGCATCGCATCAGCAATAAAAGTTCCTTTGCCCACAGAGATCAGGGGATCTGACCAAACAATGAAGAGAACGCGGCGCGGTGGCAGTCCGCTCAAACGTTGCTCCAGATCCGTGACGTGGTGTTCCAGATCGGCGCGAAGTGTGGCACCGGCATCCGGAACGCCGAGCACGTCTGCAAGCCGCTCCGTAGAAGAGACGATTTCTTGAACGGTGTGGGGATCCGTGGCGTAAGCGGGGATACCTAGTCCATCGAGAGCGTTCACCGTCTCGAGGCGATTCAAACTCTTAGTGACCAGCACGAGATCAGGCCGGAGGGCGACAATCTGTTCGAGACTTGGGTTGATCGCGCCGCCTACTTTGGTTTTTTTCTGAGCATCGGGAGGATAATCGCAGTAATCGGTATCTCCAACCAGACGATCCTGCAAACCAAGCGCGTAGACAGTTTCTGTAAGACTTGGCGCGAGTGAAACGATACGCTGAACGGGCTGTGGGACGCGCACGGTTCGGCCGACTTCATCTACGTATTCTTTGTAGATCGGTGACGCGGGCGAGCTCGCAGAGGGCGTTTGTGCCCGCGATGTTGGGCACCAAGATGCAGCGCAGAGCAAAAGCGCGACGACCGCGCTTGTAGGTCCAATATTTTTTCGTGCGTCTTTCCGTATCGGCACAAATCCCCGTGGGCGAGAGCAAATCTTTTGCACAACAAAAAAGCCCCGCGAGACACCTGGGGGCTTATTGGCGGCGCTTCTTCTCGCGAAAAGCGCTGGCTTCTGCGGCGCGGGAGGGTAGCCTGGCTTGCGGCTCATTTGAGCCGCTTACAGTGGCGGGACCGCGGCCGATTCTCACGGCCTTCCCCACTTCCCTTGCCTGCAAATTGGAAACTCAGTGTATGCCGAGGGTCTGGGAGTGTCAATGTAAGGCATAAGCATCGCGCGACAAAAGCATCTTGGCCGCATGAGCTCAGCGATTTTTCCAGTTCGGTTTGCGCTTTTCGACGAGTGCCCGGAGCCCTTCCTGAGAATCCTCGAGACGGTACAACTCGTTGAGGAAAATATTCATGGAATTCTTCATGCCATCACGCAGAGAGAGGCCCATGCCGCCAAGAATTGCTTTCTTGGCCATGGTGAGCACGGGTCCGGAGTGCGCCGTGATGCGTTCGCTCAACTCGTTCACAGTCTGTGCGAGCTTGGCTTCCGGAACCAGCCGGTTTACGAGACCCATTTCCATGGCGCGGTCAGCACTTAGAGCTTCTCCGGTCAGGACAATTTCAAGCGCTCTCTTCGGGCCGACGAGAAACGGAAGGATTGTCGATGCAAGTGGCGGGAAGACGCCGATGGAAATCTCCGGTTGCGCGAAACGTGCCTTTGGCGTGGCAATCACGAGATCGCCAAAAGCGGCAAGCTCCGCACCGCCGCCGATGGCCGGGCCGTTTACCACGCAAATCACAGGCTTGCCGACCTCCAACATGCCAGTGAAGGCGGCATAAAATGCGTCGAGCATTTGGAATACGCGCTCGGAGGTATACTCGCCGATATCGATACCGCCGCAAAATACTTTGCAAGCGGAATCGAGAATAACAAGTTTTACTTCGGGGTTCTGACCTGCAAAGGTGAATCCGTCGGAAAGTTCGCGCAGAAAAGCTTCATTGAGGAGATTGTGCTCAGGGCGATTGAGCGTCATCCGCGCGACGTTGCCGTCGATGCGCATCTTTATGTATTCGAAATTCTCTGGTGTGCGCCGTTCGGGTCGCGACACGTACTCTTGCTCGTCAACTGGCTCAATCATGCCCCGCCCTCCTGGGTGGATGGCCGCTTGAGTGCCTTCGTAGCGGCTCTAAAGGACTAAATTTGATGCTAGCATGCCGTAGGTTTGAGTCTTGGAGCAGAGAATGGACGCGTGCGCAAACGGTTTGCCCCTGAAACGTGTTGGTTCGCGGGCCGGGAGTGTGCGTCATGCCATTCTCCACACATCGCGTCGTTTCCGGCGCGGGGTATTTCTGTTTGCAGGTATGCTGGGCTGCGGCTTTCTAAGCGCGCGCGAGGTGCATTGCTTGACGGCTGGAAAAACATTATCGGCTCGCGAAACGGATACGGCCGTCGCCGTGCGATTCGACGGCCGGGCTGATGCGGAAGGATTTCCGGTGGATGAGGCGTGGGAAAAAGTGCCCGCGGTTCAATTTTGCAGCGATTGGCAGGGCAAGAACCCCGATCCGCTGCGGGAAACTCAAGTGCAGCTGTTGTGGACTCCAGATGCTCTTTACTTGAGATTTCTGGCGCGCTATCGCAGCATGACGGTTTTTACGGACGCCGAACCTGGTGGCCGGCGGGACCGACTCTGGGAGCGCGACGTCGCTGAAGTTTTTCTGCAGCCTCCTGAGTCGAGTGGGCGGCACTATAAAGAGTTTGAAGTGAGCCCCAACGGATTCTGGATTGACTTAGATATTGGGACTGGAGAAAAACACGATCTGCAGAGCGGATTGCAACGGCGCGTCAGAGTCAATGAGCAGCAAAACACTTGGCTGGCCGAACTCGTGCTGCCGATGAGGAGTTTGACAGCACAATTCGATCCGGCGAGGGCCTGGCGCGTGAATTTCTTTCGCGTCGAGGGACCTTCTGAGCCACGCTTTTATTCCGCATGGCAGCCGACAGGAACGCCGGCGCCGAATTTTCACGTTCCTGACGCCTTTGGCAGACTTGCATTCGAAAAATAGTTAGCCGGCACCCGAAGGGACGAGCTGAAGAGCGGCGCTACGCAATTCTTTTCTTAGGCTTCTTTGTGATGACATTCAAATTTTCACTTCGGATATTCATTCGCAAAGGCTCGATTCACATTCTTGCTGGGCTGGCTTTCGTTTTCGCGTTTTGCGGATCGACTTCGCGTGGCCAAACACTGCAATCGCCGCAGACAGATCCCAAAGCTCCCGTGGTGACGAAAATCGAACCACCTTCGTGGTGGAGCAATCTGACTCCCGAAGTCATGTTGTTGCTTTCCGGGCGCTATCTCGAAGCGACGCATGTTGTCTGCAACCTACCAAGTGTGTTGGTGGAGCGCACGCAAGCGACCGCCGGGGGAGACTATTTGTTTGTCTGGATGAAGATCGGGCCCGAGACAAAATCAGGAACGGCCGTCTGCCGCATTACAACGCCGAATGGGGCAACTTCGTTCGAGTTGCCGTTGGCTGCGCGGGCGATGAAGCTCGGCAAATTTCAGGGTCTCTCGCAGGACGATGTGATTTATCTCATCATGCCAGACCGCTTCGCCAATGGCGACCCCACGAATGACGAGCCTGCCGAAGCTCGCGGCACACATGATCGTTCGAACGCGCGAGCCTACCATGGCGGCGACTTGCGCGGCATCCGTGAGCACCTTCCCTACTTGAAGGATCTCGGCGTGACCACACTTTGGCTCACACCCATCTTAAAAAATGGGACGGTCCAGGATTACCACGGATATAGCGCAGTGGATTTATATGCTGTGGATCCGCATCTTGGAACGGTTCAGGATTATCAAGAGTTGGTCGCGGAAGCTCACAAGCAAGGCATGAAAGTTTTTTTTGACTTTGTGCCAAACCACGTCGGGCCGAAACATCCGTGGGTTGCTGTGCCGCCGCTGCCCGACTGGTTCCACGGAACGCCGCAGCATCACATGGATACAACCGCAGGTATCAGTGGCACGTTTTACGGAAAGGCAGACAAACCGGCGATTCCCAATGACCCTTTTGAAACGCTCGCCGATCCGCACGCGCCACCCAGGCTGTCGCGGAATCTGACCGACGGCTGGTTTTTCCACATACTTCCCGACCTGAATACGGAAAATCCCGTGGTTGCAGAATATCTTTTGCAAAATAGCATCTGGTGGGCGGAAAGTTCGGGATTGGATGGCTATCGCCTGGATACGTTTCCGTATGTTCCTCGGAAGTTTTGGTCCACCTGGCATACAAGACTGCACCAAACCTATCCTTACTTAACGACGATCGGCGAAGTTTTTCACGCGGATCCGGCTGTCACCTCATTTTTCGTGGGGGGGCAGAGGCGATTTGACGGCATCGACTCCGGTGTAAACACACTCTTCGATTTTCCGACGTTTTTTACGCTTCGCGATGTTCTGCTACGCAACGCGCCGACAGGACGCATCGCGGATGTTCTGCGCCATGATTCGTTGTATGTCCATCCGGATACGCTGGTGACATTTTTCGCGAATCACGATGTGCCGCGCTTTGCGGGCGTGGCAGGAAGTTCAGCCGTAAAGCTGAAGCTCGCGTTTGGGCTGACGCTGACGTTGCGTGGGATCCCCGAACTTTACTACGGCGACGAAATCGGAATGCCGGGCGGCGGAGACCCCGACAACCGGCGCGATTTCCCGGGCGGCTGGCCGGGCGATCCGAAGAATGCCTTCACCTCAGATGGCCGTACCGCGGAACAGCAAGAACTTTTCGCGTACGTACAGACACTGCTACGGCTGCGGCGTGAGCATCCCGCACTGCGAAGCGGAAAGTTGTGGGACCTTTTCTCTGACGAAACGGCTTATGTGTTTTTGCGAGAGACAGAAGAGGAGCGCGTGTTGGTGGCCTTCAACAATTCGGCTGAACCACGCGAGTTGCGGGTTCCACTCCGCGATACTGCGGCGGAAGGCGCGGCCGGCTTCACACGCGTTTCGGGGCCGGCAAAAGCCGAAGTCTTTAAAGGCGAAGCTCGCCTCTCCATGCCCGCGCAGTCCATTTCTATTTTTATGATCGAGTGAACAATCAAAAACTTAGGCGAACATTCCAGTTTTTGAGTGCGTCCGGCACTGTGAGCGTGATGGAGTGCGCTTGAGCGTCATATCGCCAATCGTGAATCAATTGCTCGCCGATGCGCGCTTCTTTTGGTTCGGAACTTGATCCGTAAATTCTCAGTTGAGTGCTATTCCACCACGGCTGCCAAGCATTTTTCTCGACGCTACTGGTAATCGTAAGAGAGCCGGGAGATACCTGGCACGTGAAGTTTACTCGTAGAAAGTTTCCCTTTTGATAGGCAAAGGTGAGCCCGTCGTCTTCGTAGAGTGTGCCGCGGCAATCGCTTCCTGGATAAACGCGAAGTTCGAGCGGACCATCCGGCTTCTCATTCGTGCTTTGAATGACGGGCTGCATGGGAACAATCGCGCCAGCGCGGACATAAAGCGGCGTTTCCGCGAGTGCCGGGTGCAATGAGATTTGCTCCTTAGAGGAATGCTTTTCGGCGGTCCAAAAATCGTACCAATCGCCGGGCGGAAGGTGAATGTCCTCTGCGTCGACCCTTTCCGTGACGACAGGCGCGACGAGAAAATCCCGGCCAAAGAGGAACTCGTGATCCTCGCCATAAAGGCCTTGCTCATCGGGATATTCAAGAAAGAGAGGCTCCATCAACGGGACGCCAGTACGCGAGGTTTCCTCCATGGCGGTGTAAATAAAAGGAAGCAGTCTGTAGCGCAGCTCGATGTATCGCTTGCGAATCGCTTCCTGCTCAGGACCGCTTGCCCAGGGCTCGTGATCGGCGGTGCCCTTTGCAGCGTGATCGCGATAAATCGGATAGAACACACCTAACTCATACCAGCGTGTCAGAAGATCCGTTGGCGGAGAGCCGGCAAAGCCGCCGACATCCGCGCCGACGAGCGTGTAACCGGAAAGCCCGAGGCTCATGATTTGAGGGACGCTCATGCCGATGTGATTCCAGGTCGCGCTGTTGTCGCCGGTCCATGTTGCTGCGTAGCGTTCAGCGCCCGCATAGGCCGCGCGTGTGAGAACGAAAGGCCGCTCGTCAGGCCGTAATTTCAGCAGGCCTTCGTAGGTCGCGCGCGCGTTTTCCATGCCGTAGACATTGTGAATGGCACGATGGTCGAGCGTTGTTCCGTCATCGAGGCGATGGACGACATCGAGCGGCATTGTTTTTGAAGGAGTTTCAAAGACAGAAGGCTCGTTCATATCGTTCCAGAAACCCGCGACGCCCATGTTCACGAATTCTTTATAGAGACCACCCCACCACTCGCGCGCGCGGCTCAGCGTAAAATCCGGAAAGACGCTGTCGCCAGGCCAGACTTTCCCAACAAACACTGAGCCATCCGGGTTTTTGACGAAGGCGTCCTGTTTGATACCGGAATCGTAGGGAGCATAGCCGTGCCCTGGATCCTTTTTGATGTGCAAGTCAGTGATGAGGACCGTGCGCATGCCTTGCGCGCGAAAATCGGCAATCATTTTTGCGAAATCTGGAAAATACTCACGGTTGATTGTGAAGGGTGCGTTGCCCTGCTGGTAGTCGATGTCAAAATATATGACATCGGCGGGGATTTTTTTCTCGCGCAGCGTCTGAACAACCTCGCGAGCGCGCGCTTCGGGATAATAACTGTAGCGGCTCTGCTGGTAGCCGAGCGACCAGAGCGGAGGAAGAGGAGTCCGGCCCACAAGCGCGGTAAACTGTTGAACAATTTTCTTGGGTTCCGGACCAGCGATGAAATAGTAGTTCAGCTCGCCGCCTTCGGCTCCGAACGAAAAATAATCGGGGGATTCCTTTCCGAAGTCGAAGCTGCTGCGGTAAGTGTTGTCGAAGAAAACGCCGTACGCAGTCCCCTTGCGAAGGCCGATGAAAAACGGAATGGTTTTATAGAGCGGATCGTCCGATTCCTGCCAGCCGAAAAAATCTGTGTTCCACATCGTATATGCGTGATTGCGGCGATTCATCGGACCGGGTTTGTCGCCGAGACCGAAATAATTCTCATCGGAAGGCATTCGCATCCAGGCGTGGATGTACGTGCCGTCCCAAGCCATCGGCAACGATGGTTGTTCGGCGAGAAGAACATTCCCCGCCGCGTCTGCGAAAGTGATCAGGAGAGGCGTCTTTTTGACAATCACAACAACGCGGCCGACCGTCATGCGCAACTCGGCCTTGCTATCTTCGACGTTGATCGCGGGAAGGTCATGGGATTCAATCACAGCCCAGGAAAAATCCTTCGGGAAGGACCCTTGCGGGGCGAGGCGCACGCGGATTACACCGTCGCGAAAAGCAGTGATACGCACTTTCGCGGAACCGGCAGTCAGTTCGACGCCGTCCTTCAGTTTCTCCACTTGTTGGACGTTTCCGACATGTTGCCAGCCTGTCGCCGCAGTGCTGCCGCTGCTGATCGCGCAGAGCAGCAGGCCAACTCCGGTCCAACTGGCGAGACGTGGCATGCTGACCTCTCTTCGTGGGCTGGTGGAAGCGCCTTCGACTAGAATACGCCCGCGCACCGGGCGGCGCGCGTTGGATTTATCTCTACGCCGCGAGCCATTCCTCAAAAAACGAGGAAGCCTTCGCGCCTTCGATACGCCGGCGCACGGCGTCCATCACGCGGCATTTCACCGAACCATTGCTTCCATAAAAGGCCAGCCAATACGGCAGATGGAGTTCCACGGGCATGCGCTCGATATCTATCTTTAGGGCACGCAGTTTGAAAAACCCGTGCTGAAAGAGCACTCGCAGAACTTTTGTGCGAAGGATTTCTTCCGCGGCCTCCGGCTGCAGACGTGCCACCAATTGATTGCGAGTCTGAATGGTGACCTGGTCATCGTCCTCCGGTACACGCGGAAACTCGAATAGATCGAGCGCGCCATGCACCGCGTCGAGCGCAAAATAACGTGTTTTACGCGCCCGGCCTATTTCGTAACGAACGCGATAAACCCAAAACGGTACGTAAGCATCGGCAATTCGCTGCAAGGGTCCGCCGCGAACCCTCCAGTAAACACCGCTGAACACGCCCGAGCGGAAGCCTCGGACGGCTTCCTCCTGCGTGACGTTAGGCTTCAATGTTCGAATCGCAGTGACTCTCATTTATGCCCGTCTGCCGCGGCTTCTAGCGGAAATAAATCCACAAGCTGATCACTGTCGCGAGCAAAAGAAGGCTAGCGAAAATGTTGATCCGCCGCTCAGTTGGCGTTTCGTGAGCGGGTTTGCGCTGCGGAATGCCTACCGCGACAGTTTCCATTTTGTCGTCGACCGTTGCAAAAGTCAGTCCAGCAAGTTGTTTACGATCGGGTGCCTTAGTCATTAGGCTGACCGCGATGAGAACAAGCGAGCAGACCACAAACATGAAAATCGCGTAATGCAGAAAGTTCATGTCGATGATCCAGCGAGCGACGGGAGACTCGAAATGGCCACTCGCTGCGCGATCCGCGAGCTCCAAAATAAATCGCGTCGCACCCAATACAAATCCGGTTAGAAGCGAGGTGATCGCCCCCGAACCGTTCAGGCGCGGCCACAAAATTCCGAGCACAAAGCACGCCGAAATTGGCGGGCTGATATAAGCCTGAACGCTCTGCAAATAAATATAGAGCTGGCTGCTGATGTAATGAATGAAGGGGACCCAAAGCAAACCAAGCAAAACCATGAAGCCAGTCGCCACGCGTCCGAAATTGACAAGCTGGCCTTCCGAGGCTTGCGGACGAATCTTCTTGTAGAAATCCAGCGTCACCAGCGTGGACGCGGAGTTGAACACGGAGCTCATCGCACCCATAACTGCCGCGAGCAGCGCAGCCATGACCAACCCGACCAGGCCCGTAGGCAACAGATTGAGTATCAGCGTCGGGTAAGCAAAATCGGGCTTCTTCACCTGTTCAGGGAAAAGTGCGAAAGCGATGATGCCAGGGAGCACAAGCATGAACACCGGCAGTATCTTCAGGAAGCCTGCGAATATTGTGCCTAACTTGGCGTGCCCTTCATCACGCGCCGAAAGCACGCGCTGCACGATCACCTGGTCGGTGCACCAATACCAAATTCCCAGAATCGGCGCGCCAAAAAATATGCCTGTCCACGGAAAATCTTTATCACTCGAAGGTCTCATCATGTGGAAGTAACTGGCGGGTACCATCGTCCGCAGGTGTTCAAAGCCCCCGACGCGGTGAAGCCCGATAAGCGTTAACGCGACGGCGCCGCAAATCAAAATCAATGTCTGGACCGTATCGGTATAAATGACCGCCGCCAGACCGCCGGCGACAGTGTAAATGCCCGTCGCGATCACCAGCACAACTGCCGTCTTCCACAGCGACCATCCGGCCACCCGCTCCAGAACAACGCTCGCCGCGTAAAGTTGCACGGAGATCTTCGTGAAAATGTAAGCGACGATCGAAATCGCCGCCAGGTATACGGCGCAGTTGCGATTGAACCGGCGCTCCAGAAACTCCGGCATGGTGAACACATTCGAACGCAAATAAAACGGGACGAACACCCAGCCCAGCACCAGCAAGATCAGGCAAGCGAGCCACTCAAAATGGCCAACCGCTAATCCAGACGAAGCGCCCGTTCCCGACAAACCAATGAAATGTTCAGTAGAAATGTTCGACACAAACAAAGACGCGCCGATGAAGAACCACCCAATGTCACGGCCGGCTAGGAAGTACTCCTCAGAAGTTCGCTCTCTCCGGGAAAAATAAAGTCCAATCCCGAATACGATGGCAAAATAGATCCCGATGATGACGAGATCCAAGGTGGCTACGCTCTGGTGAGCAACCGTGACCTGCGATGCAAATAGCATCCGTTCCTCCTTGGCATCCACCGGCGAATCCCGGCTGGAATCTCTTGCTCAGTTGAACTTGCCTTCGCGAGTGCGCGACGCGCACCAAGCCTTTGTTGGCATGCGCGCGCTTAGTACAGCGGAATCCCTGCCGCCCCTAGACTGAAATTCGGCGTGCGCAGTCTATAACAGGGCAAGACCAGGCTCAATGGCTGTTTCGCTCTTTGAGGTAGGCAAAAAGTTGCTCCTGTCCATCCTCAACGGAGGAAGGCAATCGCGTTTGCCGTGATCCGCGGATCAGGGTAAAAGAGAGGGGGAGGAAATATGACCAAGTTGCTGTTTTGCCTGCTGTTCTTTGCGACCGCGCTTATGGCCGCGGATAAGTCCATCTACGATTTCACCCTCAATTCAATCGACGGACAGCCTGCACCGCTCGCTAGCTACAAAGGAAAAGTCGTTCTGCTCGTGAATGTGGCGAGCCGATGCGGCTTCACTCCGCAATACACGGCGCTAGAAGCGGTCTATGAGAAATACAAAGACCGCGGATTCGTCATTCTCGGCATTCCAGCGAATAATTTTGGTTCGCAGGAACCAGGCACGAATCAGGAAATCAAAACTTTCTGCCAGAGCAAGTACAGCGTAACTTTCCCGATGATGGCTAAGGTTTCGGTGAAAGGCGAGGACACGACGCCGCTCTACCAATTTCTGACGGACAAGACCACCAATCCGCAGACCGGCGGAGAGATAAAGTGGAATTTCACGAAATTCCTGATCGGGCCAGACGGCCACGTCCTTGCGCGTTTTGAACCCGCTGTCACGCCGGATTCGCCGGAAGTCACTGCCGCGATTGAAAAAGCGCTC
>Ga0265354_1000004_pt1 | contig 35979 bp, 33 predicted proteins | sample NZE1metagenome_FD_189074 | JGI IMG/M metagenome (GOLD analysis project Ga0265354, IMG submission 189074) | Rhizosphere microbial communities from Maridalen valley, Oslo, Norway - NZE1 | ecosystem: Host-associated > Plants > Roots > Rhizosphere > Soil | place: Norway: Oslo | collected 2017-09-14 | reverse complement strand
GAAGAAGGATAAGCTGCTCCTTCGCGTAATCCGGATCCACAAGCGCAAGCGCGATGCAGTGGAATGCTAAATCCCATGCCGCATACCAGGGATATTCCCATTTGTCCGGCATGGACATGACGTCGTCATTGTAAAGGTGCGTCCAGTCTTTATTACGGCCCTTCAAACGCTCTGGAGGCGGCGGAGGACCCGCCGGGTCGCCGTCCAGCCAGTTGCGCACGTCGTAGTGATAGAACTGCTTGGACCAGAGCAATCCGCCGAAAGCCTGGCGCATGACGCTCTTTGCATCGTCTGAGAGTTCCGAAGTCACGCGCGACGCGTAGAATTCGTCGGCTTCCTTTTGGCGGAGAGAAAACACGCCATCGAAGCCTGCGCCAAAATCATTGGCGGCGGGTACGCCTTCGGGACGGTCGTCGTGCCCTGGTGAGGTGATAGTGCCAACGACACTCAGACTTCGTTCCATCGTAGCGAGCGGTTCCATATCGGTAAGCCGCAATTTAAGAGTTTCACTTTGCCCAGGCCCAAGCTGCAGGGGATAGTACGCGGCCATTTTCGTCCCCGTCTGCTTTGGGTTCAAACCGGATTTGTTTCCACGAATCAAGTACTCGTGGAAAGCACCCTTCACGTAGGGCGATCGGTTCTTGCCGTTGAAAAGCTTTGCGAAGTCAGTTTCGTTTTCGGTGAAGAGCAGCTCGGGCTGGCCGGCGCAGAGGAGCCAGCGTTTGCCGTACTTCCAATGCCCTATCTCGGCATTTACGCTGTCTGGAACGCTGGTGGCTCGTTGCACGCTGGGCCTGCGCAAATCTCTGCCCCACGACCAAGTGTTGCGGAACCATAACGAAGGGAGAAGGTGCAGTGTGGCTGCTTCGGGTCCGCGATTTACGGCTGTGATCTTGATCAGTATGTCTTCGACGTCGGCCTTGGCGTATTCGATGAAGACATCGAAATAACGATCCTCGGCAAAAACGCCCGTGTCCAGAAGCTCGAACTCGGGTTGCTCGCGGTTCCGTCTGCCATTCTCTTCCACCAGTCGCGCGTAGGGAAATTCCGCCTGCGGATATTTATAGAGCATTCGCATGTAGCTGTGCGTTGGTGTCGAGTCCTGGTAAAAGTAATACTCCTTCACATCCTCGCCATGGTTGCCCTGGTTCCCCGTGAGGCCAAACAGCCTTTCTTTGAGGATGGGATCGCGGCCATTCCACATCGCGAGGCCGAAGCAGATCATCTGGTGGCGATCGGAGATACCGCCGATGCCGTCTTCGCCCCAACGGTAGGCGCGCGAGCGCGCATGATCGTGCGGGAAATATTCCCACGCCGTGCCGCCCGGGCTATAGTCTTCGCGTACCGTGCCCCACTGGCGCTCGGAGAGATACGGTCCCCAGCGCTTCCAGTATTTTTTGCGTGTTCGGTCTTCCTCGAGCCGCTGGTCTTCCGTGGACTGGAGTCTGGCCATGGTTTGGAGCCCCTCAATGGGCGCGCTTAAATTATGGTTTATGGTCGCATCTTTTGCGAATCGTGGAGGCGACCGGTGAGGATGCGTGCCCGTTCCGACAAGCCTGCAAGACAAGGAGCAATCCTCGGATGATTGGATGCTTCAGCTAAATATAAGACCGCAAAGAATTTCCACGAATATTGCAACACGCTGGCGGAGCGGAGAACATTTTCTGAGCAAGAGACTCCTACAGGCTCGCGAAAACGCAGACTGGTTCAATCCGATGTACCCTAAAACTATGCGAGACCGTCCGTTTATTAAGAGAATATTCGAGGAGATTGAACATATGTTCCGGCATCGAGCGCAATTTCGTAGGGAGACGCATCGGCGGTTACCAAAAATACCATTCGCGATCGCCACATTGCTCTGCGTTTCATTTTCGCCAGCCCGCGCCCAGGCGCAAGCGCGTTCGACAGAAGATCTGCGCAAGACGGATCAATCCGTGGGCGCGCTGATCCGCAAAGTGTCCCCGAGCGTGGTGCAAATTCTGGTTTCAGGGTATGGCCAAGTCGAGGAAAGCGAGCACGGCAACACGGGCATAGTCATAGGGCGCCAGAGAGCGATTGGCTCGGGATTCATCATCGATCCCAGCGGATACATTATTACGAACGCGCACGTAGTGAAGGGAGCGCAGCGCGTTCAAGTGGTGCTTTCGAGCGCCAACTCAGACGATTCTGCGGATGCGGGGCTTTCTTCCAAGACGAGTCTCGTTCCAGCGCAAATCATCGGCGTCACTAGCGAAATCGATCTGGCTTTGCTCAAAGTGAATGCCACAGGTCTGCGCGCCCTAAAGCTTGCGAGCTATCGCAATCTTCAACAGGGCGAATCGGTGTTTGCCTTCGGAAGCCCTGAAGGGCTGACCAATACCGTGACGCGCGGAATCATTTCCGCAGTAGCCCGGCAAACTGACCCCGACGCGACGATGGTCTATATTCAGACAGATGCGGCCATCAACCCTGGCAATTCAGGTGGCCCGCTGGTCAATGTCGACGGCGACGTCGTCGGCGTGGATACTTTTATACTTTCGCAGTCTGGCGGAAACGAAGGGCTCGGGTTTGCCATTCCCTGCAGTGTTGTGAACATCGCTTACCAGCAGTTGCGCAAATTCGGCCATCTTCACCGCCCGGAAATTGGGATCAGCGTTCAGACGATAACGCCGCCGCTGGCGGAGGGTTTGAAGCTTCCACGCAACTTCGGAGTTGTGATCTCGGATGTTCTGCCCGGCGGACCCTCCGAAGCAGCAGGATTGCATATTGGAGACGTTTTGCTGTCCATCGACGGCAAAGCGGCAAGCAGCGTACCCTATGTGGCATTTCATCTGATGTCCCGCGAGAGCGGCGACAAAGTGCACCTTGACGTCCTGCGCGGGAATCTGCGGCTTGGTTTCGACGTGGCTCTGATGGAGCCGCCCAAGGATATGGATCAGATCGCCGCACTAGCTGACCCGGAAAAAAATCTGGTTCCGGCACTTGGAATACTAGCCATAGAAATCGACAAGAAAATTGCGGATCTAGCTCCTGAGCTCCGCGACCCATTTGGAATCATTGTGGCCGCGCGAGCGGCAGGAGCCACGGCTGAAGTCCCTCTAACTGCCGGGGACGTGATCCGTACGTTGAACGGCGAGCCAATGACCACGTTGGACCGCTTGCGCAATGCGCTGAAAGCTCTGCCGCCAGACGCCGCGGTGGTGCTGCAAATTCAGCGCGACCAGAAGCTCATGTATGTCGCGTTTACTCTCGATTGAGAGTTGAAGGCCATTAGAAACAATTCTTAAGATTGGAACAAACCTAGCTGCCTGCGCACTTCTGCTACGATCTGTTCTGGAGATGGCGTTGCATCCACGGTGATCGCGTCAGTGGGCTCTTCGAGAGTGGCAAACTGGCTGGCGAGCAGATCTTGCTTGGCAAAATGTCCCTTTCGCGTGAGTACTCGCTGCGAGAACAATTCGTAGCTTCCCTTCAAATATACGAACTTCACATTGGGACTTGCGCGCAACTTATCGCGATAACTTTTTTTCAGCGCCGAGCAGGCCAACACCACGTTGCGCGCCTCCGTATTCCATTCGACGATCCTGTCGTGAAGCGCCTTCAGCCACGGCTCCCGGTCGGCGTCGGTCAGCGGGATGCCGTGCTTCATTTTTTCGACATTCGCCGCCGGATGAAAATCATCGGCGTCCACGAATTCCCATCCCTGGCGCTTCGCGAGCAATGTGCCGATAGTGGTTTTGCCGGAGCCGGTCGTGCCCATAATAATCACGATCATGCCAGCCTCATGCGGGGAAATTGGACGTCATCGGAGCAAAAAAGTTTGGCTGGGAGACCTGGACTCGAACCAGGATAGCCAGATTCAGAGTCTGGAGTCCTACCAATTGGACGATCTCCCAGCCGTTGGGAGGAAAAAAAAGGAACCGCAACAGAATCCCGTGGTTCGGGACAGCCACGATTCTTCTCTTCTAATTTAATCGGGATTCGCTGGGGCGTCAACCGCGAGCGGAGGTCGCTGGCGTCGAATCCGTCGCTCCAGGAGTTGCCACGGGCACCATTTGACCTTTGCGCATGGTGAATTCCTGACCGGCCCAGGTGATGCGATTGGAAGCGAAGCTCGCCAGCCAGACCGCCGAATAGAGGGCGTCGCGCAAAGAGACAAGCCAAAGTTTGTGGCGAAGTACGTCGTCGCCGACTCCCCAGACTCCGACGGTCCAAGCCATGGCGTGCCGCAGCACAAGATAGGCGAGCAAGTAGGCGGCGGCAATCCCCTTCGTGGGTGCCACCAGCGCTGCCAGCAAAGCCCAGGGTAGCCCAAGGGTGAAGATCAGCCCGAAATAAGAAAGAGGGCGACAAAGGCGGACGGTTCGTGCCCAGCGAAGCTGATGGTTCCAGAAGCCTTTGGCCGTTTGCGCCGGATACATGGTCCAAACCGGTTCACGAGAAAGAAGAACGCGCCCTCCGGCTTGAGCGATGCGCAAGCCCAGTTCATAATCGTCAGCAAGCATTCCCGCAATGGACTCAAAACCCCCGATTTTGGACAGCCAGCGCTTGGTGGTGACGATCGAAGCGCCAAGAGCAAAGTTCATGCCTTCGGTCCATTCAGCCATCAGTACGCCAGCGAAAAAATCGCTGGACGCGCCGATGGCTTCGAGTTCGGCTCCAAGATTTCTCTCGGCGATCCCACGGTAGAAAGAGGTGACCGCACCAACGCTTTGATCCACGAAGGGGGCGACGACTTCGCGCAAGTAATTCGGCCCAACGCGAACGTCGCCGTCAGTCAGCACAAGAATTTCATGCCGCGCTTCCCGTGAAAGACGAGCGAGCTTATTGACCTTGCGATTGGCGCCAAGATTTTCCGCGCCGATGAGCAAACGAATCTGCCGCTTCGGAAACGCAGCGATCAAGCGATGAATAAACGGAACTGCGGAGTCCAACGCGTCATTTACAGCAAAAAGAATTTCGTAGTCGGGATAGTCTTGGAGGCAGAGGCTCGCGTAATTTTCGTAACTAGCGAAGTCCACGCCACGGACTGGCTTCAGCAAACTCACTGGAGGCGTATAGTGCCTCAGCCCATTCTTGCGCTCGCGGCGGAAGAAGCGCCAGGCCGCTAAGGTAGCCGCGATGTAATACGCAAGCGGCGCGGCGGCTAGTAGCAGCACTGCATCGCGCCATCCTGAATGAAAATTCGTCACGCTGAGATTCTCTTCCTGCCTGCTAAGGTTTACTGGATAAATTGCTTGAGCGCTTCTCTACTAGCTTGCCACAAAGCGGAACGCTCCGGCATTTCTCGCTCGTTGTTTGAGTCAGATATAGAACGGAGAGAATCTTGCTGCGGGGGGGAAATTCGGCAGCTAACGTTTGCCAAGCCAGACCAGTGTGACTCCAATGCAAACGATCAGCACCCCAGCCCAGCGGCGTGGCGTCACGCGTTCCCCAAGAAAGAATTTTCCGCCGAGCGCCCCAGCCGCATAGTTCAACGCCGTCACGGGAACAACAAAGCTGACGTTTTCGATGGAAAGCACGGCCAGTAATGAAAAGAAAGCCAGCGCCATCATGCCAACGCCGATCCACATCCAAGGAACTTTTAACGCACGCAGAATGACGCGGACGACAGCCAGTGGACGAAAATCCGTCACCTCACCAACGCGCTTCATGGCGCGCGTGACACAAATCTCTCCGCCCGTTCCGCTGACGACTACGAAAAATAAGAGCAGAGCTTCACGCATGATCAGCGTACCTCGGTAGTACGCGGAGGGGTATTCCCAACAACGAAAACGCCGAGGCAAATGACTACAATTCCCGCCCAGTGCAGCGGCGAAATCCTCTCTCCTAGATAGAAGTAACCTAGCAGAGCCACCACAAGAAGCGCGATCGAGGAAGCAGGCTGCACGTAACTGAAATCTGCCCAAGAGAGAATAAGCATGTAAGCGACGAAAAATGTAAGCAGAGAAGCGACACCGAGCCAAATGAACCCAGACTTGAGAACCAGCGATATGATGTGAGGGAGTTCCGAAGGCGCCCAGGAGACCGCTGAGCCGACACTTTTCATTCCCTTGCCAAGCATCACGTTTCCGAGAGGCGCAAAGATAACCATGATCAGAAGCATGCAATATGTTTTAAAGTGCAGGCCGGGAGAAGTACTCATGCGGCGGGAGCGTCAAAGAGATGTGCAAATGGTCGATTGTGTTTCGTGCGAGGCACGGCGCTACAGTTCCATGGATCAAGCGAGCGCAAGCATCGAACAAAAGTCGTCACGATTAAAGAACTCAAATCCATCCAGAAATTTACCGTTATCATTATTACATGGTTTTTGCAGGTGCCCCAACCACCGGTCTTCGACGACGGGCTTAATTGGGGCGTGATTAGGACCCGGCAAAGGTGCCCGCTCCTGGCTGGTAATCTGACCATGAGTAGCTTTTGGGAAAGTGAAAAGCAGCGCAATTTGCTATTCTTTCAAGGCACGCAGTAAACTCCGCGAATATTCTGAAAGGAACGGCTGCTGAAAAAAGAATGATCGCCGCCCCGAACCGGTTGCCCGGTGTTCAGCTCCGTGAATCTCAAGTCGAGATTGCAATCGCTGGTCAAAGTGTACTTCCAGAATCGCTGAAAACTACCTCGCTACTATCCGACTCCGGGTGCCTCAATGACGGCGAATAGCTTCGTATACATTTTCCTGGGCGTCGCTGCCATTCCTTTTATTTATTACTCCCTTGCGCTTTACAGCTCGTGGCAGTTTTTCCGTCACACGAGAATATCGAACCAGTCCCTGGATTACACGCCTCCCGTGAGCAATCTAAAGCCGATTCGCGGGCTGGATTCCGAGGCCTACGAAAACTTCGCCAGCTACTGCAATCAGGACTATCCAGATTATGAGCTGCTTTTCGGCATCGGCGACGGCGACGAAGCCGTTTTGAAAGTCATCGAAAAGCTGAAACGCGATTTTCCGCAGCGGCGCATTCGAGCGATCCACGTTTCCGGCCACACCGCACCCAACGACAAAGTCGTGAAGCTGGCCCGACTGGTGAGCGAGGCACAAAACGAAGTGCTGGTCATCAACGATAGCGACGTTCGCGTTCGGCCGGACTATCTGCGTTCGGTGGTCTCGCCGCTTCGCGATCCGAAGGTTGGCGCTGTCACCTGTCTTTACGTATCCACGCATGAACACACCTTCCTCCAAAACCTCCAATCCATCGGCATGATTTGCGATTTCTATCCCGGTATCCTGGTGGCCCGGCAGCTGGACGGAGTGAAGTTCGCGTTCGGCCAAACAATTGTGACTACGCGAAAGCATCTCGCCGGGTTCGGTGGCTACGCGGCAATTCAGAACCGTCCCGCGGATGATCTCCTTGTGGGCCGTCTGATTGCCGAACAAGGTTTTGAGGTGGAGCTCTTGCCCTATGCGGTGGAGACCGTCGCCGATTTTCGCTCCTTGGGCGAGTTTTTCTTCAAGCGTTTGCGCTGGATGACGGTGATGCGTCACATGCGCCCGTGGGGACATATCGGGCTCGTATTTACGCAAGGCTTAGCCTGGTCCGTCGCGGCCGTGGTGGTTCATCCCACGCCGGCTGTGGCATTCCTTTATCTAGGCGGATATCTGGTCGTGCGTGTTGCCATGACCTGGCTAATCGGCGTCTGGGGAATGAAGCAAAAAGGAATTTGGAAAAAGATGGCGCTCATCCCGCTGTGGGATGCCTGGGCGCTGCTGATCTGGCTCCTTAGCTTCGGCCGCAGGAGCATACGTTGGCGGGACATTGATTATCGCATCCGCGAAGGAATGCTCGTTCCGATCGTTCCGTCCGCCGCCCAAAAGTGAACGCGTGGGCCGGATCTGTCCTTGCTTGATGTTCCAGTCGTTTTATGAGCTGAATTTTTTGGACCTCAGAATTGTCGAAAGAGGATTATGGGAGCGAGGATTGCCGTAGCGGGAGCCGGCATCTACGGCGCGACAGCTGCTATCCGGCTGGCGGAACAGGGTCACCAGGTCCATCTCTTCGACCCGCTGGGCATCCTGCGCGCCGCTTCCGCGATCAACCAGTATCGCGTTCACGCAGGCTACCACTATCCCCGTAGCGCTGAGACCATCAATGAAATTGCCGAGGCGCGCGCGGAATTTACTCACGCATTTGCTGCCGCCATCGTCCGCAACACCCGGCACTATTATGCGATTCCCAAAGAGAATTCACTCACCACACCGGACTTATACGAGAGTGCGATGAGCAAGCATGGACTTTCGCTTCGGGCATGCCGGCCGGGTTGGATGAATTTCAATTTCATCGACAAGTGTTATGAGGTTGAAGAAAACATTTATGATCCGGATGTGCTGAGGAGCCAGGTGGAAAATCGCCTCAAGACGCGAGGCATCCCTTTCCAGCAGCGCGAATTCACTCCGGAGATGCGGCCCGATTACGACTTCGTAGTGTGGGCAACCTACGGCATGGGTGCAAGTCGGGGACTCTTTAAATCTGCAAAATACCAAATTGCGGAAAAAATGCTGATCCAACTACCCCTCGAATTGCGAGGCGTCGCGCTGGTCGTGGTGGATGGACCATTCACCGCGTTCGATCCGTATGGAGGCTCTTCGCGTTCTCTCTTCGGCTCAGCGAAAAATACGAACCATTGGTCCACGGCAAACTACGGCGAAAAGATCCCAGAGCTCTACGCCGGGATATTGAACAAACCCGATTTTGTGCCCGTGTCCTTCTCGCGATTTGCGGCCATGCGCGCGGATAGTTGCCTCAGCGTCCCAGCAGCGAAGGACGCCGCTTATATCGGCTCGCGGTTCACAATCCGCGTGGTGGAAGACAACCCGGAGCAAGACCGCAGAATTCTCCATGTACGCGAAGGCGCGCCTGGCGAGATTCACATTTTCTCAGGCAAGGTAGTGAGCGCCGTGAAGGCAGCTCGCCTCGTTTGCGAAATGGTTGCGGGAAAACGTCATGCCTGATGGGCCCTCGTATGTAATTCTTGGCCGCGGGCGCTGGGCAGGACGCATGCAAAGCCTCCTCGCTGCGGAAAATCGGCGCGTCACCAGCATTCCAGAGACGCGCCGCGCTCCAGGAGAAACCGATTCCGCTTATCGCTCGCGTCTTGCCGAAGCGATGCGCGCAAGCGACGCGCAGTTTGCATGGCTCTGCGTTCTGCCCGGACCGCATGTTCCGCTGATGATCGACGCCGCATTGGACGCGGGCCTGCACATCATTGCGGAAAAACCCTGGCAAGGTTCGCAACGCCTCACCTCATCGCTCGTCGCCAGGGCCAAATCGCTACACCGACTTATCGCCATCCATTTTGAGTATTGCCTTCTCGAAGAAGTGGAACGCTGGCGCAGGGATTTTCATTCGGGAACCGGACTTCACTTTGGAGGCCGATTTTTCTTAAGCAGGCCTGATCATACGGGAATGTCCGCGATGGACAATCTCGGCTCTCACCTGCTCGCGATACGGGCCTATGCAGCTCCGAAGTCCGCCTTGCAAGAAGTTCGTTGCGGTTACGACCAGCCGGATGAACGCTCTGTTTGGCTGGAGAAAGGGAACACCCGCGTGGCGTTTATCAATCTTCTTGAAAATAAAGAGCGCATCATTCAGCGCTTCATAGCTAAAGTAGAAGCTTCCCTCGAAGGAGCAGACTTCCCTTTTGATCTGGGTTTTGGGTCGCGCGTGGCGAATGACGCCGAGGCTCTCCGTTGAGTGCCTCCGTCACTTAACATAGAAATGCTCGAAGTTAAAATCCTAGCTGCGGGAATGCTTATTCGTCTTTTCCACGGGTTCACTCGCAGTTTGCACTCGAGACGCCCCCAAAGAATTCCTCGCTGTTTTGCTCATCTGCAAGCGCCGGTCATTGCGCGGCTCGCGCCAATTTACTTGCGGCAACATCAATGACGCGTCCGCCCGGTCGCGGTACTTGACCGCAATATTCATCAGCGAGTCCAGCAAAGAATCCGACAGTAGATGCGGCTTTAGACCCAAGTCGATCAACTTGGAGTGCTTTGCGTTGTAATAATGCTCCTCAGCCTCAACGCGCGGATCTTGCAGGTGGTCTACCTCGACATTCAGGCTCAGCTTCTTGCCTGCTGCCACTGTCATCTTCGCGAGCTCACCCACCGAAAACTGTTCTGTAAACTGGTTATAAACGCGGCATTCCCCCCGAGCGGCGGGGTTCTCACAGGCAATTTCAATGCATCGAACAGTGTCGCGAATATCCAGGAAGCCTCGTGTCTGTCCGCCCTTGCCATAGACGGTCAACGGCTGCCCGATGGCAGCTTGAATACAGAAGCGGTTCAGCACCGTGCCAAACACGTCGTCGTAATCGAAACGGTTGATCAGCGCCTCGTCCATTGCCGTTTCATCGGTCATTGTGCCGTAGACTACGCCCTGGTTGAGGTCCGTAGCGCGCAGTCCCCAGATTTTGCAACTGAACATGATGTTGTGGCTGTCGTGTACTTTCGAGAGGTGATAGAAGGATCCTGGCTGCTTTGGAAACGGCAGGATGTCTTTTCGCCCGTTGTGCTCGATGGTGATGTAGCCCTCTTCAATGTCGATGTTCGGCGTGCCGTACTCGCCCATTGTCCCAAGTTTGACCAGGTGACAATCTGGACGGTACTCGCGAAGCGCGAACAGTAGATTCAGCGTTCCGACAACGTTGTTTACCTGCGTGAAGACCGCGTGGCTCCGGTCGATCATCGAATATGGAGCTGAACGCTGCTCGGCAAAGTGCACCACCGCGTCAGGTTCGAACGCGCGCAGCGTCGAGGCAAGAAATTCGTAGTCGCAAACGTCGCCGTAGAACGATTCGATGGTCTTTCCGCTAACCGCCTGCCACACGCGCAAGCGGTCGGAGAGCGGACGAATGGGAGTCAGCGTTTGTGCGTTAAGTTCGTGGTCCCACAGCCGGCGTACAAAATTGTCAACGATTGCAACGGAATGCCCTTGCTTCGACAAATACAAAGCGGTTGCCCACCCGCAATAGCCATCTCCCCCAAGCACAGCAATCTTCATCATTCCTCCTTAGCGAAATTCCCCTGGGTCTGTGGACTCGTGGAGCGGCACGTTATTCTCGCGCCAGCCTGGACTGGATGAACAGGCGAGCTGAGAGCGCTCAGCCGTAAACTCCAACGAGTAATACTAAGTATAGTATACGTGAATAGGTCTGAAATACGTCCCCTTGTCGCTCGAAAAATCGATCACAAATTCCAACCCAAATTGGATGCTGCAAACAGTTCTTTTTCTACAAGCAATATAGCCGCAAAGCAACCCGCGAAACGTGAAGGTGGCTAAAATGCCATCACGGACGAAGAAACGGCTGAAAACATGCCCATCCTAGGTAAAAAACTCCCGCGAAAACCAGTGGCTTTAAGTCGAAATTCCTGTTTTTTCCTGCATCCAGGAAGCTGACGCCGGAGAAGGCCCCGCCTGAATTCTCCATTTTTTCATCCATAGGAACAGAAGCAGTAGACCCCACAAGTGGTAACCGACATTAATGCGGCGCTCCAGGTGCAGCCGCACTAGCTCCTGGATCGCGCCCTCCCGAAAAAGTGATTCATGCTCCGCAAGCCCCTGTTGCATTGTATCCAGCAAAAGCTCTCGAAGTGGCCCACGCATCCACTCGTGCGCCGGAATGTCGAAACCAACTTTCTTGCGCTTCAAAATCATCTCCGGAAGCTTGTCCTTCATCAATTGCTTGAGCACGATTTTCTGGCGTGACCCTTGAATCTTGAGGGCAGGCGGCAGCGTGGAGGCAAATTCCACGATGCGATGATCCAAAAATGGAGGCCGCACTTCCAGCGAGTGCGCCATGCTCATGCGATCAACCTTGTTCAAAATATCGTCGGGCAGAAAGTATTTTTGGTCAAACCAAAGATATGGGGACACTCCATCCTTGGCCGCGGGAGAATTGCGTAACTCGCCAAGAATGTTGTCGAGAGAATTTGGCAGCGGAATCCCCGAAACAGAACGCGCCTCCGCCTCGGAAAAAGTCCCGTTCCAATAAACGTGCGCTTGCTCCGCCGGCATGAGACTTCCCGCCAGAAAGCGTTTCGCCATATATTCGCGGCTGATCTTGTCGTCAGACACTGGCCAAAGCCGAGCGAGCCCAAGCCCCCCGCGCAACAACCACTTCGGCAACCAGCGCATCGGCCTCGCAAGCCGGTTCGCGCGATACGTCAAGTAGCCGCCGAAGAGCTCATCCGCCCCTTCCCCGCTCAGGGCGACGGTCACTTCCGTCCTGCTCATCTTCGAGAGGAACCACACCGGCAGAGCTCCAGCGTCCGAACTGGGCTCATCCGAATAATAAGCAAACTCCTCAATCGCTCCCCGCAGGTCCGCTCCAGAATTCAGATCGAATTCCTGATGATCCGTGCTGTACTTCTTCGCAGCGCTCCGGATGTACGAGGTCTCATCAAAACTTCTTCCCAGAAAAGAAACAGAGAGAGTCTTTATGGGCCGCGATGAGGCCGTCGCGGCATAGTGAAGCACCGTCGATGAATCGATGCCCCCGCTCAGCCAGAGCCCAAGAGGAACGTCCGAAAGCAAATGCTCCCGGACGGATTGCTGGAGAAGCGAATCCAATTCCTCGCACGCCGCTCCCAGTGAACGCTCGCGAATCGGGCCGGCGGGCAAACTCCAGTAAGCCTCGACGCGCACTTTCCCATCGAGCCATTCGAGCCACTGCCCCGGCGGCAGCTTTTCGATACCCTCCACAAGCGTCCAAGGACAAGGGACGTAGTTGAGCGAGAGATAGCAATCGAGCCCGTCAAGGCTCAATCGCCGATCGAATTCCGGATGAATAAAAATCGTCTTGAGTTCCGAGCCGAAGAAAAGGTCTTCCCCATGCCGTGCGATGTAGAGTGGCTTGATGCCCATGCGGTCGCGAGCCAGAACCAGCCGTCGCGACGATTTGGTCCAAAGCGCAATCGCGAACATGCCGCGCAAACGCGAAAAACACTCCGTGTCCCACTCCACGAAGGCATGCAGCACTGTCTCTGTATCGGAATGCGAGTGAAACCGGTGCCCCAGTTTCTCAAGTTCGCCGCGCAATTCCAGGTGATTGTAAATTTCTCCGTTGAAGACAATCGCAGTGTCGCCATCATCACTGACGATGGGCTGGTCTCCACCTTTCAGGTCGATAATTTTGAGGCGCGTCGCGCCCATGGAGAGAATGCTCGAACGGAACACTCCGCGCTGATCGGGCCCGCGATGAGCCAGCGTAGCGGTGGCCTGCTCGATGCGCTCAGGTTCGGGCGCCCAATTTTTATGTGTAAACCCGGCTATCCCGCACAAATTCGAGCACCTTTCGCCAGCAAGCAGAATCCGCCGGCGTTCCAACCACCACTTCCCCGGCGGCTTAAGCCGCGCAACCGCGCTCTGGCAGGATACCTCTACTATCCCAGTGCAACCAGGGCCACTCCCGCACACACCAGCACAACGCCGGCCCAGCGCGCAACGCTTATCTGTTCACCTAAAATATATTTCGCGCCAAAAGTTCCGACCACATAGCTCAAAGCCGACGATGGTATTACAAAGCTGATCGGCTCCCAGGAGAGCAGCAAAAGCAGCGCGTAAAACGAAAGCGCCATCAGCGGCACTCCTGCCCAAAACCAGCCGTTGCACAACGCCCTGCCGAGAAATTGCAGCATCTCTTTCGGCCGTAGCCTCCCTGGCTCCCCCGTGGCCTTCATGCCGCGAGTGATGGCAATCTCTCCGCCCGTGCTGCCAAATATCAGGAAAGAAAGGAATAGGGCGACGTGCGTCATGCCAGCGCCTCTCTGGCCACTACCGTCGTGCGCGGCTTAGTTTGCCCAACGAGCAGCACTCCCACGCAAATTAGAACCACCCCTACCCATCTTCGCGGCGAGACCGCTTCGTGCAGAAATATCACCGCAAAAAATGTGAGCAAGGCGTACCCAAATGCTCCCGCGGGCATGACGTAGCTGTAGTCCGCCCAACTCAATACCGTCATGTAGCTCAGCATGAATCCGCACAGAAAAATGATGCCGACCCACAATGTGCCGCTGCTCACGGTCATCCGGAACGCGTGGGCCAGCCCAGTCTCAGACAGTTGCACAGCACCAATCTGCAGCATGGCGCGTTTCAACATCAGGTCGCCGGCGTTGGCGCACACCACCATTGCGCACACCATGACCATTGTCTTGACCCGTAACCTGCCCTCAGTTGCCATCTTGTTTAGGTCTTAGTCGTTTCCGGAAGCCGACGGCGTTTCAGGCACGGAAATCATGGTCTTCTGCACATCGCCGCCCTGCCGTACCCACTTCCATCGTTCGGAGCGCAGCTTCATAAAGCTCGTTGCTTCATGATAGAGCCGCTTGCGTTCATTCGAATCCCACAGCGCTTCGCGCACGATCCGCCACACCACGCGCGGCCGGAAGTAGTACTCATCATAAAAACGGTTGACGCCGCCCATCATCTCCGCCTTCGAAAGGTGCGGATATTCGATGTGCGGCAACTGGTGCCCGCCGGAATCGGCCAATGCTTCCACCTTCAGGAAGCCTTCCTTCGCCATCGAATCATACAGCTCGGTCCCTGGCATGGCATGCGCAAGTGAAACCTGAATCGTCTCGCAATCCAGTTCCTTGGCGAAATCGATGGTCTTATTGATGGATTCCTTGGTCTCGCCCGGCAACCCGATAATGAAATCGCCGTGGACCTTGATCCCCACCTTTTTGCAGTTCTTCATGAACTCGCGCGCCATCTCTACGGTCGCGCCTTTTTTGATATTTTTCAGAATCTGTGGATCGCCGGATTCGAAGCCCACGATGAAGAGGCGAGCTCCCCCATCCGCCATCGCCTTCAACTCTTCATACTTGCTGTGGCATCGCGCCGTGCAGGACCACTGGAATTTCAGCGGCTTGAACTTTTGGCTAAGCTCGATGGCTCGGTCTTTTCGGATATTGAACGTGTCGTCGTCGAAGAAAATCTCTTTCATCTGCGGGAAATATTCTAGAGCTTGTTTTACTTCCCGCGCCACGTTATCCGTCGACCGTGTCCGCCAGGCATGGCCCGAAATCGTCTGTGGCCACATGCAGAATGTGCACAGCGCCGGACATCCGCGCGTCGTATAGAACGATACGTAAGGATGCAGAAGAAACGGCACGTTGTAGCGCTCAATTTGCAAATCGCGCTTATAGATATCGGTCGCAAACGGCAGTGCATCCAGCTCCTCGGTGTGTAGCTGCGGACGAGGCGCGGTGTGAACGACTTTGCCTTCCTTGCGATAGCTGACGCCCATGATCTGCTCAAGGGGCTTGCCGTGCGCGTATTCCACAACAGAGTGGTCAAACTCGCCGTGAGTCACAAATTCGATGTCTTCGCTCGCCATCAGTGTTTCAGTGGGCTTGATGTGCCCGTGCGGGCCAACAAACGCGATCTTTAGGCTGGGGTTTTCTTCCTTGATCTTGCGAATGAGCTTGACGTCGCTGCCAAACCCGACCGTCGAGGTGAACAAAACCAAAAACTCATAATCCTTGCAAATTTCAACTGTCTGCTTCCAATTCACCTTATGTGGCGAAGCATCCAGCAAACGGCTTCCCGGAATCATTCCAGCGGGATACGTCAGCCAAACAGGATACCAATACGACTCAATTTCACGCGTCGCGGGCCACCGCGAGCTCGCTCCGCCATCGAAATTCTCAAAGCTCGGCGGGTTCAACAGCAAAGTCTTCATTACATCCGGCATTCTTCACCCTCAGTCTTTCAAATTCAGCTTCTAGACTTCAAATTTTGCTCGTTTTGAGACCTAACGACGTAATCTATTGGAGCCGCGCCTACGGCTCGCCCAGAGAAACCCCTTATATGTAGATAACAGTTTACCTGACTTGGTTGCATACGCTCAATTGTTTCTGCGCTCTGCCCCTTTTCTGCACCGAAATGCTAACTACAGCAGTAAGTAGTTCTACTCTTGGGTGGTGTTTCTGCCGGGATTACCGGCTGCCTCCACTCACAGCTAGATTGTCGCGTTCCTTCAGTTCGCCGATCCGCCAAAGATCTCGATTCCAGACCTTGCCTACTCCCTGTACTCGGGTTCGTCTTAGTTGACAGAAATCTGTTTCATTGTTTACCGTTTCGTAATATACTCCACCTAATCTCAACGGTCATCCGAAGGCCATGTCTGTATAGTCGAGGCTTGGGTGCGCGGAATGAAATCTCAATCCACGATTCATCCTGTCATTCTCGTTGTCGAAGACCTGGAATCTCTTCGCGAGACAATGCAGCAGATTCTGGAAGAAGCTGATTTCCTTGTCCTGCCTGCGGCAAACGCCGGCCAAGCGATCGAGCTGGCTGAATCCTGTGCTGGCCCCATCAATCTGCTCATCACCAATATGCATCCCGAAGGAATGCCCGGGCCAGACTTGGCCTTTTGTTTGCGCAAGCGCTCGCCGGCGATGAGCGTCCTCTACAGCTCCGCCAATCCTCTAGCGGTTTTGGAAATTCCTGACCCTGCCGAAGCTGTCTCTTCAATGCTTCCCAGACCTTTCAGTAAAACAACGCTTCTTAGCCGCATCAACACTCTGCTCGCGACACACACCTGATTCCTCGGATATATCTGCTAAGCGGACCGTGATGTGTCTTGTGCGCCGAGAACTTCCGACGTTGCCGCCGAAAGCTCCTCCCATATCCGTGGGATCCAGTCGAGATGTTCCGGTTTCATCAGCACGGAGCGCAGACAGGTCACCGTTTCCCGGTCGCGCAGCATCAATCCCAGGTTTGCCGCCCAAAAGGCCGTAGGCAACTCCGCCACTGCAAGGTGCAAATTCCGCCCCGCGGCCACTTCGAAAATCCGTCGCGAAAGCGCGGAGGCTTCGCTCACACTTTTTGCATACGGAGCGAAAATCACTATGTCTAGCTCCGGTGCAAACGCCGTTACGAATCGTTTGTCACTCTCGATTCTCTGATAGAACGCCAACGCGGCTTCTCTCCCTCGTTCGAGCCCACGTGCGAACTCCCCGCCCTGCACAAGAGGCAATAGCTCTTGCGTTGTCCAGAGAGCCGCCGCCGCCGCGCCTGGTCGCGAGCACTCCAGGCTGATCTCTCCCAAATGCAATTCCGCGGAACTGAAGTACGTATACGGCGAATCGTGCTTGTAAAAGCGTCCCGCGGAAGGATCGCGAAACAATACGCAGCCGCACCCGTATGGCTGCAATCCATGCTTGTGGGGGTCAATCACGATCGAATCCGCTTCGCCGATACTGGCAAAGCTCCCGGTAGCCTCTTCACCTAAATTCCTGGCCAACCCAAAATAGCCTCCATACGCTGCATCCGCGTGCACTCGAAAACCGTGTTCCTCGCGTAGAGCAAGAATCCCTGGCAGCGGATCGACGGAGCCCGTTGCCGTCGTTCCCATCGTTGCGACGACTGTGCCTACATCGCCGCGCGCCACACTCTTTGCAAGCGCGTTCAGGTCCATTCGCCCGCGCGCATCACACGCTACGCTCTCGCATTCCAATTGCAACACAGCACTGATCCGCTTGTGCGTGTAGTGCGCCTGCTCGCTCGCCAGAATCTTCTTCCCCGGATGCGTTTGCGAAGCCACCCACAGCGCTTCGAGGTTCGCCATCGTGCCGCCGCCACACAAGTGCCCAAGAAACTCTTTCCAGCCAAACATCTCCGCAATTTGCGCAACCGCCTCTTTCTCCATCGCGGAAGTCGCCCGGCCTCCATCCAGCGCATGATTGTTGGGATTGATCCACATGGCCAGCGCATACGCCAGCCGCGCCACAGGATGAGGCGGCTTCAACATCTGTCCCGCGTAAAGCGGGTGAAAGTAAGGATAATTATCCTGCAGCCGCTCAGCAGTAGCCGCCAGCGCCTCAGCGATCCCCGCTGCGCCCGCCACCTTCGATTCAAACGCAGGCAACCCAGCAAAGCCCGCGTCCAGCTTCTTTACCGCCTCTAGAAACGCATCCAAACTATCCTGTTCTAGCGCCACCAATCACCAGTCACGAGTCACCGTTCACTTCTTCACTGCCACACCTTATCCAACTGCCCTGCCGTCCTCAGCAGATCAAGCTGCGCCTGCTGCCGCTGAAAATTCGCGTCCAGAAAAGCCATCCACTTTTCGTTTTCATCGAGCCGCGCTCTCTCCACTTCCCGCAGATTCACTTTCCCCTCCGTGTACTGTGTCTGCAGCACTCCGATATTTTGCTGCGCCAGTTGCAGCTCTAGCCGCGCCACTTCCTTCGCCGCATCGCGTTCCCGCAGGTGCCGCGTTTTCTGTCTCACTTCGGCGCTCACCTGGGTCTTCTTACTCGCCAGACTCGCCTGCGACGCCTCCAGATTGATCTGCGCTAGGCCGATATCCTCTCTCATCTTCGCACTGAATATCGGTACCTGCACCTGTACACCGGCGTTAAAATTATTTCTCTGAAATTTCTTATAAAACTCGCTGTAATTATTGAAGGCCGCCAGCAAACTGTACGTGCTTACCGCCTCCACAGTCGGCAAATTTCCTCGCTTCTCGCCTTTCAAACGAAACTCTTTCGCCCGCACGTCGGATTCCGCCAGCAAAAGCCCCACGTTATTCTGCATCGCGATGGCCACCAAATTTGCGCCTTCCTGCTCTGCCTCTCCTGGCAATTCTTCTGGTGTAACTTCAATCGCCTGCTCTTGCCCTAGCCCAAGTTGTCCCTGCAGGAAAACCTCCAGCTCGTCTTCCCGCCCCTCGAGCTGCAGAACCCGTTGCGTCACCTGCGCTTTCGTCAGCTGCGCCTTCGTCACTTCCACCGGCAGTTCGTACCCTTCTCCCTGTCGCTCCTGCGTCACCTGCAAAATCTTATCCGCGCTTTCCTGTTCCGCGCGCAGAAGTTCGAGCGAATGCCGCACCTTGCCCAACTCCAAATAAGCCATTGCCGTCCGTACGATCACACTGTTCTTCACATCCTCCAGGACAATCCTCTGCGACCTTGCTTGCTCTTCCAGCTCTTTTGCTTGCCCCTTCAGCGGCTCGTTAAAAACCTCTTCTGTGTAGGTCAGGTTGAAGAGCGACGGCGCACGCCCCCCCGGTGTCTCCGGGATTCCATACGTATAACCCGCTCCAGACCCGGCATAAACATTCGGCAAGAACGGTGCCTTGCTGACCTGTGTTGCATGCTGCGCCATACTCGCCTGCAACTTCGCAATTTGAATGTCCTTGCTGTTTCTCAATGCCATCTCAATCGCGCTCTTAAGCGTCAACGCTACTGGCCCGCGTTGCTGTTCCCCCGCAGTCGCTGCGCCAGACTGACCTGCTGCCTGCCCGACCGGCGACTGAAGAACTCCCTCCGTCTGCGCATTCGTCCTCGCGCACAAAAGCAATGCCCCCGCTAGCAGTGCAAACGCCGTGCCTCTATTAGCAGCAAAAATCTTCAGCATGCTCCACTCCTTCGTCGCGACTGCTCTCCAATACGCACAACTTGTAGGGGCGGGGCTTGTTTACCCTGTAAGGGCCCCGCCCGGGTTGCCCGCGTCGCAAAACAAAACCCGCCTCATTCATACCGCAGCGATTCAATCGGCTGCAACTTCGCCGCCTGATTCGCCGGCAAATATCCAAAAAACAATCCCGTCGAGCACGACACCACAAACGCCAGCACCACACTAAGCGTCGACACCGGCACGCGCAGATTGCCCGGAAGAAACATTTGAGCAACCGCCGGTATCAGCAATCCAATCAAAATTCCCAGCACCGCGCCGCCCCCGCTGATCAAAATCGCCTCCGTCAAAAATTGATACATGATCTCCTTGCGCGCCGCTCCAATGGCCTTTCGAATTCCGATCTCCCGAGTGCGCTCCGTCACTGTAACCAGCATGATGTTCATGATCCCCACTCCGCTGATGAGCAGCGCGATGAAGGCGATCACGATCAGCACAATCGTTAGCGCCAGTGAAATGTCCTTCGCTGCCTTCAATATCGACGTCAGCGTACGCACGCTGTACTCCGCCGCGCTCGGATGCCTGGCCTGCAGCAACTTCGTCAACTGCCGCTGTACATTCGGTACATCCTCCGGCGTTGCCGCCTGCACATCCAGCACCTTCAGCGTATTCACACCCGTGTAGTACCTGATCAATCCAAACGGTATTAGGACGGTTTCCGTTTGGATGTCGGAGAGCCCGAAGGTATCCACGCGCTCGTTAAAGACCCCGATGATCGTAAAGATCAGCTCTCCCACGTGCAAATCGCGGCCCACGGGGTTGTCCAGCCCGAAGAGCCTCTTAGCAAGTTGAGGTGTGATCACGCACGTCTTACTCCGCGTTTCCATGTCCAGGGAATCAAAATAGCGACCTCGGAAAACGACGAGCCTGCGAATCTCCCGGTACCCTGGCGTAACCCCGATCAACGTGACTGGCCTCACCACGCCCTGAGCAATCACAGACGTTTGCATGTCGCTCGTTCCGGCCACTTGTGTGACCCCAGGAATCGTGTCCGTTACCGCCTGCATATCGTCCAGCGTCAGCTCATAACTCAGAGGCTGGGCTTTCTCCGAGGATCTGATCAGCTCCGCCCACACGTAGTTCGAGCCCACCGCTTCAATCTGCGAAATGACAAATTTCCTGCTCGTCAGTGCCACCGTCACCACCAGCACGATCGACGCGCTTCCAATAATCACGCCCAGCGAGGTAAGCATCGCCCGCAACTTGTTCGCCCGCAAAGCGTCGATCGATACGGACAGCGTTTCTTTCAAATCCATCATGAAGGATTACTCGCCCGGTTTTATTCGCGAAAGTCTCAGTCGCCCAAACTCGCCTGATCTACCCGCGCCCCAAAAATCGTACTAAGTGCTATTACCCGCTCTTTTTCAATTCTTCTCGACTCGCCTGAGCGATTCGCTGACGTTCTTGTCTTTCGGATTCAGCTGGAGCGCCGCCTGATATTCTTTCTCTGCCGATTTCTTGTCGCCCTTGTCCTCATAGAGACGCCCCAGCCATTCGTGCGCAGTCGCATAGCGCGGATAGGACGATCGCTTCGGCGCTTTCTGCAGATATTCCCGCAAAAGTCGCTCGGCCTCTTCTGGTTTCTCTTTCTTGAGGATCAATCCCACTGCTCGGTAAAACATTCCGCGCGGGTCCGCAGGAGCCGTTTGCGCCCCAATTTCGCCCACTTCAATCAATCGGTCGGCTTGGCCATGTCTCATCGCGTAATCGCCAATGTCGAAAAGCAGGTCCGCCCTCTTTGGATGGCTTTCAAGTGCCAGCTGGAACTCCGCATCCGCCGTCGTGAAGTCTTTTTTCTGCCGCCGGCAGTTCCCCACCGAGTAATGCCACTCCGAGGCGTCCATAGCCTTCAGTTTCTCGATTTCCGGCTTGGCTTTCTCCTCGCCGCCGCCCACCACCGCAGGAGCGGCGCAATCAAATTCAATAAGCGCCTGCCTGGCCGAGAAATTTTTCTCGTCGAGCTCCACGGCAACCTCAAACTCCCGATGCGTCTTCCTCGCAAGCCCTAGCGCTGCGAACATCGCCGAATGGTCGGCCTTATCCCCGTACGCTCGCCCCAGCCATTCGTGATACACAGAACTCTTTGGATCGATCGCCACCGCTCGTTCCGCGCTGTTGATGGCCGCGTCGCGCTCCTGCAGCTCTAAGTAGGACTTCGTCAGCATCAGCTGTATTTCGCCGTTCTGCGCTTCTTTCGCTGCCGCCGTCTGAAATTCGATCACGGCCTTCGAGTAGTCGCTGCTCTCGTAAGCCCGCCGCCCCGCTTCCAACGTATCGCTCTGTTTGACACCGGCAAGTACACTCATCGATCCAACCAACAGCGCGGCTGGCCACACCCCCTGCAACACCAGCCATTTTGCCTGCCCGCGTATCAACAATCCCAAACTACGCCGCATTCGTGTTCACAACTTGAACGGCCATGCCGTCATGCAGATCCGTATCTCCCGGCAGCGCCACCATTTCCCCTTCCTGCAATCCACTCGTAACCTCGTAGCTGGTCGCGTCCGCGATCCCCACTTTTATTTCCCGCTTCTCCAGCTTCGACTTACCGACACCCAATTCGTTTTTCTTCACCACATACACGTACCGCCGCCCGCCTTCTGTCGCCACCGCGCCCCTTGGCACCGCCAGCACGTTCGCCCGCGCTTTCAAATTGATGCGCACATTCACATTGATATTCGGCAGCAGCTCAATCTTGTCGTTACTCACCGCGCAGAGCAATTCGCCCACGCTCCGCGTCCCGTGCGGCACGACCTGCTTCGGGATGATCTCCGTTGTCCCCGCCCAAGTCCGGTTGGGCAAAGCATCCCAAGTGATTACCACCGGCTCGTCCGCTTCGAGCCCGCCCAAATCCGGTTCGTCGATAAACGCTCGCACGCGCACCTTATGCAAATCCGCCATCTCCGCCAACAAATCCCCCAGCTTCACGAAGTCGCCCGCCCTCACCGGCAGCGAATACAGCGTCCCATCCACCGGCGCCGAAATCTGCCCGTTGTTCACTTTGTCTTCGAGCGCCGCCATTTCGCTCAGCGTCTGCTGTACTTGCAGCTCCCCGCGCTCCGCATCCAGCCGCGCCTGACGGTCGAACTCCTGCTTCACAGCCAGCAATCGCGTCACTTCCGCTTTCGCATTCGCCAGCGCCTGATCGTTCGCCGCAATATCCTCTTTCGTCGCCGCTTGTCCTGCCGCCAATCGCACCAGCGAATCATGATTCCGCTGCAAACGATCGCGTTCCCCCTCTGCCTTCGCTAAATCGCCCGCCACTTTTGCCGCTTCGTCGGCTTTTCCTCCGGCTTTCGCGGCACGCAGATCGTCCTGCGCTCGCAATAGCTTCGACCGCGTGTCTGATAGTTGCGCCGCCACTTCCTTCACGTTCAACTCAAGCAAAAGCTGTCCCTTCTTCACTGTCTGCCCTTCGGTCACATAAATCTTTTTCACAAACGTGTTCAGTTGCGCCCTCATCACATACGGAGAAATCGGCTCTACTTTTCCATTGCTGCTGATTGAAGACACAAGATTTTCCCGCGTAGGCGTCACGGCAGATATTTTCGCCGCCGGCTTTCTCCCCGAGAGCCACACAAGGAAAATCGCCGCCACCACGGCCAGCAGCAGCAAGATTACAATCCGGTTTCGCAGCCTACGTTCCATGCGCTCCTATTCCAAACAGTCCCGCGCCACGCGCGCCGCAAGACACACTATCGCGAGCGCCCCATGGCCTGCTTCCATCTTTTCCGTGGCTTGCTTCCCTACGTCTGCCCTATTTCCGACGGACCCCGAAGCGTTTCATTCTAGCAATAGCAGCGCCGCTTTCTCCACCAGCTTCCTAATAAGTATCCCATCTCCAATACAATACAGATGCGCCGCCCATCCCCCAGGATGCGCGCCCCTTCCTGATGCCCCTCGGCTCCTGGCTTCCCTTTCCCTTGTAGTGGCGCAGCATGTTTATCCTGAGACTCGAAGGGCTGCGCCTAACACCGCCTTTCCGATTGCCCCGTAGGGGCACGGCATGCCGTGCCCGCTCCTGCCCACGTGCACGCCCCAAACGAAATCTTTCCTCTCCGTCATCCGTAGTAAACTCAGAAGCCTTATTGCCCTGTCTTCCGACTGCTGCAAGCGAGGGGTCCATTCATGATCGAAGCTCGTTCCCTGTCCAAGCGCTTCCAGGACAAAAAACGCGGCGAAATCCGCGCCGTCGATAACGTCAGCTTCACCTGCCAACCCGGCAAAATCTACGGCCTCCTCGGCGCCAACGGTGCCGGCAAAACCACCACCCTCCGCATGCTCGCCACCATCCTCGAACCCACCGACGGCACCGCCATCATCAACGGCTTCGACGTAGTCGAACACCCCGAAAAAGTCCGCGCCAATGTTGGCTTCCTCTCCACCGCCACCGCCCTCTACCCCCGCCTTACCGCCCAGGAAATGGTCGAATACTTCGGCCGCCTAAACGGCCTCGACGAGCCCACCCTCAAAAAACGCATCGACGATATCTTCGCTCGCCTCGACATGAACACCTTCCGCGACCGCCGCTGCGACAAACTCTCCACTGGCATGAAGCAAAAAACCTCCATCGCCCGCACTCTCGTCCACGATCCCCCCGTCATGATTTTCGACGAGCCCACCACCGGGCTCGACGTCATGACCGCTCGCACCATCATCGGCTTCATCGCCGACTGCCGCGACCGCGGCAAAACCGTAATCTTTTCCACCCACATCATGTCCGAAGTCGAACGCCTCTGCGACCACATCGGCATCATCCACGGCGGCAAACTCCTTGAGGAAGGCACCCTCACCGAGCTCCGCGCCAAACACAACGAACACAATCTCGAAGAAATCATCGTCAAGGTCGTTGGCCCGCTTGCCAACGCGGAGGCCTAATCGTCATGAGTCTTCACGCCGTAGGCGTCGTCTATCGCAAGGAACTCAGAGAATGGCTCCGCGATCGCCGCACTCTCATCTCCACGGTACTCGTCCCTCTGCTCGCTTTTCCAATTCTTATCTCCGGCATGATTTCGCTCTCCACCGTTTTGATTGGTAGCGCCAAAAAAGAAGTTCCCAAAATCATGATCATTCACGGCGAAGATTCACCCGCCGTCGTCGACGCTTTAAAGGCCAACAAGGAAATTGAAGTCGTTCCTTACGCGGACAACTGGAAAGATCAAATCTCCGAAAAGCAAATTCGCGCCGCCGTCGAAATTCCCGAAGGCTTTCAGGCTTCTCTCGACAAAGGCACTCCCCAAACCATCCAGATTCATTACTACGAAGGTGAGCTCAAATCGGAATTCGGCGCCGAACACGTTGAAAAATCTCTAGAAGCTTATCGCGACGACCTCGTCAAAAAGCGCCTCGAAGCGAAAAATCTCCCCGATTCCCTGATCGCTCCCTTCGACACCAAACAGCACAACGTCGCTCCGCCCGAAAAAGTCGGCGGCGCCAGCATCGGCAGCATGATTGGCTACATGGTCATCATTCTCTCCATGACCGGCGCAATCTATCCCGCCATCGACCTCACCGCCGGCGAAAAAGAGCGCGGCACCATGGAAACCATTCTCTCCAGTCCTGTTTCCCGCCTCGACCTCGTCCTCGGAAAATTTCTCTTAGTCTTTTCCGCCTCTCTCACCACCGCGATTCTTTCCGTCACATCCATGGGCCTTTCCTTCGCCTACATGGGCCACGCCCTCGCGAATTCCGCGAACACTTCCGGCGCCGGCATCCACATGAACCTCGGCCTCACTTCGGTCGTCGCCGTCTTCCTGATGGCTCTGCCTCTCTCCGTCCTCTTCTCCGCAGTCCTTATGACCGTCGCCCTTTTCGCCAAAACCTACAAAGAAGCCCAAAGCTACCTCACCCCCATGACCTTCATCGTCGTCATCCCCGCCGTCGCCAGCGTCCTTCCCGGCGTCGAACTCAACCCCAAGCTCGCTCTAATCCCGATCCTAAACACGAGCCTAATCTGCAAAGAAATCATCACCGGCACCTACCACTGGGGTTCCATCGCCATAATCTTCGCCTCCACCTGCGTCTACGCCGCCGCCGCCATCTTCATCGCCGTCAAAACCTTCCAACGCGAATCCGTCCTCTTCCGCTCCTAACCGTTTCGCGTTCGCGCATTTTCTTTCTCCCGTAGGGGCACGACACGCCGTGCCCGCTTTATTTTCTTCGCGCCGCCGCACCCAAATGCCCTTGTAGTGGCGCAGCATGCTGCGCCACAATTCGGCAACCATCGCGCGCTGGGGAACGAACACGGTCTTCTGATCAAACTCGTCGTAACTCTTTTGACCAGTTCACGCATTTGTTTAGCCCGCTCTGACTCCGTCCGGTGTCCAATAGTGGAGGTCCCTCTACGGTCTAATCGCTGCTGTTCCACGGATTCCCATATGAGATTTATCGAAAGGCAATGGACCCCTTCTGCTAAGCAAAGGCGTGCCCGACTTCGCGGCGCAATTGACGTCTCCGGATTTGCCGGCGTAATGCTCGCGCTACTCTTTCTCATGATGTTCGGCGAGATGTATCCGATGCACCCAAGGTCGCTGCCTGTCGATATGGCCTCCGCACGCCACGCCAGCGCGCAGGCCAACGCTCGACGCGATGACGCCGTGACCGTCACCATAACGCGAGACGGCAGCCTCTACCTTATGAACGCGCGCGTTACTCTCGCCGACATCCCACCTCAGCTGCGTGACTTGATGGGTAACAGGGAAGACAAAACCGTCTACGTGAAGGCCGACGCTCGTGCTAGATATGCCGACGTCAAGGTCGCCCTCGACGCCATCCGCAGTGCAAACGTGACGAACATCACCTTCCTGACCGAACGCCCATACCCCGTTTCCACCCAGTAGGGGCACCGCACGCCATGCCCGTCTTGCCGCTTCCTCTCCGTGTCCTCTGTGTAAATTCCTTCTTTACGTCCTTACCTCTTTGCCTCATTACTTCTTTTTCGTCCTCCACGGACTCAACACCGAATAACAAGGCGTAGCCGTCACGCTCGTCTTACTCACCGCCACCAATTTCCGTCGCACCAACCAACCCACCGCCCCCTGCACCGAACTCTTCGACACCCCAATACTCTCTGCCAACTCCCGGTAACTGATCTCGACGACCCCGCCCCGCCGCCCCGACTCCGCCGCCAGCCATACATACACCAAAAAACACACCGGCCTCCGGTCATGCCCCACCAGATCCCGCAGCAACACATCGAAAACGTAATCGTCCAGGGAAATCATAGCTATACCAACCATTCCTATAGCAACGCCTGCCTGATTGCAATCCCCAATCTCCCCAAGTTATCTTCTCGAAAGTTTCAAAAGGAGGCTTGCATGATTCGCGGCATCAAGTTCATCAGCATCCCCGTGAGCAATCAGGATGTCTCATTAAAATTCTTCACCGAAGCCCTCGGCTTCAAAGTCGTCACCGACCAGCCTTACACCGAGAAGCAGCGCTGGATCGAGCTCTCCATTCCTGGCTCGCCGACCGGCCTAGCCCTCTTCACCCCCGAAGGCCACGAAGACCGCATCGGCCAATTCCAGTCCATCGCCTTCTGGTGCGACGACCTCTTCGCCACCGCCAAAATCTTAAAATCCAAAGGCGTCCAATTCACCAAGGAGCCCAAAAAGGAAGAATGGGGCTCTAGCAGCGTCTTCGAAGACCCCGACGGCAACCAATTCGCCCTCTCCAGCAAATAACCAAGCCACCCACCTGTAGGGGCGCAATTCATTGCGCCCATCTCCGCGTGCTCGCGACACAGGCCAATTTGTCCCTTGAATCAAACGACCGACCAGCGTATTCTTGGAGCTAGGGGAAATTCCCAAAAACGGCAGCCGCAAGCTGCCGTTTTCGTTTTTAACTAGCACAAGCACTCCTGCCTGTGAGGTTTAATCACCATAAACCCCTTAGAATGATATTCTTAACAGCCCCCTGCCACATAAACCCCCTGTTTTGATATTCTTACCAAAACAGGGGGAGGGGGTGGCATGACATAGGGGACACACATTTCCGGTAGCTCCCGAACAAGGCCACTCGTTTTCTCGTATATTAAGTAAGACTATGTCAATGACGTTACGCCGCCGCCTAGTCCGGATCCTATTGATTCTTCTCCTCTTGCCCCCAATCCTGGCGGGAATCGCCGGATGGCTAGTGGCCCCAGGCTTCCTCTATCCCATACGCCGCGAGCTAACACCCGACCTGATCCGCGAAGCCGACGCCTCCTTCGCTCACAGCGGCGGCCACCGCGAAGACTTCAACGTTCGCGCTCCCGACGGCGTAACGCTCCGTGGCTGGGTCGTCCGTCCCGACCATCCCAACGGCAACTGGGCCCTCCTCTTCCACGGCGTCGCCGACAACCGCGTCGGCGTCATCGGCCAATCCGAATTCCTGCTCCGCGCCGGCTACAGCGTGGTCATGATGGACGCCCGCGCCCACGGTGCAAGCGAAGGCCAAATCGGCACCTACGGCTGGCTCGAACGCAACGACACCAAATCCATCATTGACGCCCTTCTCGCCCTGGTGCGCCGAGTAAGAACCGACTTTCAAATGCAGCCGGGTTACAGACCTCCCAACTCTTTAGGGAACTTCCCCGTGATATATCCGCATCCGCCGGTGCCTCCAACTCCGCACATTTTCGCCCTAGGCGAATCCATGGGCGCGGGCATCGCGCTACAATCCGCGGCCGTTGATCCACGCATCGAAGGCGTCGTAGCCGAAGCGTCTTTCGCCAACTTGCGCGAAGCCACTTACGATTACGCTGGCTTGCGCCGTTCCCCATTACTCGGCAAAACGCTCTTCGCGCCGTTCAGCTGGATGCTCCTCTATCGCGGCGAAAAACTCACGGCCTCCCCGTCGCCGAAGTCTCTCCCGAGAAAGCCGTCGCGACGCGCGCCTTCCCAGTCCTCCTCATCTGCGATGAAAAAGACGAGGCCCTTCCCTGCCGCCACACAAAACGCATTTACGCCGCGGCCATCGGGCCCAAACAATTCTGGGAAGTCCCCGGCGCCTTCCACACCGCTGCCATCGGCTTCCAGCCAGCCGAGTTTCAGCGCCGCGTCCTCGACTTTTACGCTAACGTAGCCCAAGGCAAGCCCGTCCAATAGCCAGGTAGCATAGACACTCCTGTCTATGCGGGTTTTGCAAACGAATTTAGGTGGGCCAGGCTTTCAGCCTGTCGCCATTTTCTGAAATTTAAGTAACGCAGTTGCGGCAGCAAAAATCTCTACGTCAAAGTGAGCTCACTCGCTTCAAAAAGCTCTAACGCCGGTCTTTTCTTCCCCGCGTGCTAAAATTATAAATTCATGCCGGACGCTCCCCTCATCTCGGTCCACGCGCTCTCCAAGCACTACCGCAGTTTCAAGAGGCGAGAAGGCATCCTCGGCGGCCTGCAAAATCTGTTTCATCGCGAATATCAAACCGTCAAAGCCGTCGAAAACATAAACTTTGAAATCGGCCGCGGCGAAATGGTCGGCTACATCGGCCCCAACGGCGCCGGAAAATCCACCACAATCAAAATGCTCACCGGCATCTTGGTGCCCACGTCTGGCGAAATGTTATCGAACGGTTTCGTCCCTTGGAAACAGCGCGCCGCTTACGTTAAAACCATCGGCGTAGTCTTCGGCCAGCGCACGCAACTCTGGTGGGATATCGCCGCGATCGAATCGTTCAAACTTCTGCGCCGAATCTACGACGTCTCGCAACGCGACTACGACGAACGCATGGAACTATTCAACCAAGTCCTCGGCCTAACCGAATTGCTCGACGTCCCCGTACGCAAACTCTCGCTCGGCCAGCGAATGCGCTGCGACCTCGCCGCCGCGCTGCTCCACAATCCGCCCATCCTTTTTCTCGACGAGCCAACCATTGGCCTCGACGTCGTCGCCAAAGATCACATTCGCCAATTTCTCCGCGCCATCAACCAGCGATACAAAACGACCGTCCTTCTCACCACTCACGACCTCGACGACATCGAGGAACTCTGTCGCCGCATCATGATCATCGACCGCGGCACCGTCCTATACGACGGCCCGCTCTCGCGACTGAAAGAACAATTCCTGCGCACCAAACAAATCAAATTCATTCTTCGCGATGGCGATCAAAGCGCGCGCCTTGCGGCCTTCGAGCAGAATCTCCCCGCAGTCTCGCCGAATGGCACTAGCGGCGCTGCTCCGCTGCATCTCGAGCGCCTCGACGAAATGACCTGCCGCCTTCGCTTCGATCGCGCCCGCGTCTCTTCGAGCGATTTGATCCGCCAGATTCTCGCCGCCGTCGACGTACGCGACTTCGTCATCGAAGACGAGCCCATCGAAGAAATCATCAAGCGCATCTATTCCGGCGAAGCCGAAATGAGTTTATGTCTACCCGAGGAAAAGAACGGTTTACAGGTGAGCCGGTAGCACGCTGAAGAACATTTGAAATGGCCGCAACACAGACACTGCCGCTTCCGATTCGCAAGCCTTCGCCGCTGGCGAGCCTGAAGGTCTACCGTGAATTCGTCCGGATCGGCTTTGTCAACATTCTCGCGTTTCGTCTGCGATATTACACCGGAATCATCACGTATCTCATCAACGTCACCGTTTACTTTTTCATTTGGCGCGCGGTCTTCGCGAATGCGACCGGCCCCATCGCCGGGTTTTCGCTGCCGCAGATCCTTACTTACGTCAGCGCCGGATGGATTCTCCGCTCCTTCTACTGGAACACCATCGATCAGGAAATGGCCTACGAAGTGATCGACGGAAAAATCGCGATGGATTTCATCAAGCCCGTCTCCGTGCAGGGCATGTGGCTCGCCCGCGCCATGGGCGAATCCGCATTCCGTCTCATCCTTCTGACCGCGCCCACAGCGATCATCGTCACTCTTTTGTTTCCCGTTCTTCCTCCGACTTCAAAGTTAAATTTTGCTTTGTTCCTCGTCGCCGCCATCGGCAGCTTTTTCATCATGGGCTCGCTCAATTTCATCATCGGCACATGCGCCATACCGCTCACGTCCATCCTCGCCCTGATTCGCGCGAAGTTCTGGCTCATCGAACTGCTCAGCGGCCTGCTTATCCCCCTGAATTTTTTCCCGCGCCCGCTGCAAGTCATTTCCTCATGGCTTCCTTTCGAGCACATCGCCTACACGCCGTTACAAATCTATCTCGGACGACTCTCCCTCGCCGAAACTCTGCGCCTCCTCGCCCTGGAATATTTCTGGGTCGCCGCGTTGCTTCTCCTCGGCCATCTCTGGTGGATGCGCGCAACGCGCAAAATCACCATCCACGGCGGCTGAGGTATTTGGCTCTTTGTAGTGGCGCAGCATGCTGCGCGCGGTTGTCGCGGTACATACAAGTGAACGAGAAGCTCCTCAATTTGAAACGTCACGCGGCACTGCTCGGCTCTTACTTCGCGCAGTACGCGAAGGTACGCGTCAGCTATCGCGGCGACTTTTTTATTTCCGCGGCGACTTCCATGGCCGCCACAATCTTCTCGCTCGGATTCGTCTACGTTCTTTTCAAGAGGGTCCCGACTCTCGCCAACTGGCGCATGGAAGAGGTCATCTTTCTCTATGGCTTCTCACTCATCCCCTTCGGCCTCTTCAATGTTTTCTCCCTCAATCTCTACGAGTTCGGCGCAACGTACATCATGGAAGGAAAATTCGATCGGGTTTTGCTGCGCCCCCTCTCTTCCCTGTTCCAAGTTGTCTTCGACGCCTTCCGCATTGAAGCTTTGCAAGAAGTTGTCGTCGGCCTAATCGTCGTGATCTGGGCTGCGCGACGTCTGCAATATCACTGGAGCGTTCTCGATGTCCTTCTTCTTACTCTCTTCGCTCTCTGCGGCGGCGTCATCTATCTCTCCGTGTTTCTCTTTCTCTCCACGTTTTCGTTCTGGTTCGAGGATCGCATTGGCATCCATCCGCCCTTCTGGAATCTACTGGCGTTCGGCCGTTACCCGCTCTCGATCTATTCCAGCTACATCCAATTTTTACTGAGCTGGATTATTCCCTTCGGCTTCGCCACGTTCTATCCTGCGTCGCGCCTACTCGGCCGACCCGAGTTTCGCGTCTACGCATTTCTGATTCCTTTCGTCGCAGCAGCCACGTTCGCGCTCGCTGCCACGGCCTGGGGCATCGGCCTGCGACGCTACTCGTCTACCGGTTCATAGGGAAAAGAAAGAAGAGGAATTTACACAGAGGACGCAGAGTTCGTAGAGGACACAAAGAAGAGAAGAAACAGAAAGATCAGCAGGCCTTCATCACCATCAGGATGCGGTCGTCTTCGTACATGCCGTTAAGCGAGTGGGTCTCCACTTCGGCAAGCACGGCGCGCATGATTTCTTCGGGAGAGCGCTGGCGCACTCCGGTCACCAACTCCGCCATGCGCTGGCGACTGAATTCATTCCCAGCGGAATCCATTGCCTCGGTGATTCCGTCCGTGCAAGCCACCAGGAGATCGCCCACGCCAAGCGCTACGGTTCCGCATTCAAACTGAACGTCCGGCAGCAGCCCCACGATCATGCCCCCGGTTTCCAGCCACTCCACGCGTCCATCCACTCGAATCACCGCCGGCGGCACGTGCCCAGCGTTCACGTAACGCAAGCTTCGCCCTCCGCTCTCGACCAGCGCGAGGAACATGCTCAAGTACTTCGTCATGCGCCCGCCTGTCGTCGACGACGACCGGGCGCCCATCAAAAGTTTGTGATTGATCGTCGCCGGCAATTTTTCCAGCGTCTCGACGTGATCCGCCAGCGCATGCAAAGTCGCCTGCACGTTGGCCATCACCAAGGCGGAAGCCGCGCCTTTCCCCTCAACGTCCGCCACCACCAGTAGCAACGATTCCTTCCCATCTACCTGCACCGGAAGAAAATCATAATAGTCCCCGCCGACCATCTGCGAAGCGCGATGCGACACGGCTATTTCGATTCCCGGAAATGCGGGCGGCGCTTCGGGCAAAAGTCCCGCTTGAATTTCCCGCGCCAGCGCCAGGTCCCGCTCCATTTTTTCTTTTTCGAGGCGTTCGCGGTGCAGCTGCGCTTTTTCGAGAGCCAGCGCCACGTGCACCGAAAGCGCGTCAAGAAAAGCCTCATCCTCGTCGGTGAAGCCTTCCGTCTTGTTCAGCAATTGCAACACACCGATGATCGCACCCGCTTCATTGCGAATCGGCAGACACATCAACTGCTTCGTCTTGAATCCAAGCTTGCGGTCGATGTCCGGCTCGAAGCGCGGATCGTTGTACGCATTTTCCAACCGCACCGCCGAGCCTTCGCGGGCCACCCAGCCGGCAATGCCGCGGTCCGCAGGCAGGCGAATCACCTGCTGCTCCAGCCCGATACCCACGAGCGACCATATTTCGTTGCGCTGCTGGTCAACGAGAAAAACCGTTCCGCGCTCGGCTCCGGTCTGGCGCGAGGCGATCTGCAAAATAATGTGGATGAGTTCGCCGAGATCGAGCGTGGAGTTCAGCTTCTTGGTGGCTTCAATAATACTGGACAGCTCTTTCATCGCGCCGCGGCGCTCCGCAAGCGCCAGCACCACGGCGGAAAAGCGCGCGAGCAAATCCATCTGGCTGCGTACGCGATCCTCAAGCGGCCCTGCTCCTCGAACCTCGAGTACGCGCACGCGGAAATCATCGCTACCCAGCGCGCCCGCCCAAATCGTTGGATCTTTACTGGTGTCGCTTGGCAACCCAGGCTTCATGCCTGCCGCGGCCGACGCAGGAAGGGTTCCTACTTCCGCCCAAACTTCCGCTTCGCCGCGGTCCGCGCGCCAAAGCCTTGCGCCAGCCACACCGGGCTGGCCCAACGCGGCGCGAACCACACGCGCGGCAATCTCATTTGCGGGGAAGCGGCCCTCAAGCAGCTTCAACCCCTCGAGCAGTTCGGGGAAAAGTTCGTTTACTCTTTGACGAGCCGGCGATTCACTCATGTCGTACAGGGCGCAAATACAGCCGCCACGTTGGAGGTAAGCCTAGCAGGAGTGCCGTAGGTTGAAAAGAGAAGGTTCTCGGCCGCCGCGGAAACGAAAATTCCCAGATTGGGCTGCGCCGCAAACCTGGATGGCCGATTCATTTGCGCGGTGAATAAGTGCGTCGTCTTTATTTCTCTCGAGCCCGGGCTAAGACGAGGACTCGGATTCTGTGGTGCCGTCAATTCTTTGCTGACGCGATGCGCTTTTTTGCGCGCCACTTTTGCGCGTAGTTCTCGTCTTTGCTTTTTTCGCGATCTTCCGCATTATAATTCCTTCATGCGAAAGCTCATCTTCGCCGAAGCATTCGTCGGTCCGATCTTTCTCGCACTCACGGCAGCGAGCCTCCTGTCCGGCGCCCAGCAAGCCACTCCGTCACCTGCCGTTCCCTCCGCATCGGCTACGCCCGCCCAATCTTCTGCCGGGCCTGTCCACGAAAACGTCAGCTACGGCACCGCCGGTAACGAAACGCTTCTGCTCGATATTTTCGAGCCCGCAGGCAACAGCGATCATCCCCGTCCAGCCGTGATTCTGATCCACGGCGGCGGCTGGACCAGCTTCGACAAATCCACCATGCGCACGCTCGCCCAGTTTCTGGCGCGTTCCGGGTTTGTCGCCGTCCCCGTGGACTATCGTCTCTTTCATGACGGCGTCAATCGCTGGCCCGCACAGCTCGATGACGTGCAGCGCTCCGTCCGCTGGCTCCGCGCCAACGCCGCGAAATACAATGTCGCCCCGAATCAGATCGGCGCCTATGGCCATTCCGCCGGAGCGCAGCTTGCCGCGCTTCTCGGAATGATCGATACGCGCGATAATTCGGACCCCGCGCTGGCAAAATATTCCAGCAAAGTTCAGGCTGTCGTGGATAGCAGCGGCCCAACGGAATTCACCGGTTTCCCGAAGGACAGCGACGAGGATAAGTTCTTCTCGAGTTTTTTCGGCGCCAGCTACTCGGCTCACCCGGAAATCTGGCGCGACGCCTCACCTGTCGATCACGTATCGAAATCCAACGCGCCCTTCCTCATCATTCATGGGACGCACGATGAGGAGGTCTCAATCGCTCAATCCCAGGCACTTTACGACAAACTCAAGGAAGCCGGCGCCGACGTGAAATTTGTCCGCCTGGATTCCGATCACATGATCCGCGAGCCTGCTGTGCGCCGCCAGCTAGCTCTCGAAACGCAGCTTTTCTTCGAGCACTATCTCGTCCCGTCATCCTAAGTGCACGATTTTCCTGAAGTTGAACTGCCTGGTAGAGGATTGCTATTCCTGAGCGCTAAGGAGAATGGACGGGATTCTGGCGCGATTCCCATTCCGTGCTCAGACGGCGCACCGATTCGCGCAGACGAACCGCAAGCGTCGCAATGGTTTCGAGGCGCTGAGGCGCGCCTTGCGGCAATCGTCCGTCGCTCTTGCGCCGTATTTCGGAAAGAAGCAGTTCCGCGTTTCCCAGGATGCCGGTGAGCGGATTATTCAGTTCGTGGCGCAATACTTCGCCGAAATCCTCGCGATCCATGTTTGTGAACACATCTCTTCCCTCCGTTTCAGGCAGTTCTCCGCCGGCATGGAGTGATTGGGCTTCGCTCTGGGCCTGACGCAGCCGCCGCTCGACGAGACCGAGAGCCACGGTCAGGCAGCCGCCCGTGCGCACCACGTAATCCGCGGCGCCTGCGGCCACCAGGCCGGAGAGTTCCGTCTGATGTTCCGCGTCGCCGATCACCACCACCGGTGCAAAGGTGGCCAATAAAGAGACAGCTATATCCAATCGTTTCGCGCGTTCGTGCAAATCGCCGGCTTCCAGCGTCACGGCTGCTTCTGTGAGCAATATCACCGCGGGCGCGGCGTCCTCGACAATGCGGCGCGCGGCGTCCACCGTGCTCACCGAAGCGACGTGCCGGCGCTCATCGATCGTTTCAAGTTCGTGGCGCGCGGTGGCGCGCAAAGCCGCGTCATCGCTAACCAAAAGAATCGTATATTCCCGGGGTGTCATGTCACCTTACCTTTGTTCGACCTTCCTAATGGCTAATGAGCTTTCTTGGCAGCCGCGAGGCGTCCTCCGCGCACGAGCTGGCCATCCAGAAGACTAAATACTTTCGCTGTCAGCTCCTCGACGCGGAAAGGTTTGGCCACGTGAGGCACGCGGTTTCGCTCCAAAAATTCCTGGGTTTGCTGGGCAATCACGTCGCCAGTCACAAATAAAAATCTCTCCCGAAGCGGATTCCGCGCGCGCGCCAGCGACTGGTAAAAATTCTGGCCGTCCAGCCCGGGCATTTTCATGTCGCAGATGACCAGGTCAAAGGGCTCGCGTCCGGCGCGTTCGAGGGCTTCGCGTCCGTCCAGCAAAACATCGACATGCAATCCTTCGTCTTCGAGTACATCCGCAATCAGGCGCGCCACAGTGGGCTCGTCTTCGACAACCAGCACGCGGGTTCCTCGGTGATTTGACCGCTGCGGAGGTTGCGCCTGAGCACGCGGCAGCGCCTGTGGGCGATTCTTGCGCTCGGTAGCTTCCTGAGAGACCGGGAGTGCCTGCTCGCCTTCTTCAAGGAAGCGTCTGCCGGGTTCCACGGAAGACTCGGCTTCCACCGGGAGTTCGACGGTGAAGATGGAGCCTCCGTCCGGCGGACTGGACACGCTTACTTGGCCGCCATGTTCGCGCACCAC
>Ga0265354_1000003_pt1 | contig 36227 bp, 65 predicted proteins | sample NZE1metagenome_FD_189074 | JGI IMG/M metagenome (GOLD analysis project Ga0265354, IMG submission 189074) | Rhizosphere microbial communities from Maridalen valley, Oslo, Norway - NZE1 | ecosystem: Host-associated > Plants > Roots > Rhizosphere > Soil | place: Norway: Oslo | collected 2017-09-14 | reverse complement strand
ACGTCGACCCCGACCCCGCCCCCGACCCCGACTTCGACCACGACCTCGACCCCGACTTCGACTCCGATCCCGACGTCGATCCCGACAAATCAGAACCTCTTTTTAAGACTGATATCATTTCTGTTCTCTTGGTAATGATTTATCCCATTCCGTACAGTCAATAATTGCTTGACGACCAATTATTAACTTTCCATTAACAGGCTCAACTTCTGAATGTTCTCCGGTTTTGAAAGAATCAGAATATCTACCTGTTTCTGGAATCCATGCGGCATCTTCAAATACAATTTCATATTCAAAAACAGAAATCAATTTTCCCGTAAAAAAATAAGTTACCGTCCTTACAAAATAATTTCTACCTATTTCATACGGATGGTCTTTTGATAAATTATTCATTTTGTTAATTTCATCAATCTGTTTCAACGTTAAGTTTTGAATATCAATCATATAATTCCCCTATTAAGTAAAACAGCAATCACACAAATAAAAATCACAAATCCAAAAATCAAAATATTCTCAAAAGTTTCACGTCTCATCTTTTCTTTCCATAATACTTTTAATATTATCTCTCATTTTAATATGGTCATAAATTTCAAGCGGAGTTATTTCTAATATTTTGGAAAGTTTTATAATATTGTTTAAAAATAAATTATGCATGACATCCATCATGATATTAAATTTATCAATATTGGTTATTTCTTTTTGTAAAAGTTGAATTTTGAATTCTGCATTCAAATATTCACATATATTTTGCAAAATTTCTATTCCGATTTCCGTTCGTCTATCTGTTTCCATCTTTGTCGCTCCTTTCCCTTATTATCTTTTCATGTATTTCCTGACGATTAACCGGAACATCTTTTGGCGCATTAACTCCAATTTTGACTTGATTCCCTTTAATTCCAAGAATAATAACTTCTATATCATCACCTATTACCATTAACTCACCAACCCTGCGAGACAAAACAAGCATGTTCAATTTCTCCATAAATTTAAAAATTGGTGAATCTCGGCAAGAGTCGAACTTGCTAAGCTGCTTTCATTCTCAGTAAATCTGACGCGTAAGCCAGAACATTTAAAAAGGCAGAGACTTCCTTTCACTTGTCTAGTATGTCACCCAGTGACTAGCGCGTTTCACCGTGAACGCCACGAGATTCAAATATTAAAACGCTATATCATCTAAATTATCGTTGATATCATTAATTATTTTCTTACTATCATCTTGCTTTAAAAAATCATAAACACAATTTTTATCAGGATATGCGCCAGTTTTGTCTTTCTGGATTCCTATTGCGATTCGACCGTATCGTCCGGCGCATTCAAAGCTATTCAATTTTCCGCTTTCGTATGATTTTTCAAGACCTACAGCATAACAAAAATGCTTTATCTTTGATTCGCAAAATACATTGTCATTAAAGATAAGATATTCAAAAATATTTCCTTTATTGTTTTCGCAATCATAGCATTCTAATAAAAGCTTAATCATCTCATCGCCATTTTTTGATTTCGCTTCAACTGCTGATAGTACTGTAAACGTTCCTTCTCCCTTTTTTAAAAGGGTGCATAATTCTTCATCGCTCTTTGGTTTGAAACTTGGCATTACTATTCCCCTTTAACTTGTGATTTAAGATGGTCTATAACTTTTTGAATATGATCTGACTTCATTTCATCAAATGTTTCTGAGTCTGAATTTTTTAACCATTTTTCTATTGTTTCTTCAGTAATTTTTAATAACTCAATAAGCCTGTTTAATTCCTTTAATTGATCTGTATTCGCTAAAACCTCAACTTCGGCTGATTTTTCAAGTATTTCTTTTCCATAACGCTTTGCAATCTCCGCATAAGAAAATGGGAAAGTTTCATTATCAAGGAATGCTTCGACGCGAGTCTTTTTAACCACGCCAACCCTGTCTTTTCCTCTCTTTTGAATCTCAAAAACTACATCGAATAAATAATCAAGCTTTTTATAACAATCAAATGTCTGTCCGATTAATGTCATCCCTGCGCCGTATTCATTTTTAGCATGAGAAGTAATGATAACGTTCATATCAAGTCTTAATAACATGTTGATCATGTGCTTTATATGCTTGTTGGCTTCACTGTAGTGACGTCCAAATTCTGACCCCACCTTCTTTTCAGCCTTATCAAGAAGGTTTGAATACGGCACTGTAAGAGGGTCAACAATAAGGGTTTTATAGTCATGCTTTTCTGTTAGTAATGACCGTATTTCAGCCATCATTTCATCAAAATCAGATGTTTGAAATATTGCGCCACCAGATGATTCAAGATGTTTTACATATTGATCGTTTTCTGCTCCGCGCTCACTATCAATCAGATAAGGTTTTGGGAACTGAATTGCTGCTGTAGTTTTACCTACCCCTGCTGCGCCATAAAAGAAAGCTTTCAATCTCTTTTGAACGCTTTCTGGTTTTTTTCCTCTCAACGCCACAGTATATCTCCTAATTTCCAAAAACGACTAATTCTGTTTTATATATTTCTTTATTGATTGTTGATAAATGATCAACAGCCTTTGCTCTTTCAGCATGAAGACTATCAAGAGTTTGCATCCAATGATGCTTAATTATTTCTTTTTGATTTTTTCTATAAATTTCGTTAATTTTTTCAAATAAACCTTTCATAAAAAATCTCCTATTCAGGATCAAAAGAAAAAGCGTTTTTGCAGATTTCGTCGATTGATTCTTTTATTCCTATAGAAGACTGACTCTTAAACTTAATAATATTCACAATTTGTCCATCTCCTCCTTTTCCAGCTCCTTCAGATATATACTCAACATTAGAAAGATTTATTAAAGTTTTAAGAGTTTCTGTATCTCCCGGATTACAAATATTAACTATCACAAATTTATCCACATTTACTCTCCTGTTTAAAAAAGTGATTCATGGTCGGAATTGCACCGACTCTTACGTTTAACCATACGAGAGGGTATAAATCCTCTGTTAAATACAGTCGCGACAAATGGCCGATAAGGTAAGTCCTTCGCGGCAAGCGTTTCACTGTCAACGCCGCATGAATCATAAACAGACGGTTTCGCGACAGACTACCGTCAAAGTCTAAGCAGTGGGCAGCTAGTTTTCCCCATCGCTTCGGTTTATATGTGCGCCTACCGATCAAGGCGTAAAAACGGTATCACTCAGAAACCGTCACATTCTCTTCTGAAGCTATATTTTCTTTAGGATTGTAATCATAATTTCCACTTTGAATATTTCTTATAAGCGTATCGATAAGATCGGTTTTTCCAACCGTTTGTTGCGTGAAGTCAATAGTCTCTTTCTTTGCCTGAATCAATGTTTGTAAAAATATATTTTTGTCTAACACTTTTAAATCTCCAATAGTAATAAAAGTCAGTTGCCAGTTTCGCAGAAAACTACTGGCGAAGTTCCAATGTAGGACGTTATGAGCCGCCCCATCTGCTTAGGCCTCGAAGTAATCAGAATGTCCATATTGCATTTGTTCTTGATGAAAATCCGCTTTTTCTTGTTCAATCTTTTGCTCAAATTCATTTTTATAATATAAATATATATTTTCTTGAATTTGACACATTGCTTTTTGTATTGCTATTACTCTGCTGAAATCATCTTTTGCTAAAATAGAGTCGGCGATATGATCAAGCAAATTTCCATTGTCGTCTTTGTATGTTATTGAGTCCCAGTCATATCGCCCAGCGCCCTGTCTTTCGTCTCTTGAATTTATTTTTAAATTGTAAGCACCGTACTCTTTTATTTTATTTTTCTTTTTATATTCTATGTCATTATTTTTATCATTATTGTATTCAGAAATTATTTCATCTCTTGCGTAGTCTCTTAAGACGTCACTTAAAATCTGTTCTAAGGTTACTGAACCTAAGTATTTGTAATCCATGATTGCCTCATAATTCAATTAAAAACAAATCTCGTTTATTTAATTGTTTTCTACTTGAATGAGAGAATAACGAGTTAAATTGTATCTGTCAACTACTTTTTAAAAAATAAATTAATTGCGTGATAACGGGATGGTATGCCAGAAAGAAAAAAGCCCTCGGATCCAGGCGAGGGCTTGTGAAACACTAGAAGCGCCAATTTAAGTTTACCTCAAAATTTACATCTTACCAAGACAAACAGATTCTAAAACTAATTTCTGCCAATCTGGATATTGCCTTTTCATATCTTCAAATCTTTTGAAGCTGTCTTTATTAATTTTAGGCATTTGCTCAAAAGGGTCTAACTCCTCTGGAGGCACTCCAAGAACTTTAGATAAAGCTACAATCTTTCTCGTTTGATGGCATCTATCGCTTTCTAATTGATATATGCCAGATTGTGAAAGATTGACTTTTTCAGCCAATTCTTTTTGTGTCCAACCCTTTAATATTCTAATCTTTCTTATACGTTTACCAAGTGTTTCTGTAGCATCAAAATGATACTTCATTTATTTTATCTCCAATTATTTAAACATATTGTAGTGGCGGATAATCAAGTTTTTACAGCGTTTGACCATCCTGTGTTAATTCTATTGTTTAATTAATAATCTGTCAAATTATTTATATTTACGCACCTATATTGCTAAAAAAATAGTTTTGTGGTTAAACTCGGCTTTTTCAACTTCTTTATAAGGTAACGAAAAATGAAGAATGCGCAACGCGTTTTAAGATATTCCGACTTTCCAAAATCAAAACATCATCTTTTAAGAGCAATCCTCAATTATGGCGGAAATCCGTCTGCATTTGCTCGTGCTTTAGGGATTCATCACAACAAGGTTTATACATGGATTGATAAGGAGTTTGTCTCTCCTCCGGCTCAATATTGCAGAAAAATAGAAGCTTTAACTAGCGGTGAGGTCACTTGCGAGCAACTTCGACCTGACGTCTTTGGCGCTCCTTTAATAGTAGAAAATACTATAGAGGAAAGATTCAAAAAATGTGTAGGAATAATTAAGGCTTTAGAGGCAGATATAGAGTCGGAAATGGGCGATTTATCGACTAAAAAATTTAAGAAAAGGGGCTGTTAATGGCTCGAAAATCCCTTCCTTGGCTCAGACTTTATACAGAATTTTCTACCGATTATAAGGTTCAAATGCTTCCAGAAGCGATGCAAAGAAGGCTCATTATGCTGTTCTGTTTTCAGCGTGAAGGAACCCTAAATTCGATGTCTGATGACGAGATTTGTTACCGTCTTGGCATATCAAAAAATGAATGGAAAAATACCCGTTTGAAATTTTACCAAGCCGGTTTTATAAACGACGACGCCTCAATTAAAAACGGCGACGACTTTTTGAAGAATTTTGCACTGCGACAAAAAGACTCCGACGATTCCGCGAAACGCCAACGCGACTACCGTTCCAGAGCCGTTAGTCACAATCATGTCACAACGATGTCACGTGACATGTCACAACTATGTCTCAATATAGATATAGATACATATACACAAGACACAGATAAAGAAGAAGAAAAAGATAAAAACATAAAAGCATTGTCGGGCAGGCCCGACATCGTCCCTCTCAAATCTCAAAATTTTGAACTCAAAAAACAGGCAATCGAAATCTTAAATTTCTTAAACTCAAAAACGGGGAGAGTGTTTCGACCCGTCGACACGAATTTGAAACTCATCATCGCAAGATTGAAATCTGGAGCGACGATGTCGAACTGTCGGCAGGTGATCGCCAAAAAAACTCGTGAGTGGAAAGACAATGAAAAGATGGTTGAGTATTTGCGCCCTGCAACTTTATTCAACGCAACGAAGTTTGAGCAATACGTTGGAGAACTTGTTCCAGTGGAGGAAAACTAAATGTACGCGCAAAAATTCGAATGTCCGGGATGCAGTGATCAATTGTCTGCTCATGCAAAAAAATGTAGTTGCGGATGGAGAAAATCAGAAAACTCAGAATCTCGTGATCCTAGATGTAATTTTATTTTGAACGGAAAGAGATGCCCAATGGCTGGAACAATGTCATCCGCAACTCACAAAAGTGATGACTGGAAATGTTCGTATCATTTCGAGAATCGAGATGATTTTTACGAGTCGTCTCGTTGGCTCGATTTCATCAAAAATCAATTTCACGAAATTATTCACTTTCGAAAACACTTTTCGACGAATGTCAAAAACTGTGATCGTTGCCAGAAATTGTGCGATGTAGAAAACGATTTTTCGAAGAACGAAAATAAAGGCCGTGAAGAGGTTATTTATTGAAGTGGCTATGGGTATATTGGTGCCAAATAGATCGTGCCGCCTACCCCCCATAAGTCGATGTTTTTTCGGGTAGTTTTTTAGGTATTTGGGAGTTAAGTTTATGAAAGAAGTCGAGTTGATGAAAAAACTGTATGTTTCGTACAAAAAAAAGTGCCCAATTTGTAATGAAGAAAAGTACACCGAAAAGTTCAAAAGAGGTGATGCAATTCGGTGGGAATGTAATGATTGCTATATAAGGAGTATGAAAAAGGGGGAAATTGATGACAAATTTTGACCCCAGATCGTTTTTTAAGAAGCCAGAAAAGAAGTGCATTAAGTGCCTAAAAAGTAAAAACATTTTTGAGTTTAGAAGGGCGGGATATTTGAACAAAAAAATATCTCTAACCTGTAAAGATTGTGAGGAGAAAACTCGTGCGCGGAATTAATTTGAATATAATGAACGACAGTTGTAGTATTTTGGATCAGAAGGGTCAGGATGTTCCTGAATGGTATGCGGATGCTTTAGCTTATGAATTAGCAACAAGATGGGATAAACATCAAAATGATATGAGTGAATTTTTTGGAGAGAAAGAAAATGATTAGTACAGGCTATGCGCAAGATTTATATAGTAGTCTTCTTGGTGGAATTGTAGATGACAATCAAATTCCTTCAACGATGGATTGTAAACGAGCGCTTCTTCAGGCGCAAGGTTTACAGGAATATAAAAATAGGTTTCCATCTAATATTGGCCGTCCATTTATTAAATATGATAGCAATGAAAATCCTATAATGAACGAAAAACTTTTACTTTTAATTGATGAATAATATGATGGAAATTCATGATGATGAAGGAAATTTATATTATTGGTCATGTGTGGAAAATTGCCTTAAAAAAATTAATAAAAATAGTCCTTTACATTATATAAATATAAAAGATATTGTAACAAACGATGAAGATAAACTTTTATTACTTACTGAGGATTAAAGATATGAAACTTAAACCATTTAAAGAAATTATCGCAATGAGCAAAGAGAAACTAGATGAGGCTTTAGCGCCCATTCGTGCAAGGAAAGTTAAAACGCAAGCGGATATGAAGAAAGCTGAGATTGACGAAAAGATTGTTGTTTTAGAATCTGAAGTACAAGAGATGTGCTCTGTTAAAGATATTAACTTTGATAATCTTTTTGAAAGACTAGATAAAATTGCGCTTTTTGAAAGACGTAAAAAACAATACGATAAAGTTTTAGATGAATTGTTTCCGGAGGAATAAAATGTTTGATGGAATTAATCATCTTAAAGCAGTTGAAAAAATGTTGGAAAAGAAACCATGCTGTGACCATGGAGATCATAATGTAATTGATGTGATTATGAGTTATCGTTTTGTCGATAATGGTGAAACTTGGAAAAATAGAGTTTGTAAGAAGTGCCTTATTCCAGAGGCGCTTCTTGATGATCATAAAAATATTGAAAAGTATTATAATGTTGGAGGAATAAAGTGAAATATAAAAGGCATCATCTTTCTTCGCACAATAATCATATTTATGTAAAAAAAGTTCTTGAAGAATTAGGCTATAATTGTATTGCAAGGAAAGATGATGGTCATTTTTACTATGTTTCATTTAAAGGAATTGAAGTTTCTTATCAAAGGCTTTATGACGGAATATTAAATGAGATCACATGAACCAAGCGAATTTAACTTCATCCAAATACATGATTTTGTTAGAGGGTTTATTTCAGATCATAGATTTGAGGGTTCTCAGACTTTGTATATATCAAAGCAGGAGTTTAAACACTGGCTAAAAGTTATCAAAGAAACATTTACCATTTACGGTTCTGAAATGATTAAGAGGACATATGAAATGGAGATCATGGGACAGAAGGTGAAATATTATGACTATTAGATCAATTTTTCCATCAGAACACCAAATCCAGTGCGCTATTGTTGAGTGGGCTAATATATTTACGATTGAAAAATATGAGCAATCAATTAATGGTGGTTTAATTTTGATTAAAAGAAAAATAATTGATTATCTTTTAGCCGTTCCAAATGGTGGAAATAGAAGCATTACAGAGGCTCTAAGATTGAAGAGAGAGGGCGTTAAGAGGGGGGTTAGTGATTTATTCTTTGCGCATCCATCATTTGGAAGAGGATTTTTTTATCATGGTCTCTGGATAGAAGTTAAGTCAAAGAAAGGAAAGTTAAGAAAAGAACAAAAAGAATGGATGCTTTTTATGTCTAATGTAGGATATAAATGCGTTGAGGTAAGAACAGTAGACGAAGGCATTCAGGCGATTAAAGATTATTTGGGGATGAGATGATGTGGACATTAGTGATTTGTTTTGGGATTAGTATATTAGGTTGCAGTCAATCTGATAAATATCCTGGATTTAATGACTTGAAAACCTGCCAAGATCAAGCCATGTCCGCAGATCATAACGGGACAAATAAAAGAATTTCTGCCTTTTGTGTTTTGGATAAGAAATGAGTTATACGCCAATAAATATTTGTAAATTAAAAGGTAAGGCAAAAGAGTTTTTGAAAGAATGTGATCGTATGGAGCGCTTTGCGGTTAGTAAAATTCATGTTCCTCCTGATATATTTAGTTATTTGCTTGATGCTATTTCGGCGGGGTCGCGTTCGTATTATTCGGATGCTATTCCTTATAGAGGTAAAATGTTGGTGAGGAAGTGATTGGTGAGTAAATATTTAGCAAAATATTTAATGTTGCTTCCTAAAACACAGCATGAAAAGGTTTTGTTTCGTTCAAAATTTAAGCGCGGCGGAAATCAGACGGCGGAAGAAGCTAGTGAATTAGTGGGAACGGGATATTTACAAACCATAGAGCAAGTAATTAAGGCGGTAGGGAAAGTATCGGACAAAGGAAGAAAAACCCAACGAATTTTATATTTTGGAGAAAAACTTATGAATGTTAAAGAATTGATTGAAGAATTAGAGAAAATACCATTATACTATATTGTTAGAGCGTCTCATCATACTATGTCGGCACGGACTGAATATCCGGTGATTTCTTGTGAAAAGACTCAGTCAATCGGATGTGGAGAAGATGAAGAATATTGTTTAATAACTTTTTTTGACGTGTTAATGGGTGGGGATTAATCTATAGATTTTGAGTGTTTAAATGAGTTTATTATTAAAGGCGTATTTTTTTTAAATCACGATAACTTTGAGGTATGTCGTATTTCATTTGGATTGTCTTCTAATCCAAATCATAATGAAATTATGGAACAATGCAAAAAAATGGGAGATGAACTAGGAATGATTTTGGAAAAGCATTTTAAGATTGGATTATTTGAGGATATATAAATGTTAATTCCTGAAAAAAAAGAATTATGCGATTTATCTAAATGTGCGCTAATAGTTTTATCTGGTATGGGATTGTGTGTGTTTGGAACAGCGTTTACTTTGGCATATTTGGATTATATTTCGCTTATTGACTTCAGCATTGGAGTTGGGGTTGGATTCGGTGGAGGGACATTTACGGCTGCTGGCACGGCTTTAGGGATAAAGAGGTTTGGTTTTCTTGATAAGAAGGAAGTAAAGGAGGATTCCCGATTGATTAATGACTCTGTGAATGAGCCGAGTGAAAGGATGGAGAGATAATGGGGACTGATATGCGTCAAATAACTCTTACTCCTTATGAAAAATATACCGAAGAATTTATAAGAATTCAGAATATATTAAAGCATCAATCAAGCAAAATCAATGATCTCGAAAGAGAGATTAAGAAATCAAATGAGGAATTGTTATTGAGCATTTCATCAATTCAGAAAATGTTATCTTCAATTATTTTAAAATAATAGTTGACACCGTTGAATTAAACGGTTATCATCGTTTTGTGGGTGAGCGCAGGCAAAAGATACTAACCGAAAGAACATACCAAAAGGCGTCACCCGCTAATTTAACTTAACGGAGATAGGGATATGAAGATCAAATTTAACAAAAAAACCATGATGTGGGAATGTATTGATAATCTTTATGGTCAAGTGATTGATCATTTTTCCACACTTAAAGATGCTATGATTTTTGCAAATAGGAATTCTTAATATGATTGACGCAGAAAAGCTTGCTAATTTTTTACTTGATATTAATTTTAAGGCTGAAAAGTTGCCGGATTGCCAGGAAGATGAGTTTGGTAAAAGAGCGGTTCTTGATGTTTTGGAAGATATTTTTACAGAAATAGAATCAGGGAGATTGAACAAATGAAAGTATACGCCGTTTATTCTATTCCGAAGAGTCCTGAGTATAGGCTTGAAAAGTTGTTTAAGACAAAAGAAGGGGCGAAAGAGTATATTAAAAATCAAAAGGATGGAATCTTTGAGAAAAATGATGAATTTTGTTTTACGATTGAGAAACTTCCTAGGGATGAAATATTTGACATTCAAATAGAGGAAGTTCGAGAATGAACGAACAAAATATTAACGATATCCAATCCAGAAAAGATGCTAGAAATATGGCTAAGATTGAATCGTCAAAAATACTTTTCCAGATTGGGTTTTTCTCATCTGATGATAAATTTAGGGAAATAACATTAAGCAATACTAGACTTATTTATAATAATATTTTTGGTAAATTCGATAAATCTGAGTCTCACATGGATCTTTATTTCGCTATTAAGACTATGGAATATATGCTTTATTCAATGAACGTTTTTGTTGACAAAAAAGAATCTGGCGCAGAAATCATTAAATGCAGATCAAAGTCATGATCGAGGCTATTGTTGTAATGATAGAAGTATTTGGCGTATTTATTATTGCTGTTTGCGTTGCGCTTGTTTCTGTGTGTATTTATGATTTTATTGTTGAGAGAAAGAGAAATGCCAAAAAATAAAGAAAATCAAGAGAACGTAACCCGTCGCGGCGTAGTATTTCGTAAGCGCATGAAGATGAAAGGATACGCATGGCTATGTCATTGGGTTCCTAAAGAATTTAAAGAAAAGGTTAAAGAGTTTGCTAAAAGTTTGAAGGAGAAAGTTTGATGGAAGTGATTTCATGGTTAATGCTTATTATGTTATGTATTGTTTTTGGAGCAATATTTGTTGCTATTATCTGTATATTTTTTGGATTTAAGGGTCAGTTATGAATAATCATTTTTTGTTATGATTTCTGTCTGCTTTTGTTGTTATTTTTATGATTATTTTATTTATTTATAGCTTTTAAGAAATAAATATGAAAATGACTGTCCACTTTTCGTGATAAAGCGTAATATTTGAATTTTTGGGGAAACTGTGATGGCTAAACTAAAAACTGCTGAACGAAAGAAGTTAAAGCAATCTGAATTTGGCATGCCGGGAGAGCGTAAATATCCTATGCCAGACCGTTCTCACGCCGCCAATGCGAAGGCAAGAGCTACCCAGATGGTAAAGAAAGGAAAGTTGAGCAAATCTGCTGAAGAGAAGATCGACGCTAAAGCCAATAAGATTTTGGGTAAAGGTAAAAAAAAATGACACCTCTTTACGTATCAATAATTGTAGGATATAAAGACCCGAATGATGGGTGTGAATCGGAAGAGGATGAAAAGAATTTTGCTACTTCATGCTTTACGGTTGACGATATTAAAGATGATTTTTCAGAAAACCTTTTATGGCATACTGAGAAAGCTTTGAAAAAATTGATTGAAACTTAACTAATTGAGGGTATTGTCATGAAACGTAAAAAAGAAATGAAAAAAGAAGTTAAAAAGGAAATGAAAGAAGATATGAAGGAAATGAAAGAATCTAAAGCTAAAAAGATGAAGAAAAAGAAGTATTAATTTTTTAAATTAATGGGGTATAATTTATGTCAAAACATAATTGTCAATATTGTGAATGCAGAGATATTCTTGAAGATAATCAGGAAGAAATAAGCAAACTACAAGAATTAAACAATCGATATGATAAAATTATTTCAAAATTTAATGATATCGTTGAAAGACACGATATCCCTCTTGACGTTTTTGATTGTCAATTAAAATTATATATGGAAAATTTATCAAGCATTATTGAATCCAGATGCGACAGACTGCAAATAATAATTAAAGGCGTTACAGATATTTATGATCAGAAGTTTAAAATTCTTAATGAAAATATTGAAAAATTAAAATCAGTTAATAGCGCAGCCCGGTAGCGCGCCTGCTTTGGGAGCAGGATGTCGCAGGTTCAAATCCTGCTTAACTGACCATTTTACGCATGGATGCAATGATTTTCTGATGAGGCCTGAAAAACCAACTCAGAATGCCCCGCTGGAAAGACGGCGATAATGCCTGAAATGCTATGTGAGGTAACATTTTGGGCATTTTTTTGTCTAAAACTATCATGTTTCACCATCAAATCACCTGAAATCACCCTGTTTATTGACGTCACGCCTATTTTTTTGCTATAACTCCTACAGATCAATATTTTTTTCATATAAATCAATGACTTAGGATTTTATTATGCCATTTGTTAACTTTCCTTTTCAGTGTACGACTTGTCGAGGAGTGGGGACGATTAAACCTGTCTCTGCTTTTAATATTCACTCAAAATTTATGTCCGTTGAATGTCCGTTATGTCGGGGAAAAGGGACTATGGACAATAAGGTTTTTGTGAATCCTGCAAAAGTAGAAACAATTCCTGACGCTATCGTTAATCATGACTTGTCAGATTTAATGACTGATATTGGAGAAGCAGAAGTTGAAAAAGCATCTAAGGCATTAAAGAAAATTAAATCTAAAAAATCGGAATTGAACGATGCCGTTGGATAAACACGGCTTAACTCCAAAGCAAAGAAAGTTTTGTGAATTATATGTAAAAACAAGCAATGGCACCGAGTCTGCAAAACTAGCGGGTTACAGCAAAAAGACTGCTGGAGAAATGGCATATGAGAACCTCGGAAAACCTCAAATAAAGCGGTACGTGGACATGAAAATGGAAGAAGCGGTCAAAAAAGTAGGTGTTGGAAAAGACTGGCGATTAGAGATGCTGAAGAAAGGCATTGAGTTAAATTTCCTAGGAAAAGCAGATAAAGAAGGGTGTGTTGACTTAAAAGGATTGCAAGGATTGATTAACGAAATGAATAAAATGACTGGTGATCATGCTCCTACAACATCCAACTTAAACGTATCAGATACAAACTTAGAGGAAACAAAAAAAGTTGCAACAGAAACAGAAAAAGAGATTAACGACATAAAGACATTTTAAAATGTTGATGACTGATGAAGAATTAAAATCAAAACTTCTAAATAGTTTACTCCTATTCACTCGTGTTTTTTACAAGCTCAGAAATGGAAGAGATTTTGATCTTTCGCATCCTATATCAAGAGAATGTCATTACATCACAATCGCTAAAGAGCTAACTCTTTGTTTTAAGCTTGAGACGAATAGATTAATCATAAACATACCTCCCGGCACAGGAAAAAGCACCATGATGAAGTATTTCATCGCGTGGTGTTTTGCGCATTACCCAGATTGTCAATTCATTTATATCTCATACAGTCATGACCTTGCCGCAACTCATACGGCTGACATTAAGGGAATAATGGAGTTGCGTGAATATAAAGAATTGTTCGGGATCGAAATAAGCAGAGAGTCATCAGCCAAAGATAACTTTAAAACTACTGGAGGAGGGCGTGTGAGAGCGTTTGGCTCAGGAGGAGCGGTAACTGGTCAAGATGCTGGATTGCCTCGTCTGATGCGTTTCAGTGGAGCTTTAATCATGGATGATATGCACAAGCCTGACGAAGCGCACAGTGATTCAATAAGAGGAAATGTGACAAGAAATTACAACGAAACCATTAAGCAGCGTCCTCGTGATCCATCTAATGTTCCAATGCTTTATATCGGCCAACGAGTGCATGAGGACGATAGCGCAAACTTTCTTATTGAAGGGAATGACGGATATGTTTGGAAAAAGGTTATTTTAAAAGGAAGAGATGAGTCAGGCAACTCAATCCATCCTCAGCTTTATCCGCTAGAAAAGCTTGCTATAGAAGAGAAATATAACTCATACACTTTCGCGGCACAGATACAGCAAAATCCTTTGCCTGCTGGCGGAGGTATTTTTAAGAAAGAAAACTTCGCAATTCTTGATGAAGAGCCTGAAATACTGGCGACATTTATCACTGGCGACACTTCAGAAACAGCAAAAACTTATAATGATCCAACGGTGTTTAGCTTTTGGGGAGTTTATAAAATAAAGCAATTCGGAGAAGAGACAGAAATATACGGATTGCATTGGCTTGATTGTCTTCAAGTATGGATTGAGCCAAAAGATTTAATACCGAACTTCATGCAGTTTTATACGGATTGCATGCGTCACAAGATAAAGCCATCAGTTGTTGGAATAGAAAAGAAATCAACTGGTGTGACGCTTATCTCACAGATTAATGGTCTTCAAGGTATCAATGTTATTGATATTCCGCGCACGGCATCTTCGGGGTCAAAAGCAGATCGCTTCATATCAATTCAATCATACATTGCGCGAAAACAAATTAGCTTTACGAAAGGCGCAAGGCACATAGATATGTGTATTGATCACATGTCAAAGATCACGGCAAACAACACTCACAGACACGACGATATAGCCGATACGGCTTATGACGCAGTCGATATGGCATTGATTAGAAATGTCATCACAGGATTTTCAAAGGTTCAAGTAGTCCAAAGCATGCAGATTGATCGAATGAAGCAAGCAGAGGACAGGATGAGACAAATTAAAGGTAAAGCACGAGGTTATTAAGGGGGAATTATGGGAACTGTTTCAAAGCATGATCAAGATCAATTGGCAAGAATTAAGAAAAACATAAATGAATCCTATATTTACTTTAGGAATAATAGAGAATATTTCAATCAAATGCGCAACTTCGTATTCAATACGACGATTACAGATGAGCAGCGCGCAGCATTACAAGAACTTGATCGTCCGCTTATAGAATTTAATGTAGTTGAGGCTTTTATTAGCAGGCTTTTGGGCGAGTTTTCAAAGCAAGTCCCCGGAGTTACTGTTCACGCAGAGCCAACAGTGTCAGTCCCTCCTATACAGACAATAGACGTAGTTCAGGGATATATGAGGCATATCATCACTGGGCTTAGATCAAATGAAGTCTACAAAGATCAATTGAGCGGCGGTTACAGCGCAATGAAAGTGTGGACAGAATATGAGCATCCTAAAAGCTTTAAACAAAAGATTTGTCTTGATCGCGTATTTGATCCTTTGCTTTGCGGATGGGATCCAGCCGCTCAGAAAACACACAAAGGTGACGGCTCTTATTGCTTTGAGATTATACCTGTCACAGAAGAGCAATTTCGAGCGATGTACGGTGACGATATAGTTTTGGATGGATGCTACAAGGGATCGCTTGAGGGGTTTAAATGGGGCTTTAAAAGCAATCGCAAAAACATAATAATGCTTTGTAATTATTATGAGAAAACAAGCAAGCGCGTGATGCTTTATGAGTTGCCCGGCGGAGGATGCTTAACAAAGGCTGAATATGAAGAAATGCTCGATATGTATGTTAAGAACAATGATATAGCTCAGCCTCCAATTCCTGTCCAGAAAAGATGGACAAATATACCAAAAATAGACAGATATCAGATTATTTCCACTAAAGTTTTGGAGCGTGTGGATACAGATTTTATCGGACTTCCGCTGATATTTGTTGACGGTAACTCTGTCACGATTAGAAAAGATAGCGATGGCGCGACTATTGAACAGTTGACGAGATCATATGTTCACAATGCTGTGGGCGCTCAAAAGCTTAAAAATCTGGCAGGTCAAACAATAGCAAATCATATTGAAACGCTTGTAGAGCATAAAATGAAAGTCGCTATTGAGTCTATACCCCAACAATACGAAGAAGCGTACACAAATGTTCAAAGCGCAAGTAATTATATGTATAAGCAATTCAGTGATGACGGCTCTCAGCAATATAATCCCCCTCAAGAAGTACAAAAGGTTCCGTTACCTCCTGAGATCATGAACACTTATATGAGTGCTGAGCAGACGATACAGGCTGCATTAGGTTCGTATGACTCAGCTTTGGGGTTGAATAAAAACCAACTTTCTGGTGTAGCTATAGTAGAAGGAGCGACGCAATCAAATGCTGCTGCAATGCCATTTGTTGTAAATTATTTGGCATCTCTTCAGCAGGCAGCCGATATCGTTCTTGATCTGATTCCTAAATACTTAGTAACGCCTCGCTCAATTCCTGTGCTGACAAACGAAGACAAGAAAGAGCACGTGACAATTAATGGATCTGATCCTTCTTCTCCGAAGATGAATTTTGATCCTGCTGATTTAAAGATAATGGTAAGCGCAGGCGTGAACTTTGAAGTGCAAAAGACAAGGGCCGTTCAGATGCTTATTGAGCTTTCCAATGCTTTACCAGGAATGGCGCAACTCATTAACAATCCTAAAGGATTGGCAATACTCGCAGACAATCTTTCTATTAAAGGCGCTGATCAGATTAAGGCTATGGCTGACGAAGAAGTTAAGGAAATGGAGCAACAGAAAGAACAGGCGAAGAATCAACCTAAACCGCCGCCCCCTGAGATGGTGAAATTACATCAACAGCAACAGAAAATTGATAATCAGGCCGCTTTTGGGCAAGGAAAGCTAAAGGTTGAACAACAAAATGCCATAACTAAACGCATCGAGACGCTATCAAAATCTTCTGATGCTAAAGCGCGCATAGCATTGCAAGGCGAAAAGGACGACACAGAAAGGATGGTTCACGGAATTAGGCTTGGAATATCAAATAAAGCGGCAGACAGTCAGATAGCAAAACAAATGGTCGATAGCGCCACAAATCTTGTCAATGCAAATCCTATTGTTCCGACTAATGCAAATGAAGCTCAGATCGGAGGACAAACGGCACCGCAGGGTCAGATGATCCCATAATAAAAACGTAAGTACTTGATTTATATAGAAAAAAATAATAATATGTGTTTGCGGCGACGACTGCCTAAGTCGGCAACCTGAAGTTGGCAGGCTAAAACCAACGCAGCCCGATCTGCATAAATCGGCTTACCGTGATGGGGTTAAAGATCTTGAGGAGTTAAATTTGTGAATGAAGTTCCAAATACCGAAGTCGAACAACCGTCTGTAGAAGTACAGCCAGAACCAAAGGTTTTTCATCAACACGAAATCAATGCGATGGTTGGCGGAGCAAAGAAAAGTGGTTTTGATAAAGGTTATCAACAGGCGAAAGCTGAATTGATGGCGCAACCTGTGGCGCAACCTAATCCATCACCTGTCTTTAATCCCGCAGACAATGATTCAAAACTTAGACAGATAGCTATTGAAGAGTTATCAAAGCAGAGAGCTGTAGAGCAAGCAAAGTGGGAAGCGCAACAGCGTGAAGAAGCCGGAACGCGAATTCTTAATGATTTAACCACCAAAACTTCTTCTGCAAAATCTAAGTTTGACGATTATGACAAGGTTGTAAGATCAGATTTTGGAAATTTCGCGAAGACACCTGAAGTTTTATTGTTGGCGCATCAATTCGACAATGCTGGTGAGATGCTCTATGACATGGCTAAAAACCCTGGAAAAATAGCGCAGATTGCCATGTTTGAAAAGCTTGGAATGAGAGAAGAAGCATATAACGAGATGAAAAAGCTTTCTGATTCAATCAAAGTAAACGAAATGAGCGCTAATCAACCAAAGCCTAGGACGCCTTTGTCACAAGTCAATCCCTCAAATATTGGTGTGGGCAAGACAGATGACAATATCAGCTCTTCAGACTTCAAGGGAAGTTACTGAGCGTTATTTCTAATCTATAGATAGTCTTTTTGCCCTACAAAATTAACTTACTTAATTGGGGGCTGAAATGGCTACTAGTGCAAATATTTTACAAGCGGTACAAACGTATCAAAAATCCGGTTTAGCAAGACTGGTCAACATGTTTGCTGGTATTGCAAAAGCAAACAAAAAGTTCCAAAACTTTCAAGACAAAATTGCCAACTTGGGCAATACAGTCACTTATGATTCACCTCCTCGCGCATACGCAAACGTAGGTCTTGTCGTTTCTACATTTGACACCGTTGAACAGCGCGTAAATAACTTAACGGTTGGTGGATTTGACGTCACTGGCGCCCCTCTTACTGGTGGTTTTTACGATAGTTACGGCAATTTAAATGCTGCTAACTGTAACTTTGCCGTTAGTTCTGAACAGTTAGTATTTAACATTGATAACAACGATTATCGCAAAACCTTTGAAGAATCAATGATGGTCGAACTTGGTACTGTTATTGAAAAGAGCATTTTAAATCGCTTCATCAATGATACCTATCGTTTCTATACAGCTGGTGTAGATGTAAACAAAAACATTTTGCCAATAAATTCATTTGCGCAGTTGGCTTATGCTGAATCTAAGTTTAAAGATTACGGTTGTCCTGCAAAGGGTGACTATGAATGCTTTATTCCTAACATGGCCGTTTCTTCAATCATCGCTACAGGTCAGAATAAATTCACGCTTGATAGCAATAACATGAGATTTAATTCATGGGAAATTGGTATTTTTGACAGCTTTAACTACAATAGATCAAACTTATTGCCTGTGCATGTTGCCGGAACAATGGGCGCAAATCAGGATTTGTTGACTGTGACAAGCTTTGTAACCAACGCTGATGGCGGCATTAATCAGATCACTTTCTCTGGCGCAAGCACAAATAACGTTGGCGCAGCATTGACGGGCGATCTTGGCTACTTTGTTCATGGTGTAGCTCTTCAGCCTGATATTTATTATCTGACATTCACGGGTCATTCGACATCTGAAGTAGATGTTCAGTTTCAGGTAACGGCGCCAGCAACAAGCGCTGGCGGTAACGTAACTCTGAATATTTTCCCAGCACTTTACAGTGCACCGGGTAAAAATCAGAATATCAATGCTCCAATTGCGGTTGGTATGCAGGTTCTATTAATGCCTAGTCACAGAGCTGGTGTTATGTATGCAGGCTCTCCGTTCTACTTAGCAATGCCTCGCTTACCTGATCAGGCTCCGTTCATCACGTCAAGCCATTCAGATGAAGCATCCGGCGCAGCTATTCGTTTGACGACCGGTTCGGCATTCGGACAGAACTTAACAGGTTCAATCGTAGACTCAATCTGGGGCGCTAAATTAACGCCTGAGTACGGAATGAGAATGCTATTCCCTGTTAATACTGGCTTATCAAGCTAGAGTTAATAAATTGAAAGCGGGAGTTATCATACAAAGAGCCTTGAATCTGTCAGGCATTCTTTCTCGAAGTCTTGAAGAGCAAGACGATGAGGAAGGAACTGACGGACTGTTTTGGCTCAATATGATTCTGGCTGAAAAGTCGGCGACTGGTGTGTTGCTCCCGTATTTCGGACATTTAGATATAACCCCAATTCAAGGGCAAGAGATTTATTTTTTGCCCAATCTTGTAACCGCAGAGATTCTAACCTTCACGATTCAAGGCGTTAGATATTCCGTAAGGTTTGAAACCAGATATAAATATTTAGGAACTCCTCGCGCCAACGATATTCAATCGCTTCCTTTTCAATGGTATTGGGAACGCGTAAATGGTGGAATGAATATTTATTTGTACTTCACACCAGATCAACAAATAGAAGGCATTCAAGTAACAGGACTTATTGGTCTTCAATCTGTGATATTCAGCACTGAATTTGACGGATTTTTAGATACTTTTTATCAGAATTTCTTGATATTTGAATTAGCTGAATCAATGTGTATGTTTTATAAAATTTCTATGCCACCAGAATCAAAAGCAAAATTAATGAGGCTTAGAAATGAAATGAGATCAATCAACCCTCGTGATTTTAAACTTAAGAGAAAATCATTAATTGGATCATCTGGAATATTGACATACGCACAGGTCAATTTCGGGAGAGGGTGGACCGCATGATGGACCAAATGATGCGCGCACAATTTACATCGAGATATCAGGCTGGCGCAAAGGAATTACAGTTTTTGCCCGGACAAGGTGTGGACATGGGATTAATCGGAGGAAATACTTTCGGTCGTTATAAAAAGATTTCTTCTGCTGAAACTATAAACATGATTGTCACAGACGGCGCATTAGTAAGCTTTTTGGGTTATGAGAATGTGATAAGCCTTAACGGGACAAATGGTAGAGAAATTTTTACAAGCCCAAAGTTTAATCATATGATTGTTGTTGTTGATTCTTTCGTTTATATAGTAGATACCAATCTGGCATCAGATCAAATTGGTCAATTGGAGACTACATCTGGCCCGGTTTATATTGCTGAAAATCTTGGCAGTCAATTGGCGATATGTGATGGAGTTGCAATTTATATTTTCAATTATTCAACCGATAAATTTACGAAAGTTGTCGTAAATTTCCAACCAAAATTCATTTCGTTTCAAGATACATATTTTATCGCGGCAGATGGATTATCTAATCGATTCAGGCTGTCCGATAACAATAATGGCCTTTCGTGGCCGGATGATGCGTCTCATGTTGGACAAATACAAACAAAAGCAACGATATGCACCGCTCCGGTTCCATTAGATAGACAATTATTCGTATTCGGACAAACAGTTTGTGAGCCATGGCAGGATATTGGATATACGCTTTTCCCATATCAAAGATCAAACTCTTTAAGCATTGATTATGGATGTGTTAATGCCGCAACTATTGCGTCTGGATTCGGAATAATTGCATGGCTCGGATCAAATGAAAAGACTGGTATATCCATTATGTTTTCTCAAGGTGGCCCCGGACAAAGACTATCAAATGACGGGATAGATTTTGTTTTTTCTAAAATGAAAAAGCCGAATGACTCAGTGGGATTTATATTCAGAGAAGCTGGACATATTTTCTATGTGATCACATTCATAACGGACAATGTCACATATGCTTTTGACTTCAACACAAAGATGTTTTTCACATTAGTTGATCATGAAATGAATCATCACATAGCCCGTCGTGTAACATTTTTTAATGGAAATTACTATTTTGTTAGTCTGATTGATGGAAACGTTTACAAGATGTCGTCGACAATTAATACATTGAATGGAAAAGAAATGCCAAGATTTAGGATATTGAAAAATCTTTCAATACCGAACGGAGACAGGTTTGTTGTCAGCAATATAAACCTAACAATGGAGCAAGGATTTTTAGAAGGTGAGCAACAAGAAAATTTAGATTTATTGCCATCATTAAGGCCAAGAATAGATTTATCTGCATCAAAAGACGGTGGAGAGCATTTCTGGAATGTAGCCCCTCATCGTATGAACAGATTCGGAAAAAGACAAAACGTATGTAATTTCTGGAATATCGGCGCATTTAATGATTGCACTTTAAAGTTCGCGTTTTGGGGAAAGCAAAGATTTTGCGTTAAGCAAGCATACGGGAGCATTTACCAATGAATGTTCCTAATTTGCCGCATCCAATGACGCCAGTTATTTTGCAAAGCGGTCACATGCACCCAGATTGGTACAAATGGCACATGCTCGTCACTAATGAATTACAAATAAATCAGTCAGAAGAAGGGACAAGTATCCCAATGCAGTCAACAAGCAATATCGCAATGATTGAAGCCAACATAACAACTCCAAGATTTATTTATGACACTGATTTAAAGGTTCCAAAAGTTTCTGTTAATGGTGTCTTTAAAACCATTAGCACAATTTAGAGGTATTTAATATGGGATTAGAAAGCGGAATAGGCTCTATAGGGAGCGGTTTATTTAACCTTTACGGTCAAGATGATCCGTATGATGCCGCATCTGGTTATTACGACAAAATACCGGGAATGCTTAATCAGCAATATAGTCCATGGATTAATAATGGATTAAATGCGCTTGGCGGATTAAATCAATACGAAAATGCAGGATTGCAAGCACTTCCGGGTCTTCAGCAATACGAAAACAGAGGAAATGCTGCTGGCAGTCAATTGATGAATCAATACAATCAAATGACAAATGATCCAAGTGGATTAGTTAATCGTTTGGGCGCGGGATTTCACCAATCTCCCGGATACGCATTTCAAACCAGTCAAGCATTAGGTGCCGCGAACAGAGCAGCCGCTGCAGGTGGAATGGCTGGAAGTCCTGAAGAGCAACAAAATATTGCTGGCGTTACAAATCAATTGGCCAATCAGGATTACTACAACTATTTAAATCATTCTCAACAGCTTTACGGTCAAGGAATACAAGGTCTTCAAGGAACGGAAAGACTTGGAGCAATGACAGGAACAAATATTTACAGTCAAGGAGTCGGCGCTGGACAAGATGTTTATAACCAAGGCGCAAACGCTGCAAACAATCTTGCCCAAAATCTTGGCGCTGCTTATATGAACCAAGGGAATATGAAAATGGCTCAAGCTCAATATAACAACCAAAGAAAAGGGCAGGCATATGGTCAATTGTGGGGAGGCGTAAACGATATATTCAATCCGGGCGGCCAATACACTGGGGGCACCGGATGGGGAGGAGGCGCATCTGGAGGCGGCAGCTCTGGTGGTGGTGGTGGCGGCGGATTAGGAAGTATGTTCAGCGGAATGTTTGGTGGCGGAAGCGGTGGCGGAGGTCAACAAGGAGATTCTTCCGGTGGTGGCAGTGGCGTAAACATGGGCGAGCTTGCGGGCTTAGCCATGATGTTGTTCTAAGGGGATAAATTATGCCATTACCAGTTCAACAAAGTTTTGCTTTACCAAATTTCACGCCAGATCAGATCAGCCCAGTAATGACGGGGATTGGTCAGGCTAATGCGCTTTATCAGCAGTCAATGCAGAATCAATATCTTGGCGCTAATATGCAGGCTGCTTTACGTAAACAGCAATTAGCAAATCAGATATCTCAAGCGCAAGCTAATGTTGCGCCTCAAATGACGGCTGCTGATCTTGCGTATAAACAAGCGCAGACGCCAAATTTAAACGCTGCAACACAATATATTTTGAGCGGTCAAATTCCATCAGCTCAAGCGCAAGCTGGATATATAGGAACAGAAGCCGCAAAAAATCAATTCTCAATTAATAATCCATCGACGATGCTGCAAGGATTGCCGGGTCAAATTGGTGGACTTGCCGTTCTTAGAAATATGGGAATGCTTTCAAATGGACAAGTGCCACAATCTTCGGCGCCGACACAGGATCAAAATTTTGTTAATGGCATGAATAATGGAGTTCCAATGAGAGCGCCAGCGATGCCGTCTGCTGGAGCAATGACAGGAGGCAACCAGAATGGTGCCCCTATTCTTCCGCCAAATCCATACGGAACGCCACAGAATCCTGCGGCTGGTGTTGGTCAAGGAAACGGTGATCTTTCATCATTTGAAGGCGCTAGAAATTTATTGATGCAAGGAATTACTGCTCCAATTCAAGAAAAGGTTGCTCAAGCTAATTATTATCAATCAAGAGCGTCTGGATTTCCATTTAATAGCCTTCCTCAAAATACAAAAACTTATATGATTGGACAGGCGGCCGGAATGGGAATTGATCCTCAAGATGCCATTAAAGCATATTATAACGGAGAAACCATTTCGTCTTTGGCGCAACAAAGAGGTCTTGATCCAAACAATTTACCAACGCCTTTATATTCTGCTACTCCGCAAACTGTTCAACTTATACAAAGACGTGATCAGGCATTAAATGAAATAAATTCAATCATGCCAAATATAACAACTGCAATGGCGCCTTATTCACGTCAGTTTGCAGGATTTTCTCCATCTCAAATATCTAGCGCCATTACAAATGACAATCCTGATCAACAGGCTAGATTTTTGGCATCTAAAGCTTTAATGCCTGAAATGGCTTCTTTGCGATTAAAGGCCATGGGTGGAAATATTGGTATTGAGGCAATAAGAGAAGTTAATAATCAATCCATGGGAAATATTAAGTCATTCCAAGGTCTTGTATCTCCAAAAGTTTACTCTGCTGCCCAAAACTATGTTGATCAATGGATTAACCAAGGCGCTGACGCAGCCAATAAAGTTGGCTTGGCTGGCTCAGTCGGAAATTTGAATAACGGCGGTCAGCCAATTAGTAATGCAACAATGACTGGCGCACAAACTGGCGGTACTCCTGCCGGAGTTGGCGCAATGGTGAGCATGAAAGCACCTAATGGCGAATCATTTTCAATACCGGCAGCAAATGTTCAAGCAGCGCTTAAAATGGGGGCGACTCAGCAATGAACGAACCATTAGGCGCAAACGCATTCGCAAACTTAGGCGCTGTTCCGCAAGCGTCATTAGGCGCATCTGCATTTTCGCATCTTGGAGCGATTCCTAACGTGGCGCCATCTCCTCAATCGTCAATTATGAGCGGCCCACAAACTCTAAATGGTGTAGTAAATAGTCCGGGGGTTCAGGGTGTTTTAGGAGCTGGTGACGCGCTGAGAAATACAATATCAAGCGGATTAAACATGCTTCCCGGAGTCAATATCGCACCTGCGAAAACAGGATCCGGAACAGCGTATAACGTAGGAAATATTGCGGGAAATATAGGCGGCTTCTTAGGTGGTGGAGAGGCGCTTGATACAGCCAGAGCGGCATCAGAAGCTGCCCCAGTAATTGGACAGCTTGCCACAGCTCTTGGTGGAAATGGGATTTCTGGAATTGCTCGTCGTGCATTAGGAAGTGCTGCTTATAGCGGCGCCACAAATGATCAGAATAGAGCCGAAAATGCTGGAATAGGCGCAGGCGCATCATTAGCATCAGAAGCCATTCCCGGTATTGCTGGAAAACTAGCCCAAGGCGCGCAATATTTCATGCCTCAGCGTTTTGCGCAAAACATTATTCAAACACTTGGTGGCGGCCAAAATCTTGAAGACGCAACAAAATCTGTGCTATCGTCTATTAGAAACTCTTATCAAGCACAAAAGGCCAACGCGAGTGATCTTTATAATCCTGTCTTTGATTCTGTTCCTAGCGGTTCTATTTATGCCAATGTAGGAAAAACCGAGCCTGTAGCATCGTCTCCTACGATTATTAATAAAAATGCGCCTGCTGCAAATTCTCCTATGACCCCATTGATGTCAGCTAATGCTGAGCCAGTCGTTGGCGGTCAATCAACTGCTCAAAAAAGTTTTTCTAATTTGACGGGGCAATATCCAAATCTGCCAGAAACCATAACTGATAATTACACAAATACATTACAGAAAATGCACAATGATTTTATTAACAATCCTACATTTCAGAATGCGCACGAACTTCAAAGTGAATTGGGTGTTCAGTCAAGATATTTGCAAGATGGAAACGCTGCGCCCTCTATAGCTACTTCAAACAATGTTGCAGCGATCAATCAAGCAAGAGATGCTTTGAAGTCAGACATGATGTCATTTCTGAACAAGCAAGGAACACCTTTAAATCCAGATGCCGCGCCCGGTGTTGCAAATACTGAGTTGGCACAACAATACACAAATGCGTCAAACAATTATCAGCAAAACGTTGTTCCTTATCTCTCAAATCCAAAAATTGCTTCTATTGCCACGGGCGATAAAACAAATGCCGTGCCAAGCACTCTATCAACAATATTTGCCGCGCCAAATGAATCAATGTCAAAGGTAATTGGTGATCTTCCTGAAGACACAATGAATAAAGTGTTATATACAAAACTCGGACAGACAGTTCCCAACAAAAGCGCCCAAGGGCTTTTAAATTCATATCAGAATTTACAACAGCAGGGTTTGGGCGCCCATGTTTCTCCTGAATTAGCATCACAAATCGGTGAGTTAGAAAATCGTATAAAAGCAAGAAATGGATTGCAAATGGCAACGGCAGGATTATCTGCTGCTGCCCTTGGCGGTGCTCACGGAAGCGCTACAGCAGGCGCAATGATGGGTCTGGGCGCTGGAGCTGTTGCCTCTCCATTCATGAATTATATAAGTCGAAGACTTCCTATCGACAATATCAGTGCCGCAATTTCAAATGTTCTACGTGGATCATACCCCGCCGGTCGAAGCGCCGTACTAGCAAATTACTTAAACAACAGTGGAGTTAAAAATGGCTCTTAATCCGAATTATGTACCCTTAACTCCTTTGTGGGAAGTTTTCACAGACAAAGACTTATTAACATTTCTGAGTGATGGGTATGTTAAGTTTTTTATTGATACAGAAAGAACGGTCGGTAAACCTGTTTATCAATTGACTGGGTCTCCGCCAAATTACACATATACGCAATATGGATTTATGGATATTGACGGCAGTTGGCGTCTTGATATGAATTTGCAGGGCGCATTTGATCAGGTTGTTTATGGATATCCTTTAGATGAATTTGGGAATGTTCAGCTATATTTTGCACAATTTTATAATTCTGATGGTGTATTCCAATTCTCTCGCGAAGGATTCCCTAACTTTTTTGCTGCTGGAGGCACCGTTACAAATCCAGTAAACATAAATTATATTCCTGACGGTCAGTTTAGGCTTCACACAAATATACCTGCTACGGCCTCAACAGATGCGGGAGGGATCACTCAGCCAATTACAAATATTGCATTTGGCGGATGGACATTTGAGCGACCAATGGCATCAACAGCCACAGATATCGTGACATTTCAAAGAATAGGATCATTTGTCACTAACCCCATAACAAGTCCAAGATATGCGGTAGAAGTAATGTGTCAAGCCCCAAGTCTTGGCGATACATTCAAAGACTTGCGCGTTAAATTTGATGATGTGAATAAGTTTTCTTCTGACACTGACATGTTCACTTTTGGGATAACTGGCAAAACAGTTTCAAGCGGATCAATTATAGTTGAATTGATAATTATCAAAAACTACGGGACAGGCGGTGATGCAACCGCTGAATTTCCTTTGACCACATTTACCTTAACCAATACATTCACGCCATTTTTCTTTTCCTTTGTGTTTGGCGCTAACACTGGTGCAATTATCGGGCCAAATGATGATGATTATATTCAATTGGCATTAAGGTTTCCCACAAATGAATTGTTTGATGCTGAATTTACAGATGCTTTATTGACCCCCGGAAATGTTGTTGCGCCGACATTTAATTACACAACGACACGAGAATTCTTATATCAGTCATTGTTTGATGATACCGACTGCCCCGCAGTTGATGGGAGCGATATAGGACTTCCGCTTGTTTTAACAAAAACAGGTATAGGATTTGATGGATCACAAGTCGGATTTATTTTTGCCAGCGGTTCATTGGCGCTTCCTTACGGATTTTTAAGTGCTGATGGCGCAGGATATGACACACAACTTTATTCGTCAGATGGAATTCCATATTCTAGATTGGCAAAAGTATATGCGTCAAATCTAGTGAGTCCGGCAGTTCCACTTCCAATGAGCATATACACCTTTGGCTCTGGTAAAAACTTTGTAACATCATATATTGACGGAAACTTGAATATTGTGCTTTCCACAAATAATAGCGGAGCAACAAGTTCGCCGACAGACGGAACGCCTCCGACTGGATTTACATTTTCGACTACTCACACAGGTCAAACAACGGTAGACGCATCAGCAGGAGTTACTTCAGGAGGAAGTTTGTTTATATTTGCAAATTCTATTGGTCAAACAGGATTTACAGACATACACACAATCGCGGGAGATGTTGCGTCTATAATAGATGCTCCCAATGCTAAGGCGGTTCAGCAGGTTTCTATAGCGGGAATTGGCGCTGGAACATATTTTGTTTTTTATACTTCAACTCAACCGTATGTAGTATGGTATACATTGGATGGAGTTGGAACTCAGCCTGTAGTTGTTGGAGTAACAATATATTTACAAGTAAATGTTTTTACAGCGCAAGGAGTAAATGCCGCATCTCAAATTACAGCTAATGCAATTAATGGCAGTCAAATATCAAGAATAATTACCGTTGCCGGATCTGCAATTCCTCAAAGCTCATACTTTAATTTTTCTACTACAACCCAATCATATTACGTTTGGTATAACATTGATGGAGGAGGAACGGATCCAGCACCTCTTGGAAAAATTGGCATTGAGGTTAACATATCCTCTACAGATACTAAAGACAATGTCACATCAAAAACTGTATCTGCAATAAATTTGAGATTTTTTGCAACTCCTGATTTAAGAGGTATTTTCTTAAAAGGATATAATGGATCGGCTACAATAGATCAGCCTGCGGCATTATCAAGATATGCCGTCAATTCAGTTATTGTTGGAAATAACATAGGAACGAGAGAATTCAGCGACAATATAAGTCATACTCATTCGATAATAAATTCAACCGTTGTGTATGCGTCAGGAGATCCATTTGCATCAACAGCTGGTCCTCCGGCTCAATTTCCTTTATTGCAAAATAACGCTATACCACCAGCAAATCCTATTGGATTAAACCTTGTTGTTTCAAATTCATTCCAGGGATTAGAAGAGTCTAGACCGCAAAATATCTACGTAAATTACATTGTAAAATATTGAGGAATTATACATGAGCACAAATCTTATTATTGGCAAAGATGTCAACGGCGCAATAGATGACGCCATTCCTGTATCGCAAAATATATATGCAATAACTCTAACTGCATCAACTGCTGCGAGCATTATAGTTCCTGCAAACGTAGATGTTGCTTATTTTTCATACGGTGGATCAGGCGATGTTTGGGTAAATATGAGCGGAGCGGCAACAATTCCTGGGTCTTTATTCGTTCAAACGAAATCTGAACTAAACCCAGTTGCCAGATATGTTATTCCCGGAGAAACAATATCGTTTATATGCTCTGCGATAAATCCTGTAGAAGTTGCTTTTTATAACTCTAGAAATATTTAAGGGGATTTATTATGAGCGCCAGCGCTGGAAGCGGAAAATTTTATTCTGTAGCAGGACGTTTTTTTTATTCTAAAAGAGGGGGAAATACAACTCCGCCTCCGCCTCCCGCTGACGCATTATTGCTTGAAGACGGAACGGATGTTCTTTTAGAAGATACAACACCAGTTTTACTCGAAGGTTAATTTATTTATATAGAGAGGATTTTTTATGGCAGGCACAACGATTACTGGATTGGGCGCTGGAACGCCAAAAGCTACTGACCTTCATGTTGCGGTTGATACAACTGATACAACAATGGCGCCTAGCGGTACAGATAAAAAATACACATTAAGCGGGTTGGCTACTTTTATATTGGGCGCTGCAATGGGAAGTAATACCGTTTATGTCGCATCCACAGGGACAGATGCTGTAACTAACGGAACAATTTTGTCTCCATACGCTACTGTAAGTTATGCCATGGCGCATATAACAACTGCAACAGCAACAAATCCTTTCACGATTCAAATATTGAGCGGTCAGATTACTGATTCTACTCAAATTTCTTGGAAACCTTACGTAAGCATAAAGGGTGAAACACAAGGAACCACCCTTCTGAATAATACGCTTGCAATAGTTGCTGACCCAACGACATGGACAGCAAATATAAATGGTACTGTATATATGCAGGATTTGACGGTCGGTCAGGTCACAATGGATTTTTCCGCTATCTCTGGCTCTGGTGGTCCAACAATAGAGTTTGATAATGTTTTTGTTAATAACACCAATACTATTATAACAAAAGGAACGGCGACAATAAATCCAGCTTGTTATATGTATAATAGCTTTTCTGGAAATATATTTATTGATAACGCATCATTATTTTCTCAATCAAATCAATATAATGTCATAAACATTGGTACAACTTCAGTTATTGGTCCATCTTATCTGCAATCAAGTGGAGATGTTTTCACATCAATAACTGCGATATCTGCAAATACTTTATCTGCTCCTCTTAATTCAAGTTTCTATATTTCAGGCGCAATTATGTTTGCGGCTCCTACATTTGGCGGAAGCGCTACAAACTGCAATGTATTTATAGATGCTTCTAGTCTTGCAGCTTATACGCCAATTATAGCAAGTGGCGCGCCAACAATAACAAAAACGACGGCTGCCAACAGTGTATTTGCAAATTACGCATCTCCAACACATTATACTCCTGTTGATACTTCTGTTAATGGACATTTGCAGGGTATAAACGCTGCGTTAGGCACTGCTGGCACAGGATTCTTGCTTGCCGCAAATAACTTATCCGATGTAGCAAGCGTGTCAACATCAAGAACAAATTTAGGGCTTGGAACAATGGCCCTACAAAATGCAAATGCTGTTGCAATAACTGGCGGAACAATTAATGGTACAACAGTAGGCGCGACAACTCCGGCTTCATTAAGGGCGACAGCGATTACAGAAACGACATTTGCGACGGCTGGCATTGTTCATAATGCTGCTGGTGGTCTTTTCTCAAGCGGTTTGATAGTAACTGCTGACGTAACAAATAATGCGATAACAAATGCAAAACTTGCTCAAATGGCCGCAAATACAATAAAAGGAAATAATACGGGAGTTCTTGCTGATCCTATTGATTTAACGGTTTCTCAAGTTCAAACCATGATAAATGGTAGCACAGGCACATTAGGAACAATGGCTTATGAAAATTCAAATTCTATCATTGTGACTGGCGGCACTATGTCGGGCGTAGCAGTATCGTTCGGCTCTGTAAGCAGTACTCAAATCAGCGGAAGCCAAATGAATAGCACTACTATTGGTGGTGTAATCCCATCAACAGGTGCATTTACATCATTAACAGAAACAACGTTTGGAACGGCCGGAGTTGTTCATAATAATGCTTCTGGCGTATTTTCTAGTAGCTTAATCGTAGCCGCCGACATTTCTTCTATGCCGCTAACATCTAACCAAATAGCATTTGGAAGCGGATCAAATACACTGACAAGTTCTGCGAATATAACATGGAATAATTCAAGCTTGATTATGTCGCTAGCAACTGGCTCTGAGCTTAATATAGGTGGTGGTGGTGTATTAAACAGAAAACTTGTATTGTTTGGTGCTCCCGGTGGAAATAATTTTCAGTTTTATGGAATTGGAGTGCAATCTAATGCTCAACAATATGTAACCCTTCAAAGTACAGCAGATCACGTTTTTCTTTGCGGAGCGTCATCATCATCATTTTCTGAGCTAGCAAGAATTAAGGGTACTGGCGGAATTCAATTGCCGACTGTGGGCGGAACTGCGGCATCATTAACGTATTATGAAGAGTCAACAACAATAACAATGACATTGACAGGACCATGGGGAGCAACGACATCGACTCTTCCAGTAACATTAAGCCGAGTCGGAAATATTGTCACAATGACATGGGGCGATTCTTCTCCAACGAGCAGAGTGGCTACATCCACATCAACAATCACCACCTCAACTGGTACGGCAATTCCTGCAAGATTTTTACCTGCTGGATCAGCTTCTTTTTATGTAATGCCTGTGATTAACTTTTTGGGAAGCAATACCGGAAGTTTCGGTTCTTTCTTTTTTAGTAGTGGAGTTATGATTATTACATCCGCCATAAATGCCCAATTTACTACAGGCAACAATGTGGGAGTAATAGGAAGTTCCATTTCGTGGCTTGCTTAAACAGGATGAATTGTGGCTAAAAAAGATGAGGTTTATTCTGAAATATCCAAAAGAATAGACAGCAACGAGAATGATATTTTGATTTTGAGAGAAAGGACGCATGATATGGACGAAAGGCAGGGTATTACGGTAGCGGCTATCGAAAAGATGAGTGTTCAACTGCTCAATATTTTTGATATAACGGAAAAGTTATCTAAAAAAACTGAAGAGATGAAACAGACAACTGATAAAATAAAGCTGGTTTCATCTCATTGGAAAACTATACTATGGGTTATTCTCATTTCGTCTTTAATCGGTTTTTCATTTGAAACAGGAATTCGAGATATTATTCATTACGTGGTTGGCGAAAAGATTGCATCAGTTATAAAAGTTAAGTGATAAGGTTGACAATAGGAGCCTGAATGGTTGACAAACAAGCAAAATTCACATCAATGATATCTGACTTAATAAAAAAGTCTTATGATTTAGGATATCAAATGACGTTTGCGGAGGCATATCGTCCGCCAGATGTTGCTGCGCTATACGCTACCCAAGGAAGGGGAATTAAAGATTCTCTTCATTGTCAAAGGCTCGCTGTTGATTTCAATGTTTTCAAAAATGGAAAGCTTTTAACTTCGGGTGATCAATTTGAAGATTTAGGAAAATATTGGGAATCTATTGGCGGTTCATGGGGTGGTCGATTCAATGACGGAAATCATTTTTCGCTTGAGCACAATGGTGTGAAATGATGGAATACAAAGAAATACGAAGTCACATAAAATCTGGCGATATTCTCCTATGCTCGGGGAATTCTTTTTTCTCAAAGATGATACAAAAATTTACCCGATCAAAATGGTCTCACGTAGCGTTTATCATACGATTGGATATCATTGATAGGGTTATGGTACTTGAAAGCGTTGAGTCGATAGGCGTGCGCTGTGTGCCACTCAGTGCGTATTTTAATAATTATAATGGTTCTCGTATGCCATACTCAGGTGAATTGATGATTGCAAGACATCGAAACATGCGTGAATGCCACATTGAGAAACTATCCCAGCATGCCGTTGATCTTTTGGGTCATCAGTACGATAGCGCAGAGATAGCGCGAATTACATCACGTCTGGCGACAGCGTTTATCAAAAAAGGTGAGTGCGCCCTCCCAGAGACGGACGACGCTTATATCTGCTCAGAATACGTTTATGAGTGCTTTAAGTCGATTGGCATTATTATTAATCACAGTTGTGGTTTTGTCGCTCCGAAGGATTTTGCGGAGGACGAGAATGTTATTAAGGTTTTTTAAATTTTTTTCTCTAAATTTTTAAATACTTCAAGCAAACATATTTTCATTCTTTCTTCAATTACAAATTCAATGCACTCTAGCATTGGTCTTTTTATTATTTTCACAATTTCTTCAACGAGTTGTTCAGAAGTTATTTTTCCCAAATCTTCATAATATTTTTTTTTCATAACTTAATCCTTAATATCCCAAATTGATAACATAATGCATCCAGCAGATGTTGCGATTACCTGATCATGAAGATTTAATGCGGCACATATTATACAGCATATGTAACATATAAAAGCGCATACTTTTACAGTCATATTATAAAACTCCTTGTATAGTATATATTTCCATCTATATCAAGAAGCCTAATAATGTAAAACATACCTAGTCCGCATGGAAAACTTAAAATACAGAATTTATGAAACATAATTTAATCCTCATTTTAATAGCTGCAACAAAATCGAATAAACTTAATGTTTTTTGGTATTTTTTTTAAATCAACTTGATAGTATATGGTTGTATGATAACAATATTCATTTACCGCATAGTCTATATTATACATTTTTTCTTCATCTTTTTCTTCTGGATTTATAACTCCTTCAACACTGTATGAGACGCTCATAATTAATCCTCATACTTGACCATGGCTTGTGAAAAATCATTATCCAAGTTAATGAGTAGTCCAAAATATGGCTGCCATCCTTCTTTTATGTGGTCTTTAATTTTCTCAGAAATATTATCTTGAAATGGAGAAAACAACACAACATAATCAACAATCTTTCTTTCGCTCATGATTTAATTTCCTCTGACGTAAATATTAATCTAACGGCCTTTTTTGAGGCACTCCATAGACTTTCTACTTCTTTTAAGTACAAAGTTGATCCAGAACAAAGGCCAGAAAGATTATTGTATTCAAATTCAATAATCCATTCATTTGTTTGGTTTTCAGGATATTTATTCAATATTTCTTTCAAATCTTTTAATTGTATTCCATGACTTTTCTTGATAACCACTATTCAATCCCCTCAATAGGTTTACCGCAGTACGGGCAGAAAACAAAATCATCTTGTTTTCTTGATAAAACATTTTTTTTATCACATGACTGAAAATACATTTTTGGTTGTTCTTCCCAATCTGATGGATATGAGAGATTAATATATTTTGTCCACTTGCACTTTTGATCGTTTTTCCTATAAATTGCCTCACAAAATCCCATTAGATATGATCTGGTGTCTAAGTCCGTACTTTCTTTATTTTCCATCTTTAGCCCTCATTGCGGCATCTATTGCTTCACGTATGCTTTTTCCTTTCCCGACAGTTATACAGCCAAATATTGCAATTATTTGATCATGATCTCTACTGAAATCTATCCCCTTATTATGAACAAAATCCAACCTTTCTGTGTCGGTGATTTGTTTTTTGCAATTGCATTTATTTTCCTCTACGATAGAATTGCATAGTTTGCATATTTGTTTATCTGCCCAATGTTCTTTTATTTCTTTTTTTACGCTTTCTTCTCTCAAGAAAATTCCTTGAATTTGGCAATAATTATTATTTATTTGTTTTTCAATTTCTCTTATTTTATTTGGGATCAACTCTCCCACATCAATTTGATTATCTCTTTCAACTTTTTTGATTTGTTTTTCCAACAAACTAAGTCTTTTATGTATATCATCAATATAAATATTGAGTTCAGATATATCTTCTATTAATTCTCTTTTTAAATCTGATGATATGCAAGTTTCTTTCACGTCAAAATCTCCTTTATCAATATTCAGAAAAACATATCTTAACGTAGACACAAAATCATGAGTTGAGAAGTTTTCACCTTCTTTAATAGATTTAATTAAAAATTCACATAACTTTTCTTTATCAAGCATATTTAGTCTCCTTGTGGCAGTCGCAGTTGCATCTTTCTCTGTAAATAAAAATTGATTCTGTTTTTCCGCAAAAACATTTACTGCATAATTTTAATGATTCACTTTCACATAATTCAATATGCGCTACAGTAAGATTATCCATACAGAGCGTTTCTTTTTGTTGTTCATTGCATTTGCATTCAGATTTTTTAACAAATATTTTTTCGTTAATATCTGTACAGTTTCTGCAATAATCTTCATTTGGAAAATCAAACTCTACAGATTTATTCGTCGACAACTCAATTAACAATTCAACATAATGCTTAGCCTTTTCCAGATCATTGAGTCCGCCTTTTGATTTCCATCTGCAAACATATTTAATAACATTTCCAGACAAAAAGTCTATGCCATTTCTATGAATAAATTCTACGGGTTGAATGGCGAAATCCTTGTAATGGCTTCCGCCTATTTGTTCGTCAAGTGCTGACATAATTTTCATTCCTTATATTGCATTCATTTATTGCCTCTGATCTAGAAGAAAACATATTTTTCATGTTATACCATGTTCCACTTCCTACGCCTGTCTCTTCGCACATTGCCTGCCATTCTTCTTCTTTATTGCAATAGTGTTCTAAAGATATTTTCTTTATTATATATGGCTCATTGGTAACCAATATCCATTTTTCAGAAAAATATTTTGTTTCGCCTCCTTTTCCATAGCATTCTGGGCATGATATGGTTTTGTTTTTCAGTGCGAGAATTAAGTTTTTATCTCCATTGCATAATTCGCAGTTAATAAACCTTTTTTCTGGCATGCGTGTAATAATAAAAACCTTTTGATTCAATAAGAATGGCGGAAGGTATATTGCTTTATCTAAAAACTCCTTGAAAGAATCTTTAACTTTTTGTTTAGAGAGTGAAGTCATTAAATTCTCCTTTTAATTTGAAGGTAATATGTATAACAAATTATTATGGCAATAGAAATAATAATACCAAACCAAAAAGGCATTGTTACCAACCACCATGACCAATTAATAACATTGCATAATTTTAATACTACAAAAATTAATCATAACAACATTGGAAATGTTATGTGCATATCAAATCTCCTCAAAAGTTTGTTCTTCAATGTTTATGCGGGTTATTTTTTTGATGTCTTCTTTTAATATTTCGTAATGTTGTGATGATAAAATAGACGTCATATTTAAAAACAAATATTCATCAGAAATTTGATCAAGATAGCCTACTGTTATGACGGAAGTATTTTTTTGAGTAATTGAAATCAAATTTCCTTGCTTTATTTTTGAAAAATCAGGGCGTTTTTCTGATTTATATCTCCATCCTTTTAAATTTAAAATATTATAACCATCTTTAAATAGTCAAAAGCCCGAAACTTAATTTCTCTGTTCATCAAATCACCACCTGTTCTGAAATTTTATAATTAAACTTATCAAGGAATTTAACGTATGTCTCTGCTGTTTGTTTTTTTGAAAACACAGCAACAATGCAAAATTGTTTTTCGCTAAATACTATGTAGACGATTTTTTGTTTTTTCATAAATAATCAGTCTCCGAAATAGACCTCGACGT
>Ga0265354_1000002_pt1 | contig 39357 bp, 34 predicted proteins | sample NZE1metagenome_FD_189074 | JGI IMG/M metagenome (GOLD analysis project Ga0265354, IMG submission 189074) | Rhizosphere microbial communities from Maridalen valley, Oslo, Norway - NZE1 | ecosystem: Host-associated > Plants > Roots > Rhizosphere > Soil | place: Norway: Oslo | collected 2017-09-14 | reverse complement strand
CGACGACAGCCAAGCGTGATATTCTAAGGCTTCACTTGTACCGCTGGAGACCGGGGTGGCAACACTCGATCGCATAACACTGGACCCCGCCATCATGGGCGGAAAGCCATGCATACGCGGCATGCGGGTTACGGTTGGAATGATTGTGGGCCAAATCGGCGCTGGGCATACGATCGACGAAGTTTTGACGGACTATCCTTACCTTCAGCGCGAAGACATCCTGCAAGCGTTGCGCTACGCCGCATGGTGAGCGGAAGAGCGCGAAGTTATTCTAATTAGTATGTGAAGAGAATGAAGGGGTGGATAGCCTTTGCTGTACTCTCCGTTATTGCACGCGTATTCTTGGTCGAAACGAAGCTAGAATAGAAAGAATTGCGTTGGATTGAAGCTTGACGCAGTGGGAGTTGGCTGGCAGTGCAGCACCTTACCATCTCGGTTCCCGATGAACTTTTGGAAGCTCTCTCCGCAAAGGGGAAGGACCTTTCGCGCGCGGCCTTGGAATCTCTGTTGACTGACGCGTATCGTCAGCAAAAAATCTCTCACGCGCAGCTTGGCCGTCTGCTTGGACTTGAAACTCCGATGGAAGTCGATGAATTCCTCAAGGACCGAGGTATAGAACTCGAATACACTGCGGAAGATCTGGAACGCGACCGCGAAACGTTAAACCGCCTGGGCTTGTAGATGCCAGCGGTCATCTGCGATACCGGACCACTGAACTATCTGATCTTGATTGAAGCTGCGGACCTCCTTCCTCGTCTTTTCTCGCCCATCTTGATTCCCGTAGCGGTAAAGAATGAACTTACGCATCCAAGAGCGCCTGCGGCGGTGCGCGATTGGATTGCTGATTCTCCTTCGTGGCTATCCGTGGTTCCGTCAGGTTCCTATTTCGTCGCCCAAATTCCCAGGTTAGATGCGGGTGAGAGCGAAGTAATAGCGCTGAGCCTTGATCGCCCCGGCTCGCTCGTGCTGATGGACGACCGCAGCGGGACGTCTGTGGCGGTCAAAAGTGGGCTGAATGTCGTTGGAACTCTCGCGCTGTTGGACCGCGCAGCGTCTCGGGGATGGATTAAATTACCCGAGGCGTTTCGCCGGCTTCAGGCAACGTCCTTCCGGGCGCCCCTTCGACTAATGGCACACATGCTGGAAGAGGACGCACTTCGCAAAAGCTAGGCGGAAAGCATCATGAACCGTGCCGGGTGGTTGCTACCATCCTGATGGCGCTATTCGATGTAAGCGTTGGGCGTACGCTATTCCGCAGCAGTTTCAGTGCCTCTCGATCAGGCGAGGGAAACAGACGCTTTAATAGATTCAAGCCGGGGTCGTAGTTGACGGAGACGACCCATTGGGCCGGGGCTTCTTGCGGTCCATTGCCAACGTATGAGAGAGCTACCCAGAACGGATCTTTGCCATGCCGCGCCCAAAACCCCCAGCCGTAGTCTTCCTGGATTATTTCCGAAAACCTGAAGCCGGAATTTACAAGTGGTGAAAGATGTTCTTTCAACCAGGCCGCACAATACTCTCCAAAGCAACAGGGATTAATAAAGTGTGGTTTGACTTCCCGGTGTTCGAACAAGTCAGTCTCAACGGTCATGCTTTCATTCATATCGGGATCAGAAGCGGTCGGCGGCGCCGGAGATTTCTGACGGATGCGGGACGTATTCGCCGGGTTTTTCGCCGCAGAGGCGCGGGGTGGGGAAAACTTTAGTGGGATTGCTGAGATTTAGCGGGTCGAAGGCGCAGCGGACACGTTGCATGGTGGCTAGGTCGGGTTCGGCGAACATTTTGGACATGGCGTATTTTTTGTCCTGGCCGACGCCGTGTTCGCCGGTGATGGAGCCGCCGGCGGCGATGCAGAGGTCGAGGATTTTGGCGGAAAGGGATTCGGCGGCGTGTTGCTGGCCGGGGATGCGGGCGTCGTAGAGAACTAGCGGGTGGAGGTTGCCGTCACCGGCGTGGAAGACGTTGGCGACGCGGATGCCTGCTGCGGCGCTGAGGCGCGAGATTTCGCTCATGACTTTCGGGAGGGCGGTGCGGGGGATGACGCCGTCTTGCACGATGTAGTTGGGGGAGATGCGGCCCATGGCGGCGAAGGCGGCTTTGCGCCCTTTCCAGACGAGCGCGCGCTCGGCGTCGGATTGCGCGACGCGAATTTCGGACGCGGCGTGGGCGCGACAGATTTCGTTGACGTGAGCCATGAGGGAGGCGACTTCGGCAATGGGGCCGTCGAGCTCGACGAGGAGAAGCGCGCCGCACATCGGATAGTTGGCGTGGACGGCGGCTTCGGCGGCTTGGATGGCGAGCGTGTCCATCATTTCGATGGCGGCGGGGAGCATGCCCGCGGCGATGATGCTGCTGACGGCTGCGCCGGCTTCGTTGGTATCGGGAAAAGCGGCGAGAAGCGTTTGCACGCACTCGGGGCGCTTGACGATGCGGAGAATCATTTTTGTAGCGATGCCGAGAGTGCCTTCGGACCCAACGAAAACGCCGAGGAGATCGTAGCCGGGCGCGTCGAGAGTTTTTCCGCCGAGGTGGACGAGGGTGCCGTCGGGGAGGACAACTTCGAGGCCGAGGACGTGCGTGGTGGTGAAGCCGTATTTCAGGCAGTGGGCGCCGCCGGAGTTTTCGGCGACGTTGCCGCCGATGCTGCAGATGGATTGCGAGGAGGGGTCGGGGGCGTAGAAATAGTTATGCGCGGCGACGCGGTTCGTGACGTCGAGATTGATGACGCCGGGCTCGACGACGACGCGAGCGTTGGGGAGATCGACTTCGAGGATGCGGTTCATGCGGGCGAGACTGATGACGATGCCGTTCTCGACGGGAAGCGCGCCGCCGCTTAGGCCGGTGCCTGAGCCGCGGGCTACGAAGGGAATTTTTTCGCGGTGGCAGAGGCGGAGGATGGCTTGGACTTCGGCGGCGGAAGAGGGGAGAAGGACGGCTTGAGGCATGGTGCGGAAATTGGTCAGGGCGTCGGAGTCGTAGGTGTGGAGTTCTTCGGGGGAAGTGATGACAGCGCCAGGGCCGGTGATGGCGCGGAGCTCGGTGAGGAGGGAGGAGTTCATGGGTGGACGCTCAGGGAAGGATATTACGAGAAAGCAGCGAGTGGTGGGTAGTGTGTAGTGAACAGGGCAGTAGGGGGCAGGCCCCGTGCCCGGTTTTTTTGGAAATGTTCATTCTAAAGAGTTTTAAGTCCTGTGTTTTGGAACTGTTCATTGTAGAGGGGTTGCGGGCGAATTTTTCGCAAGTGCGGATGCTAAAGCGGTTAGGAGAAAAACAGTTGAAAGTTGAATTCTTAAAGTTGAAGGAAGAGGGAATGCGATCCGAGTTCCTTGCCGACGCTTGGGGATGTCCCCACCCCCTGTGCTTTTTGTAAGCGTTGCTGATAAAGGACTTAGGCTTGACGCGGCGTCAAGAGCACCAATATTCGGAGAGCCAAACACAGAGACGCAGAGTACACAGAGTTCAGAAACGGAGGCGGAGGCAATCAGGCCAGGATCCTTCGCCGCGCTCAGGATGACAGACCGGGCCCAGGAACGGGCGCTGGCTGATCGGTCACTTCGGCCAAGCTCAGTGCCAGCAGGGTAAACCCTTCGTTTCTCAGGGTAAACGTAAGGGATAGGATTAGCAGCGATCACAAGAAATGATAGCACGATAGTTACCGATTTTCAATAGTTTTTATGGATTACTGAGTTGGTATTCGAATGGAGCTGGTGCAAGTTGAAGGAATTGAAGGGGTTGGGCGAAGGCTAACTTAGTTGATACGGCTGTGGAAATCTGTGGAAGAATTCAAAAACTAGAAAACGTCCCGTCTGTCCCCGTCTCCCCATGAAAAGTGGCCACTACCTTTTGTCGTACACAAGTGTGCCTTTGTCAGCTGGCCGATCTAGATTCCACCACGAGTCAGCTATAGTTCTCCCATTCTTGCTCAACTCAAGGGAGCCTTGATTGAAAACTTTGCCATGGCGCTTCGTCACCATAAGAAACTCGCGACTTCCAGCAGGCTGCACAGCACAGGTGGTTTCCTCAGGAGCGCGGGGCCCGCGAACGGCCGCCTCGACTCCGTCGAGCGGTGCGTCGATGTGCTGGCCCGCGCTCGGATAGTCGATGTGCAAAGCTTGATGGTCGAGTCTAAGGGTCATGTCAGCATGCTGCTGAAGGTAGTTCGCATCTCGCCACTGGCCTGCAAAATCATTGGCCCCAGACAATCGGGAAAAGATGATCTGAGATGTAATAACGGACCCATTCGGCCGAAACTCGTTCATCGTCGTCGTAAAAACCTTCCGGTCCGTCGAAAGCTCATCATGAGTAACCCTCGTCTTTACCCCATTTTCTTTTAGGGTCATGTCTAACACTGTATCGCCGCTCTTTACGCAGACTAGCGTGCGGTTGTTCCCTATCTGTCGATCCTTTCCATCGCAGCGAAGAGTGTGACTCGAATTTTCATCAAAGCGATACTCACCATCCGTCGAAATCGAAATGGTCAAAACCTGGCCTTGAAAGCTGCTTTTAGTCGGGTTCAATCTCCATGTGCCGTTCCAGTCTGGCGAGGGCGCCCGGCACCCCTGTGTGGCGGCGAACGCGCAGAAAACGATCGAACCGAACCATACTCTCCTCATTGTTTTTGCCCTCGGCGCAGACAAAACCGGAATGATACTGCGAATGTTCGGATCCCGCATACCTGGGAAAGCAGGGGACAGACGGAACGTTTTCCTAACGTGCGTTGACCGTTGCGCGAACTCGCCCACAGTTTCAGGCAAAATGATTCGGAAAATTGAGGGTTGGAACGGCTATCTGGGAGATTGAACGGAGATTGGGGGGCGAAAAGAAAGGCAAAAACCACAGACGCAACCTCGGCGTCTGAGCCACGCGGCGATTTTCACTTTGGGCAGGTTCATGACGGCGCGTGCACCAGTGAAGTCAATTTCGGATGTAGATTTCAGACCATGGCTCGACGACTTGAAAACCGTTCAAAGTGCCAGTGAACTGGGGAAAATCCACGTCACTGCGAATTTTAAGAGTCTTTGTATCCGGGGATAGTTCCCAGCGTTCTCTCGTGTGCATTTGCACAGCAGGGCCATTTGCCTGCGGACGCGTTGTAACAAATGTGTCCAAGATCAGATACTTGGACTTGAATTGCGCTTTACATGTACCAGTCGGCCCGCCCGGACTTACGTATGGTCCCTCGCTGCCATCGAGAGGAAACTTGTTTACGTTCTGATGCCCTTCCCCGATCCTTGTGACCTCAATTGCGGCTGGTGTCTGAATTACTCGTAGAGTCCAGACCTCGCCTTTTTGTACCTGGGGATCTTTCGTCTTCTCTTTCAATGTATATAGGCCGGAAAAATCTCGTTTGTCGGTGGCCAGCGCAGTTGAGATCAGTCCAAGCAGCACAGCCAGTAAGAGACAGAAAATTGGAGAGGCGATCTTCTTAACCATCGCTAGCCCTCGAGGGGCGAGAGGATATCACAACTCCCAATCAAGGATTGCCTTTCATAACGTCTTGACCGGAGATAGGCCTATCACCGGCCCTTTGCAAATTGCGAAAAGAGGCAAAACGTGTTGTGCCACTATTTGGCGAAGTCAAAAGCAAGAGGGCACGATGTATCGTGCCCCTACGGGGAACGACAAAATGCGGAATGGCATTCAAGGATTGAGGATAGGCTGCTGAGAATGAATTGGAGGAAGACGCAGGTAAAGCACGACGATTATGCCGATGAAGGAGGCGAGAGCGGCGGAAGGCCAGAAGATGAATGGTTTGTAACCAACACAGAGCGCTTATGGAATTTTTGTTTAATTTGTTTAGAAAGATGCATCACTCAGCGGCGCGGCGCATCCAAACTCCATGGACGGGTACATTCGCTCGCTTCGCGATTGTTTTCAGAGTTGAGATTTTCCAAAATTTTAGAATTGAGATTTTGTGGGAGGCATTATGGCAACTTCAAAAGTGGCAATAGCACCAATGAAAGCGGCACAGATTTCCAAGGCGGGAGGCGATTTCGAAATTGTTGAGCGTGAGATTCCCAAGCCGGGTGCGGGGCACGTGCTTATCAAGGTGTTGGCTTGCGGTGTGTGCCACAGCGACGTGCTGACGAAAGAAGGTTTGTGGCCGGGCATCCAGTTTCCGCGCGTTCCGGGTCATGAAGTTGCGGGCGTCATTGAAGAACTCGGCGAAGGTGTCTCTGGTTGGACGAAGGGTCAGCGCGCTGGCGTTGGTTGGCATGGAGGCCACGATGGCACGTGTCTCCAATGCCGTCGCGGAGATTTTGGCAATTGCGTGAACATGAAAATCGCAGGCATCAGCTATGACGGCGGCTACCAGCAGTACATGGTGGCTCCGGTGGAGGCATTGACGGCTATACCGGACAGTCTGAGCGACACGGAAGCGGGGCCGCTGCTCTGCGCGGGAATAACGACTTACAACGCGCTGCGGCACAGCGGCGCGATGCCTGGTGATCTTGTTGCGGTGCAGGGGATCGGAGGCCTAGGGCATCTTGGGATTCAATTCGCGAGCAAGTTTGGGTACAAGGTTGCGGCCATCGGACGCGGGCCGGAAAACGAGACGCTTGCAAAAAAACTGGGAGCGAACATTTACATCGACAGCAAAACGACAAACGCCGCAGAGGCTTTGCTAAAGATGGGCGGAGCGCAGGTGATTCTGGCCACGGCTCCGAGCTCGAAAGCCATGTCGGAGTTGTTTAACGGACTTGGGCCAAACGGCAAGCTCATGGTGATTGGAGCAGCGTTTGAACCGATTGAGGTTTCGCCGGTACAGCTGATCAATGGAAGCCGAGCGATTCAAGGCTGGGCTTCGGGGACGCCGGCAGACGCGGAGGACACGTTGCGCTTCGCCGAACTGAGCGGCGTGCGCGCCATGGTTGAAACGTATCCGCTCGAAAAAGCGGGCGAAGCTTACGCGCGCATGATGAGCGGCAACGCACAGTTCCGCGTCGTTCTGACGATCTAGAGTCGGCGAGAGAACACTGTCCCACAATAATTCGCTGTAGGGAGCTAAACGATGCGTTTGTTCGGCTCGCCCAGTTGGGCTGGGTGCTTGCAGGTTTCCGGAATGGTGCTGACGCTTTCCGTGACGCTTGCATCATTTCCGTTGCTGGCCCAAGCCCAACGAAAGGAACCTTCAATGGCATACCCGACTTCTTTCCGCACGATACAGATAGATGGGCTTTCTATCTTTTACAGAGAAGCTGGTCCGAAAGATGCGCCGACGCTTCTCCTGTTGCACGGATTGCCCTCATCGTCGCGGATGTTCGGGCCTCTGTTCGACCGGCTTGCTGATCGGTATCACCTCATCGCGCCCGACTATCCGGGATTCGGACACAGCGACTGGCCGGACCCAAAAAAGTTTGCCTATACGTTCGATCACATCGCCGAGATCATGAATCACTTTACGGAGGCGCTTGGGCTCACGCACTACACGCTTTACATGCAGGATTACGGAGGCCCCGTTGGTTTTCGCATGGCGCTAGCGCATCCGGAACGGGTCGAGGCTCTCATCGTGCAGGACGCGGTGGCGCACGACACAGGGCTGGGGGCGAATTGGAAAACGCGGCGGGCTTATTGGGCGGATCGAGCCGCGAACGAAAGCGCGCTGCGCGTAAATCTGCTATCGCTAGCCACGACGCGGGCGCGGCATGTGGGGGACGATCCCAACGTGGAACGTCATGACCCGGATTTGTGGATCGATGAATTTTACTTTATCAACCAGCCCGGCCAAGTTGATATTCAGAGTGACCTTTTCTACGACTACCGCACGAATGTTGAGAACTATCCCAAATGGCAGGCATGGATGCGCGCGAAGCAGCCGCGCCTACTAGTCATATGGGGCAAGTATGAGTCCTCGTTCGATCCATCGGAGCCGGAGGCTTATCGCCGCGACGTGCCGAAGGCCGAAGTGCATATCGTCGATGGTGGGCATTTCGCCTTGGACACCGCTGCGGATGAGATCGCCGCGTTGGTACGAGGTTTTGTTGGCTCTTCACGTTGAGAATGCCCGACACTGGACTTCGAGAGCGAATTATTTTTCCAACAATTTCAGCCATTTGGTGATCACTGCGCCGAGAGTTTTCTTTTTAGACTGCACATCCTTCGGGCTGTAAAACATCGCCAGTCTTCTTCCATCCGCATAGTCGCCTTCGAGCAGGCCGGAGGTGTCTTTGACTTTGGCTCCGCTGGGGAAGACGAGGCGGATGCAGTCTTTTTTGTAGAGATTTAAAACGACGAGATAGCGGCGGTATTCCTTGGGATCGGTGGGTTTCATTTTTCCGGCGTAGAAGAAAGTGGGGGCGTTCCATTTGATTTCTTCGCCGATTTCTTTGTTGGTGCTGAGGATGATTTTGCGGAGGTCGGCGACTACGTTTGCGAGTGGGTGTTTGAGTTTGGCCATGTAGGCGTCGACTTTTTCGGGTTCGGAGGGTTTGGTGGTTGGGTCTTTTGTTTTTGGCATGATGCGTGGCCTCCGTCGGGTTTGGTTGGGATCATGTTGCTGCCAAGATATCTCATTTTTCGGGGTTCGGCTGACAACGGGAGGGGCAAGCCCCTCCCCTACAAAGAGCGATAAGACGGGCACGGCATGCCGTGCCCCTACGACAGGATTAAAGGAAGGGCGCAGCATGCTGCGCCCCTACAAGGTCAAAAGCTTAGTGGATGAAGTTTAGGCCGTTGGGGATTAAGTGGGGGAAGACGTAGGCGTAGAGCATTACGATTACGCCGACGATAGAGGCCAGGGCGACCGAATGCCAGAAGACGAAGCGGAAGATGGAGCCTTCTTGGCCGACTTGGTTGGTGGCGGCGGTGGCGATACAGATGGATTGGGCGTCGATCATTTTGCCCATGACGCCGCCGGCGGAGTTGGTGGCGCACATGAGGATGGGGCTGAGGTTGAGCTGCTGGGCGGTGATCTTTTGCAGGCCTCCGAAGAGGACGTTGGAGGATGTGTCGCTGCCGGTGAGAGCGACACCGAGCCAACCGATGAAAGCGCCGAAGAAGGGGAAGAACCAGCCGGTACGCGTGAAGGCCAGGCCGAGGACGGCGTCCATGCCGGAGTAGCGCGTGACATAGCCGAGGCCGAGCATGCAGGTCATGGCGACGATGGCGAAACGCAGGCGGAAAAGCGTGCCGCCGAAGATTTTTAGGATTTTGCCGAGGCCAAGGCCGAGGATGACGCCGGAAACGAGTGCGGCGAGGAAGCAGGCTGTGCCGGTGGCGGTGAGCCAGTTGAAATCGAAGCGGGCTGCTTCGGCGGCGGGTTTGGCGACGACGGGAGGAGTGCGAAACACTTTGTTGTGGAGCGCGGGCCAGTCCCAGCCAGCGGGGCCAGGGCGATTTTTGCCGTCGGGCATCTTGACGGTGAATGCGGGCGTGGTGGCTTTGTTCATGGCGAGCTTGATGCTGGGCAGGCCCCACGCGAGAACAAATAGCGAGAGAATCGCGAAGGGGAGCCACGCTTTGGCGATTTGGCCGGCGGAGTAACGCGTGCCGGCGAGGGAGCGTTGACGGATTTTCCATTCGTCCCCAAGAGTGTCGTTGACGGAGGCCTCCACCGCGGCGGCGCCTTTGGTGGCGTCGGCGTCACGCTCTTCGGGGAAACGCCAGATACGCTTGGGCTTCCAGAAGCGGAGGAAGATCATCGTAGCGATTAGAGAGACCACGCCTGCGGCGATGTCTACCAGATTGCTGTCCATGAAGTTGGCCCAGAAGAATTGAGTGCCAGCGAAAGAGAGGCCGACGACGAGGATGGCGGGAAGGACTTCGACAGTTTCGGACCAACTGACCATGGCGCGAACTAGCCAGAAGGGCACGATTACTGCGGTGATTGGTAAGATGCGGCCGATCATGGCGCTGAGATCGCTTTCGTTGAGGGCGGTGACGGAGGCGAGGGCGTGGACGGGCGTGCCGATTGCGCCCCAGGCGACGGGTGCGGTGTTGGCGATGAGGTTGAGAGCGGCGGCGTGAAAGGGTTTGAAGCCGAGGCCGATCATGAACGCGCCAGCGATGGCGACCGGCGCGCCGAATCCAGCGCAGCCTTCGATGAAGGCGCCGAAACAGAAAGCGACGAGGAGAAGTTGGAGGCGGCGGTCTGGTGTGATGGCGGCGACGGATTGCTTCATGATTTCAAATTGGCCGGTTTCGACGGAGATGTCGTAGAGAAAGACGGCCGCGATAACGATCCAGACGATTTTGAGGAGGCCGTAGGCGGAGCCGTAGAGAAAGCTGCTGAAGGCCATTTGCGCGGGCATGTGGAAGACGAGAATGGCGCAGAGAATGGCGGTGGCCGCGCCGGCGACGGCGCATAGGTGGGCGCGGACTTTAAATCCGGCGAGCAGGCCGAGAAGAACGACTACGGGTAGGGCGGCGACGAGTGTGGAGAGCCACCAATGGCCGAGGGGATCATAGATTTGATTCCAAGTCACAGTTGGGCCTCCAGAACGAACCGAAATTCCAGTTTGATGGTCATGAACTCCGCCGAACGCTTTACGGGAGGCTTGCCGATAATCGCCGATGCCGCCCGGACTGGAAAGCGAGCATTTCGGGTGATGAGTTACGCTGTTGGCACTCTATTGTCAAGAGATAAGTCGGCGCGCGCGAACGGGCGAGTGTGAACAAATATTCACAGAAGCTTGGCGTCTGTCCGGGCAGCGGTTCCATCGACGCAGTGTTAGTCCGGAGGTAGAGCTTCATAGACCACGCTGCTGGCGGGAACTATACTCTGTGCATGGGTTCGGAGAAAGATCTGCTCGGTCCGCTGCAGAAATACTGGGGTTACGACGCGTTTCGTCCTTTGCAGGAAAATATTGTGAAGAGTTTGTTGGGGGGACGGGACACGTGCGTGGTGATGCCCACCGGCGGAGGTAAATCACTTTGCTACCAATTGCCTGCAGCAATTTTGCAGGACAAAACGGTGATCGTGGTGTCGCCGCTGATTGCGTTGATGCAGGACCAGGTGGCGCAGCTCACGCAAATGGGAATTCCATCGGCTCTGTTGAATAGCACGCTTGCGGGAGACGAACAGTCGCGTGTGCAACGCAAGGCGATCGAGGGGGCGTACCGGCTTTTGTATCTTTCGCCGGAACGGCTGGCGCGGGAGGACACGGTTGGGTGGTTGCGGCGCGTGCCGATTTCTTTTTTTGCGATTGATGAAGCGCATTGCATCTCGGAGTGGGGACACGAGTTCCGGCCGGAATACCGGCAGCTGAGTTCGCTACGGAAGCATTTTGGGGAGTTGCCGATTGCGGCGTTTACGGCGAGCGCTACGCGGCAGGTGCGGCACGACATTATTGCGCAGCTTGCGCTGCGCGCGCCCGATAAATATATCGCGAGCTTCCACCGGCCGAATTTGAATTACATCGTAAAAGAGTGCGTGGGCAAAACGCAGGATGAGCTTTTGATCCGAGCGATGAGGAAGTATGCCGATAGCAATGTGATTGTGTATGCGCCGACGATTGCGCGGGTTGAGGAGACTGTGGATTTCTTGGGGGAGCAGGGAATCTCCGCGATCGGCTATCACGGCAAGATGGATAGCGACACGCGGAGGCAGAATCAAGAACGCTGGATGTCGGATGAGGTGCGCGTTTTAGTGGGGACGGTTGCGTTTGGGTTGGGGATCAATAAGGCGGCGGTGCGCGCGGTGATTCATTTGTCGCTGCCGAAATCGATCGAGCAGTATTACCAGGAAGCAGGGCGAGCGGGGCGGGACGGGGAATCGGCGGATTGTATTTTGCTTTGGCAGAAGCGCGATGTGGGATTGCTGACGTACTTCGTGCAGCAGTTGAGCGATCCTGCGGAGAAACAGCGAGCCTGGCAGCGGTATCACGAGATTCGTGATTTCGTGGAGGGGCAGACTTGCCGGCATCATCAGATTTGTTCGCACTTCGGCGAGAACCGGAAATGGAATTCTTGCGGCGCTTGCGATGCGTGCGTTGGGGAGCCGGACTGGCTGGGCGCGGCTTCAACGGCGAAAAAGGCGAAGAAACGAAAGGCTGCTTCTGCGGCGGCCGGCGCGGGTAGAGTGACTGCTTTTCCGGCGAAGGAAAGTCGACGAGAGCCTACAAACATTCCTTTGGCAGATGTCCGCAGGAGCAGCGCCGCTGCAGGGATCGATCCCGAGTTGCGCGAATTTCTTCGCGAGTGGCGCAGAACAGCGGCGAGAGAACGCGGGACTGCGGCTTACATCGTGATGCATGACACTTCGCTCGACGAGCTTTGCCGAGTGCGGCCTCGTTCGCTGAGCGAGCTTCGAGGAGTTTCTGGATTCGGCGACAAGAAGACAGAACTCTATGGGCAGGGAATCCTGGATGCATTGAAGGAGTTTGGCCGCGGCGTGCGAGCGGCGCAGGTGGAAGAGAAAAAGCCGAAGCCGGTGGAAGAGACAAAGCAATTGCTGACGGAGGGGCGGACGCTTGAAGAGATTGCGCAGACGCGCGGGCGGCAATTTTCGAGCGTCGTCAACCTGATTGTCGGGCTGATGGAACGCGGAGAAGTGGAGTTTCAGCCAAGCTGGGTGGATGCTGATAAGCGAGCGCAGATCGAAAAGGCTTGTGCGCTTCTGGGATTCGAACGTATCAAACCGTTGAAGGAAGCCCTGCCGCCCGAAATTACTTATGAAGAGATTAGGCTTGTTGCGGCGCACTTACGCCTTGAGAAAGAGAATGAATCTCAACCGCTACCTAGCGGCGCTTGCGAAAACTGAAATAAACTAACCTCGTCAGATACAGAGTCGTGCGAGTTGCTGGGAAAAGCGGCAGCAGAGCTGCCGCACTCCACAGAGTTATAAGGCTGAGGAGACGGACGTGCCGGCGGCGGCGAAGACTGTATCCATTTCCGCTTGCGCGAAGGACAGGAAAGATTGCACTACCACCGGGTCGAATTGCGTGCCGCTGCATTGAATGAGGCGGCGGACGGCTTCTTCGTGTGGGAGACCTTTGCGATAGGGGCGGGAAGATACCATGGCGTCGAAGGCATCGATGACCGTAACGATGCGAGAGACGATCGGAATTTCTGTTTCCTTTAAGCCTGCTGGATAGCCTTTGCCATCGAATGATTCGTGGTGGTGAAGAATGTCGAGCGCGGCGCGTTCGAAACCTGGGAGCATGCGCAAAACTGCCCAGCCGTATTCTGGATGTTTCTTCATCAGGGCGTATTCTTCGTCTTCGAGTTTTCCCGGCTTTTTCAGAATAGCATCCGGAATTCCGACTTTGCCGATGTCGTGAAGAAGAGCTGCGACTTCGAGATTCTGCAGTTCTGCTTCGTCGAGGCCGAGTTCCTGGCCGACGCGCATGCCCCATTCCGCCAATCGAGTGCTGTGCACGCCGGTGTTGAGATCCTTCAGATCGAGAAGCTGGTTGAAAGCGCAAATAACTGAGGTGCGAAGGGCAGAGACTTGTTCTTCGACTTGCTTGATGCGGAGGGATTCCGGTGTCCACAGAGGATTTGAGGACATGGTGAACACCGGAATCCGCTCGGTTGACATGCTGAACACTTATTGTCCGCTCGAACTGTTCAGCCACGCGGAGATGGCTTGATACACGTCTAGGCGGCCATGGTTGAGGTTAGGGGTGAGTTGGATGGCATGAGAAAACGCGCTAGCCGCGTTTGACTGGTTGAGGGAAGGCTTTGCGCTTAGGAGCAAATCAGCTGAGCCCGCTACGAGCGGAGAGCTGAAGGAGGTTCCAGAAGCGCTGGCGTACGTGCCGCCAGGGTAAGTGCTGATGACGTACTCGCCCGGGGCAGCGATCCAGACGTCGATGTCGCCGTAGTTGGAGAAGGTGGAGAGAGTGTCGGAATTCGATGTGGAGGCGATTCCCATCACACTGGAGTTAAGCGCGGCGGGATAGACGGGGGCGCTGGTGCTCCCATTGCCGGCGGCAGCGACGAGGACGACGCCGGACTGGTTGGCATAAGAGATTGCCGAAGACAGCGCAGCCGATGGCGTGGACACGTCAAAGCTCATGTTCACGATGTTGGCGTTGTTCTGGACGGCGTAGTAAAGGGCAGCGACAATGTTGGAAACATAGCCCGTACCGTTTGCACTAAACGCTTTCAGGGGAAGAATTTGCGCTTTCGGTGCGACCAAGTGAACGAGACCGGTGGTCATCGTGCCGTGGCCGAAGTCAGAGTAAGATCCGCCGTCCAGAATCGCTGCCGAAGACTGATCGAGAATCGCGGCGCTGGATTGCTGAACGATGACTGGCTGTTCGGTTTGCGAGCCGGTGCTGAGGTTTCCGGCCTGAAGTTGAGGGACATCGAGCCATTCGGAGGCGCCCGGTTGATTGCGGGTAAAGTCATAGCCAGGAAGAAGGACGGGGTAGAGTACCGGGTGGTTTACGTCCACTCCCGTATCTATGACTGCCACGATGCCGGAGCCGGCGACGTTAAAACCATTTTGGGCATCGACTAGGCGAATGATTTGCGTTGCGGGCTGGGCGACATAGCCGTGGATGGTCACGGTCCCGTAGTAGTTCACCGGAGTGAGGTCATAGAGACCGGCGGGGATAGTGGTAATCGGCTTCTGAGGGAGAGATAGAAGCTGGTCGGCTTCGACGCTCTCGATCCCAAGCAAAGATTCCAAAAGGTTGCCGACGAAACCGAGAAGATTAGTGATCAGATTTTGGGAGGAGGTCACAAGATAGGTGTGACCTAGATTGCCGTCCAAGGCGCCTTGGACCTGGCAGTTCGCGGAGAGGCAGAGCTTCAGGACTGAGCCGAGGCCTCCCGACGTGCGGACGATGTAACGGTTCTGTGCGTTTGCTGGTGTCGCTCCGAGGGAGAAGAGAGCAATTAGAATCACGAAGATACATAGTTTACGTTTCATAGTTATGTTTAGTCCCTTTCGGGTCTCCTGCTTCCGAACCAGCCGCACATCCGCGCAAAGGGTTACCCGCTAAGTCTTGCGGAATCTTCCTTTTGAGCAAATAGTACGGGTGGTTTCGAGGTGCCAATCAAAAGCTACAAGGGATTTTGGTACTTCCGTACCAAAATGGGACTCCCTTGTAAAAGGTGTGCCGGCGGCCAGGCTCATGGCTCGCCTCCGGGCAAATTGCCCAAGGCGTTTCGCAAAGAAATGACAATTGGCCGATCGCCATCGCCGGGTATGGAAAGCTCCAGATCGCCAGAGTTTTCGATCTCGCCGGAGAACTCGCCAAACTGATTCGTCGGAGCCAAGACGGTGTTTCCGCGCCGATTTGAGAGCGTGACTTGAATGTCTCGGCCAATGATGCCGGGATGGCTAAGATCGAGAAGCTGGCCAGTGATGACCAGGCGATTGCTGCCGGGCTTGGGCTCAATCTGAATATCGATTTGGTACGGGTCGGCTCTATAAAGCATTTGCCTTGTTCCTATTACCACCGAGCGGGCGCCTGCAACGGCGGGCTGCAGAAAGCTGTCGAAGAGCACTTCGATCAAGCCCGGAGATTGCTGTTTTGCCTGTGCCATGCCCGCCGTGGCGAAGGCTGCTTTGGCCATTCGCACGGTATCCGCTGAAGGTTGATAGCTGGTTTCCGCAGCCGCCGTTTTGCTGACCTTTTGCCATAGTGAAACTGTCTCCGTGCAGCGGTTACAACCGGTTGCGAGGTGCTTTTGCATCGCTTCGCGCTGATTACTTGCGATTACTTGGTTCACGAAATCGACCCACTCTTCTGTCGAAAAGTGCTTCATCTCTTTCCCCCTAATATCTTTCTCTGCCTATCCGCTCCCCAGCGGTAGCAAGGATTCAACAGCTCCCATTGCATAAGGGAGGTGAGTACGGCTAAAAATATAGGCTGTAAGAATTTAGTTAAGTCTTTTATTTACAGCTAGTTGACCGACAAGCACGAAAGGAGCCCAGAAATAGGGGTGGGGATTCTTCTCGCGGAGCTGCTTCATGGCGGATTGGAGGGAAAGCGCCATATTGCCGGTCTCCATGTATCCCTTATAGAAGGATTGCATGAGTTCGGCGGTGCTTTGGTCGTGGACATCCCAGAGGGAGAGTAGGAGGGAAGATGCCCCCGCGCAGAAGAGGCCGCGCTGAAGGCCCAGAAGCTCATCGCCAGCGGCCACGAGGTTCATACCGGTCGCGCAACCGCTGAGCGTGACATGGCGGGTCGAGAGACGCATCTGGTAGAGATCGTAGAGGTTAAGGTAGCCGTCCCCGAGGCGGATGCCGGAGAACATGGGATTGTCCTGGCGGTAGGTACCGTGCGTGGCGATGTGGAGGAGAGCGCTTTGCGAGCCTCTGGTCTTGAGGACTTCGGTGGTAGCCTGGTCGCCGAGGCGGAGATCCGAGTTTGGAAGGATCGCGGCTACGGACTGGACTTCATCGAGGATTTGGGGGGCGCGCTCGTCGGGGATGCCCATGACTAAAGAGGCGGTCATTTCGCTGGGCAGTTTTTCCTGGCAGAGGGCAAATACGGTGGCGCTCGGGGCATAGGAAATGGTGTAAGTGTCGCAGAGGTAGGTGTCGCCATTTTTGAGGGCGTGGAAGGGTAGGAAGTGAAGCGGGCCGTGGGGGACGAAGATGAGGTGCTTCGCTTGAAGATGCTGGCGGAAGGGCGCGATCAGCTCGGCATAAAGAGCTTCGAGATGGCTTTGTGTGGCTTGAAGGAGGGGTTGCTCGAAGCGTTGTGTGTAAGTGGCGCCCATGCGGAATTTTGAGAGTTGGAAGCGGAGAAGGTGGAGGAAATGGACGACGCGGGAGAAAACAGTAATAGGAGTGATATCGATGGAGTTTCGAGTGACGACGGCGGCGACCAGGCGATCTCCCGTTGAGTAGTATTCGATGAGCGCGGCATCGGCGGGGATGGCGGCTTGCAGCTTTTCGAGAGAAAAATCCGCGGGAGCTTCGAGAGTGGCGTTTTCGCGTTCGTGGGCGGGCAATTCGCGCAGGGTACGCAGAAACTCGATTTCGTGCGAGAGGGCTTTTTCCTGGAGTTGCTGGAGGCGTTTGGCGGAGGTGTCCTCGGGGCGCAGTTGTTCGAGTTCGATGCGATGGTAATACCAATTTAATTCTTCACGGAGATCGCGAATTCTGCGGACGAGTTCGCTTTGACCCGCATCGCCGAGTGGCAGGCTTTGGCCGCTTTGGAAAATCATTTCGGTCATGCTGCGTGATTTCGCGGCTTCGATGCAGGAGAAGGCTTCGGCGGTCGATGTATCGCCGCCATCGCCGCTTAGATGCAAATCAACAAGGGCTTCATAGACCTGCAAGCGATTTTTTACGAAGGAAATTTTCAGTTCTTCAGCGTGCAGGCGGCTGCGCAGTGCTTCCAAGGATTTGCGGGCATCTTGATAGGCCGCGAAAGCCGTGGGACGGTCGCCGCGTGTTTGTGCGAGCTGGCCACGAAGGAAGTGTGTTTGGTAAGCGAGGACGGGAGCTTGAAGGCCGGAGATTTTGGCGATGGCAGCATCCGTTTCCGCCCGTGCGGAAGGAAATTCTCCCATCTGCAGTGCAATACGTGCCAGCAGAAGATGAGCAAGAGCCGCTTTGCCGGGAAGAGCCGATTTATCGAAGAAACTCGCAGCGCCTGTGCAGAGGCGGCGAGCTTCAAAGTAACGGCCTTCGTGGAAGAGAAGGAGGCCCTGATAAAGGTCAAGGAGCCAGGGCCAGACGAGATTTTTTTCAGTGGCGAACATGGCGCGAGCTTTTGTGAAGCGTTCGAGTGCGTGGACGGTTTTTCCCTGCTGGCCATATGCGATGGCTTCATTAGCGAGTGTCTTCGCGGCTTCGTAGCCCATGCCGAGTTTTTCGAAACGAAGGAAACCCTCGTGGGCCATTTCGCGGGCTTCTTCACTGAGATTGAGCTCGAGATAAATTTCCGAGAGATCGAGGTGGCAGAGGGCAAGATGATAGGCGTCGCCGGTTATTTCGCACGCGCGGCGTGTGGCGAAGAGCATTTCAATCGCGCGGCTGTATTCACCACGGAAATAGTAGAGATAGGCAATGTTGTAATCGGCCTGGTCGCGAAGGAGAGGCATGTCGTAGCGGATGCAGAGTTCGCGGGATCTGCGATAGCAATCGAGAGACTTAGGAAAATCATTCAGGCTGATGAGGCACATGGCCATGTTGTGGAGGGTGATGGCTGCGCGCTCCCAATCTTCGTAGGAGGAGAGCGTTTTGTAGGCGCTCTCGTAGTGGAGCATGGCTTCTTCGAAGCGATCCTGGCGGTGGAAGATGTTGCCGACGTTGTTGTCGAGGTTGGCGATTCGCCTGGTCTCGCCGATACGGATGAAAATCTCTCGCGCTTTTTCGGAGGATTTAAAAGCGTGGTCGTACTCGCCGAGCAGAATGAGCGGCTGGATGGAGCTGCTGAGCGTGCGGGCGGCTTCTTTCAAGTTACCCAGAGATTCGTACATTTCGATAGCTTGTTCGTGATGTTCGACGGCGGCGCGATTGTCTCCGCAGGCGTAGAGAGCGTTGGCTTTGGCGCGTGTGCCGAGGGCGAGGTCTTCTTTGTGGCGCAGCTTCCGGCCGATTAGGACGGCGGCTTCGGCAAGGTGCAGAGCTTCTTTAGTGTCGACGCGGATTTTTTCGACGACTAAATCGGCAAGTTGCTTTACGACCTCGCTGCGGATTAGCGCTTTGTGTCGCGTCAGAAATTTGCTGCGGTCGGGATCTTTATCGATGCGGGCCAATTGCGAAAGAAGCTCTTCCCGGGTGATTTTTTTGATGGCGGCGGGCATCAGTCAAATCCCAAGTCGCCGAGATGTTTGCGAAGGCGATCCATGCATTTTTGGCGCGTGAAGCCGATGGAGCCGACAGCCAGGCCTAGATCCGCGGCGATTTCGGTGTAAGGGCGCGCGGGAGTTTCGAAGAAAAGAAGTTCGACAAGGCGGCGGCATTGCGGCGACAAGGCAGCCATGGCTTCGCGAAGCATCTGTTCTTCCTGGGTTTGCTGCACAAGAGTTTCGGCGATGGCGGGAGTTTTGGGTTCCGGAAGGTCCGCATCTCCGTCGCGGCTGACCAGGCGCTCTTGCTGTTTCTTGTAACGAAAGCATTGGTGGTGAGCGACCTGCATGAGCCATTTTGGAAGGGCGCGCGGTTCGCGCAGTTCGGGGAGGCGATTCAGGAGCTCGACGCAAGTGGCTTGAAAAACGTCGGCGGCTTCGTGGGGTGGCAATCGGTATTTGACGGGGATGGAATAAATGAGCGCTTTGTACTTTTCGATGAGAAGAGACCATGCTTCTTCGTTGCCGGAGAGGCATTCCTTCACAAGACGTTCATCGCTCCAAAGCGGGGGAGCTTTCTTCGCTACCTTCGTTTTGGTGATTATTGGCGTCATCTGGCGGCATTCTCCGCGCCGTTGCGAAGATAGAGTTGCTCGACATTCCAGAGCACGTAAGGTTCTAGAACGGCTGGATGGATGTTGCCGATGGAATTTTTTGCGCCGACCAAGATGTCGGGGCTCGCGAGAAAGATCATGGGTTGATTCTCGGCGAGAATTTCCTGGACGCGGTCGTAGAGTTTTTTGCGCTGCCCGTAGCCGGGCGTTGCAAGCTGCTGCTCCATGAGGCGGTCGATCTCGGCTTCCCAGGGTGTAGATGGATGGGATTGCGAGGGATTCCAGAGATGCGTGCCGCCGCTTGAAAGCCAGACGTTGAGATCGGAATTGGGATCGGCGTCGAAACTGGCGAGACCGAGGATGCAGGCGTCGTATTCTTTGGTTTGCGTGACGCGATCGATGAGAGAGCGAAATTCGAGCGGTACCACCTGAACATGCATGCCGAGTTGCTTCAGATCGTCCTGGAGGAGGGCGGCCATTTTGGTGCGGTCGGCGTTTGAAGAGCTCGTTAGGATGGAAAACTCGACGGGCTTGCCGTCCGGGTCTAGGAGTGTGAGTTCGCCGTTAGATGCCGATGACCAGGAAAAACCGGCATCCTTCAAGAGGGCGCGGGCGTGCTCCAGCGAACGAGATGGATGCGGGATGGAGGAATTTACCCAACGACGGTTTCCTGGCGTGACCGGGCCCCAAAGCGCGGCGCCGCGGCCTTGATAGACGAGGCGAACGATGGCGTCGCGATCGACGGCGGCGGATATCGCTTGGCGAAATCTTACGTCGCGAAACCATTTTTGCTTTCGCGTGAAGTCGGCGGAGGATTTTTCGCCGAGGCTGTTCAGATTGAAGAAGAGAAAATTGTATTCGAGGCCGGGGCCGGCATCGGCCATGGTGAAGTTGCGCTGCTGGCGTGAGAGAACTGAGAAATTGTCCGCGCTGAGGCGAGTGATGATGTCCGTTTCGCCCGATTGGAATCGTAGAACTTGGGCATCCGCGCTTGGGACGAAGAGAAAAATGAGTTCATCGAGATACGGGAGACGATTGCCATTCGCATCGGTCTTCCAATAGTAAGGATTACGCTCCAGAACTAGTTTTTGGCCGGCGACGAATTCTTTGAGGCGAAAGGGCCCGAGGCCGGCCCATTCGTTTGGCGGCGTGGAAGGCGTCCAGAGTTGACCGAGCTTTCCTTCTTGATAGGGTTTTTCGAGGAGATGGCGCGGCAAAATGGCCCAGCCGTCGAAGAGTCTCTCCTCGACGCCGTAGGGTTTGGCAAATTGGAAAACGAGAGTTTGTGGGTCGATCTTGCGGACGGTGATGGGTTTTCCGCCAACAATCAGCAGGTCGCGCTGGGTGGCGTGGACATTTTCATCGAGGTAGACGCGGTAGGTGAAGAGAACATCGTCAGCATCGAGAGGATGCCCGTCCGAGAAACGCAAGCCTTGGCGCAGAGTGAGCGTGTATTGAAGTCCGTCCGCTGAGATTTTCCAGGATTTTGCTAGGGCGGGTTCGGTGAGTTGGGTTGCACGGTTGATATGGACGAGGTCGGCCTGCATTGCGCCGATGACTTCTCGAGAGGGAGTGTCCGCGGCGATTAGCGGATTCAGAGTTTTCGGCTCCGAGCGCAGAGAGATGACAAGACGTCCGCCCGAGCGGCCAATTTCTCCAGGCAAAGTTAGCAATTCCTCCTTCGCATTTGCTTGCTGCGGTTGTGGGAGGCATTTGGCGGGTGGCGCAAAAGTTGAGACGCAGGCCAGGAGGAGGCTCACGGAGAAGCGGCACCGCTGTGAGGAGGAGCGTAGTTTTCTCACGATGGGTTCCAACCACTCTGTTCTTCTATCTTGTACGGGCTGGTGCGCTGCTGCAATGCACTCGCGAGACCGAGATATCCGAGGAAGAACGGCACTATTGCCAGGGCGGGCAAGTACATCCACCAGTAGGAGACCAGGACGCTGTATTGCTGGAGGGATGCCAAGAGATTGCCCCAACTTGACATTGGCTCGGGGACGCCTAGGCCGAGGAAAGATAGCGTCATTTCGGCGAGTACGAATTGAGGTACAAGGATGACGGCTTGCGTGAGCAAGACGCTCGCGGTTTCCGGCAGGATGTGGCGGCGGAGCAAATAAATATCGGAGCCGCCGAAGCCACGCGCTGCGCGGACGAAATCACGTTCCTTAACGCTTAGGACTACCCCACGAACCAGACGGGCGGGGCGCGCCCAGCCGACCATACCGATGACGGCCACGACTAGGAGGAATGCTTGGATTGGACTGACCGCGAGAGGCAAAAACGCGCGTAGGGCGAAGAGTAGATAGAGCCACGGCAGCGCCAGGAAAAGCTCGGCGACACGCATCAGGAGTTCGTCTCGCCAGCCGCCGAAGTAGCCTGCCGCCATGCCGATTAACGCGCCGAGAAAAAGAGTGACTCCCGCGCCTAGAAGGCCAGCGAGCAGAGAGACTTGTCCGCCGTAGAGAATGCGCGAGAGTTGATCGCGGCCGTAGGCGTCGCTGCCGAGGAGATAGATTCGTGCATCTGTGGAACCGAAGAGGTGCAAGCGGGATGGGACTAAGCCGAGAAGACGGTAGGCAGCGCCGCGGGTGAAAAAGCGCAGAGGAACGGCGCTCGTTGTATCCTCTTCGTATTGGTCAAATGAACCTGTTCGCAAGCGAAGCGGGTGGAAAAACGGGCGCAGATGAAAGTGGTTTTGCGCATCCATAAGGTGAACGCGCATGGGAGGAAGATACGGGTGCTCGCGGTCCTGTTCGACGGGATTATAAGGTGCAAAAAATCCCGCGCCCACTACTATGCAATGAAGCACGACGAGAACGACGAGCCATTTCGTGAGTTTGAGGCGCTGACTCATTTTGTGCTCGCTGCGGTGCGGATGCGAGGATCGGTCCAGTAGAGCAGTACATCCGCGAAAAGATTTCCGGCGACCAGGAAGACCATCGATAGAAGAACGCCGCCAATCACCACGTAGAGATCACGCGCCAAAATCGATTCGAGAAGAAGCGGGCCGAGGCCGGGCCAGCTCATGACGACTTCCACGAGCAAAGAACCGCTCAAGAGAGTGCCGAGGCTAAATCCGAAAAGGGAAACCAGGGGATTTGCGGCGGCGCGAAGCGCGTAGCCATAGAGAAGTTTGCGATGGGGAATGCCATGGCCGAGGGCCGCTCGAAGAAACGGAGCATCGAAAACTTCGGCTACCGAAGCGCGAACGTGACGCACGAGCATCGGCAGAGCTGCGAGGACTAACGCGAGCACCGGGAGAGCCATGTGCAAAGCGAGGTCGCGGAGCTTATGCAGCGGAGAGAATTCTTCATAGCCGACGGAGACAAGGCCTCCCGTTGGAAACCAGCCAGTGCGAACCGCCAAGATCAATAAGCCGAGAGCAAGGACCAGGTCTGGGATCACGAGGAGGGTTGCTGTGGTCCACGAAACGACGCGGTCGGGTGCTTGGCCGAATCTGGCTGCGCTCCACACGCCGAGGGGAAGGGCCAAGAGCCAGGCGAACAGCGTGGCGGTCACAGTGAGCAGAAGAGTGTTTCGCGCGCGCACCCAGAGAAGCGGCGCGACGGGACTGTTGTAGGCAAAGGAAAAGCCTAGTTCACCGTGGGCCACGGCATTCAGCCAGTGGGCATAGCGGATGGGAAGCGGGCGGTCGAGTTGATATTGGGCGCGCAGGGCGGCGATGGTTTCCGGAGAGATCTGCGGATTCAGGCGCATCTCGTCGAAATAATTTCCCGGCGTAAGAGCAGAAAATAGAAATGTGAGCAAAGAAACACCGAAGAGGAGAAAAACGGCGTGGAGCGTTCTGCGAAGGAAGTAGCGCATCAAGCGTGCACCAGTACGCTGGGCGTTTCGATGAAGCTGGGCGTAGCCGCAAGCAGGGAACGGGTGACTTCGTGGCTTGGCGACGACAGAATCTTTTTGGCGGGGCCTGATTCGACAATGCGGCCGCGCTCCATAACGGCGATCTCATCGGCCAGGTGGGCGGCCATAGCAAAATCGTGGGTGATAAAGAGATAGGTCAAGCCGAGAGAGGATTGCAGCTCGAGCAGAAGATTGGAAATTTGGGCTTGGACCGAGCAATCGAGTGCGGAGAGAGCTTCATCGAGGATGATGAGTTTTGGCTCGAGCGCGAGGGCGCGGGCAATGGCGAGGCGTTGTTTTTGTCCACCGCTGAGCTCGTGAGGTCTTCGTCCTGCCATCTTGCGCGGGATGGCGACATGATCAAGAAGTTGTAATGCTCTGACGACGCGGTCCGGTTTGGTGAAGCGCCGTTGCACTAGAAAGGGTTCGCTGACGATTTCGAGGGCAGTCCACCGCGGGTTGAGCGAGCTGGCGGGGTCTTGAAATACGAGTTGTATTTGCGGGCGGAACAGGCGTTGCTGATTTTCACCGAGTGCCGTGACATCGATTCCTTCAAACCAAATGCTTCCCGATGTCGGAGGTTCAAGGCAGGCAATGCACTGTGCGAGCGTGCTTTTGCCAGAGCCAGATTCGCCGACGAGGGCCAAAGTTTCCCCCGAGCGAATGGACAAGGACACTCCATCGACCGCGGCTAGCTTGTCCTTCGAACGGGCAGAGCGCCCGGCCGCGTAGTGCTTCACGAGATTTTCGACCTTCAAAAGTGGCTGCATGTCACGGTTCCTGGATCTAGATCAACCGGCAAATTTGAAGCAGGAAACTTCATGCAGCTCGTTCACTGCGGCTGCAGAGGGCTCGTCGCTTTTGCAAACTTCCATTCTTTCCGTACACCTGGGCTCGAATTGGCAACCGTTTTCACGCGACGACAGGTCTGGTGGTTCTCCCTGAATGACGTGCAGCCCTGTTTTGCGGGCGCTTTGGGCCGCGGCAAAATTTGAAGGCAGGCATTGTAGCAATGCCGCGGTGTAGGGATGTTGAGGCGAAGAGAGCACTTGCGCTGTGGGACCAATTTCGGCGACGCGTCCTGCGTAGAGGACAAGGATGCGATCCGCGAGGCCGGCGAGTAGAGCGGGATTGTGGGTGATGAGAATCATGGCCACGCAAAGCTTCTGCTGGAGAGTTCGAAAGAGTTGGAGGATTTCCTGTTGGGTCGTGGGGTCGAGCGACGCAGTCGGTTCATCTGCAACTATGAGGGAAGGCCCGCAGGCGATGGCTTGAGCGATGAGCACTCGCTGGCGTTGGCCTCCGCTCAATTCGTGAGGATAAGAGCGGGAAATGCGTTCGGCGTCTTTGGGAAACACCGAGGCTAGAATGTGGCTGGTTTTTTGGCGTAACGTGCGTCGATCCAAAGTTTCGTGCGCGGCCAGAACGTCGCTGACCTGTTGGCCTACCTGGAGTGTTGGATGCAGAGACGAGGAAGGTTCTTGAGAGATCAGGCCGATGCGTCCGCCGCGAATTTTCCGCAGATCCTGCGGAGAAACTTCCAGGAGGTTCTTTCCTTCGAAAAGCACTGAACCCTTTTGAATTTTTCCGTTGGATGGCAGAAGACGGAGGAGAGCAGAGGCGAGCGTGCTCTTGCCAGAGCCGGATTCGCCTAGCACGCCGAGAATTTCTCCAGGGGCGAGGTCAAAATTGACGCCTGCGAGGGCATGGCAGACTTCGCCCGTGCGGGCGGAGTACGAGACATGGAGATTTTTGACTTCAAGAAGCGGCGTCATTTCTTGGACCAGGAGCGGGCACTTCCCGCCCATTATTTATGGTCCGTTAAGGCAGTGAGGGGGACAAGACGCACGTAAATCTCCGCGCAGGAAGGTTATTGACGAGTAGGAACTTACTGTCCTTTGGTACAGGAGGGCGTCGTCGGCTGTGAAACTCGTATTAAAGCGAGGCTACTCGGCGGTGTAGGTGATTTCGAGCCGATGAATCAGGAAGCAGGATAGGACAAGAATTGCGACGGTAAGACAGAGCAATCCGAAGACGGCGACGAAGGGAGAGACAGGTTCGGCGACGATGGTAAAGATGGCCATGGGACCTTCAATGGGCAGTTTGACGGGGCAGAGATGCTTCAGATAGAAAGTGACGCTTAAATGTTGGGCCCAAGAAGGAAAAATTGGAGCAATCGTTTCCCAGCCCAGCAGCATGGCGCCGGGGATGATCGGATTCTTGAAGAGAAGACTGAGAGCGAGAAACACGGCGCCGTAGCCGAGGCAAGCGAGAGCCGTTGCCAGCATATAGGCGCCCAGCTGGCCGAGACCCGGCCCGTCAAAGACATAAGATCTGCCTTCGGCACCAAAGCGCGCGTAGATAAGGCAGAAGCAGGCAATCACGGCAGCCTCGAAGAGCGCGATGGAAATAATCGCGCCGGCGAGAAATTTTCCAACCACCAGGACTTCTTTTCTTACCGGAACCAGGAATTGATAGTGAAGAGTGCGTTGAACCATTTCGCCGCGGAAGAGCCAGGTAAAAATACCCATGCAGGCGAAGAAGATTCCCAGGCGGAAATAATAGACCTGAATAATACTGGCGAGGACAAACGTATCGTCTTCGATTGAGGATGACTCGGTATGGTACCTGCTGAAGATGAGATGGGCGGTAAGGAATAACGCCGGTATCCAAGCGAGCAAATGAAAACCAATTCTCCTGCGAGTGAAGAGGTTTCGGCGAACTTCATTGCGCACGAGGATAGAGATCTGGCTGGCGAAGAGCCGCCAAGGTTGTTCTTTGAAAGTGCTTTGGGCGCGGGCTACCGATTGCTGGAGGCTCATGTCGGGCTGCCATCCGATCCGATGAGATATTGATAGATCGAATTCACGTCGTCGTCGGCGGGGGCGACGGCGTCGACTTCGACCAAGCCAGCGGAAACAATTTTGTTGAGCAGTAGGGAGAACTGCTCGGCATCGCGCGTGCGAACCAGAACGCTTTGGCCGTCACTCAGAATTTTGGCTTCGACGACATGATCGAGTTCGAAGGCGGCGGACGCGAGCTTAGCTGGATCCGAACAGCGGACCAGGATTTGCATAGGATGATCGCGGACTTCGCGGCGCACCTCTTTGATTTGGCCTTCGGCGACGACGTAGCCGCTACTCATGAGCACGACGCGGTCGGAGATTCGATCGACTTCTTCCAAAATGTGGCTGGAGATGATGACGTGCATGCCTTGCTTGGCTATGGCTTCAAAGAGCGCGATGGATTCGGCGCGCGCCATGGGATCGAGGCCGTTGAGCGGCTCGTCGAGAACGAGAACGGAGGGATGATGCGCGATGGCTTGAGCCAGGCGAATGCGCTGGCGCATTCCTTTGCTATAGCCGGCTACTTTGCGGCGGGCGACTTGGGCCATGCCGGCGCGCTCGAGGGCTTCGTTTGTGAGTTTAGTGGCTTGATCGTGGCCGAAACCGTGAAGGCGCAGCGGCCAATAAATAAAATCGTAACCATTTGTGCCGGGAGGGAAGGAATCGAACTGCGTGCAATAACCTACTTGGCGGAAGAACTCGATGGGTTGCTGGGGTGTGAGGCCAAGAACGTAAATCGCGCCGTGGGACGGCTTGATCAAGCCGGTCAATAAATTCATCAGCGTGGTTTTGCCCGAACCATTCGGGCCGACTAGGCTGGTGATGCCTGGTTCGAGAGAGAAATTCACTTTGTTGACGCCGAGAACTTCTCCGTAAAACTTGGAGACGTTGTCGAAGACAATTTGGCGGGTGTCGGGCGTCATCCGCGTACCGTCTCACGTGCGCGCAAACGAGTATTAAGAATGAGAAGCGCAAACAAACAGACAAAAATCAGGGAGGCCCAAGCGGCTGAGACCGGAATTTCGTCCCAACCGCGGCCGAGCATTCCCGTTCGCTCGCGAAATCCCGCTGCAATGATGAGCCGGTGAAGATCCCAGAAGTTAAGCAGCGTGCCCCATCGGCTACCCATGATGGCGTTGAACATTGCGCCGAGGCCCGCAGGAACGAAAAAGGCGATGAAGATCACGCCCGTCGCCACAATGCGCAGCTTTACCCAAGCAGAGACGGCGAGGGAAATGAGGGAAAGCATCAAGATCCAAATCGCGGAGCACATAACAATGGGGACGATCATCCACAGGTGCGGCCAGATCCATCCGTCTTTCGCCAGCCCAGCCTGCAAACCGAATAAGAGCAAGCAGGGAATCCAAGTGATAGCGGAGAGGAGCAGGCCGAGAACGGAGAGTTTACCCAGAACATAGTCGGCGCGGCTGAACGGGCGGCTGAGAAAAAGCGGAAGGGCGCCGTTGGTCAGATCTCCAGAGATGAGGACCGGGCCAACCCAGCAGTTCAAGAGAAAAGCTGCCTGCGTCTGCGCCATGACCATGAGGATGAAATATTCACTGTCCACTTTGAAAAGATCATTGCCGCGCACCTGCATGAATAATTGAACGGTCTTGTTGTTGGCGACGAAGATGTAGCCTGCAAAGAACAGGCAGGGAATGAAGCAGAGAATCAGAAGAATAACGAAGAAGCGGGATTTGAACAGATCGGCGAAAGCAAAGCGGGTTAGGACGAAAAAGCGTGACCACTCGCGAGTCAGCGCGCCGGTGTAGGAGTTGTATCGGCGCTTATAGACGGCCATCGGGCGCTCCCGTTTGTTCCATGGCGTTTAGGAAGATGTCTTCGAGCGAATCGCGGCGATGATTCATGCGGCGAATCTGGACGCCGCGGTCCGCGGCGACTCTGAAGACTTCGCGGATTTCGACACTGTCCGGCATGACCACTTTGATTCGTCCGCTGGTGAAAACCGCGCACTCGCAGCCAAGGCCTTCGAGCGCGGTGGTGAAGGTAGCTTCGGCACCGATGGTTTCCAGTTCGAGAAACTTACGGTTGGCTTGCCGCTCTTCGACGAGATTGCAGATAGAAGCGATTTGCCCGTTGCGGAGGATCAACACTTCGTCGCAGGTTTCCTCCACGTCGCGCAGAAGGTGCGAAGAGAGCAGCAGGCAGATGTCACTGGCTTCGCGGATTTCGCGAATGAGTTCGATCAATCTTTTTCGCGCTGGCGGATCCATGCCGTTGGTTGGTTCGTCCAAAATGAGAACTTTGGGGCCGTGCGCAATTGCTTGCGCTAACTTCGCCAGCTGCTTCATGCCGAGAGAATACGTCCCCACCGGTCGATAACGCGCCTCGCCGAGACCGACATAGACGAAAGCTTCGTGGGCACGCTCCATCGCTTGTTCGGAAGGAAGGCCGGAAATTTCGGCCATGTAGCGAACGAAACGGACACCCGACATTTTGGATATGAAAGCGTCGTTCTCGGGCATATAGCCGACTAAAGAGCGAAGCGCTTTGCCGTTGGTGTGGGAATCAAGTCCGAGTACGCGGGCACTGCCTTTGGATGGAATATGAAAACCAAGCAAAGTATTAATGAGCGTGGACTTGCCTGCACCGTTTGGTCCGAGGAGTCCAATGGCGCGACTCTTCAGAACGCCGGTGATCCCATGAAGTATGGTTCGGCCACCGAGTTGAACTTCGAGCCCGTTGAGCTCAATCGTTGGAGTGGTCATCTAGAAGTCAGTACGGATTAGCCTATCGTGAAGTTCCATGATCCGACAAGCCCAGCAAATGAAGCAGCGTTGGAAAGGCTGGATTCAAGTCAAGAAGCTTGCCGCTGCTCGCCACTTCAATGCGATCGCTCTCTCCGTATGCGCACATCACGCTTGGTTTGGCGTCAGCTGCGAGTTGCTGAAGCATCGCTAGTTGCCCGGAATTGAGCTGGGAAGCGAGCGGTTTCAAAATCGGGCTGAGATTTTGATAGAGCATCGCTGAAAAATTTGCCTGGTTGTCGCTGGGCAGAAGTGCGCGGAACGAAGCGGAGCGAGCCAACGATGTGCCATTCGCGTGTGTTTCTATGGCGGCGATTAACAGCGCACGAGAGGGCGCCACGATCATGTACCCATCGGCAAAGGTGTAGTCATACTCGGATGTAACGGTCGCGAGTCCCGGAGATTGGGATTGGATCGTGTAGAACGTTCGTCCACTGACCTGCGCTTGATTGAGCGTCATGCCGGGCTGATTCGATTTTTGCGCTTCCCGGTTAGCTGCTTGAACCAGTTTTTCGATGGCAAGCTGGAGAGCGCCCGACTGGTTGACTTCGATAACGGCTTTCCATGAAGGCGTGGGAAGAACCGGACCATCGAGAGCAATCGTCATCTCTCCGCCGAGCGCGCTGGCAAGGTCGTCACGAATATTCAGACCAAGTTCTGTATTCAGCTGAGCCAGGCCTTTGCTGAAGTTGGCATCCGCGGCGCCGAACGTGCTGAACACATCATCGAGCATGAGCGCCGGTTGCTTTCCAACGAAAGAGACCGCAGCACCCGCATTGGCGGAAACATAGTCCAGCGAGCCCACGGGAGCGGGAGCCGCAAGCCAGGAAGCCATGCCGCGCCGCTGGCCATTAAATTCCAGAGTAATGCGGTTGTCTGCAGGGCTGGAGCCCTGGCCGCGAGTGGCGATCAAATACTTAATGTCGTTGAAGCCGCTATTCTGAAGCACATTCGACTCATGTTGCTGGGTATGTGAAGAGTTCAGAATCTGGCCAACATTTGCAGCGACCAGAGTTTCTGTACCCTGGCTGTAAATATTCAGGATTCGTTGCCCGAAGTCGGTAGCTGCAAATTGAGTGGCTCCCGCGTCGAGTTGCGCGCTCATTTGCTGAATGGTAGCAGCGTCGCCGCCGACAACGAGCATGTTCTGCCTGACAAGCATGATCATTCCGCGCTCACCAGTCGCAAGCGAGGAGAGCGACTGAGGATCCACAACGCGCAGATCGGACTTCCCTTGCGTGCTGGACAAAGTGGCAGCCAGGTGACTCTGCAAATAATTTTCCAGCCCAGGTTGTTTCACTTCAGCCAGTAGGATGGGGCCGTGTTGGTTGGTGCTGGAGACGCCCTCGACCGTAATCACCACTTCGTCGCCCAAGTACTGGCTTATGGCTTGAATTTGCCCGATCAACTCTTCGGGAGTCGGATGCTGATTGGAGTTGCCGCTCTTGTTCCACCAGTCTTGCAGAACTTTGCTCTGCGAAAGCTGCTGCTGGAAGATTTGATTGGCTTGCTGGAGCGCGTCTCCAAGATTGGGAATGCCGATATAAAGGATAGTGTCAGGCGCCAGCAAGGGAAGGATTTTGCTTTCGTACCGAGGACCGGGCGTCGGGATGGCTTCTAGTTTTTCGCGAAGCGTTGAGAATTCTGCGAGCAGAGCCAGTTCATGATTGAGATCGTTGCTCCACCCGATTTCCTGGCTGACGGGGACAAGGCCGACGCTTGAGGTGGTGGCCACTTGGTCGCCCGAGTGCAAAATGGATTCCAGCCCAGAATGCTTGACGTGGACTTCTCCCTCAATGACGGAGACACGCGAGCCTTTTGTGCCGGAGTTCACGGAAAAGACCGTGCCGGTGACGGCTACAATGCAATCCGGTGCGCTGACGTACAAGTGGCCTGTCTTACGATGCGCGGCTTGGACGATGATGCTGCCTTGATCGAGATGGATGGTGGTGTTGCGACGGTCCGCGCTGACGGCTAATTCCGCGCGCTGATTCATTTCCACTTTGGAGCCGTCGAAGAGCCTGACTGTGGCGTGGGAATCCGCGGCTGTGCGAATGAATTCACCCTGGGAGATTTCGTCGCCCATTTTAAGGGTGTGCTCGCCAGTCGGGCCAACGCGGTACGCTACCCCAGCGATAGAATCGATGCGCGCGCGACTGCCAGGAGGACCATCGATGTACCATGTGCGCCCAACCCAAACCAGTGCAACCAGCACGGCCAATGAAGCGGCCGCGAAGGTCAAAGTGGAAAAGCTCCACTGGAAACCGCGCGAAGTTGGTTCCATGCGCCAGCTAACATTTGACTTAGCATCTACCGCGCGGCCGTGAGCATAGGAACGGCAGGAAACGCATTCCTTCAAATGGTGTTCCACGATCAGCGCGCGAGCCTCGGGCAGTTCCTGCTGATGAAAAGCGGGCAGGAGAGCGCGAATATCGGCGCAGCCACGGATCGGCTGCAGCGCACTTGTTGCGGCGTCTTCGCCCAGGCCAGCTTGGAGCTTTTGCCACACGTGCTCGGCGGACGCGGAGAGAGTCTTGGCGTCGGGCTGTTCGGCACGAAGCTCGAAGATCGCTTGATCCAGAGGATCGTTTTGCTTCGATCGAAAAAAATTCATGATGCACCTTTTCTAAGTCCACGAAGGCTCTTCTTGAGTCGCGCGCGAGTTCGATGGAGTGTGACGGCAACAACCGCCTGCGATGTGTTCATTAGCTCGGCGATTTCAGGGTTGTCCAGGCCTTCGATATAGCGCAGGGTGAACATCTCGGCAGTGCGGGGACTAAGCTTGGCGAGTTCCTGGCGAAGCCAATTCTTGATTTCCATCGAGGAATGCGCTCGTTCCGGAGAGAGACTAGGATTGAAATGCAGTTCGTCTGCTGCTTCCACTGGCACGACTTCGCGATGGCCTCTAGACCGAATTAGATCCAAAGCGGCATTCACGGCTGACCTGTGCAAATAACCCTGTAGGTTGGAGATACGGCTATGGTCGACTGTGCCGCGGGCCAAGCGGAGGAAGACGGACTGAGCCACGTCCTCGGCGTCGGCCATGCTGCCGGTTACGCGGTAAGCGGCTTTGAGGACACAGGCCTGGTGTGCCCGAAAGACCACCTCAAGCTCTGCGGCTGCTTGCGTCACCATAATGTTTTCTATCGCGGCAGCCAAGTATCCCTCCTCGGCCCTTCTACAACCTAAGACGCGATAGCTAGGAAATTCTTAACACAGAATTGGGAATGGGAGGCAATTTGCTTGGGCGAGGACACGGAGGTTGTACACCGCAGGTTATTCGGCCCTTTTCACACCGAAAATTAAGAAGGCCACCCGTGGAACTTCCAAGGGTGGCCTAAGTCTCGATTTGCCGGCCTGCAACGGTCCTACCGATTTTTAGAATGCGCTTTGGAGGAAGATTCGGAACCGCCTTGAGCGCGAGTGATGCCGCAGCTTTCGCAGGGCCTTGGCTTCGATTTGGCGGATACGTTCACGGGTAACGGCGAACGACTGGCCCACTTGCTCCAGCGTTAATTCGTTACCGTCTTCCAGCCCGAAGCGCATCTTGATGATTCTTTCCTCGCGCGGTGTAAGCGTCTTCAGCACAGAGGCCAGATGTTCCTTTAAGTTGAGGTGGATGGCCGCATCCGATGGGGAGACGACGCCCTTGTCCTCGACAAAGTCGCCGAGATGAGACTCTTCGTCTTCTCCGATGGGCGTCTCGAAAGACATGGGCTGCTGCGCGATCTTCTTCGTTTTGCTGACCGCGTCCACGGAAAGATCCATGCGCCTTGCGAGTTCCTCGGTAGTAGGTTCGCGTCCGAGTTCTTGGACAAGTTGCCGGCTGGTGCGGGCTTGCTTGTTGATCGTTTCGATCATGTGAACGGGCACGCGGATGGTGCGCGCTTGGTCGGCGATAGCGCGGGTGATGCCCTGGCGAATCCACCAAGTCGCGTAGGTGGAGAATTTGTAACCGCGGCGCCATTCGAATTTGTCGGCACCCTTCATGAGTCCGATGTTGCCTTCTTGGATCAAATCAAGGAACTGCATGCCGCGATTAGTATATTTCTTGGCAATGGAGACGACGAGGCGAAGGTTTGCCTCGGTGAGCTCGGTTTTGGCCTGCTCTGTTTCCGTCTCGCCAAGCCGAATGGCCGTGAGCGCGCGTCTCAGCGAGTCCAAACCAACTTCGCACGATTCCTCGATGTTCCTTCGTTCCGTGCGGCGCGCGCGCAACTCATCGCGAGCTCCGTTTGCGCTTTCGGAGCGGGAAGAGTTTGCGCGGCGTTCGAGCCGGGCAATCTCGCGTTCGAGTGTATGAAGCCGCTCGGCTGTGATACGCAGCGTATCAATCAGGCGCCGCTTCTCGGCGTCGCTGAATTCAATAGAGCGGACTAGAAGCGAAATGGCAATGCGCGTCCGGGCCAGACGGCGTCGCGCGCGCAGATACGCCAGTTTTTCGGATTTTCCGGTGTTCTCCAGCTTGAGGGCCTGCTTTCGTCCAAGCTGGTAGAGCTTCTCAACCTGATGGATGATCCGCAGAGTCTGTCGCAGCTTTTCTTCGACCTTTTCGTCGGTAAGTTCTTCTTCCTGGATGTGGATGATTCTCTTGATGGAAAGAGCGCCTTTGCGAAGCTCCGCGCCGACGGAAATTAGCTCCTTGGCGACGATTGGCGAGCGCGATACGGTCTTCAGCACTCGCAACTTGCCGCGTTCCATGCGCTTGGCGAGAACGATCTCCGTTTCGCGCGTTAAGAGAGGCACCACGCCCATCTCGCGCAAGTAGGTGCTGACAGGGTCGGTGCTCTTCTGCACGGAATGCACGGGCCGCTCGATTTCGGTTTCTTCTTCGTGGATCGCGTCGTTTCTCGGGCCGAGTTCGACTCGTTGCGTGACTTCGAGCGTGGTATGCGCAGCTTTGGCGGCTGCGATATCTTCGTAAATGTCGGTGCCATCGCGTTCGAACGTGGAAAAGAGATTGTCGATCTCTTCCGCGGTGTGTTCTTCCGCGGAGAGCAGATCGTTCACTTCTTCGTTAAGCACGTAGCCTCGGCTCTTGCCGAGGTTGATGAGGTTGCCGACCAGATCTTGTTTTTCCTGAATGAGCGGAGCCAAGCGTTTTCCCCCTGTATGGTATCGCCCGATACTGCTGTCCAGCCTGCACACCACAACATGGCCAAGGAATATAGCCGAGGAGCATTTGTGGCAAACGAGAAGGCGGGAGCCGAATTGCAATTCTGGCGGTAGATTCGCCGCGGTGACCGTCATGACAACCACATTCGTCCCGACGCGCTCGGGTGACGGTACCTTTATTCTGGAATTTGTTCTCTCACAGTATACGCTACTTTCGCCATTTTTCGGGCCAAATCCGGCGCCACTTCGACCGCTCGGCTAACTTCTGTACCTGCATGGATTTACCCTGAATGGCGCCCGGAAGACGGGTTAATTTCCCAGATCCGAGAGTGCGTTCGAGATTATATTGCCCTTAACTTTTTCGCCACAATTTTTGGAACTTCCAGCGCCGGGATTACACAAGTATTACAGAAGCCAGACAGCACGCGTGCTACGTTTGGATTCATGAGCATCCTAGGCCACGACAAAACATTTTCTCAACCCATCAACTGGACCACATCCTTTTTCATGTTTGCATTTCATGTCGGCGCGGTCGCCGCATTGTTCTTTTTTACGTGGAAGGCGCTGGCGCTGGCGGTTGTTCTTTGGTGGATCGCCGGAAGCCTGGGCATCGGCATGAGCTACCACCGTTTGCTCACGCATCGCGGCTACAAGACGCCAAAATGGATGGAGTATTTTCTGACCGTCTGCGGGACGCTGGCACTCGAAGGCGGACCGATCGCCTGGGTGGCCACGCACCGGGTCCACCACCAGAATACGGACAAAGAGGGTGACCCGCACTCGCCACAGGATGGCGGCTTGTGGGCGCATATGGGTTGGATCATGACGGGGCAGGCCATGCACAACAGCGTTAACGAACTTAAGGCTTATGTTCCCGATCTGCGAAAAGACAAGTTTCATGTTTGGATCACCAAGTGGCATTGGGTGCCACTTACCGTGCTTGGCATAGCACTCTTTGCGATCGGTGGTTGGCCGTTTCTCTTGTGGGGAATATTCGTGCGAACCGTGTTCGGCCTGCACTCGACATGGCTGGTGAATTCTGCGACGCACATGTGGGGTTCGCGGCGATTTCTTACGGACGATACTTCCAAAAACAGCCTTTGGGTTGCATTGCTTACTTTCGGCGAAGGATGGCACAACAATCATCACGCGGTTCCGCAGTCGGCGCGCCACGGGATTGTCTGGTATGAAATCGATCTGAACTGGTATGGAATCCGCGCGTTACAAGCGGTGGGCCTTGCGTGGGACGTCAAGCGCCACAAGCTTGCGCCGGCGCCGCATGGCGAAGAGGGGCACTCCGCGATCAATCCGGAAGTTGCCCCGGCAGTTTCTTCCATGGTGGTATCCAGCGGCGATTGAGCCATTCTTCGGGATCCGGGCGAGATTCGTTCTCGTGATCATGGCACCCAGGGGTTTTCTTTACTGTCCCGCCGATATGGCAATCGCTCGCCCTGGCGTAAACTAAGACGTCATGCGCATCACGCGCCGCACCAAAGCCATCGCATTCTTCATCGCGCTCGGGGCTTGTCTCGTTGCCCTGACGATCGTCCTGAATGTCAGTTGGATCATCTTTCACTGGCGGCAAGTTGTTCCGCTCGTCCTCGGCATCATTTTCTTCGGTGTGCTCATCGCGGGGCTGGTCGTTAACACAATCTTTCTTGTCCGCGAGATTCGGCGAAATGAGCAGCAAGACAGCTTCCTCAATGCCGTCACGCATGAACTAAAAACGCCGATTGCTTCCATCCGACTGTACCTAGAAACATTAACAAGTCGGAACCTGGATGAAGCCAAGCGGCGCGAATTTTATCGCATTATGCTCGACGATACCGATCGCCTGCTTGGGACGGTAGAACAAGTATTGAAGGCCGGCGAAGTCCGCCATGCCAGCGCGCGAAAAAACTGGCAGGAAGTGCAATTCGCCGAGATTGTGCGCGAAGGCTTGGAGCTCGCACGTTTGCGCCAAAATCTTTCTCCAGAGGTACTGAGTTTTGGCACGGCGCCGTCGGATGAAATTGTGGTGTTGGGGAACCCCGAAGAATTTCGCACCGCCGTATTCAATCTGCTCGACAATGCCATCAAATATTCCGGTGAGAAGAAAGATATCGTGGTCGATTTGGTCACGCCCAATATCGACACGGTCCTGCTGCGTGTACATGATCGCGGCATCGGCATCCCGCGGAACGAGATGAAACGAATCTTCAAACGCTTTTATCGCGCGTCGAATTCAAAGACGGACAAAGTGAAGGGAACTGGGCTGGGTCTTTTTATCGTGCGCTCGATCGCCCGCCGCTATGGCGGCGACGCCTTTGCTGAAAGCGCTGGCGAAGGGCAGGGGAGCACCTTCACCATTCGCCTTCCGAGGGTTTATCAGGCATGAGCCGTATCCTCATCGTCGAAGATGAAGCGCACCTCGCTGAGGGGCTTCGCTTCAATCTTGAAGCGGAGGGCCATAGCGTACAGATTACGGACACTGGCGAGGGCGCATTGAAGCGGCTGTTGAAGGATCGTGAAATCTTCGATGCTCTCGTGCTCGACGTCATGCTTCCCGGTAAGGATGGATTTTTGGTCGCGCACGAGTTGCGAAAAGCACAAAATTACACTCCGCTTCTCATGCTTACTGCTCGCGGCCGCCCGGAAGATGTTCTTAAGGGATTTGAATCTGGGGCGGATGACTATTTACCGAAACCTTTTGACCTCGCCATTTTGATGGCCCGTGTCGAGAGTCTATTGCGCCGGAAAAACTGGCAGAGTTCAGGCAATTCCATATCCCCACAAGGCACGCCGCCAACCGCCAACGCACCTTTGCCTGGGATTTTTCGTTTTGATAACAAAGTCGTAGACTTCCAGAATCAACAACTGCGCGTAGGCGACCAGATTATTCCTCTGACGATGATGGAATCCGATCTGTTCCGCTGCCTGATCAACAACGGTGGCCGTTCGGTCTCTCGCAAACAACTGCTGCAGGAGGTCTGGAATTTGCACGAAGACACCGACACGCGAGCCATCGATAACTTCATCGTGCGTTTGCGCCGGTATATTGAGCGGGAGCCTGGTAAGCCTCGTTACCTGCTTACCGTTCGAGGCATAGGCTACCGGTTCGTACCAAACCCCAGCGCCAAGAATTCAAAGTAGTAGTTCGAAATCCAATGCCGACGGTGTTCTTCAGAAGCGGTAATTCAGTTCGCTGTAGCCGAGCGCGCCGTTGGAATTAGTTGGGTAGATTTTTTTGATGACGTCGCCACCGACCGCGTACCCGAAGTAAAGGCCGAACGAGACGCCGTGCTTCCACTTGTAGTCGGCGCTGATGTCATAGAGAGTCGCGAGAGACGTGTCGCCATTCGACATCCTTCCATTGAAACCGAAAGTCCACGGCTGAAACGCACCGCCGCCTGTGTACCACAAGTCATTTTTGTTGCTTAGCCAGAGCCCGTGTACATCGCTGCGGATCGTGAGTTTCTCAGTCGGTCGCAGCATTACTTCACCGAAGAGATCCGTATTGTTCATGGAGTTGAAGAACGGAAAGCGGGCGTAGAGGCGCGGAGTGGGAAGAATGGCGAAGAAGGTGCCGTGGGTGTTGTCCGAGGGATTTCCATCGCCACTGGAATAGTAGTAGCCGCCGCGAAACCACGGATGTACGCGCTCCCAAAATGTCGGCTGCCAACCGCCCTCGATGGCGCCTGCGCCAGACCGCTGGGTCTGTTCTCCCCAACTGCCGTTCTGAAGAGCACCCCAGCCGAGTAGGTCAAATGTCCCGACGGAGGTCGGCGCGGAGAGAATGAAGTGCCCCCCGTACGTGCCGATATTGATGCCACCGAGGTCGGTGGCTTTGGCGGCCGCTGGACGGTTGTCTGTTTTCACCAGGGGGCGGTCGTCGTTGTAATAAATTCCAAAGATTCGCCACTCGGCATGAGCGCTTCCGATTTCTGTTTGGCGAGTTAGTGCCACATAGGTGACCGGCGTCTTCACCCACCCCCAACCGTCGACCTGAAACACACCGCGCGTCGGTATCACGCTAAGGGCTGTGAATGTCCACGGACCGTTAGAATAGAGGTACTGCAGTCCGTCAAAACTTCGCATGACGTCGGAAAAACCGAAGTTTCCTAGAAAACGCTGATCGATGCGGTCCGTTTTCAGCGATGCTAATGTTGGATCCTTCGGCGTTACCTCGCTGCCGTCGGTGAACTCCATGCGCCCCATTCGCAAACTGGAGTGCTCTCCCTTCACACGGAAAAATGCCTGCTTCGGGAAAATAAACGCGGCGTTTTGGCTGTTGTCATTCGCGGCGTAATAAGATCCGCCGAGGCCGTATTGGCCCAGGGGAGCCGGATGGACCGCGTGGTCCGGGAGGCCAAGGAGAATAGGTGCTTCAAACTCGATGTTCCAGTCATAGTGTTCGTGCTTTTGCGAAAATCCAAAACGCACCACCGTTCCGGAGTAGCCGTACAAGTTGTTGCCGCTCGGCGGTTCGAACCAATTCCAGACCTCGTATCTTTCGCGGATGCTGCCGGAAAAGGTCACGCCTCCGAGTTGGATCGGCTGCGGGTCGGGCTCCTGCGCCGAGGTTACAATCCCGACAAACAGAAGCATCAAACAGACGAGTAAGCTTTTCACGGAGTCTCCTGTGCAGAATCAGCCGCAAATTCGCTCGAAGACAAGCGAACCGGTGCATTTCCTCGACGTGACAAATCCCAATGGCCTCGCGGGTGTAGTTCTCCGAAGCGCAAACGAAAAAGTAGCGTGATTGTAGTTCGCAGAAATTCGAGCGCAATAATTGAAAAATACTAGGCGGGGCACGAAGGAGGACAACGACAAGTCCGATTGGAAAAAACAATCCCGTCAGACCAAGCACCGCAAGGTCTGGCGGGACGCAATCAAGTCACTGGCTTGAGTTGGGCTTCAGAAGTGGGAGGCGAAGATTTACTTGAGCTTTGCCAAAATCTTCTTTTGATTCTGCACGATCGTGTTCAACGTGGCCTGATTCTTCAAAATGGACGCCTGGTTTTTCTTGATCGTTTCCTGATTTGTCTTGATAGCACTCTGGTTCGCCAGAATCGATTTCTGATTTTGCAAAATATGCTTCTGGTTTGCGATTACATCATTCTCAGACATTCTCGATGTTCCTCATTTCTGAAATAGTCGTTCGTGTGTCACGAGTGATTGTAAGATATGCGAGGAGCGCGTTCATTCTCGTTTGTCGCCCTGTTAGGGTCAATAGTGTTTATGCAATGGCAAAAAAAGGCCGCCGCCGGTCTCCGGCCCGTAGGCGGGGCCCTAATATGAATATACTATTGATGGTCCAGTGGCCGTATGGGAGCATCCGTCATCGGGGAAGAGCTAGGCGTTTAATTCCTGCTAAATCTTGAATTTTGGAGGATAGCGGCATGGCGGTTTCCACTCCTGCGATTAGCAGCGCACACATCCCGGCAGCTACAGGGGCCAGCCTTTACGACAAGCTAAACTCGACATGGCACGAGCGCGCTCTTCAAGTGTTTATGGCGATCG
>Ga0265354_1000001_pt1 | contig 69318 bp, 58 predicted proteins | sample NZE1metagenome_FD_189074 | JGI IMG/M metagenome (GOLD analysis project Ga0265354, IMG submission 189074) | Rhizosphere microbial communities from Maridalen valley, Oslo, Norway - NZE1 | ecosystem: Host-associated > Plants > Roots > Rhizosphere > Soil | place: Norway: Oslo | collected 2017-09-14 | reverse complement strand
TCGGCGATGTTGAGCTTGCTGGCGATTTCTTTGTTGGAAAGATTCTCGAGAAGAGAATCGAGAACTTCCTGCTCGCGGCGGCTGAGATTAGTGACGGAATCGGTTTTGAGGCGGCGGCCTTGATTCGTGAGGATAGAATCGACGAATCCGGACAGGACCGAGCGCGGAACCCAGAAACCACCGCTGGCTACGAGCGGTAGAGCACGGACCAACTGTTCGCGGGCTTCTGTGTAGGTTAGAAGACCCTTAACTCCGAGGCGCAAGAGCTGATAGCTATTGGCGTCGGTGTGCTGTTCTCCGACGACGATGAGGCGAGCTTCGGGATGGCGTTCCATCAGATTGGATAGAAGAGCGCCGGTGGCTGGGCGCGCGGCATGGCCATCAATGACGTAAACCTGAGCGACGGGCGGCTCGAGGTTGCGCATATCTGGCGCGAGCGTGGATTCGAGCTGCTTGACGACGACCTTAACTTGAGCCTTCGACAAAACGCGTTCGAACTCGCTCAGCACAAGAGGGTGCGGCGAGAGGATGCAAACTGACAGTTTTGAACTTGTACGCTTGGTAGCCACTGTATGCCAGCGTAGTGAAAACTGTCCCAAGGGGCAAGTCTCTTGGAAGAGTCTGTTCTCGAACTGTTACGTAACTGGTAGGGTGCTTTTTCGATGGGGTCCGAGGGGCGATTTTCGCAGTAAAATCTCGACAATGCGTTCGGCAGCGTGGCCATCCCAGAAGGGCGGAATGCGGCCGGGCTTGCCTTTTCCGGAAAGAACCTCTTGCGCGGCAGCGAGGATTTTCGCCGGGTCGGTTCCGATGAGCTGATTTGTGCCTTCTGAAATCGTGATGGGGCGCTCGGTGTTTTCGCGGAGAGTAAGGCACGGGACGCCGAGGGCGGTGGTTTCCTCCTGAATGCCCCCGGAATCGGTGAGGACGAGAGTGGCCTTACTCAGAAGGCATAGAAAATCGAGATAGCCGACGGGAGGGATCAGTTTCAGTTGAGGATGCGTCTTGATGCCAGCCTGTGTGAGGCGTTGCTGGGTGCGCGGATGGACGGGAAAGATGACCGGGATCTGGGTAGCGATGGCATCAATGGCGCTGAGGAGTTCGGCGAGTTTTTCGGTGGAGTCGACGTTTGAAGGACGATGAAGAGTTAGGACGCCGAAGCGGTGCCAGTTTGCGACGTCTTTTAGTCCGAGATCATCGCCGATGGTGGACTTCTGCGCGATGGGAAGAAAATGGCGGAGAGAATCGATCATGACGTTGCCAACGAGATAGATGGACTCGCGCGGACGGCCTTCTTTGAGGAGATGCTCGATGGCGTCTTCTTCGGTGACAAAGAGATAGTCAGCGAGGGCGTCGGTGAGGATGCGATTGATTTCTTCGGGCATAGCGCGGTCGAAGCTGCGCAGCCCCGCCTCAACATGGGCGACAGAAATGCCGAGCTTTACCGCGGCTAACGAAACGGCGATGGTGGAATTGACGTCGCCAACAACGAGAACGAGATCGGGCTGATGTTCAAGTAGCACAGGTTCGATACGCTTCAGTACTTCGGCAGTCTGAACGGCATGGGAACCGGAACCTACTTCGAGATTCACATGTGGCGTGGGAATTCCCATCTGGCGAAAAAAAATGTCAGAAAGGGCGGCGTCATAGTGCTGGCCAGTATGGACAAGGATCGGCTCGATCTCCGGGTGGCGCTGCATTTCGCGCATGAGAGGCGCGATTTTAGGGAGATTGGGACGGGCGCCTACAATATTGATGATTTTTAGTCGGCTGCTCATAAATTGAGTAATTGTGTAAGAAGTCCGCAGTATAGCATTTGAATTCAGGCAGTTCGGGGCGCTGGAATGACCGTTCGCGCCAAAAAAGCACTAGTTGGCTGCAAGGCGTTCGATTCTGGGAGTAAAGCTGCGTAAAATAGGGGTGTACCCCAAATGCGGCTTTCTCTGCTGGTGTCCCCCATACAAGAGGAAGTCCGGTAAGGAGCTGTAGGTTTCCCGCTAATGCGTAATTTGAATGAATCCACTAAGGCTCTGCGAGAGTTGCTCTCGGAACGGATACTTGTGCTCGACGGAGCTATGGGCACGATGCTGCAGCAACGCAGCCTGACGGCGGAGGATTTTGGCGGAGCTGCGCTCGAGGGTTGCAACGAGAATTTGGTGCGGACGCGGCCGGATGTGGTGCTGGATATCCATAGGAAATATTTCGAGGCAGGATCGGACATCGTCGAGACAAATAGTTTTGGCGGGGCGCCGATCGTCTTGGTGGAATATGGGCTGGCGGCGGACGCGCATTTCTTGAACAGGCGCTCCGCGGAATTGGCACGGCAGGCGGCGGATGAGTTCAGCACGACTGCGAAGCCGCGATTCGTTGCGGGGTCCGTGGGGCCGACGACGAAGGCAATCACCGTGACGGGTGGCGTAACGTTTGAAGGGCTGATTGATGCGTATTACGCGCAATCGAAGGGGTTGGTCGAAGGCGGCGTGGATTTGCTGCTGGTAGAGACTTGCCAGGACACTCGGAATATCAAGGCGGCGCTGCTGGCGATCCAGAAACTTTCGAAAGAGATTGGAATGCAGGTTCCCGTGATCGTATCGGTGACGATCGAACCGATGGGCACGATGTTGGCAGGGCAAACTGTGGAAGCGATGTGGGCGTCGCTGCGGCATGCGAAGCCGTTGGCGTTTGGCATGAATTGCGCGACGGGGCCGGAGTTCATGACGGATCATATCCGGACTTTGAGCCAGCTTTCGAGCGAATTCGTTTCGTGCTACCCAAACGCGGGGTTGCCGGATGAAGAGGGCAAGTACTTGGAGACGCCGACTTCGCTGGCTGCGCAGCTCGAGAAATTTGTGGATCATGGCTGGCTGAATTTTGTGGGCGGGTGCTGCGGGACGACGGAGAAGCACATTCAGGCGATTGCGCAGATGGTGCAGGGTAAAAAGCCACGGGTGCGGCCGGGAGAATCGCACCGGGCAGTGTATTCGGGGATCGAGACGATTGAAGCAGAAGACAGTACGCGGCCGCTGCTGGTGGGCGAGCGGACAAACGTAATCGGTTCGAGGCTCTTCAAGAATCTTGTAGCGGAAGAGAAATGGGAAGAAGCGAGCGAGATTGCGCGGCGCCAGGTGAAGGGCGGGGCGCATATCGTGGATGTGTGCCTGCAGAGCACGGAGCGGGATGAGAAGAAAGATATTCCCGTCTTTTACGAGAAGCTCATTCGAAAAGTGAAGGCGCCAGTGATGATCGATACGACCGATCCAACGGCGATTGAATTGGCGCTGACGTATTGCCAAGGCAAAGCGATCATCAATTCGATCAATCTTGAAGATGGCGAAGAGAAATTCGAGCGCGTAGTGCCGATGGCGCATGATTTTGGCGCGGCGGTCGTTGTCGGCTGCATCGATGAGGACAAGTTGCAGGCGCAGGCTTTTACGCGAGAGCGGAAGTTGGCCGTTGCGCAACGCAGTTACAAACTGCTTACGGAAAAATATGGGCTGGGGCCTGAGGACATCATTTTCGATCCGTTAGTGTTCCCATGTGCGACGGGCGACGAGAATTATATTGGCGGCGCGGTTGAGACGGTGGAAGGCATCCGGTTGATTAGGCAGGCTTTGCCGGATGTGCGGACGATATTGGGGATTTCGAATGTGTCGTTTGGGTTGCCGGCGGGGGCGCGCGAAGTCGTAAATTCTGTTTTTCTTTACTACTGCACGAAAGCGGGGCTGGACCTGGCGATCGTGAACACCGAGAAATTGGAGCGGTTCGCTTCAATCCCACAACACGAACGGGACCTTGCGGAGAATCTGTTGTTTTCGCATCCGCCGAAGGATGTTCCCGCGGATCATTCGCAGTCGGAATTGCTGCGCAACGTGCCGGCGGACTGGCGCGAGCAAGAAAAAGAACAGCGCGCGGCCGTCAATCAATATCACATTGCTGCTATCGCGGAGTATTTCCGGACGGCGAAAAAGAAAGAAAAGAAACTTGCGGCAGACCTGCCGCTGGACGAGCGGCTGGCGAATTACATCATTGAAGGAACGCGAGACGGGCTGATCGCGGATCTGGAGCGAAAGCGTGCGGAAGGCGCATCACCGCTGGAGATTATCAATGGACCACTGATGGCCGGGATGGCCGAGGTGGGGCGGCTGTTCAATGCGAACGAGCTCATCGTGGCCGAGGTGCTGCAATCCGCGGAGGCCATGAAAGCTTCTGTGAATCACCTCGAGCAGTTCATGGAGAAAGCGGACACGGCGAAGCGCGGAAAGATCGTGCTGGCGACAGTGAAGGGCGACGTGCACGACATCGGGAAGAATCTCGTTGAGATTATTTTGAAGAACAACGGCTATGACGTGGTGAATCTCGGGATCAAAGTGCCTCCCGAAGAGCTGATAAAGGCTTATTTGCAGCATCACCCGGACGCCATCGGGCTTTCCGGGCTGCTCGTGAAGAGTGCTCAGCAGATGGTGATCACGGCCAGCGATTTGCGTGAAGCGGGGATTATGATTCCGCTTTTGGTGGGCGGGGCGGCTTTATCTGCAAGATTTACGCAGACAAAGATTGCGCCGAGCTATGGCCAGGCCGTCTGCTACGCGAAAGACGCGATGACTGGATTGCGATTGATGAACCAGCTGATGGATCCATCGACGCGGGAACAGGTTCTGCAAGAACACGCGGGGGCAGCAGGCGGGATTGCCGTCGCGACGACGGTGGCTGTGGCGGAGATTCCGCAGATTGCGCGATCGCCGAAGGTGCGCACGGACCTGCCGATTCCTAAGGTCGCGTATCTCGATCGAAAAGTGCGGCTGGTGCCGGATTTGAACGAGCTGTGGAGCTACATTAATCCGTTCATGTTGTACTCACGGCACATGGGATTTCGCGGAGATTTCGAGAAGCGGCTTGCGCAGCGCGATTCAAAGGCGGTCGAGCTATTTGAAAGCATGGAAGAGGTGAAGCGCGACGCTGCGGAGTTCATGAAGCCGCGGGCAGTGTGGCAATTTTTTGAAGCGGAAGCCGATGGCCAAGCTATGCACCTATTCACACCAGGTGGTGCTGAACCCGTGCATACGTTTCAGTTTCCACGGCAGCGGGTGGGAGATTTTCTCTGCCTCAGCGACTACGTGCTCCCGCCGCAGAATGGGAAGCGCGATCACCTTGCTCTGTTTGTCGTGACAGCAGGTGAAGGCGTGCGCGAGCGATCAGAAAAAGCAAAGAACGACGGCTACTACTTCAAATCGCACGGGATGCAGGCACTGGCTATCGAATCAGCGGAAGCGTGCGCGGAATGGCTGCATCGGCGTATTCGCGAGGATTGGGGCTTCCCTGACCCGCCTGAGATGACTATGGCGCAACGGTTTACTTCGCGCTATCGCGGAAAGCGGTATAGCTTTGGCTATCCAGCGTGTCCTAACTTGGACGATCAAGCTGGAATTTGGAAATTGTTGCGGCCGGAAGAGATTGGCGTGCAGCTCACCGAGGGATTCATGATGGACCCGGAAGCTAGCGTGAGCGCGCTGGTGTTTCAGCACCCGGATTGCGCGTACTTCTCTGTTGGGGATATGGGCGAAGTGTGATGGCTTGCGGCGAGCGATCCTACTAAAAGCAATTTGAGCTAAGATTTTTGGGCGGGCATTAAATCCCACACAGCAGAATTCCGCCATTTGCAGGGGCCTGGTAATGGAAACGCGGACAGCAGCGGTTGGGAATCTTGCACCTTGCCTATAAAACCTGGCACTAAGGGTACGCACCGAGGGACAGAAACTTGCCACTTGGTGGAAGTAATTCGGGACTTGTAATCCCTCTAACTACGAATTCAGGCCCTTGAAGAATCCCTAATGCACTGATATAGCATAGCTTAACCAATTTCAAAGCCGATGGAGCTGGCCTGCCTCAATGGAACAAAACCTGCTCATTTAAGCGTGGAAAATCAGGGGAAAAATGGTAACTAAGATCCAAGAGCGTGTCCCGGGTGCCGATTTCGTATGTGGGCAGGGTGCTAGCTTACGCGCGCTGAACGCTCTTGTGGCAGAGATTGCGGGCACAAATATACCTGTTCTCCTGGTTGGGGAAAGTGGGACAGGCAAAGAAGTCTATGCGCGGCTGATCCACTCCATATCTGGACTGGAAGAAACCTTGCTCAAAAAGCTGCGTTGCGCAGCGGCCGATGCAGGGCAACTGCTGGAGGTGGCCCGGGAAAGCCTTTGTGCAGGTAGTGACAGAGGAGATGGTGCTGGGCAAACCGTTTTCCTGGATGGCATCCACGAACTCGATGTTGTGTGTCAGAGAATATTGCTTTCATTGCTCCCGGACGGTGAACCAAAAAGCGCAAGCGGGTATCCAGTCTCGCGACTTATTTCCTCGACCTCGCGCAATCTGGAAAAGGAAATCGAAGCAGGACGTTTTCGCCGGGAACTTTATTTCCGAATTAACGGTGTAATTCTGCGGTTGCCACCCCTGCGCGAACGAAAAGAAGACATTCCGGCGTTGTTGAACTGCTTTCTCGCCAAGCATTCGAACGAATTAAAAAAAAGAGCTCCGGACTTGACCAGCGAAGACCGGCGATTGCTGGCCTCACACGACTGGCCGGGGAATATACGTGAATTAGAGAACGTTGCGAGAAAAATCGTTGCTGTTGGGGATCCAGCGTTGGCTCTGGCCGACCTGACCGCGACTCGGCTAACTCGACCGATGACCGATGGAGGTCCTCATGGACCCTCCTTGAAAGTGGCCGCGCGGGTGGCTTCGCGGCGGGCAGAGCGCGAGCTAATCTTGAAGGCGTTGGAACAGACGCGCTGGAATCGTAAACAAGCCGCACGGGAATTGCAGATAAGCTATAAATCCCTGCTGTACAAGATTAAGCAGATCGGCGTAGAAGTATCTAGTTCCGAAGAGCTTTAAGGAGAAGTCACAATGAATCTTTTGATTTGTGTTCTCATGGCGGCCCGGCTGCTCTTACCTCCAGGTGAACCTCAGGAAGCGCAAAAACAAGCTGCGGCTGACGCATCGACCCAAAAGGCTGGGGGCTCGAGTGGAGCGGCACCAGGGCCAACGGTTGCAGTGAACGAAGCCGAATACAAGATTGGCGCGCAGGACGTGCTGCGGATCGACGTGTGGAAGGAAGAGCAGCTCACGCGCACGGTTCCGGTGAGGCCCGATGGAAAGGTGACCCTACCCCTCTTGAATGATGTGCAAGCAGCCGGGTTAACGCCGATGCAGCTCGCCGGTGTGATTAGCGAAGGGCTGAAGAAGTTTATCAACGGCCCGCAGGTGACGGTGTCGGTCACAGAAATCAACAGCAGACGAGTTTATGTTTCGGGTGAAGTTGTGCGATCTGGCGCCTTTCCGCTGCTGCCCAATATGACGGTGCTTCAGGCCCTCTCCAGCAGTGGAGGATTTACGCAATTTGCGCGGACGAACAAAATTTACGTCCTTCGCGTGCAGGACGGTAAACCGTCGAAGCTTCCGTTCAATTACAAAGAGGTACTGGATGGAAAAACGCCAGAACAGAACATTTTGCTGCAGCCCGGTGACGTAATTGTTGTTCCGTAAAGAGAGGCTATGAGACGCATGCATGAATTTAGAATTGCCGCTTGCTTTCTTGTAATAGCGACTCTTTTCTTCGGGGCGGTGCAAACGCGTGCCCAGGATCCGCAGGCGGGGGATGCGGAAAAACCAAAACCTGCCGCGCGCAGTTATCCGCCTGTGGGGGTCCTAGATCAGGATCCGAGCGGAGACCAGGATTCGGCGCCACCGCTGCAACCCGACACTCGACCGTTAACGGGGATACAAATTCTGACATTGGGATCGCCTGTCAACCTGCACAGTTACTGGCAGTCGGGATTCCAATATAGCAATCTGATCCGATCCACCGCATTAAACCAAGTCAGCGCAACGGGCTGGAACTCGACGAGTTATGTCACCGGGAATTTGAGTCTGCTTGAATCCTGGAGCCATTCACAGTTGGCTGTAAATTATTCAGGTGGCGGATATTTCTCAACAGATAGCGATCAAGGAAATGGGAATTTCCAACAGTTCGCGCTCGCGCAAACCTTCGAATGGCGGAGGTGGCAGCTCGCGTTGATCGATCAGTTTTCCTACTTGCCAGAGGCATCATTTGGTTTTGGTGTGGGAACCGGAATTTCCATACCTGGAACAGGTGGTTCTTTGGGAGCTCCCCTCCCGGGCATGCAGGATAATTATCAGCCGGGTCAAAGTATTTTCACTTCAGTCGGACCACGCTACACCAACTCATTCACGACTCAGGCAGTCTATGTGCTCAGCCCCCGCTCGACGTTCAATGTCGCGGGTTCCTACGGCATCTTGCGGTTTGTGGAAGCGGGAAATGTTCCGAGCAACGATACTATTTTCAACGTGGGGTACAACTACGCAGTCAGCAAGAGAAATGTGATAGGCGTGCTCTATCGCTTTACGGCGTTTCGCTATTTAGATAATCCTCAAGCGCTGAACAGCCATGAAGTGCATGCTGCGTTTGGGCGCAAGATTACCGGTCGACTGGCGCTGCAGTTATTCGTTGGGCCCGAAATCACAACTTTCCGCGTGCCCATCGGAACCGCGACCCAGCAGGTCACCGGCTCCGGTGGTGCGGCATTGAATTATGTTTGGGGAACGAACAATCTTTCGCTAACTTACAGCCGCGGCTTGAGCAACGGCAGTGGCCTCCTGGTTGGCTCAACCACGGATCGAGTGCAAACGAATATACAGAGTAGGCTTTCCCGGCACTGGGAGGGAAATGTCAATTTTGGGTATGCCCGAAACGCGAGTTTGGACAATTCGAGTGAGAGCCAAATTGCGCAAACCTACAATTCCTATTTTGCGGGAGGTGGGCTGAGCCGCCCGCTAAGCCGTTCAGCAACTTTTTCTCTGGGATACTGGGCTCAGGTACAGTACTCCCAGGAGCCTGTTTGCGCTGCCGGAACTTGCAGCACCAGACACTGGCAGCAACAGGTCATCCTCGGTTTCTCATGGAATACCAGGCCTTTCGTGCTCCGCTAGCTAGTGAATAAAAGAGACGGTCTTTACGCGAGGATTCGTTTGCAGGTGCTAGAATTAAGGGTACGGCCAAGAAAGACAACGGGCCGCGCCAAAGAAACTACAGACCATGTATAAGAGCTATTTCGGGCTAAGAGACAACCCTTTTAATGTAAATCCAGATCCCCGGTATCTCTTCGTGACAAAAGAGGTGGAAGAAGCTCTGTCCAGCCTGATGTACGGCATCCAGACGCGGAAGGGGATTATTACACTCACCGGTGAAGTGGGAACCGGAAAAACGACTCTCATAAACCGGCTGCTAGATTGGCTACACGAGCGGCGGGCTAGGACGGCTTTTCTCTTCAACTCCAGGATGAATTCGACGCAGCTATTCGACTTTGTCCTCGGGGAGTTTGAGATCGTGTGCCATTCGCAGTCCAAGAGCCAGCAGTTAATGAAGCTAAACCAATGGCTTTTGGAGCGCTACAAAGCCGGCGAGACAACCGTTTTGATCGTGGACGAAGCCCAGAATTTGACGCTTCCAGTACTCGAAGAGATTCGGATGCTCACAAATCTGGAGACTTCGACTGAAAAGCTATTACAGATAGTGCTGTCCGGACAGCCCGAACTCGAGGAAAAGCTCAAGCTTCCCGAACTGCGGCAGTTGCGGCAACGCATCATGATTCGCAGCAAGACGGGGCCACTCAGCAAAGAGCAGACGCACGACTACGTCCTGGAAAGGCTGCGAATCGCGGGTGCACCGAGCGCCGGGAAACCGATTTTCAGTCCAAAAGCTCTTGAGGCCATTCATCTATACTCTCTTGGGATACCCCGTGTAATTAACCTTCTGTGCGAGCATTCCCTCATAAATGCCTATGCAGGCCAGAAATGTCCGATAGAGCTCGAGAGCATCGAAGAAGTCGCGCGGGAGTTCCAATTGGACGAAGTGGAACCGGTGGCGCCAGCCGGCAGCCTACAACCAGGCGCTGATTTGTACGCGTCGGAAGCGTTCATCCAAAATCTAGGAGAGGCACTGTCGCGCTTTCGCATGAGTCTGCCAACATCGATGCCCGGTCGAGGGCGAAAGTGACTTTTGGGAGCAAAATGAACTTCCTACGGACTCCGCGGATCGCCGCTTCGCCTGAGAAGCAGTCCGTCGGGATAGTCGTCACGGTTTCGGACCAGATGATTGGCGAAGAACAGAATTTCTGAAATGAGGGTTCGACGGACGACCGTCAACTATTGAGGTGGGTGCGGATTTCCATCTAGACTCAAGCTTCGACCTATTACCCCGGCAATGCGGCAGGATCAAGACTGCAGCCAGGAAGAGGAATACCAGAGCGGCACTAATCGCGGTGTATGACACCCCAGTAGATTTAGGGTTCGTGGAGCTCCAGAGTCGGAGATGCAGCAGCACAGCCAATTTTTCGATCGCTTTTTCGAGCTCTTCGATCCCTTTCAGACGTAGGTTCCATATTCTCGCTCTGCCGCGGAATTCATAGATAATGAACTGGTTAGCCGCGAGTGGAACACAATAGACACTGCTACGCTAGGATTGGCGCCGACAGAATCAAAGCGGGCACATTGAACAGTGGATAATTATTGGGATACTCTGGGTAGACTTCTTCCACTTCGCGAAGCGTCGAGATGCGGATGGAGACCGTTTAAATGCTACGATCCACATAAATACTTACAATTGTTGAACTTACCGGCCGTGCCGGCAGATCGAGTGCGAAAGGCACGTGGCACCGACCGTGCACTGGTTAACGTTGACAGGAAAGCGTTGTGAGGGTGTGGTGTTCGTGTTTGACGCCTGGGACGGAAGAGAGCTGGGAATGTCAGAGGGGACGAAATGGCTCGAAATCGCGAATTGAATGCGGCAGACGCCAAACGGGTATTATGGCGTTACTGGTGGATCTTATTGATTACTGTCCCCGCCTGCACCGCTATCGCGGTCGCAGTGACTAAGGTCGTGCCGAAACGGTACACTTCGCAAACCGTAGTGCTTGTGGATCCTCCGGCGGTTTCTGCAGAGATCGTCAAGCCTGTTGTGCCTGAGAACCTGGGTGTCAGCTTGGCTTCGATGCAACAACAAATTCTGAGCCGCACCCGATTGGAACCGGTGATTCAAAAGTTTAATCTCTATCAGAACGAGCGCAACCGGCATTCGCTCGACGATCTCGCATTGCGTTTGCGAGACTCGATTGAGGTCACTCCAATGGAGGCCATGGCTGGGACTTCGAACCGCCAGCTTCCAGGCTTTACAGTGAAGGTCACCTTCGACAATCCGTTTCTTGCCCAGCAAATCTGCAGCGAAATCACTTCAATGTTCACGGTGGAGAGCTCCAGAGCAAGTGTGCAGCAGGGCGAGCAGGCGACGTCCTTCCTCACCCAGCAGTTGGAGGAAGCCAAAGGCAAGCTTGATGCCGAGGACGCAAAGCTTGCACAATTCAAGCAACGGTACACTGGCCTCTTGCCCGACGAAGAGCAGACCAATTTGACTCTGCTCAGTGGCATGAATACACAGCTTGAGGCAGTTACCCAAGCGCTCAGCAGAGCCCAGCAGGACAAGGCGTTCAATCAAACTCTCTTAGCGCAACAGGAAGCCGGCTGGCACGCATCGCAGTCGGGACAGAGCCCGGAGACCGTAGACCAGCAACTCACCGCGCTCCAAGATCAGCTCGCTGCTCTCCGTTCGAAATATACCGACGAGCATCCAGACGTGGTTAAATTGAAGGCACGGGTCGCGGACCTCAAAAACCAGCTGGCGGCGGCACCTCCGGTAGAGCCAAAGAAGGATAAAGAGAACCCTGTGGCTTTGACTGAACCGCCACAGATCCAACAACTCCGCGCAAGACTTCATCAAGATGAACTTAATATAACTGACCTGATGAATCATCAAGCCCACGTGCAGGACCAAGTTCACGTACTTGAAGGCCGCATACAGTCGAGCCCGATTGTCGAGCAACAATACAAAGAGTTGACGCGCAATCATCAGACCGCACTCGATTTTTACAATACCTTGCTAAAAGGAAGAGAACAGTCGGCAATGGCTTCCAACCTCCAGCAGCAACAAGAGGGGGAACAGTTCCGGATGTTGGACCCCGCTAGCCTGCCGAACCAGCCTTCCTTCCCGAAGGTCCCCATGTTTCTTGGGGGTGGAGCGGGGGCTGGCTTTGCGCTCGGTTTAGGCATTCTTTTCTTGCTTGCGATGAACGACCAGTCCTTACATACGTCGCGAGATGTTGAAACCTATTTGAAACTTCCTGTTTTGGCGACCGTACCGCTTTTCGAGGCGGCGGGGCATTCCAAGTGGACCAAGGCGAGGAATAAATCCAGTTTGGACCCTCTCGGGACCCGGGTTTAATCGGTGGAGAAGCCGCGCCAGGCTGAAGGGAAACCATGAGCAGGATTCATGATGCGTTGAAGAAGGCCGCAGAGGAGAGAGCATCGGCCGACGCCGCCGGCATCGCAACTGAGTTTATTGATGTGCAGGGAGATCTCCCTCGAAAGGTTGTGCCGAGAGAAGCGCCCCCGGCAAACCTGCCGAGCGGTATCGACAAATCGAGGAACCGCACTTTTCTCAATTACGACGATCTCCGCCAACACTGCAGCCATCCCATCTGGAAGCCGGACCCTCGCTTGAATGCATTCGATGATCAGGGGGGGGAGAAAGGCGGAGCCGAGTGTTTTCGAACTTTGCGTACGCGATTGCATCAGATTGCTGCTACGCGCAAGTTGAAGCGAATTTTGGTAACCAGTAGTCTCCCTTCGGAGGGCAAGACCTTTGTTGCCGCGAATCTGGCTCGATCCATTGTTCGTCAGCCCGACCGTCGTGTCCTTCTGATCGACGCGGATCTGCGAGTTTCGCGTCTTCATGTCACTTTTGGCGCTCCCTCCACGCCTGGGTTGACCGAATACCTCCGTGGGGAAGCAGACGAGTATTCGGTGATTCAGAACGGCACTGACGAGAATCTGTGCTTAATTCCCGGAGGAAGCCAAGTAGAGAACCCCAGCGAACTCCTTTTGAGTGAACGGATGAGACGTTTACTAGACCTTGCGACGTCACTGTTTGATTTTGTGATTATGGATTCTCCACCGGCGATTCCCGTACACGATCCCAATCTTCTGGCGGATTTCTGTGATGGTACTTTGTTTATCGTCAGGGCGGGGGTAACGGATTTTGAGGTCGCTGCGAGAGCTGCGGCGGAGTTCGAGGGCAAGAACCTCCTGGGAGTGGTGCTGAATGGGGTCGGGCCTGAAGCTACCTACGGGCAGTACTACACAGGTGCTTACGGCGCTGCAGACACGTAACGACGCGCATCCAAAGTAATCGTCCTAGATTCACGACAAAACTAAAAACGCCACGGCTTTCCTTTTTCCAGCCTACAGTTGGTCAGCTTTCCTCGCAACCTACAGTCGATTACCGACAAGCTTGGGCTTCGTATGGGCAAGATACCGGATGGTGTAGCCACACCCTATCGAGACTTTAGGCCCACATTTGAGGTTTTCGCGATCCGAGTCATCTATAAGTACATGAAATGTAATGGCTTGTTCAACTTGAACCGGACGCGGGAGACGCCTCCTGGAAGCTAGGCTTCGGAACATCATTGGTTAGCTATGGAAATGGTTTTCACATCCTCAGCCCCCTAAAACCCATCCTGAGAGACGGTGAACCATCGGGATTTCGGGCCTGTCATTAAGTGCTTTATACGCAATGGATTACGAACACCTCCCCGTGGAACTGCAATCGAATCTCACGCGGGGACATGGAAGGAAGATTGCGATATAGGTGTCGACGGTTAGGCAGGTTAATGGCGGTAGCTTAGGCGGGAGCCAGACTACCCTCTCTCCTAAGCCTAGGTCGGAGCTAGAGAAAGCGATGATGCCAGAAAACAGTCATGAACGATGGTTCGCGCTTCAGGTCAGAACCCGGTGGGAAGGTTCCACGGCAACACTGCTCTCCGGGAAGGGCTATCAGACCCTACTTCCAACTTACAAGACCAAGAAGCTCTTCCGCGGGAAACACAAAGAAATAAGTGCACCGCTCTTCCCAGGTTATGTGTTTTGCCACTTCAATGCGCAAAACCGCTTGCCTGTTCTGGTGACACCCGGGGTCGTCGGAGTTGTAGGGAGTGGGAGGGTCCCGCTACCTGTAGAAGAAACTGAAATTGAAGCGATCCAAATGGCCATCTCTGTTGGAGTGCCGGTCGAGCCTTGGCCATATCTCGAAGTCGGCCAAAGAGTCCGGCTCGAGAGCACCGCATGGGCCGGCTTGGAAGGGATTCTGATCAATTTCAAAGGCAGTCGTCGTCTGGTGCTCTCAGTGTCCTTGCTGCGGCGATCGGTTGCACTAGAGGTTGACCGATCCATGGTTTGCCCTGTGCCTTCAGGCGGCAACTCTTTTCTTGATCCGCTCTCGGCTCATGGGCTTCTAAAGAGAGCAATCGCCTGAACCTGAATTACTCGGTTATGTGGATGAACCCAGCAGTTTGATTTTGAAAAGTCGGAACAATCCGATGCTTAGGAAAGGCCAAGAACTAGGAAAGAATATGGGAAATACACCCCTCAATGTTCTGGCAATGGAAAATCAGCCATCACGGCGCCCTGAAAAGCGGGATCGCGCCCGTCGCTTCGGACAAATGATCGTTCGCCGCGAAGAAGTTCTGAGTGAGGATACCTTTCAATCTCTTTTGATGCTCGAGCGAAGGCGGGCAGAACGTTCGAGCAAGCGGTTTGTCCTGATGCTCCTGGATGCACGATCGCTTCCAGCCAGCGACAGCGTAGGACGGTTCATGACAGGCGTGATCTCGGTTCTCTGCCGTTCGACGCGAGAAACAGACTTAGTGGGCTGGTACAAAGAAGGTCAGGTGTTGGCGGTGTTGTTCACCGAGATCAATTGCGAAGGCGAGACTTCGATAACGGAGCTCTTGCAATCCAAAGTGCTGGCTGCACTGCTGAAAGAGTTAGACAAGAATTTACTTTCGCAGCTTCAGACGTCAATACATCTGTTCCCCGAAGACAGGGATCAAAGCACCTCTGATCCCCTTGCGGACGTCAGTCTCTACCCGGATCTTTCCGAGAAGGAACCGGGAAAGCGGTTGGGTTTGTTTCTGAAGAGGGTGATCGACGTTCTAGGTAGCACCATGCTGCTTCTCGTCCTTTCCCCGCTGTATAGTCTAATCGCGCTGGCGATCAAGCTTACATCCAAGGGTCCAGTAATTTTCAAACAGGCGCGGCTTGGCCGATTGGGTTCCCGCTTCCAATGCCTGAAGTTTCGAACGATGTATGCGAACAACAATTCCCAAATCCATCAGGACTTCATAGCGAAGTTCATCGCGGGACAGGCGGAGGGCGGAGCAAAAGCCGAAAGCAGTCCCGCCGTCTTTAAGATCACAAACGATCCCCGTGTGACTCCGATCGGAAGATTGCTACGTAAGACGAGTCTTGATGAGCTTCCCCAATTCCTGAATGTTCTTCGTGGAGAGATGTCTCTTGTTGGACCCAGGCCGCCGGTACCCTACGAATTCAAAATCTATGAGATCTGGCACCGCCGGCGTGTGCTCGAAGTGAAGCCGGGCGTGACGGGCCTTTGGCAAGTCAGTGGCCGCAGCCGCACGAGTTTTGATGACATGGTTCGACTAGACCTTCGTTACTCCCAATCCTGGTCTCTCTGGCTTGATCTCAAAATTCTGATGGCAACTCCTCGAGCGGTAGTGACGGGCGACGGCGCCTACTAAAAGCGCTCGAAAGCGTGCTATCGCTTGGTTTTGAGTGACGAAAGCTCACAAGACGAGGTCACGATCGATTTCAACGCGGCGAAGTACAAGACTCTAGCTGATACGAATCCCTGCAATTTGCAACTATCCTCGCAGTAAGAAGTCAGCGCCATCTGAGTAAGACTTAGGTTCACTAGGGATTTCCGCAGATTATCGAGGTGATATGATTCGAGTCGGTGTGATTGGATACGGTTATTGGGGACCAAACATTGTTCGGAATCTTGCTTCCCTTGAAGCCACGAAGGTGGAGGCGGTTTGCGACAAGAGCGCCCAAGCTCTGGGACGTTTGCGACGCGCCCATCCGGGAATCACGGCCGTGCAGGATCCAAACGAGATTCTGCAATCGCCAAACATAGATGCGGTGGCGGTGGTTACACCCGTCTGGACGCATTACGAACTGGCGAAGAAAGCGCTGGAAAATGGAAAGCATGTATTTGTGGAGAAGCCGTTCACCTCGAATTCTGCCCAGGCTGCAGAGCTTATTGAACTAGCCGAGCGGCGTAATCTGAAAATCATGGTGGATCACACGTTCCTGTTCACGGGAGCGGTCCGCAAGATCCAGGAACTCATAAAGAAAGGCGCCCTCGGAGATCTCTACTATTACGATTCTGTCCGGGTAAACCTTGGGTTGTTCCAACATGACGTGAACGTGATTTGGGACCTGGCCCCTCATGACCTCTCCATCATGGATCATGTTATCGACCAGCGAGCGGAAGCTGTGGTCGCTACAGGCCAGTGCCACCTAAATGGGCATGAGGACATCGCCTACATCACGCTATATTTCCCCAAGAATATCATTGCGCACGTCAACGTAAATTGGCTGTCCCCAGTGAAGGTACGCACAACACTTATTGGCGGACAGAAGAAAATGCTGGTCTGGAATGATTTAGAAGCCGACGAGAAAATCAAGGTGTACGACAAGGGAGTTGATATTACTTCCCCCGATGGTGTCCGGGAACTGCTAGTGAATTACCGGTCTGGCGATATGTGGTCGCCTCAAATAGAACAAGTAGAAGCGCTGCGTATGGAACTCAATTACTTCGCCGATTGCATCAACAAGAATGAGACGCCTATGAATGACGGGCACGCCGGACTCCGTGTTGTAGAAATGCTGGAGGCGGCTGAGAAATCAATCAAGAAGAGAGGAGAAATCGTCCGCCTGTGAACGAATACTGCTGCATCACACCCGATGTAAAGCTGGGAAAAGACGTCCGGCTCTCCAAGTTCATCAATCTCTATGGCTGCGAGATTGGCGACAACACAAAAGTTGGCGCTTTCGTTGAGATTCAGAAGAATGCCAAGGTCGGTAGCAACTGCAAGATTTCCAGCCATACATTCATCTGTGAAGGGGTCATCATTGAGGACGGTGTGTTCGTCGGACATGGAGTAACTTTTATTAATGACACGTATCCTCGATCCACGATCCAAGGTGGCGGATTGCAAACGGAACAGGATTGGAAAGTCGAAAAGACGCTGGTGAAGAAAGGGGCCTCGATAGGCTCTGGAGCAACGATTCTCGCCAACGTGGTCATCGGCGAAAACGCAATCATTGGGGCAGGATCTGTGGTGACGAAAGACGTACCAGCGGGCACAATCGTTGCGGGGAACCCTGCCCGGGTCTTTCGGCAGGTGCCTCTCGAGACGACTATCGTGAGGGATGGCAACGAGGACGCGTAGCGGCGGACTAGGTTTTGCAATCTACATTTGCGCCGGCGAGCGAAATCTTTCTTTCCGCGCATGTAAGGAACTAAGCGGCGATGGAAATCAAAATCGAGTCAACGGACCTGAGAGATGTCGTCGTACTCGTCCCCGATGTTTTTCGGGACGACCGCGGTTTCTTCATGGAGACTTTTCGGGAAGACCAGTTCAAGGCACACGGATTGCCTACCCATTTTGTCCAGGACAACCACTCGCGGTCGGTCAAGGGAGTCGTGCGGGGCTTGCACTTTCAATGGGAGCCTCCCATGGGGAAATTGATGCGCGTGACCCAGGGGAGTGCTTTTCTGGTTGCCGTGGATATTCGCCGCGGATCGCCCACGCTGGGAAAGTGGATTGGCGTCGAAGCAAGCGCGGAGAACCGGCGCCAAGTGTGGGCGCCCCCCGGGTTCGCGCGGGGGTTCTGCGTTCTTTCTGATGTAGCGGAAATCCAGTACAAGTGCACCGGAATCTACAGCAACAAAGCAGAATCGGGAATTCAATGGAATGACCCTGAGATTGGCGTCAAATGGCCGGTCCAGGATCCAGTACTCTCGGGAAAAGATCAAAACGCGCAGACGCTCGAACAGTGGTTATCCCGGCCGGAATCTAGGAATTTTAGTTACTGATTTTAAGTCTTAAAACTTGAAGGAGAAAACATGAAGCTCCTCATCGCTGGCGGTGCAGGCTACGTGGGATCCACGCTGATCCCCAAGCTGCTCGACCGTGGGTACAAAGTGGATGTGGTCGATTTGTTCTGGTTCGGCAATCACCTGCCACGGCAGGTGGGAGTTCTGAACAAGGACATCTTCCAGCTCACCGAAGAGGATCTGGAGCCCTACGATCAGGTTGTCTTCCTGGCAGGTCTGTCCAACGATCCGATGGCGGAATTTTCGCCTAGCAAGAACTTCGTGTTCAATGCCGCTGCTCCGTCCTATTTGGCTTATACAGCAAAGAGGGCTAAGGTGAAGCGCTACGTGTATGCGAGTTCTTGCTCCGTATATGGGTATACGGAAAACGAGCTTTACGACGAGACGCGCCCGGTGAGTTCTAGCTACCCCTACGGTATTTCGAAGCTGCAAGGTGAGCAAGCTGCGCTGCAGTTGGTCGACGAAAATTTCTCCGTCATCTCACTGCGCAAAGGCACGATCTCTGGCTATAGTCCGCGGATGCGCTTCGATCTGATCATAAACACTATGTTCAAGAGCGCGATGAGAGACCGATCCATCACGATCAACAACCCTTCGATCTGGAGACCGATCTTGAGCATCCAGGATGCCGCGACAGCCTACATTCGCGCCATCGAAGCGAACCACAGAATCTCAGGTGTTTTCAACGTCGCTTCAGGCAATTATACAGTCGGAGAAGTGGGCGACCTGGTTAAAGGGGCGATTGAGGATCGCCTGGGAATTCCGATCCGCCTCATCATCAAGCACGTTCAGGACTTTCGGAATTACAAGGTCAGCATAGAGAAGGCGAAAAATGTCTTGAGCTTCCATCCCACGGACGATCTGAAATCCATTGTGGTGAACCTGATCGAAAATATGGACAAGTTTCAGGACTGGGATAACCCAGCGTATTCCAACATTGCGACCTTTAAGGCCATGGAAAACGGCGTGGAAATTCAGTCTATGGCGAAGGCACTCTAACAATGAAGATTGCGGTTATCGGAGCAAACGGGCAACTCGGATGCGATGTAGTCACTGCTTTCATAGACAGCGGCGACACCGTGTCCGCGCTGACCCACGCGGATATCGAGACCGCCGACCTGGATTCGGTTTCGCGGGCTTTTGCAGAAATCCAGCCTCAAGTGATCGTCAACACCTCCGCGATGCACAATGTCGACAATTGCGAGCGTGAGCCAGGGAAAGCGTTAGCCGTCAACGCACTCGGAGCAAGGAACCTAGCTGAAGCCGCGCGGAATTTGGGGGCTGTACTGATGCACGTCAGCACCGATTACGTTTTCGACGGCGGCAAAGGCAGCCCTTATGTTGAAGAAGACAATCCCCGACCGCTGAACGCCTATGGCATTAGCAAGCTGGCTGGCGAGCACTTTATCCGTTCGACTACCGACAAACATTTTGTATTACGGACGTCCGCTCTCTATGGAAAGAGTCCATGCCGAGCCAAGGGCGGACTGAATTTCATCGAACTCATGTTGAAATTGGCGAAAGAACGCGACGAATTGCGGGTTGTTGACAGTGAGGTGGTTACGCCGACGTCCACAGCGGAACTCGCCCAGCAAATAGTCGAACTGAGCCGTTCAGATTGCTACGGCCTCTACCACGCCACGGCGGAAGGCCGTTGCTCGTGGTATGAATTTGCTCGAGAAATCTTTGCGTTGACTGGTACCTCGGTGCGCTTGAATGTGGCCGCGCCGGGAGAATTCCCAGCGAAGGTGGCACGGCCAAGCTACTCCGTTCTTGAGAACCGAGCTTTGAAAAACCGTGGATTGAATACGTTTAAGCCGTGGCAGGATGGGCTTCAGAAATACCTGGGGCAGAGAATCAAGGTTTCCGCCACGTCGGTAAGCAGGTAGCGTAACAATTCTGGCAGGGATTTCCGGCCAGATATTCAGTCTCAATCACTCCGAACTAAAGGACCGCAAAATGTCAAACGAGCAAAATGTTCCCTTTCTGGATTTAGCCGGACTTCACCAAGACCTCGAGAAGGAATTGGTTCCAATTTTTCAGAAGGCGCTACGATCGGGCGGTTTCATCGGCGGGCCGATGGTTGAGGAATTCGAGCGCGAATTCGCTCACTTCTGCGAAAGTGATCACTGTGTCGGCCTCTCAAGCGGGACGGATGCAGTCCGGTTTGCATTGATGGCGGCTGGCGTTCAACCTGGCGACATCGTTCTGACCGTACCCCTGACGTTCATCGCCACAACGGAGGCCATCACGCAAGCGGGTGCTCGTGCAGACTTCGTGGACGTGGCACCCACCACCTACACCATGGATCCCGAGAAACTCCGTCAATATTTTGAGGAGCATTGTACGCGTGATCAAGAAACGGGTCGAATGATTCACCGGACCCTTCAAAAACCCGTCACGGCGGTGGTTCCTGTTCATCTGTACGGTCAGATGGCCGATATGGACCCAATCCTGGAAATCGCTGCTCGGTATGGGTTAATAGTCATCGAGGACGCCTGCCAGGCGCACGGTGCGGAATACTTTTCAAGAAAAGAAAACCGGTGGAGAAAAGCAGGTTCAATGGGCCGCGCCGCGGCGTTCAGTTTTTATCCCGGGAAGAACCTCGGCGCTTGTGGAGAAGCCGGAGCGGTCACAACCAATGATGCGGCGCTCGCACAGATGACGCGGATGCTTCGAGATCACGGGCAGTCGCGCAAGTATTACCATGAGATGGAAGGTTACAATGGGCGGCTCGATGCGATCCAAGCGGGTATCCTCAGTGTAAAACTGCGGCACCTCGCGGAATGGAATCAGAAGCGGAGGGAAGTTGCAGCACGATACCAAGAGCTGCTGAGCGAGGTTTCGGCCAAGCTCACGCTGCCTTTCGAGCCATCGTGGTCTCGCTCCGTCTATCACCTGTATGTGGTGCGTACAACGGAACGAGCTGAACTCCAAAGCTTTCTGACCAATTCTGGAATCGGCACAGGCATTCACTATCCAGTTCCCGTCCATCTCCAGAAGCCCTACCGTTCCGCTGGTTTCAAGGAAGGGGATTTCCCCGTGTCGGAAAGCACGGCCGATCAGGTGCTTTCTCTGCCGATGGATCCGCGGCTGAGCGTTGCCCAGCAGCACCGCGTAGTTGAGGCGGTCGTACAGTTTGCAAAAATGTCCGAGAACCCCGTGGCGGTCGAACCGGCGGCAAAAGCCTGACGGCTGGCGATCGGCCGGACGCTCGACGAACCTCCCATGAGCTCAAGCATAGTGCAAACACAGCCAGCCGACGGGAATGCTCTCGAAGTGATCAGAGCGGCCCGGCCGTCAACTGGCAAAAAAATCTGGATCGATCTCGACAATTCGCCGCACGTCCCTTTTTTCTTGCCCATTATTGAGGGGCTTGAAAGAGAAGGATATCAAGTATTTTTGACGGCCCGAGATTCTTATCAGGTTTGCGAGCTACTCCGTTTGCATCGAATTTCCTGCCGGGTGATCGGCCGGCATTACGGAAAGAACCGGGTCCTGAAGTTGTTCGGAACTGCGTTGCGCGCTTTGCAGTTGTTGCCGCTAGCGCTGAAGGAAAGGCCGATTTTGGCCTTATCACATACATCCCGCGCACAATTCTTGACGGCCTGGCTGCTTCGGATTCCGAACGCGATCATGTTCGACTACGAGTTTGTAAACGCCACAGGATTCTTGCGTCCAGACTGGGTTTTTGTTCCCGACATGATCCCGTCAGAAAACCTAGCGCAGGAACCGGATCGCGTCTTCCGATACCACGGCTTGAAAGAAGACGTGTACGTGCCGCGGTTCAAGCCAGACTCCGATGTCAAGAGCTTGCTGGGAGTCCGGGAAAACGAACTCATGGTGACTGTGCGCCCGCCGGCTACGGAAGCGCATTATCACAACTCGGAGAGCGAACAGCTTTTTGAAGCGAGCATCGAGTTTTTGCTAGAGCAACCAAACCTGCGCGTCGTGCTCCTTCCGCGTAATCACACGCAAGGGGATTTGATTCGATCTCAATGGAAACCGGCCATAGATGAGCGCCGCATTATCGTTCCTGCGCAAGCCGTTGACGGATTGAATTTGATTTGGGATTCAGACTTAGTCATTAGCGGCGGCGGAACCATGAATCGCGAAGCCGCAGCCCTCGGCGTCCCGGTCTATAGCATTTTCCGGGGCCGGATAGGCGCTGTCGATCAATACCTCGCTAAGACCGGCCGACTCACTCTCATCGAAACCGTACAAGAGATTCGCACAAAGATCGTGCTAAAACGAAGAATCGCAACTCCGCGGGTTATGGAGAAGCAGAGCACTACTCTCAGTGGTATTTTGGAGGCGATTGTGTCAATTGTGGAGCACAAATGTCTGCCCGTCCGCCGCTAGATTCGCAGGCCATACAGGCGGTTTCGTCATCGCAGCCGCACGAGGGAGAGGGGGTCGATCTACGGGAACTGACCTCTCTAGCGACGCGCGGCCTTGTCGGCATGTTCGATGCGAAGAAACAACTGTTTTGCCATAGGCTGCTCCGCACGGAGCGGGGGCTCGTGCAGGATGGAGTGTCACCCCGGTATACGATCATGACCGCACTGGGGCTCAAACGGTTGGAATTGGCAGGCCAAGATTCGTTGTTTGACCTACGGGCAATCTATTCGGCCCTCGTTCGTGACACAGGTTGGATCCAAGGAATCGGTGACTTAGGTCTGCTTATCTGGGCCACGGCCAGCCTGGAACCTGACAAGCTGGACGATCTCCTCCAGAAGTTCGATTATGAAAATTCGTTGGATCGCTACTCGGACGCGCGGACTGGGCACACGATGGAGTTAGCGTGGTTTCTCTCCGGGCTGGCGCATGCGTCAGAGGTGTCTCCAAAACTGGTCAACGTTTTGACGGACCTGGCCGTGGAAACCTATCAGCGGATTGAAGAGAATCAGGGTGACTTCGGGATATTCGGTCATTTGAGTACGGAGAAATCGCTGTGGGGGCGGTTACGCGGTCATATCGGGACGTTCGCAGATCAGGTCTACCCGATGTACGCTCTGTCAAAGTTTGCAAAGGTATTTCAAGTCGAGGAGCCCTTGGGTCCCGCCCTGGAATGTGCGACCGCCATCTGCGGCGCCCAAGGTAAATTGGGGCAATGGTGGTGGCTCTATAGCGCGAAGAGTGGTAGGGTGTCGAGCCGCTATCCAGTGTATTCCGTTCACCAGCAAGGCATGGGGCCGATGGGTTTGTTCGCTGTCGAGGAAGCCACCGGTCAATGCTTTAGAGAATCCATCTACAAGGGACTCCGTTGGATTTATGGGGTCAACGAGCTTGGCTATGACATGAGAGACGGAGCGCAAAACCTAATTTGGCGCTGCGCCCTTCCCGGTGGCAAGCATTCCAAGTACTGGGAGATGATCCTCAACGCCGTCCGGCCATCAAATCAAGATCAGCCGGATCTTTCACTGAAGGTTCTCTATGAACAAAGGCCATACGAATACGGCTGGCTGTTGTTTGCTTTTGCCAAAGACTCTCGCCTCGAGCGGCCGCAGAAGATTGCGTAGAACGCGACTCGTACGCCACTTTTGAGCACATTGAAAAATGGAAAAAAACTCCGCCAACCGAGACCTTAATAGCCGCCGGTGAGTGGGCCAATTTCCTTCAGCTAGCGTCGTCTCTCGCCGCCATCCAGGTCTAGGACCAGGTCTGGTGTGTTGGATCTCTATGATGGCAGCGAAGAGTGAACTAGCACCTTTTTCAACTGGTCAGTCATTGGCCAGAGATAGAACAAAGCGAGGAAAAGGCTCCCTTTTTGTGACCAATGAAGCACCCCGCTTTGTTCGTGACAGTGTCACCGGACATCCAAGAGAGAATCATGTGGGTTATATTCGATGTACGACGGGGTTTGAGAATACGAAATGGTTCCTTACGCGGTCCGACAAGGCCCGAGTCTCTTGGCAATAACGAGCAAGAAGAGCATTCGCCGGGTGAGATCGCCGCAACTCGAATCGAAAGCCGGGGCATCCTACCAGGAGGAAGCAACGGCAGAAAGGCCTATCGAATTCTCGACCCGATTAGAAACGAAATCAAAGCGAAGCGATTGCGATTAACTTAGTCAGTGGGAGCGTTCAGGTTTAGACGGAAACCTGAACGGCTATCGAGAAATTCCACGGCTGTCGTTGAGGGTGAGGACAAAATGACGCGGTACGTAATCATCACCCCCGTACGTGACGAGGAAAAGTACATCGAGACCACCATCGATTCCGTCTGTCGCCAGACCAAGCTGCCTACGGAATGGGTGATCGTTGACGATGGCTCTGCCGACCGAACGGGTGACATCATCAACCATTACGCAGCTCAGCATCCCTGGCTACGCGCCGTACATAGGCCGAACAGGGGATTTCGTAAATCCGGCGGAGGCGTTATGGAAGCGTTCTCTGACGGGTACAACGCACTGCAATCCCGCGATTGGGATTTCATTGTGAAGCTCGATGGAGACTTGAGTTTTGAGCCGGGCTATTTCGAAAAATGCTTTGAGTATTTTCGAAAAGAGCCTCAACTCGGGATTGGCGGCGGCGAGATTTATCACAAGGTCTCAGGAACGCTGAAACGTGAGGCTTGTCCCCGATTCCATGTGCGGGGAGCTACCAAGATTTATCGCAGAGCCTGCTGGGAAGCAATCGGAGGTCTCTGGCCAGCCCCCGGATGGGACACTATTGACGAAATCAAAGCAAACCGGTTGGGTTGGAAAACTTACTCGTTTGCGGACTTGCCTCTTCATCATTACCGTGTGACGGGATCAGCAGACGGACTGTTGCGGGACCGGCAGAAACACGGACTAGTCTGCTATGTTTCCGCGTACCACCCCGCCTTCGTGGCGGCTAGTTGCCTGTTTAGAATTGCCCAGAAGCCTTACGTACTTGGATCGGCCGCGATGGTGTACGGCTACCTGAAAGCATATTTCACCAAGGTACCTCGCGTAGAGGATCGGTCGTATGTCAAGTACATACACAACCAGCAATTGAGGCGTCTCTGCGGGATGCCTACAATTTGGAAGTGACCGTCCACCAGCTAGCGGCCCCAGAGTAAATATATGTGCGGAATCTGCGGAAAACTGATGCTTGATAGCGAGGCGACGGTGTCTCCGGCGCTCGTGAAGACAATGGCGGACACGATCCAACACCGCGGCCCTGACGATGAGGGGTACTACGTCTCGGGGCCGGTGGGTCTGGGCTTTCGGCGGCTCTCTATCATCGACCTTAAGAGCGGTCACCAGCCCCTCTCGAACGAGGACGGGACGATCTGGATCGTTTTCAACGGTGAAATTTATAATTTCCAGGAACTGCGTACCTTTCTCCAGAGCAAGGGGCATGTATTCAAAACACTGAGTGACACGGAAGTGATCGTCCATCTCTACGAAGAGTTCGGGCCCGAATGCGTAAAGAAGATGCGCGGGATGTTTGCTTTCGCCATCTGGGATGGAAACGCCAAGACCCTATTCCTGGCGAGGGACCGCGTCGGAATCAAGCCGCTCTACTACTGCTTGACCGACAAATCTTTCGCCTTCGGTTCCGAAGTCAAAGCAATCCTGGCGGATCCTTCTGTCAAGAGGGAGATCGCTCCCGAGCTCATCGACAGGTTTTTGACTTTCCTATATATGCCCGGTGAAGAAACGCTGCTCAAAGGAATACAAAAACTCGCCCCGGGACACTCTCTCCTGATCAAGGACGGCAAGCAGGTACTGCGGCAGTACTGGGATCTTGGTTTCGCAGAGCCTTCTCGGAAAACTAGTCTAAAGGAAGCAGAAGCCGAATTGCTGAGTCTGCTTGCCAAGACAGTTGAGCTGCACATGATCGCTGATGTTCCGGTGGGTGTCCTTCTCAGTGGCGGAGTGGATTCGACTGCGGTACTCAGCCTCGCTGTAAATGGGACAGATAAGAAGATCAGCAGTTTCACCGTCGGCTTCTCCGGCGGCGAAGTTGCTGACGAGAGACCTTACGCGAAATTGGCCGCGGAATCATACGGCACCCAACATCACGAGATGACCATCACGGCCGAGGATTTTGCGGCCTTCCTGCCCCAGTACGTGTGGCACATGGAAGAGCCCGTCTGCGAGCCGCCCGCTATCGCCATGTATTACGTCTCAAAGTTAGCGAGGAGCTATGTCAAAGTGCTTCTCTCGGGAGAAGGCGGAGATGAGGCGTTCGCAGGCTACAGCAAATATCGCAACCTCGTTTGGCTTGAGCGAGTCAAGCACGGGGGGCCTTTGCTTAACGGTACCTTCGCTCGCGGACTCTCTCTTGCGAACTCGCTGTTCCATTCGCCTCTGGTGGCCAAGTACGCACCTTTGATGAATGACCCTTTCCCCGACTACTACTACAGCTGCACGTCGAATCCCTACCTCTACACCGGAAACCGATTGGGCGAGACGTACTCTGCTGAATTTGCCCCAGCGATTGACCGCGAGCGATCTCTCGAACCTGTGCGCCGGCTGCAGGCCCATGTCCGAAGTTACAACACCCTTGACGCGATGCTCTATATTGACACGAAGACATGGTTGCCTGACGAACTGCTAATCAAAGCGGACAAAATGACGATGGCCAACTCCGTTGAACTCCGCGTGCCGCTGTTAGACCATAAAGTTCTGGAATTCGCTGCGTCACTGCCGCCCAACTTCAAGCTGAGGGGATTCACACCGAAATACATACTCAAGAAAGCGCTTTCTCAGAAAATTCCGAAAGCGATTCGCAACCGCAAGAAGACAGGGTTTCCAGTTCCTTACGAGTCATGGCTTCGGAACGACCTCAAGGATCTCATCTGGGACGTGTTAACGGACCGAAAGACGATCAATCGAGGGTACTTCCGTAAGGATGCCATCGAGGGGCTTCTCCGAGCCAACTCGAACGGTGCCAACTATTCCAAAGAGATATTTTCGCTATTCTGCTTGGAGCTGTGGCAGCGAACATTTCTGGAGCGCGAACAAGTTGTCTTACAATAGATTTCGGCGCACCGCGTTTAATCTTGCCGCGGAAACATTCTGGCGGATGCCCGGTTGTTTCGGCGTTGCCCGTCTGCTGGGCCCCTCATACTCCCTGCGCTGTGTGGTCTTTCATCATATTTCGGCAGCAGAGTCTCCACTTACGACGGGGATGAACGTGAGTACTACTCCCGGGAATTTTGAGGCGGCGCTGAGATTTCTGACGACCTATTATTCTCCTGTGCGCCTGGAGGATGTTCTGGCCGAGCCGGACGGCCGGCGCCTTCCGCCGCGTGCAGTACTCGTGACATTCGACGATGCCTATGCATCCGTTGTGGAAGTGGCAGCGCCACTGTGTTTTAAGTACGGCGTGCCGGCTGTCTTTTTCGTAACTGCGGCGTTTCTCGATAACCGAGGACTAGCACCGGATAATCTCGTGTGCTATGTAGCCAACATGCGGGGGATGGAGACAATCAAAGCAGCGGCCCGTACTGTGCGGCCCACCGAGAGCCTCGAATTGCGTTCCCTGTCCGACGTCTTCGGGGGTTTCTTTCCTTCCATTACATTGGCGGAAAGGGAAGCATTTCTCGAAGCGCTGAGACGCATGGGAGGAATCAACGAGCGTCGTTTGGCTGAAGAAACGGGTCCGTACCTGACCACCAAACAACTTTGCGCTCTTGCGTCTTTCGATTTCGAGATTGGAAACCATACTTACAGTCATGTGCACTGCAGGACTCTATCGCCGGGCGACTTCGGCCCGCAGATAGATAGGAATAAGGCCGAGTTGGAGGCCCGCTCAGGGAAAAAAGTGCGATCCTTCAGCCAGCCTTATGGTTCCGCGAAAGATCTCACTCCCGAGTTGGCAGAGCACCTTAAGAAGTCCGGACACGAGGCTGTGTTCCTGAGCGAGAGCGTGGCTAACCGTCGAGGGGCCGACCCATTCCATCTGGACAGAGTCAATCCGCGCGTCGACGACGATGGAACCTTCTTTCTCGATCTCGAAGTTCTTCCGCGCCTTCGCGCAGGGAGAAACCGACTTTTCCGCGGCTCTGGATTGATGCGGACTGGCCTGAACTTGAGCTCAGGGGTCAACTGAGAACTGCGGAGACGAAGTAGTGCATCAGAAGGCTCGACAGGAGGAAGCCGCGTGCACCAAGATGAGAAACCAATGACGCGTGAGGAATTTCTATTGCAGATGGATGAAATTCTCGGCTTGCAGGCCGGAACACTTCATGGCGACGAAAAACTGGAAGACTTGAAGAACTGGGATTCCACGGCCCTCATCAGTTTGATTGCCATGGCAGAGACTAACAACAACGTTCCTATCACGCCTGACCAGGTCGTAGGTTGTTCTACAGTTGCTGATCTTCTCCGCTTGGCCCAGGTGGAGGGCAGCTCGTTATGAGCGCAGGCTGGGCGAAACCGAAAGATCTTCCGTGTATCCCCGCCCTCGCGACGAAATCATTGGGCGGTCGGATCACTGCTGTTGAACTGCTTGCGCCCGCGATCCACGGCTGCTCTGTAGCGGAGGGTTGAAGTGGCACCAGAGATCAACGCATCACAACCAGGAGTTTTGAAGGCTTTGCAATTCCCTATTGAAACCGCGACCATTCTGCGACAACGCCATTCTCTCAAAAAGGAGCTACTCGGACAGACAAATCTGGTCCCAACTCGAATTGCGATTCTAGGCGGTTCCACGACGGCGGAAGTTAAGAGCATGCTGGAGCTCTTTCTTTTGGCGCAAGGCATCCAGCCGTCGTTCTACGAATCCGGTTACAACCGTTACTTTGAGGATGTCCTAATGGGGAATCCGGAACTGTGGAGCTTCAAGCCAGACATCGTTTTCATTCATACGACGTGGCGCAATGTCTTGCAATTCCCCAAGTTAATGGAAACGGAGGTTGAGGTTGAGGACCGCGTGCGGCGTGAAATGGACCGGTTTGAGTCTCTTTGGAAGAAGATCCACACGGAGCTCGGCGCACTCATCATCCAAAACAATTTTGACCTGCCGAGCCTCAGGCCGCTTGGGAACCTCGAGACTTCCGAATTATTCGGCCGCGTGAACTTTCTGATGAGGCTGAACGCCGAGTTCGCAAGCTTTGCCCGCAACAATTCGCGTTTCTTAATCAATGACATCCTCTACCTTTCGGCTCAAGTGGGCTTAGCGGATTGGTTCGGCCCCAGCTACTGGTACAACTTTCATATGGCATTGAGCCCAACAGCCACCGTGGCCATGGCTCGCAACTTTGCCGGTATCGTCAAGTCAGTTTACGGGAAATCTAAAAAGTGTCTGGTTCTGGACTTAGACAACACACTTTGGGGCGGAATTATTGGTGACGACGGTATGCAGAACCTAGTTCTTGGGCAGGAACACCCCGTCGGCGAGGCATTCCTAGACTTTCAGCGGTATGTGAAGGAATTACATCGGCGTGGCGTGATTCTCGCAGTCTGCTCCAAGAACGACGCTGAAAATGCCAAAGAAGGGTTCTCACATCCCGACACTATATTAAAGCTGCAGGATTTCGACTCATTCAAAGCAAACTGGAATCCGAAACCGGAAAATATTCGTGAGATCGCCTCCGAACTCAACATTGGCCTTGATAGCATCGTATTCGTGGATGACAACCCGGCGGAGAGAGCTCTCGTGGCGGACCAATTGCCGGAGGTGGCAGTACCGGATCTGGGCTTAGACGTTTCCCGCTTTGCTGAAGTGCTCGAGAGGGAAAGATACTTCGAATTAGACAGAGTGGTTCCGGACGATGTCAACCGCTCGGCCTACTACAGCGGCAACGCGCAGAGGAGCGCTTTCCAATCCGGCTTTGGTGATTACGGGCAATTCCTTGCGTCGCTCGAAATGACTGCGGAGATTGGCCCATTCTTGCCGATCTATCTGGAGCGGATCACACAGTTGATCAACAAAACCAATCAGTTTAATCTCACAACCGAGCGGTATACGATTGCGAAGGTTGAGTCCCTTGCTCTGGACTTCGGCTACATTACCCTCTACGGGCGATTGGCGGACAGATTTGGTGACAACGGCCTCGTGTCGGTGCTAATTGGGCGCATAGTTGAGTCAAACGTCGAGCTGGATCTTTGGCTGATGAGCTGCCGCGTGTTGAACCGAGAGATGGAATTCGCTATGTTCGATGCCTTGGTCGAGCAATGCCATGCGCGGGGCGTCCGCAAGATCGTGGGCGTCTATATCCCTTCCAAGAAGAACGCCATGGTTGCTGGGCACTATGCCAGCCTCGGTTTCGCGCGCGGCGAGAAAACATCGGAAGGCCACGAATTGTGGAACTTTGACGTACCCCATGACTACTCGGCGAAGACCCGCTTCATTCGCACTGCTCCCAAGACACTGCCGACGGTTGCAAACCCTTGAGGTCCCGTCGCTACAGCAATATTAGCCTTGTAGCTCGCATATCGAAATAGAGAGAACCGGATTTATGCAGAATCTTGGTTGGCAAGCCGAAGTGGATCGTGCGACCCCCACGGAATGGTCGCAGATGCTGAATCTATTCGACGATGCTAACATCTATCAGACCTCCGGGTATGGCGGAGTTCGCTGGGGTGAAAAGAATCTTAGCCGCATAGTCTTGAAGCTCGACGGTGAAATCCTGGGAATGGCGCAGCTTAGGATAGTTCGCCCAACCCCACTCAAGTTTGGTATGGCCTACCTGCGTTGGGGTCCCCTATGGGAGCGACGCGGCCTGCCCCTTGATCCCGAGGCCCCAGCGCGCATGGCTAGGGCCATCGAGGATGAATACGTCGGTAAACGGAGGCTCTTCCTGCGCGTCCTTCCCAACGCTTTTACTGGCTCGCCGCGCGCCAAGACGATGCAAGCCGCGTTCTGCAGATTCGCCGCAGAGCCGCTTAACGCGGACAACACTTATAGAACGTTTGTCCTCGACCTCGGGCCCTCGCTGGACGAATTGCGGAAGAGCTTCGACGCGAAATGGCGAAATAAGCTCTCCGGCGCGGAGAAGAATAATCTCAAGGTCGTTGCGGGACACGGGAACCAGGAATACCAAACCTTCTGCCGACTCTACAGCCAGATGCGAAAACGCAAGACGTTCGAATCCACCGTGGATGCGGAGGAGTTTGGAAGGATCCAAGAGAGCCTTGCGGGATCCCAGCGCATGCGTATTCTGATCTGCGAAGACAAGAGCGTCCCGGTGGCGAGCCTGGTTGCCTCAGCTATGGGCGATTCCGCTATTTACCTGCTCGGGGCGACGAGTGATGAAGGGTTGAAATCTAAGGGCGCCTATTTGCTCCACTGGACGATGATCCAGTGGCTCAAGGAAAACGGCGTTAGATGGTACGACTTGGGCGGAATCGATCCCAAAGGGAATCCAGGCGTCTACTCGTTCAAAAGAGGCTTTTCCGGAGTGGACGTTTGCCAAATAGCCCCATTGGTGGCGTCGGAGAGCGCCGTCTCTTCTGGAATGGTCAAAGCAGGTATGGCTATGCAACGGGCGTTTCGCGGTTCGTCGGGCACTGCGCAGCTTGCCCGAAGCATCAAGCAACTGGCAACAAAAAACTAAGGTCATCCCATGCCGTCTCCATCAACTTCCATTGATATTTCCGTTGTCATCGTTGGCTGGAATGCCGAACACTATCTGGAGTTGTGCCTGGAAAGCCTGCAGAAAACTCCACCACGGCGCACCATGGAAGTGCTCGTGGTCGACAATGCGTCTTCGGACGGCTCCGTGGCGATGATCGAAACGAAGTTTTCGTGGGTGAAATTGATCAAGAGCAGCGAAAACCTTGGTTTCGCCAAGGGCAACAACGTAGCCATCCGGCAGTGTCAAGGTCGCTACATCGCGTTGGTCAACCCGGACGTGATCGTGTTCCCAGGCTGCTTGGATGCCTTGGCCGATTTCCTCGACCAAAATCCCAAGGTTGGCAACGCGGGACCGCGCGTCTTCAACCCCGACATGACTCAGCAGAGTACCTGCCGGCGATTCCCGACTCTCTGGAATAATTTTTGCTCGGCCTTTGGGCTCGCGACCAAGTTCAAAACCTCGCGGATATTCGCAGGCGAGCACATGTTCTTTTTCCCTCATGACCGGACGCTGGCTGTGGAAGTCTTGGTGGGTTGTTTCTCGATGATTCGTCGTGAAGCTTTTGACGCCATTGGCCTGTTAGACGAGAAACTGTTCATGTACGGTGATGATGTAGATTGGTGCCGCCGTTGTTGGAACGCGGGATGGGAGGTAGTTTTCTTTCCCGGTGCCCAGGCAATTCACGACCGCGGCAAAATCACTGCACCGTATCCGGTTCGCTTCGCAGTTGCCCAACAGCGGTCGGTCCTGTATTACTGGTCGAAGCATCATGGTTTTTGGGGCGTACTCGGAATTCGAAGCATTATGCTAGTCCACCACCTTGTCCGCTACGCGTTCGCCGTTGTATCAAACTTGTTGCACGCAAAGAAACGTGTGGAAGGCGATGTGCGGAAGCAGGTGAGCGGGGCCTGCCTCCGAGAACTAGTTTCTGGAAGCGTCCCTCGCGAAGCCTGAGAGAAAGACAAAGACTCTTCAACATGGGAATATCAGATTCCATCTCGCGCCTCACAACTTATTACTCGCGGCACGGCTTCCGGGAGACCGTCCAGCGGGCCGTGCTGGCCGCGAAACGCGCGCTCTTCGCCAACCGCATGGTTGTCTTGTATTGCGATCTTGCAAAGCAAACCTCGCGTGTGGTCACCATCCCCAGCTCTCTGAAGATTCATCGGTTGAAGAGCGAGCAGGAGTTCGCCCCGCAGGACCTAGAAGAGGTGACGAGTTTCTGGAATCCTCAGCAGGCTCATAAGAACATCAAGGAGCGCTTTGCAAAAGAAGCATCGCTTTGGTTGATCAAGTCCGGCGAGGCTGTGGCCGGATATGGCTGGACTCTAAAGGGATGCACGATCGCTCCCTATTACTTTCCCATGGCTCCAGACGATGTGCAGCTCTTCGATTTTTACGTATTTCCTAAGTTTCGTGGCCGGGCCCTGCATTGGCTGCTCACTGCACACATTTTGCAAATCCTTGCGGCTGAGGGTGGAGCACGAGCATTTGCCGACACAGCGGAATGGAACCAGGCCCAGTTGGCCTCTTTCAAAATGACTCCATTTCGCCCCTTGGGGTGGGTTAGGACATTTAAGATTTTTGGTCGCACGTTCACCCGTTGGGTGGAGAACGAAACGGCGGATCCCGTTCAGAGAGGCACTGAACGGGCGCACAACACTCTGAAAATGGCAAGGCCGCATGAGTAAAGAACTTGCAGGGATCCCATGCCCACCGGGCCATCTCGGACTCCACCATGTCGGCTTTGTCGTGTCGTCGATTAGGGAAAGCGGCGAGTCATTCGCCCTGGCTCTTGGAGCAAGGTGGGACGGAAACATAATTCTCGATCCGATCCAGAAAGTTCAGGTGTCCTTTTTTCAGGCACGAAACGCTACGGACCCTATGATCGAGTTGGTGGAACCCGGCGGACCCGAATCACCCGTGTCACGATTCCTGGAGCGAGGCGGCGGTCTTCATCACCTTTGCTACGAGGTGGGGGATTTGGAGTCTCATCTCCTTTTCTGTAAATCTGTAGGCACGGTAATCATACGCCCTCCGGTACCCGCCGTGGCTTTCGGCGGACGTCGCATTGCCTGGGCGGTGACCAAAAAAAGGCTCCTAATGGAGTTCCTCGAACGCTAATGGTTCCCCTTCGACGCTGGCTGCAACCGCCGAGACAGATTTCACTTGTAGCGAATCTGTCCTTCAGTGAAGTAGAAGCGGAGGCAGCCTTGAATCAGATTTAGGCGGTCGGCGAGATTTGGTTGAGGCGACTTATGACGGCAAGACTGCTTCGCATCGCTATCTTATTGGTCTGCATTTTCATTGCCAGGAGTGCTTTTGCCGCTGGCGGGTTATGTCCTTCGGGCGTGCCCGCCAAGGGTAACAACTGCTATTTCATCGCGGCTACTGGCGCCGATACAAACTCAGGTACGAGCGAGTCCAGCCCTTGGCTTCACGCCCCAGGGATGCCCAAATGTTCGAATACTTGCGCCGGAGTGACTCCATCAGGCGGACAAGGTCTTATCTTTCGCGGCGGCGATACTTGGCATTTCGGAAACAGTTCGGCAACCCCTTATGTCGGCGGCCTCTGGAGGTGGCTTTGGAACGGCTCCAGCGGTAACAATATCTACATAGGGGTGGACCAGAGTTGGTACAACTCGTCGAGCTGCGGATCTTCGTGGTGCCGGCCCATAATGAGCGGAGACAATCCCCTGAGCACGTCTACCACGCTCAGTGGTTGCGCTTATCAGGTTCCTGGCGGCAACAATTTCGTGACTTTTGCCAACAGGTCATACTTCACCTTTGACAACTTTGAGTTCACGGGTCTGTGCCAAAAGAGCACCGGATCGCCGTTTGCCCAAGACGTTTACATCTCGGACGGGTCTGCCAACCACGCTCTCTTTAAACACATATATTTTCATGGCTGGACGCACGTTAAGTTCAATTGCGGGTCGCAGTGTTTCAACGCCTTCATGTTTGAGGGTGGTCAGGGCGGCGGAAAACAAATCGGCCTTCAGTACCAATACATTGTAATGGATGGTTCTGATTCAGACCCCGCTGGGGCAGGAATGTTCTATACGGGTATGTACGACGTATCGTACTCGGTTTTTCGCTATGGCGCGCAGATGATCGGTAGTTTGTGTCACGCCTTCCATGACAACTTGGTGGAATACTGGTATGACCCTGGAGACGGAGCGGCGCACGGAAATGTTGTGGAGTGTCTAGGTCCAGAGGCTCCCGGTACGGGTGCCTATTACAACAACGTCGTCCGCCATACAAATGCGTCAGGCGGACAAGTGAACTTTTGGCTTGAACCAGGAACGAGCACGACAGACTACTTCTTCAACAACTTGTTCTACGACATCGGACCAGCTGGAAACTACTTCAACATTCAGAACAGGGGCGGCGGACCGGTTTACGCTTTCAACAGCACCTTGCAGAGTTCGAACAGCGCCTCCTTGATGGAATGCCAGGGTGGACCGTCTCTGACTCATGCGTACAACATGCATTTCATTACCGAAGGTTCAACTTTCTATAACGGCAGGTGTTCGACCGCCACAAACCTGAGGCAATCCAACTCCGCCGCAAAAGGACAGGGATACACGGCGACAGAAACGTACGCCTATTCTCCAACGTCGGCTGGAAATTCCACAGTAGGCACTGGAACGAATGAGCAGAGCCTTTGCACGGCACTGTCTGGTGCGGGATTGAGTGACGCGGCCACAGCCTGCCAATCCGATACGCGCTACGCCTGTGTGTACAAGAGTACGAGCCATTCGGTCACTTGCGCCGCCCGTGCCGTGGTCGCCCGGCCTACTACTGCTTGGGATGTTGGAACATTTCAATATCCTGGAACGCAGGCCTCTCTTCCGAGCCCTCCCGAGAATATAATTACCTGGTTCAGTAACCAAGCGTCGCAATCACTCCAACAACCTCATCCCAACTAAGGCGAAGACAGAAGCTCCGATGACCGAGAACACATGCGTTAAAGTACTAAGCGGAATCTCCGAACTCGAGAGAATCCGCCAAGTGTGGGAATCCTGGCCGGGAAACCGTGACTCTGAGATGGAGTCTTTCTTGACGTTCGTTCGCTCAAATGCTCAGACAATGCGTCCATACGTGTTGGTGGTCTATCGGGGAGAGACTCCGGATGCCATCCTAGTCGGACGGATTGATAGTGGGCATATTAACTGCCGCGTTGGTTATCTCGATATGAAATTCCGGGCCCGGATCATAAACTTTGTATATGGGGCCTTGAGGGGAAACCCCTCGGAGGAAAACTGCGACCTGTTGGTGAGCGAAATCCTTCGATCACTGTCCCGGGGAGAAGCCGATGCCGCCTACATGAATTTCCTCCGGCAGGACTCGTACCTCTATGATCTGGCTAAGCGAAAACCCGCCCTGTACAGCCGTGATTACATCCACACTACGCAGCCACATTTCGCGGCCGCCCTGCCCGCCACGGCGGAGGAGTTTTATCGGGGCCTTTCTTCTGGGTCCAGGTGGCAGGCCAAAAGCAAGCAGAAGAAAATGATCAAGGACTTTTCCGGGGCCGTGAGAATACAGTGTTTCCGGGAAGTGGGGGAGCTCGACCCCATGATTCTAGACGTCGAGCAAGTAGCCAAGAGCTCCTATCAACGCGGCATAGGAGCGGGGTTCATTGACAACCAGGACACGCGAGAGCAATTGCGCCTGAAGGCGCAAAAGGGCTGGCTCCGCGCCTACGTCCTTTATGTTGCAGATCGGCCGTGTGCATTCTGGATTGGAGACGTTAATCAGGATACATTTGGGAGCGACTATCTGGCATACGACGCGGAGTTTGGAAAGTACTCGCCGGGAATGTTTCTGATAACGAAGGTCATCGAAGGCTTTTGCGGCGAAAATCGTGACGGCGTAACTAAGGTAGACTTTGCCACCGGCCATGCCCAATACAAAGAGATCCTGTCCAACCAGGAATGGCGCGAGACGTCCGTCTACATATTTGCTCCTTCGTTGAAAGGAATCAGCCTCAACATTGTTAGGTCCCTCATCGGGGGAATCGACCAAACCGTCAAAAAAGCACTGGCCCACACGCACCTACTGAAAACGATCAAGAAGCGCTGGCGTGACCACGCAAGACCGAAAGCAGAGGCACAGGGGTAGGTTTCAATTCTATGCACCTCACTCCAAAACACTTCTTCCTCGCAACCGAGAGACTGATCATAATCAATATCTATCGACCGCGAATGTACACTTTCAGGCGTGCCTAAAAGACGACGCATCCTGCGGACTCCCGTGAGCTATGGAACCTGAGAATCTTCGTTTTGGAGGCGGCGCGGCCGACACACTTCTCCATCCACTGGTGGCCGTGGGGATGGTGCTAGCCATCATCTTGATCCTGTGCCTGCCCCGAAAATACGCGGTTGCGCCCCTTCTCCTTTCAATCTTTACCGTGCCTATAGCGCAAGTTGTTGTGTTGGGGGGCATTCATTTTACGGTCCTTAGGATCCTTATCCTAGCTGGATTGGTCCGATGGGCGGTGTCCAGAAGGCCGTCAACGGGGGGTATGTTCATCGGCGGTTTCAATTCGATTGACCGCGTGGTCGCTCTCTGGACTGTACTAGCAACGATTGTTTTTTCACTGCAGTGGATGCAATCGCAAGCAGTTATCAAAAGCCTTGGAAATTTTCTGGACGCCCTAGGCGGGTATCTGGTGCTGAGATTTCTCATTCAAGACGTGGAAGACGTCAAGCGGGCAATTAAGGTATTCGCGGTTATCTCCGTGATCGTGGGCGCCTGCATGATCAACGAGCAGGTAACCCACAGGAACATATTCGGACTGCTGGGCGGAGTCGGTATTACGCCGGCAGTCCGCGAGGGGAAGACGCGCGCACAAGGAGCATTTGCGGTTTACATTGATGCGGGCGTGTTTGGGGGCATTCTGATTCCGTTGTTTATCTGGCTCTGGAAGGCGGCAAAGTCCAGGGTTGCCGCCGCTCTAGGTCTGGTTGGAGCAACCGCCATGACGCTGGCCTCTAACTCAAGCACGTCGCAGCTAGCTTATGCCGCAGGTATCGTCGGGCTTTGTTTGTGGCCGATGCGTAAGCGAATGCGTCTCTTGCGCCGGGGATTCGTCCTCACACTGATAGCTCTGCATATAGTAATGAAAGCCCCCGTTTGGGCTCTGATCGCTCGCATTGACCTGACCGGTTCTTCATCCGGTTATCACCGATTCGAGCTGGTGGATAACTGCATAAGGCACTTTACCGACTGGTGGTTTCTCGGCTACAGGAACTACAACACATGGGGATGGGACATGTGGGATCTGTCGAACCAGTTTGTTGCCGTCGCGTTGACCGGGGGGCTGGTGACACTTGCGCTTTTTATCACAATTCTCTCGCGGAGCTTTGCAGGTCTCGGAAACGCTCGGAAAGCCGTGGAGGGCCGCGTGGAAGAGTGGTTTCTTTGGAGTCTCGGCGCTGCCCTCTTTGCGAACGTAGTGGCGTTTTTCGGCTGCAGCTACATGGCCCAGATGCAGATGGCATTCTTCGCGCTATTGGCCATGATCTCAGTAGCGATTTTCGAGGCCACTCAGTTCGTGGTGGTGCCGGCCGATACGATTGATGAGGTTTTTTTGCCTTCCCTCAGAGGGCGGGTCGCAAATCAACATCCCATTGCTTCGATAAGGTAGCAAATATGGCACGGTTTTTTCATAGTGTGGTCTGGCGTGAAGACCCGTTAAGACTTCTGGAACGATTCCCCATCTGGCTCTATTCCATGTGGGTGCGCACAACGTATCCTTTCGCCACCATTGGAAAGAATGTTCAATTCCACTATACATGGGATTTTCGAAGATACGCCGCTCATCGCGTAAAGCTGGGCAGCTCGGTGATCATCGGCAAGGACGTCCATTTCGGCGCCTACTGCCCAAACGGAGAGAGGGGCGAACCGATGATCGTGATCGAAGACGGTTGCGGGATTCACCGACGCTCTCAGATATCTGCCAAGAACTGCATTCATATCGAACAAGATGTCATCATGGGGCCATCAGCGCTGATCATGGACCATAACCACGAATATGAGGATGTAACGCGACCGATAAAGGACCAGGGCCTCTCCGTTGGCGGCACGATCCGAATCGAACAGGGCTGCTGGATCGGCCGCGGCGCGGCAATCGTTTGCAATCAAGGCGAATTAGTCTTGGGGCGTAACAGCATCGTAGCGGCCAACGCTCTAGTTACAAAGAGCTTTCCTCCGTACTCAGTGCTCGTTGGCAATCCGGCCCGGCTTGCGAGGCATTATGACCCGGCGAAGGGGATCTGGATCTGAAAGAAAGCTGATGGACTACAAAAAGGAGCAAATTCGAGTGTTGTTCAGCTTCCCAATGCGGCTGGGGGCGGACCGGGTATGCTACACGGCCTGGCAGCAGGTGAACGGCCTGGCGGAGGCCGGGGCGAAATTGCTCGTTTTTCCGGCGTCTCTTGGCCGGCCCGTACTCCCCGGTGTCCGAGTTTCCCCGACCCTGGCAAGAGGAAAATTCCGACTGTCCTACCGCGTCGTGGGAACGATGCGGGCCGTCGCGCTGCACGATCGCATAGTGGCGCACCGAATCCAGAAATTGGCTGGACAAATTGACATCATTCACACCTGGCCCCTCGGGGCGCTCGAAACGCTTAGAATGGCTGCAAAGCTGGGGATTCCCACCGTACTTGAAAGGCCCAATGCCCACACGGGCTTTGCTATGGAGGTGGTCCAGAAGGAATGCGATCGGCTAGGAGTGGCTCTGCCGCCGGAGCATGAGCATGCGTACAACGCGGAGAAGCTGCGTAAAGAGGAAGAAGAGTACAGGCTGGCTACTCAACTACTATGCCCCTCGGATTTTGTTTTAAAGACCTTCCTCGATAAGGGATTTAAGCAGGAACAACTCGCCCGCCATATCTACGGGTATGACGAGAAGGCCTACTATCCCAGCACGGAGCCGCGAGATCCTAAGCGCGGACTAACTATCCTGTTTGTGGGCGTGTGCGCGGTGAGGAAGGGCGTTCATTATGCTCTCGAGGCGTGGCTCAAATCCCCAGCCTGCCAGGGTGGCACCTTTTTGATTGCGGGAGAATTTTTGCCGGCCTACCAGGAAAAACTCGCACAAATGCTTTCTCATCCTAGCGTCAAAGTCCTAGGCCACCGTAAAGATGTTCCAGAACTCATGCGGAGAAGCGATATTCTCGTCCTTCCCAGCATCGAGGAAGGAAGTGCTCTTGTGACATCAGACGCCAGGGCCAGCGGATGCGTCCTGCTCGTCTCGGACGCCGCAGGTGCCATTTGTCGGCACATGGACAATGCCCTTGTGCATCGCGTGGGAGACGTTTCGTCCCTGACCCAACACATTACAATGATGTATGAAGATCGCACGCTGCTCGAAAGGCTGCGCGCCCAGTCTCTAAGAACCGTTCGAGAAATTACCTGGGCCGCCGCCGGCGTAGAGCTCCTTGACGTGTACCGCGAGACAATCGCGGCCCACAGACATCGAGCATCGAGAGAATCCGGCCGCACAGAAGTGGCCGCGGGAGCAGAGCTTTGAGTATCTCTTCACTTCCCCTGTCGGGGATGAAAGCGGAGAAGGATAGAGGAGTCGGACCCGGGGGGCCGGAATCGTGCCCCATCTGCGGGCAAGCGGACTCACAGGTGTGGCTTCGAGCGCCCGATAGATTCCACGGTCGCGGAGTGATGTACACGCTGTTGCGCTGCCCGGCCTGTTCGCTCGTGTGGCTGAGCCAGCCCCCCAATGCGGAACAAATGCACGAGCACTACACCGATGCATACGACCGGTTGATTTCAGCTGCCGGCCAGAATTCTCCAACCCGTTGGCGAGAGCGGAAGGCCGCCCTTACACCTTACAAGCAATCGGGGGAACTTCTTGATCTGGGATGTAGCTCAGGAGCGTTCCTGGAATCGCTAGGTGACAGTAGTTGGAAGAAATACGGAGTCGAGATGTCCGCCGAGAGTGCGCGAACTGCCGAAGCGAGAAGCGGAGCCCAAGTCTTCGTGGGGGATATCCTGGACGCTCCCTTCCCGCACGATTTCTTTGACGTGATCACCTGCTTCGATGTGCTTGAGCATCTCTACGAGCCGCGGCGAGTTTTATCCCGCGTTGGCGAGTGGTTGAAACCAGGGGGAATTTTCTATGTGCTGGTGCCCAACGTGGACTCTGCTGAGGGACGCCTGTTTCGCAGTTATTGGCATGGACTCGAGTTGCCACGGCACCTGTTCCACTACTCGCCGGCCTCCCTCAAATTCTTGGCTCACTCGGTGGGGCTCCGGGAAGTCTCGCTTGAGACGCGGAGAAATCCTGCCGTTGGGACCAGCCTGCGCTACGTGGGGGAGGATGTATTCCGGGCTGTGGGCATCCACTCGACGCCAGTCGCGTACCGGGCGGAAGCGAGCCTTCCCTGGAGGGGGGCCCGAAAGCTGGTACGCATGACGATATTGCAGGCCCTGTTGGCCATGGCTCCTCTCGTAGGCGGAGGGGAATCGATTCATGCGGTTTTTCGGAAGGAGGTCACTTGATCAGAAGTCCGCGTCTTGGACCGGGTTTTTTGACCTTTACGGGCCAGCCTCGGTTTGGTGCATCTCAAAACAATTACATGGAAAGCTTCCATCGAAATGGCTGCAAGTGTATCTTACAATTGCAACGCACCTGGAACTCGATTAGCTTCCGCTAACCGCGAGTCGGCTGAATCGGCCCTTCGATTCCCTAGAGACTGAGCCATGTCCGCTTCCATTAGCAAACGTAGCGTGCGTTTTGACGACCCATTGACCATTTTTCCTCGGGCCATGACGAAGCTATATAGCCTGTGGGTTGGTGCGACATACCCATTCGCATCCAAAGGCTCGAATTTGTCGATCCATTACACAGCTGTACTGAACAGACGAATGGCGTCGGGGATCAAGCTCGGAAATTCCGTAATTATAAGGAATCATGCGTGGGTCAACAGCTTCGATCTATCGGAAGTTGGCGACGAGATTAGAATCGTCATAGAGGACAACTGTGTTATTAACGCCCAGGCCGTGATCTCTGCTAAGAACAATATCCACCTGGAGCGTGACATCATGGTTTCGGCCTGCTCGCTCATCATGGATCATAATCATGCCTACGAAGACATTACCCGCCCGATTCAAGCACAGGGCCCCACTCCAGGAGGTACAATTCGAATAGAGCAGGGATGCTGGATCGGCCATGGTGCAGCAATCGTGTGCAACCAAGGCGAACTGGTACTCGGCCGCAACAGCGTGGTCGCAGCAAATGCCCTCGTCACGAGGAGCTATCCTCCGAACTCCGTAATCGTCGGCAATCCGGCGAGGCTGGCTAGACAATTCGACAAAGAGAAAGGAACCTGGGAAGGCGGAACGGGGCGTGGTTAATCTGGCGGAATCGTTCGAAACGATGCCAGCGCTGCGCGAGACGCGGAAGGCACCGCGAACAGACGGTCGAGGATCCCTGATCGTGCTGCAGAATAAGTTATAATTTAATTCTTCAAAGATCGAGTATTCGGCGAAACGCAAAGACTTGAATGAAAGGTTTCGCCAAGCTCGGACTTTGGCTCTCCAGAGACTCAATGAAATGAAATGCGGTCCCCGCCCGTCGGTGTCTTATGACAGAACCGGCTAAGGGCCTGAAATCGAGCTTGAGCAACATCGGGCTGCTGCTGAAGCAGCTCGACTCTACCTGTCGACGACCTTTGTATTTGCCCAGCAAACGGCATCCCGATCGAGTGCATGGGGAGACTGAGTAGGAGTTCACCGGATGAACATTACATCGCAGCCTCTAGTCAGCGTCGTTACTCCCGTCTACAACGAAGAGAAGTACCTCGGGGAATGTATTGAAAGCGTTCTGGCGCAGAGTTATCAAAATTGGGACTACACGATTGTAAACAACTGCAGCACGGACAAATCCCTGGAAATTGCTCGCCGGTATGCCGCAAGAGATCCCAGGATTCGGATTCATGATAACGAACGGTTTCTGGACATGCTTGCCAATCACAACGTAGCCGTGCGGCAGATCTCTCCGGCAAGCAAATACTGCAAGGTGGTCCTTGGAGACGATCGGCTCTTCCCTGGGTGCCTGGAAGGAATGGTTGCCGTTGGGGAAGCGTATCCTTCGGCAGGAATCGTGAGCGCTTACGAACAGTGCGGGCAGCAAGTTCGTATTAAAGGGCTGCCTGTCGAGCAGCGTCTGGTCGACGGCAGGGATGCCTGCCGGCAGTTTCTCCTGGAGAAACTCTTTCTGTTCGGCTCGCAAACCTCGGTCCTGTATCGTGCAGATCTCGTTAGAAGTCGTGATCCCTTCTACGTCGAGACTGAGATGTACGCGGATTTCGAGTCGTGCTTTGCGCTCCTCATGACATCCGACCTTGGTTTTGTCCATGAAATTTTGACGTTCTCTCGCCCCCGACCTGAGTCGATTGGAGCGATTTCCGCGGACATTGGAGCCCACTTCGGAAGTTTACTAGGATTGCTATTTGCATACGGCGAGAAGTGTCTCAGTGGCGAGGAATACAAGGAGTGCCTTGATCGTCGATCGTCTGAATACTACAGGTTTCTCGGTCGTCGTTTGTTGGTCGACCGGGATCCAAGCTTTTGGTCCTACCACAAGCGAACTCTCACTGAAACAGGCATCGGTTTCAGTCGTGTACGTTTGGCCAAGGCGGCCGTCGGACAGGTGTTTGGCTCGATGCTAAATCCCAAGTCCACTTTGGAAAGCATTAGGAGATTTTTCCGATTGAAAAAGATCAGAAACCAGCAGACCAGAAGCGTGGTCTTGAAGGCCGAAGCGAATCCGGGTTTCAGCAGCGAAAACATCGAGGATGGCGATCAACAGATCGGGCGATCGCGACCTGCGTAAGAGAGCGGAAGTACCTACAATCGCGCCCCAGGATGAAGACTTGAGCAAAACCCCATCGGGTGTAAGAACTCACACTAAACGGGAGCAAAGGACAAAAACCGTTAGTTTTTTGGGCGGCTTTGGCCTGGGTAACTTCGGCAATGAAATTACTCTTCAGGCAGTTCTTTACCATCTGCGACGTCTACTCCCGAATGTGGAAGTCAGTTGTATCTGTACGGATCCTGCGGTAACGGCAGCGACCCACAACATCACGACTATGCCTATCAGCGGCACAGTCTTCGATGCCTGGAGACCCCACAATCGAGTGGCGAGAGTTCTTCGCTCTGTCTTTATTGGCATTCCAAGCGAGCTTTACCGATGGCTCGAGGCTCTGATTGCGCTCAAGCGTACAGACTTCCTCGTCATCCCAGGCACGGGCCTGCTTACCGATGCATACGGCCTAAGGAGCTGGGGGCCCTACAGCATATTTAAATGGTCTTTGATTGCGAAAATTCGTGGCTGCAGACTACTCTTTGTAAGCGTTGGAGCCGGGCCGATCTACGGCCGCGTTGGCAGGTGGCTGGTGACATCGGCGCTTGCCTTGGCAGATTTCCGTTCGTATCGAGACAATGAAACTAAAGAATTTCTAAGTTCCATTGGCGTGGCGGTGGCCAGCGATAATGTATACCCCGATCTCGCCTTCAGTATAGTTGACGAGGTCAAGCCAAAGTGTGCAATTCTAAAACACGGTCGATCAATTGTCGGGCTAGGTCTGATGCTGTACCATGACAAACTGAGCGCTGATAAATCGCGTGAATCCACTTATGTAGCGTATTTAGAGCAGCTTGTAGTGTTCGTAAAGTGGCTGCTGATGCGAGACTATGATGTTCGCTTACTCATCGGCGAACTCAGCGATAGGCGCGTAATCACGGAGTTTAAGGCGTTGCTGAAGGATCGTTTGGGGAATTACGGCGAAGACCGCATCATTGATGATCCAGTCTTATCCGTGGAAGACTTATTGGTACAGCTCGCTGAAACTGATGCCGTCGTCGCCACGCGGTTCCACAATGCTCTGTTGGGTTTAGCCCTCAACAAGCCGGTCATTTCTATCTCCTTTCATCAGAAGTGTACATCGCTCATGCAGGATATGGGGTTGCAGGAATACTGCCTAGACATCAAGCAGTTAAATGCAAGCAAGTTGATCGAGCAATTCTGCCAACTCGAGAAAAATGCTGAAACTCTAAAGCTCATGATCAAAGAGAAGGTATCCGAGTGTCGTAGGTCTCTCGATGAACAATACAGTCTGATTTTCAAAGATTCATAACCCGGGTGACAAATCCGCATTGATACTGCGAATTCAATCTGTCCCGTTCCCCGAACCAAAGGAAGCTAATCAGGGAGATTTCTCCTGGCGGACATAAAATGAAATTAGCTGAAGCACTGGGCACTCTTAAAAGCATGAAGCAGCGGGAGGGCGAATCGTTCACCTGTTTTCTAGCTACAGGAATGAATCCCCTTCACCTCAATACATTTTTCGCCGCCGAACTCAGTCTGCTCTTTCCCACCCGAAGGATCGAGGTTCAAACCGGGTTGTATGGAGACTTTCTTGGCAACCTTGGACGACTCGCAAGGGCGGACGCCGACAGCGGCATCGTCTTGATGGAATGGGCCGACCTGGACCCCAGACTGGGAGTTCGGAGTGCCGCGGCGTGGTCCGCCTCCTCATGCACAGATATCCTCTCGACCGTGAGAGCACGTGCATCACAGGTTCAGCAGATAATTGGACAAACGTGCCAACGGATGCCCGTGGTGCTGTCCACGCCCACGTTGCCGCTGCCTCCAATTTCATTCGCCCCAGGTTGGCAAGCGAGTTCATTTGAAATCGAACTTAAAGCAGCGGTTCACTCTGTCACATCCCATCTTTCTCAATGTGCGCAGGTGCGAGTTGTTAGCTCCCAACGCATTGACTTGGTCTCTCCATTGCAGGAGCGATTTGACGTCGAATCCGAGCTTCTCACTGGATTTCCTTACAAACTGTCGCATGCCTCCGCTCTCGCAAATCTCCTCGCCCACCTCACACGGATGCGGGCTCCCAAGAAGGGCCTGATCACCGATTTGGACAACACGTTGTGGAGAGGCATCCTCGGGGAAGCCGGGATTGATGGGATTTCGTGGGACCTGGATCATCACAGCCAGATGCATGCTTTCTATCAACGTTTGCTCGGCGCTCTATCTGCTGAGGGCGTGCTAATCGCAGTTGCGAGCAAAAACGAACAGTCGCTTGTTGAAAAAGCTTTCAGCAGAAAAGACTTGGCTCTGACTACAAACTCGATTTTCCCGATGGAGGCGAGTTGGGGGCCCAAGTCGGAGGCCGTGACCCGCATTCTAAAGACCTGGAACGTGGGGCCCGATTCCGTGGTCTTTATTGACGATAGCGCTCTCGAACTGGCGGAGGTAAAAGCGTCGCACCCCGACGTTGAGTGCATACAATTTCCAACGAAAGATAGCGTTGCTATTTACAACCTCGCGCTCCATTTGCGCGATCTATTTGGGAAGAGCGCCATTTTGGAAGAAGATTCAATTCGTGCCGAGAGCATAAGGCGCTCACACGTTGGCATGATTTACAAGGAGGCGGCAAAAGCCACGTCAACAAGTTTCCTGGATCAGGTAGAAGCCGAAATGAGCTTCAATTTCAGCAAATCGCCTGTCGATCCGCGAGCCCTGGAACTCGTGAATAAAACCAACCAGTTCAATCTCAATGGAAAGAGACATACGGAAACTTCCTGGCACAAATACCTGCTTGGCCCGGCAAGTTTTTTGTTGGTGGTGTCTTATTCCGACAAATACGGTCCGCTGGGAAAAATCGCCGTGATCGCCGGTCGCCAACAAGAGAAAACACTCAATATTGACACGTGGGTTATGAGCTGCAGAGCGTTTTCCCGGCGTATCGAATTTAGGTGCCTCGAAGAGTTGTTCACGAAGTTCGGTGTTGATGAAATCGAACTTGATTATGTGGCGACTGACAGAAACAGTCCCCTTCGCGAATTCCTCGGCGAGCTATTGATCGAGGCTCCCGGGCCGGGTTGCACAATTTCTCGGAAGGCGCTCGAAGCCCGCTCGAATAATTTTTCTGAACCTCAGGAGATGACAAATGGATGAAACTGAAAAGCGCCTTGTGGCGTGCTTTTCGGCAGTTTTTCCCGAACTCACCGCCGAAGAAATCGGTCAGGCCAGCGCAATGTCCGTGGGAAGTTGGGATTCGGTAGCTACCGTCACTCTCCTCTCAGTGGTCGAGGAGGAGTTCGGGTTCGGAATAGATGTTGAGGATCCGGGCCAATTCGATTCATTTCAGAAGTTCCTCAATTACCTGAGAGGGGTTGGGACGGGTAAGCAGACCGCGGAGGACCTGGTCTAAAAACAGGAGGGGAATGCTCGTGGGGATCTCGCTCGCGAACTCGTTTCTACCGCCTGTGATACCCGTGTGGTACTGGCAGGTCCATTTCCCATGTATGCGTTAGATTCCTTCACCGATCCTCTTGCCTTTCTAGCCAGCCAGGTGGCATCGATCCGAGATTCGAAGCCAGCGAGAAGGCTGGTTTCTGCAACAAGCGGGAAAAACGAGACTCTCTGATTAACCCTCCTCGGCCTCTTGGGCTGCGCGCTTTGATTGGTACAGGCCACCCAGTCAAAAACCCAGGTCCATCGGCGTCTCTAATCGGTCGAGCCTACATCGGCGTTGCCCTATTTGTGGTGCGAGCCCGAGGAATCTTGGTCGCAAACTGAGGCAAGGTATTTCCCCAAGTTTCCACCTGGCCGGCCGAATAAGGGGTCGGGTCCGAGCGAGGGTCCAAATCCTACAATAACTGCTTTGTTTTCAGTGCGTAAGCTTTGAGTTAGTGCACCCACCGACAGCTAATTCCCGCCAGTCTGGCAGGTTAATTGCTCCCCAAGTATCTGGCTACGCCGCTCTGATAATGGCGGTAGCCTATTCCGACACGACCGCAAGCCTTCGAGCCCAATTTTCACCTATCTCCCTTCGATCCAGCGAAAATGGAACTGGAAGCCACCAGAAGCCTTCCTATTCCTAATCTCACCCCTGTGGGAGTAGACTTTTTCTCAAGGAGCTGCCCAAAAATGAAGATACTGTTGACCGGTCACAAAGGCTACATCGGTAGCGTGGCGGCACCCCTGTTGCGTTCAGCCGGACATTTTGTGGTCGGTCTCGACACGGACCTCTTTGCAGGTTGTGATTTCGGACAGCCCCAACCGGAGATACCCGAGATATGCAAAGACATCCGAGACGTCGCGAAAGGGGATCTCGAAGGTATCGAAGCGGTGGTGCATCTGGCTGCCCTATCGAATGATCCGCTTGGCAATCTGGATCCTGGCCTCACCTATGAAATTAACCACAAGGCTTCAGTGGGGTTAGCAAAAGTGGCCAAGGATGCAGGTGCGAAGCGTTTCGTGTTTTCCTCCTCTTGCAGTACTTACGGGGCAGCAGGCGATGAATTCCTCCAGGAGACAGCCGAGCTCAATCCGGTGACCGCGTACGGCGAATCCAAAGTCCTCGTTGAACGCGATGTCGCCCTTTTGGCGGACGAAAATTTCAGCCCGACCTATATGAGAAATGCAACCGCCTACGGCGCCTCCCCTCGCCTGCGTTTGGACCTTGTGCTGAACGATTTTGTGGCCTCTGCACTCACTACCGGCCGAATTCTTATAAAGAGCGACGGAACACCCTGGCGTCCGATCGTCCACATTCGTGACATCATCGGCGCCATATTGGCCGTCCTGGATGCACCGAAATCCGCTATTCACAACGAAACATTCAATGTTGGCCAGACGGCGGAAAACTACAGGATCAGCGAACTCGCCGAAATCGTAGCCGAGACCATTCCTGGTTCCCGCATTGAGTACGCTCCCGACGGAGGGCCCGACAAGCGCTGCTACCGTGTAAATTGCGATAAGATAAAAAAATGCTTGCCGAATTTTCGCTCGGAATGGACAGCCCGCAAGGGTGCGCAAGAACTCTATGATGCCTACCGTGCTGCTGGATTCACGGCGGGCGACGTGTCTTCCGGGCGGTATTTTCGCATCCACAACATTCGAAAACTGTTGGAGGATGGGCAATTGGACTCCTCCTTGCGCTTGACTCGAACCGCTTCGGCTTAAAAGGTTGCCGTGCTGGACGAACTGCACTGAGACGCGTCAAGCAGACCAAACAGGAGCAAAACTAAAATCGTTTTTACCGAAACAAAACTAAAAGGGGCATTTCTCATTGATCTGGAAAAACATGCGGATCAAAGAGGGTTCTTCGCCCGCACCTATTGCGAGCGGGAGTTCGATTCCCACAAGCTGAATTCCCGGGTTGTACAGTGCAATACTTCCTTCAATCGGACCAAGGGCACATTGCGCGGAATGCATTTTCAGGCCCCTCCTCATGAAGAAGCAAAACTCATCAGGTGTACGCGGGGTGCAATTTACGATGCGATTGTGGACCTGCGGCGTGAATCGCCCACCTTCAAACAGTACTTTTCGGCGGTCTTATCCGTAGAAAACGGAAAGATGTTGTACATTCCAGAAAGATTCGCGCATGGTTTTCAAACGTTGGAAGATAATACGGAAGTGTTCTATCAGATGTCTCAGTTTTACGCCCCAGAACACACGCGGGGAGTTCGTTGGAATGATCCAGCATTTGAGATTGAGTGGCCCGCAGACGAACGGATAATTATCGATCGTGATCAGTCGTACCCCGACTTCGTTGTCTGACACCAGGTGTGCATAAGTGAAGACCGTTCCGGCACAAGAAAGCTCAGCCCCAGACGTTCTCGGGCATGAAATGCATGCATTGATCGCGGAACTGTATCCGATTTGCCGCAGTATTACCGGAAACGGTGTTCGCGACACTCTGAAACGTCTGCAGCAAATCATCCCGCTCACCTTGCAAGAAGTCTCCACGGGAACACGAGTTTTCGATTGGACTGTGCCGCCCGAATGGAACATTCGAGACGCTTACGTGAAGAATTCCAGAGGTGAGCGCGTGATTGACTTCCAAAAGTCAAACCTGCACGTGCTTAACTACAGCGTACCCGTGCATGAAAAATTGCGGCTTGTTGAACTTCGGCCCCACCTTTTCACGCTTCCTGAGCACCCTGACTGGATTCCGTACCGTACGAGCTATTACAAAAGGAATTGGGGTTTCTGCCTGAGCCACAAACAGTTCCTCGAGCTCCCGGAAGACGAGTACGAGGTCTGTATTGACTCTTCCTTGGAGGATGGTCATCTGACCTATGGTGAGTTCTATCTCGCCGGGGACACACCCGATGAAATTTTGATATCCAGTCATATCTGTCATCCCTCGTTGGCAAACGACAACCTATCCGGCGTGGCTGTCGCCTCTTTCTTGGCTAGGTATGTCGCGCGGCTCCCCCGTAGATACTCGTATCGGTTCCTCTTTATCCCTGGGACAATTGGTGCGATTGCTTGGCTGAGTATCAACGAATCCATCGTGAATCGAATTAGGCATGGCCTCGTCCTTGCCGGCGTTGGAGACGCCGGCCCCTTGTCCTACAAGCGCAGCCGCCGCGGCGATACCGATATCGACCGGGCCGCGGCTCATGTACTTCGCGAGATTGGACCGGACTCCCAAATCTTGGAATTTTCTCCATACGGCTATGACGAGCGACAGTACTGCTCGCCCGGCTTCAATCTTGGCGTCGGAAGGCTGTCTCGCACGCCCCACGGCACCTTCCCGGAGTATCACACCTCCGCTGACAATCTAAGTTTCGTAAGCCCGCAGGCGCTCGCCGAATCCTTCTCCGCATGTCTGTCCATTTTTTCCATGCTTGAGAGAAATCGAGCGTATCTGAACACGAATCCTAAGTGCGAACCTCAACTCGGCGAACGAGGCCTTTATCGAGTTATGGGAGGTCCGGCCGGGGACAACACAAGGGAAATGGCCATGTTGTGGGTGCTGAATCTATCGGACGGCAAACACAGTCTGCTTGAAATTTCCGAGCGAGCGCGCCTCAGCTTCGATTCGATTTATCACGCTGCCACCGCTTTGAAGGAACACGGATTGCTCAACGACTCGCTTACAGGGTCAGCCTCCAACATGATCGGAGCGAGGGTCTAGACTAAGATGACGGTGCTGCTTAGCAATCAGACTGCGGTTATTACGGGTGCCAGTAGTGGAATTGGGGCAGCTATCGCCCTGTGTCTCGCAGAGGAAGGTACAAAACTGCGCTTGGTGGGGCGCAATGCAGCCACCCTGGAAACCGTCGCCGAGAGTGCGCGGAAGCATTCACCTCAGGTTCTCACTTACCAAGCGGACCTAAGCACCGACGACGGCTTGGACAAACTGAAATCCGCCCTCAAGCCTGATTGCGAATCTCTTGATGTTTTGATCCACAGCGCCGGAATCTTCGCCATGGGCAACCTCGAGACAGCTTCGCTTGCAGACTTTGACCGGCAATACCGCACGAATGTGCGCGCACCTTATGCGCTTACGCAATCCTTGCTCCCGATGCTCCGTGCCCAACACGGGTCCGTCATCTTCATCAACTCCACTGCAGGCATGAACACGCGGGCCAACATTTCCCAGTATTCTGCGACCAAACACGCCCTCAAAGCCGTGGCCGACAGTTTTCGCGCAGAGGTGAATGCAGACGGTATCCGCGTTCTTAGTGTCTATCCGGGGCGTACTGCCACACCTCAACAGGCAGCAATTCACGAGGCCGAAGGCAAAGCGTATTCCCCTGAACTCTTGATGCAGCCAGCGGATGTTGCCCGGATTATCGTTGATGCTCTCAAAGTGAACCGCACAGCCGAAGTAACGGACATTAGCATCCGTCCGATGCGAAAGACCTAGCGAGGAGAAATGGACATAACAGTGGATAGCAAGAACAAAGATACGAACAGAATGGACTCCGTCAACGCGAAGAATGTTGTAGCTCCGCTCACAGAGGCGGTTCAAGAAGTTCCCCGCTGCCGCTTTTGCGAGAAGCCGCTCCAGCAGACGGTTGTCGACTTGGGAATGTCGCCGCTGTGCGAGAGCTATCTCAGCGCGAGCCAGATCAACCAGATGGAGCCCTTCTACCCCCTGCATGTGCGCGTATGCGGCCGTTGCTTCCTCGTCCAACTCGAGGAGTATGTGAGTCCAGAAAATATCTTTACCGATTACGCCTATTTCTCCTCTTATTCCGACACTTGGCTCGCCCATGCGAAGGCCTATGCCGAACAGATGACCGATCGCTTCCACTTAAATCCGAACAGCTTGGTCGTCGAGGTCGCCAGCAACGACGGGTATTTGCTTCAATACTTCGTTGCGAAACAAATTCCGGTACTTGGGATCGAGCCGGCCGCCAATGTGGCCTCCGTGGCAGTTGAGATGGGTGTACCCACTTTGGTCAAGTTCTTTGGGACCGCGACAGCCCGCGAGCTCGTAGCCCAAGGCAAACAGGCCGATTTATTGCTTGGAAACAACGTGCTCGCCCAGGTTCCCAACCTAAACGACTTTGTCGCCGGGATGAAAATCCTGCTGAGCGCGAGTGGCGTTCTCACGATCGAATTTCCTCACCTGATGCGGCTCATGGAAGAGAATCAATTCGATACAATTTATCACGAACACTTCTGCTATTTCTCGTTCCTTACCGCCGAGAAGATCTTCGCTGCGCACGCTTTGACGATTTTCGATGTTGAGGAGCTGAGCACGCACGGCGGATCCCTCCGAATCTATGCGCGTCATATCGAGGATACCGCCAAAGTGGTCAGCGAAAGGGTACATGAGCTTCGTGCTCGTGAAGAGTCCGCTGGGTTCGCTCGCCTCGAGCGGTACCACTCATTCGCCGAGCAAGTGAGAGAAACCAAACGCAAACTCCTTGAATTCCTGATAGAGGCCAAGCGTGCCGGGAAACGAATCGCGGGCTACGGCGCTCCCGGCAAAGGGAATACGTTGCTGAATTATTGCGGGATTCGAACCGATTTTCTCGACTATACGGTGGACCGCAGCCCTCACAAGCAGGGGAAATTCTTGCCAGGGACTCACGTCCCCATCTACTCGCCGGATCGTATCAGGGAAACGCGGCCAGATTACCTGCTGATTCTCCCCTGGAATCTCAAAGACGAAATCATGAAGCAGAATGCCTTTATTCGCGAATGGGGTGGCCAGTTTGTAGTTCCGATTCCCGCGGCGAAAGTGTATCCGTGATGTCGAAGGGAAGACGTTCGAGGGCTTGGTTCTTGACTCTTCACGAAAGAGGGCGGTTCTCATGAAAGTTGTTCTTTTCTGCGGTGGTCAGGGTTTGCGCATTCGCGATGCGGAAGACGTTCCCAAACCCATGGTACATATCGGGTATCGGCCGATCCTATGGCACGTGATGAAGTATTACGCTCACTTTGGACACAAGGATTTCATCCTGTGTCTGGGACACCGGGCCGAAGCCGTAAAAAACTACTTTCTCAATTACAACGAATGCGCATCCAACGATTTTGTACTTTCCGGCGGCGGCAAAAAATTGGATCTACTAAACAGTGATATCCAAGATTGGCGAATCACATTCACGGACACCGGAATCAGTTCCAACATTGGTCAGCGCCTGAAGGCGGTTGAGAAGCATCTTGAAGGGGAAGAAGAATTCCTCGCGAACTACAGCGATGGCCTGACCGACATGCCCCTTTCCAAACAGCTTGACCACTTTCACGAACAGGATAAGGTTGCGAGCTTCCTCTGCGTCCGGCCCAACCTCAGCTACCACATGGTCTCGTTGCAGCAGGGCAATGGCAATCTTGTTTCCGGAATTCACGCCCTGAATGACGGCAACTTGCGGATCAATGGAGGGTTTTTCATTTTTAAGAAGAAAATCTTTGATTATATCCGTGATAAGGAAGAGCTCGTCATTGAGCCTTTCCAGAGGTTGGTGGCCGAGAAGGAGCTGATCGGCTACCCCTACGATGGCTTCTGGGCAAGTATGGACACATTCAAAGATAAGCAACACTTGGAAGCCCTTTCTAGCGCGGGCGGCGCTCCTTGGGAAGTGTGGAAGACAAACGGAAATCCTGGGAAGCGTTGAAGCCGCACGGCTTCTAAACCGAATATGCTTACTCTTAAATTGGGGCAAGGCGGCACCTCGCCACTCAAAATCCTCTGTCTGGGGTCCCACTCGGACGACATCGAGATTGGCTGCGGTGGGACCATTCTGCGACTGCTTGGCTCCAATCCGAATTGCGAAGTCGTGTGGGTCGTGTTCAGTTCAAGCAGCGAACGAGAGCGAGAAGCCCGAAACAGCGCAGAACTATTTCTGGAGCAGGCCACGAAAAAAGAAATCATCGTCGAGGGTTTTCGCGACGGCTACTTTCCTTTCGAAGGAGCGAAGATCAAGGATTTCTTCGAAGGCCTAAAAAGAGTATCTCCCGACCTGGTCTTGACCCATCAACGCAACGACGCGCACCAGGATCACCACCTGATCTCGGAATTAACCTGGAATACCTTTCGAGACCATTTAATTTTGGAGTACGAAATTCCGAAGTATGACGGTGACATGGGACAGCCGAGCGTGTTCGTTCCACTCGAGTCTGAAGTGTTCGAAAGGAAGGTTGGTCACCTCATGAGCGCCTTCCAGTCACAACTTACCAAGCGGTGGTTTCAAAGGGATACATTCTTGTCCCTGATGCGGCTGCGGGGAATGGAATGCAACGCCCCTAGCGGCCACGCCGAAGCTTTTTACACTCGCAAGCTGGTCCTGTGAATTGAAGTAACGCTCGGCGTAAACGCCCTGATAACGATTCATCGCTGTGACTAATACATGAAAGATCTCAAAGAGAAAACGATTCGTGGTGGCTTGGCAAGATTATCCGCTCAAATAGCGCAGTTCGCACTGCGCTTGGGATCTCTGATGGTGTTGGCCCGGCTCCTGGGGCCTAAAGAATTCGGATTGGTAGGCATGGTCACGGCTTTTACGGGAGTCTTGACCCTGTTCCGGGACTTTGGACTTTCGTCTGCCGCAATCCAGCGTAAAACCGTTACGGATGAGCAGATTTCAACCTTATTCTGGATCAACGTATTGGTTGGCCTGCTGCTCACGCTCGTTTCAGTCGGAATGGCACCGGCAATCGCAGCCTTTTACCACGAGCCCCGCCTTGTGAAAGTCACGGCCGTGCTGGCGATTGGTTTCCTCTTTAACGCCGCAGGTGTCCAGCATTCTGTACTTCTTCAGCGTGAGATGCGTTTTACCGCCTTAGCGGTGATAGGCACAGTCTCCATGATTATCGGCACTGCCATTGCCATTGTCGGTGCCCTGGCGGGTTACGGATATTGGGCTCTCGTAGCGATGAGCATCATCACGCCGCTTATCTACACGGTCTGCGTGTGGATTGCTACCTCTTGGATTCCGGGTATACCACGAAGGGGGGCTGGGATCCGCTCCATGATGCGATTTGGCGGCACGGTCACCTTGAATGGCCTGGTTGTGTATATTGCCAGCAATCTTGACAAAGTCTTGGTAGGCCGTTCTTGGGGAACTAGCGCAATAGGGATCTACGGAAGGGCCTATCAGCTCATCAGTATTCCAACCGACAATCTAAATGCTTCGGTCGGCGAGGTCGCGTTTTCGGCCCTGTCCCGAATACAGGACGACCCCATTCGTCTCAAGAGCTACTTCCTCAAGGGCTACTCTCTTGTGCTGGCCTTGACCCTGCCTATTACACTGGCCTGCGCATTTTTTGCCGATGACATAATTCTCATTGCCCTCGGGCCGAAGTGGATGGAAGCGGCTCCCCTCTTTCGTTTGATGGCCCCGACAATCTTGGTATTCGCCATAGCCAATCCCTTAGGTTGGCTCGTTACTTCCATCGGCCTGGTCAGTCGAAATCTGAAGATCGCTCTGCTCATCGCACCCACAATGGTTGCGTCTTACGTTTTGGGATTGCGTTATGGGCCCAAAGGTGTGGCGTTCGCCTACTCAGCGGCTCTGACTCTCTGGCTTCTTCCCCTGATTGCGTGGTGTGTACACGGCACGGTCGTTTCCTTCCGCGATGTTCTGCTGACTATAAGTCGGCCCTTGGTTTCAGGCATCATTGCCGTGGGATTCGCTTTTGGTGTACGGCTGATTTACGGCCACTCATTGCCGCCTCTCCCGCGGCTGGTTCTGGAAAATGCTGTACTCCTCGTTATCTATCTCGCGATGTTGCTGTTCGTAATGGGACAGCGAGCCTTTTACTTGGACGTTCTGCGGGGGTTCAAAAAGCGTCCGTCAGTAGACACAGAGATATTGGCATCTACTTAGCAGGAAGACGTAAAAACTCGGGTTGTAAGCCGCGGGTAATCGATTTGCTTCGAACAGTAATCTGTTCTCCGGGAAGAGTTTCGCAGAGGGCGGACCTTTCGGACTTCTCGACCGCCTAGTATGTCCAGCTTTCGATGCACCGGCGGTTCTGGAGTCGGCGACTCAGGCAGCTATGGCCCCATCTACTCTGACAATCAATCCGAGCCGTGACAGATTCTTCTTCTGCAGGGCGAGCATGCGCAGCTCGAGAATCCAGCCACAGCAAACGCGAATTCCCATCTTCCATAGCTTTATAAATATATGACTCAATCGATTTTGAGCAGAATGTCAAAAGTAGGGCTTCTTCGAAGGTACGCGGGCAGTCCTTTCTTGCGCGTAAATGAATGGGCTTGGAACCGCCTGCCTTCTTCCCTGACCGCAGCTGGTCCGATTCGTACCTACGGCGACTTCTTGCATTTCCTGGTCAAGCAGCGATCTTCACGAAGGCAATACCACGGTACTTTCTTTTTTCGGAACCGCCCGGAGCTGGAATTAATTCGTGCTCTTTCGGAGAAACGACCACAGGGGTCCACGCTGAGAATTGCAGTCTTGGCATGCAGCAATGGAGCTGAGGTCTACTCCATCTTGTGGACGATTCGTTCGGCGCGACCGGATTTGAAGGTCCTCGTTCATGCGATAGATATATCAAAAGAGATTGTGGAAATTGCTCAGGATGGAATCTATTCGCTTCAAACCGACGAACTCGTAGGTTCTCCTATCTTCGAGAGGGTGACCGACGAAGAAATGCGAACGATGTTTGACCGCGAGGACGGCCGCATGAGGGTCCAATTGTGGCTCAAAGAGGGCATCAATTGGCAGGTTGGGGATGCCGGCGATCCTCGACTCGCAGACTCTCTGGGAACTCAGGATATAGTCGTTGCAAACAAATTCCTTTGCCACATGGCCCCGCCGGATGCCGAGAAATGTTTGCGCAATATCGCAAATCTGGTTGCTCCCAGTGGATATCTCTTCGTTTCCGGAATCGATTTGGATGTTCGGACCAAGGTTGCCAGCGAATTTGGTTGGTCCCCCGTTTCAGATCTGATCGAAGAAATACACAATGGTGACCCCTCCGTGAGACGCGACTGGCCCTGGAGATATTGGGGCCTCGAACCGTTCGACCGTAAAAGGCCCGATTGGTCTGTCCGCTATGCTTCGGTCTTTCAAGTCGGTAATTCCTAAACCCTCAATCGAATTAGCCCCGAGATTGGACAGGCATTCTTCCCCTCAGTAAAGCCGGCCAACCGAGATTGTGTAAGAGAGTAGGCAACGCCGATGAGATTTTATCAAATCGATCCGACGCAGGACGCGCGGTGGGCTGAGTTTATAGCAAGACACCCCAATTCGTCCGTGTTTCACACGGTCGGTTGGCTGAAGGCACTTCGGTGTACCTTCGGTTATGAACCGGTGGCCTTCACAACTTCGCCACCAACCGGAGCCCTGAGCAACGGGCTGGTCTTCTGCCGCGTCAAAAGCTGCCTCACCGGAAATCGTCTGGTGTCGCTCCCTTTTTCCGACCATTGCGAGCCCCTTTGCGATTCCGTCGAGGACTTTAACTTTCTGCTTCGCTATTTGCAAACTGCCCTGGAACACGAGAACTGGAAATATGTCGAGATGCGTCCGATCAACGTGGATTTCGGCCGTATTGGCGAGGGGATTAAATTTATACACGCAGCGACACACTGCCTGCATATTCTTGACCTGCGCCCCGATTTGAATGAGGTCTCCTGGAATCTCGACAAGGATTCTGTTCAGCGCCGAGTTGGTCGTGCCGAGCATTGCGCTCTAACTGAGAAATGTGGAAGGTCCGATGATCTGCTAAAGGAATTCTACGCCCTGCTTCTCACCACAAGGCGCCGAAAGCGCCTGCCACCTATCCCATGTGCCTGGTTTCGAAACCTCGCGAAGCATCAAACTGAAGCGTTAGAGGTCCGCCTTGCATACGAAGACAGAACTCCGGTCGCGGGCATTCTCACCTTGCGGTACAGGAACACCGTCTATTACAGATATGGATGCTGCGACTCGCACTTCGACGAACGGGAAGCAGTAACATGGCTTCTATGGAAGGCTATCGCAGCCGCGAAATCGAACGGAGCATCCGAATTTGACATGGGACCAACCGAAGTCGGGGACGCGGGAGTTCTGGCTCTTGAGAACCACTGGGATTCCCACTCTCAAAAATTCCTCTATTGGAAATTCCCTGGCACTTCTTCGCCCATTTCAGAGGACAACTGGAAACTGAGGATAGCCACGCGCATGTTCTCACATATGCCAGGCCGATTACTTTCCATCACTGGGAATTTGATGTATCGGCACATTGGATAGAAGGCGAGACCTAGAGCGCGGCACTCCTTACCGCCCGAGCAGAGATCAAGGCTGACGTGAGACTGAAATACGGCAACTCCTCAAAGTCGCCATCCGCGGCAAGTGCGGTCCCAACTGGTTTCGCAGAGCCTCTCAGTGCACTATGTTCCGAACTGGCTTGATGACGTTAACCCAGGTAGTGGGGTAACGGCTGCTTAACCACGGTTTCTATTCAATACCCCTGCTCCTTACTGAACGGTGGCAATAAGACCCGTGGGTGGATTAATCACGATCGAGGATCCGGAGAATTGATACGCCCCGCGGTCCCACGCGGTAGTCGAAGGTCTCACCACGGGCGTTCTCCCGGGGCAGCTGACGGTATGGTTCGATGTGCTGTAGGTGCAGGCATCAGTCGTGGCGTTCTTACAGGCCAGACCTGCATTTTGAATCATAGATTGCGTGGAACTAAGCATCGCGGTGCAGAAGGATTGCTCATTGACTCCGCCACCGACAGTAGAGTTTGTTGCCAACGTCGGAGCGCATGGAGCCGTATCGTTCGCGCAGGTCACGTCGCTATTGTTACCCGTCACGCCTTTGCCGCTCGCCATGTAGCCTTGAGCAGCCGCTTGCGCGTGAGTCATTATAATGTCGTTTGTGCCGGAACAGTTGCCGTACCCATTGCCGCCGTCATCTACAATGAAATGATTGCCGACCGAGGTTAGGACACCCGATGGGCAATCCATATTCGAGGAGATGAGGTCCACGGTGTTGTTAAATTTGTACGCGTGGGATCCCGCCGCGCTGCAAGAACTCTCAAGGTTCCAAGTATTCCCCGTCCCCATGTCATACATAATGTTGTTGAACATATACTCGGCAGCGCTTGGATTCGGGCAAATCCAGAGCTTTACGTCGCCGCCCGTGGCGTTCCCCGGTGCATCGTGCTTGTGGACGTTATTGTAGTAGACGTTGAAGGGAACATTGGGCTGCATTTTCCCTGCGTTATCCTGCTCCGGAGCATCGCTGTTACACTCCCAAGCGTTGCCGTGGGCCACACCATCACCCGTGTTGTAGAAATTGTAGATCAGGTTGTCGTGTGAATCGTGGCATCCGTTGAGAACGATTTGCGCCATGTTGCCGAATACGTTGTCGTAAATTAGGTACCCGCCGAAGATGTCGCAGCCCTGCCCGGTGGGGTCGCTATCCCATCCATCACAGACGTTTCCCGGCCCGATCGTGGACTGTGTGGCGATACGGACATTCCAGGCAAACATGTTGAAGCAAGTCTGTCCGCAATTAAAGGGAACGTGCGTCCACCCGTGCGTGTAATTGTTGGAGTAAATGTTCCACGCTGTAGCCCCGGAAGCCTCATTCATGTAGGCTACTTGACCGCCACCCGAAGGCTGGCACATCCCAGTCCATTCTAAGTTGTCAATAATAAGATATTCACCGCCGTTATCGGTCGAGAAGAAGCTGTAGTTAGTAGGGTAACTGCAACCTGTCACTGGAGATGTGCTTGTAGCGTTGTCACCAGACATAACAGGGCGTGTCCAGGTTGCGCCTGAGAACCAAGTCGGGTCAACTCCTAGATAGATGCAGGAAGTACGAATTGCTCCTGGGGTATCTGATGGGTCGCAGTTCCCCGCCGTGCCCGAAAATCCAACATCCCACTTTGCTCCATTGCTATCGGCTGCTCCGACATAAGGAACCGCCGAACTGTTTCCGAAGTGCCAGGTATCCCCACCGCGAAAGATAATCTGATCGCCGGCAACAGGGTTATAAGAAGCACAGTTGGCGGTACAGTTTGTCATTCCAGGCGCATGCAGCCATGTCGCAGTCTTCGATGTTCCGGCATTCGAGTCTGAGGCATTGCAGGGCGAACCTGCAACGGCGCAGACATAGTGCGTGCTCGCAGCAGGAGCAGGAGGCGCGACAGGCGGCGCAGGGCTACCGCTAGACATCGAGAAGGAGCTAATCAACCCTTCCCAGCTATCCGTGCTGTGGATGTTGGTCATGTTATTTGCCGTCGAACCCGAAGCAGCACTCAGGACGAAGGCGTCGGCATTACGCGTCTGATTAAACGAGCAATCGCCAGTCTCGCCCGACCCATCGTAGGGCGTGCAGGTCCACGGTGAATTTACAGCAGTAACGTGCTCCGAAACCCACGTGAAATTGAAGAGCAGGTCCCCGGCCGAAGGCGTAATCGATGGTGCATTGACCGTGCCTCCAGTCCCGGAGCCTACAGGGGAATCCACGTTATGTTTGAAGGCACATCCCGCGCTCGGCGTGAAATCGACGTAGGCGATCTGTGTCTGCGAAGGCGAGCCGCCCGTGGCCGTGAAGTTCAGCGTCTGCGAACCGGATGCTGTTGTGGACAGAATGTAGAAGATGAATCCTTGCCCGGTGCCGGGAGTGCCGGGACCGGGATTGCCGGGGACGCTGGTTTGGATAGCGGTCTGAGAGCCCAACGTCACCGAAAGCCCCGAACAGGACGAATAGCACCACGCAGCGATCGCCACGAGGTCGCCGGGCGCACTAATCGTGGCGTTAAGACTGGATGTATTGCTCGAACTCAAAGGGGCATTGTCTGAGTTATTTTCTCTGGCTGTGCAGGCGGCAAACAACGTGCCAGCCGAGTTGAACATCAGTATGACAAGTGCGAGCGCGTATTTCATTGTTTTTGTCATTTATAGATCTCTTCAAGCAACAAACTTGGTCGGCAGAGCGACATTTTCAAGGCCAGCCCCGGTGGCCAATTGCAGAGAGCGCATTTTGGCCCCCCCACCGTTTAACCTACATGGGGGCCCAACGTGATTCTACTGGCCTGGAGGACAGATTTAGTACAAGTTGAGGCGGTCGGAATGCTTGTGACAACTCGGGCAAGGCAGATCTGAACTGGCGATCTTCGGGTCATGTCCGCCCTGACTTCATGTAGCCCGCGGACCCTATGGGATATATAGTTGGTTGTCTAAGTTCAAGAAGCCACCTACTCGCCCCACAGCACTTCAGTTAAAAATGGGTCGTGCGGTTCCCAACGAAATGTTCCACTTCGCCGCACGCGGCGCGCTCGCATGCCCCTCGGATAACTTCGGTTCGAATACGCTGGCCGGAAAAAATCTCTCCGATGGTTCGTAGACGTCCACTGGCGCGTTCATCAGGTGTTCTCCACCACCTGCCAGCGCAGCAGATAGTGGCGGTGCGCATCCGAAATTGTCGAAAAATGGATGCGTTCGGCATGGTGCGAACCAGCCTTTGGAATCCGCGCACTATACGCGGTTGGAGCACGTGGCGTGCGCCAGTGATTCATGCCTGGTCTCGCGCGAGATCTCGTAGCGCCTTGCAGAGCAAGGTCGCGGTCTGTTCCCTGGTGTCGCACCCCAGTGCAAAGCGAAGCTATTCTTCAATGACAATGGTCGTTTTCCATGTCGTGTGCTCGGTTCTTAACGCGCCTGCCATTCGCGAATAGCGTCTGGAACGCTCTTGGTCTGTTCGGTCAGAGATGTACCCAGTCCATACCTTGATGTACCTCCTCCCCATCCGGGTCTGCTTAAGAGCGTTCCGGCTGTGGCAAAGAAACTCCGCGAGGTCTACACGAACAAGGGAGATGCGATGTGTTTCGAGCCTACTCGAGCACTTAGTCCGAATAACCCCCAAAGATTCTTATAGATTGGTCTCTTGGGATGGAAAACACGGCAAAACGAGAGGGGCTTGAGTTGCACGCGGAAGCCAAAGTGGAACCCTTTAGGGCAAATCATTTCCTCACAGCGACGAGTCTTTTCACAAAGGACAGGCCATCTGGGAATATATGAAATTCCAATGAGAATGTAAATCACTGATATATAAGTACTTATAGACATGAAGCAGTGCGACAGCGACCTGGCATTGGGGCATATAGATTGCAATAAGGTGGTGCATATATGTGCGGACTATGCCTGCTCGCTCTTGGTGTTCTGTAGTGAAACAAAACAGCTGTATCGAGCTTGGAAATCGGAGGCTTAATGAGTAAGTGGGCTACTTTGGGCCACAGTTGGGCACACGTTCTATATACGGCATTGCTACTGGCGGTGGTTTTGCTTGCGTCCTTGGGCTTTTCCAGCACTCGCGTGCGCTCGAGTGCCCGACCCAACTTGGCGGAGTCCAAACCTACTGTTCAAGCCACGCAGGGTTATATAAATCCGACGTTCCTGACAAGCCATACAACGGCGCCATTCGACAGCAGCGGCGGCGATTTGATCGTCGTGTGTGCCTCCTCCCACGAGGGCGTTACGATGACTCCATCGGACAGCTTCAATAACACCTGGATTACTGGTGCTGGGCCAACAGACACCACGACAGGGTTCGACCTTCGGACACAGGTTTGGTACTCGAAAACTCCGACCGTGGGTCCCGGCCACACCTTTTCCCTCAATCTTTCGAAGCTGGAGCCCCTGGTGATTTCATTGTTTGTCGTGCGAGGCTCCAACGTTTCAGCCCCGATCGACGCGATCTCTACGATCGGCGACGATGGCGGCTCAAAGATGCCCTATGTAGTCAGCCCAAACATCATGACAACGCGGAAAAATGAACTATTGATTGGTTTTGCGAAGAGTTCGGTGTCCGAAAATTGGATTTCCGGCAGTGATTACTCGGCGCAGGGAGAGGCCTCTTCTGACTTCCTCGACGCGGAGACGCAGTTGGCGGCAACACCTGGCTCGTACAATTCGACATTCGCCCTCAGTTCGTCTGGGACTTGGCAGTCAGTAGTTGTGGCTGTAAGGCCGCCGACGGACCGATCGCTCTTAAGATCTGAGCAGCAGAAATAGCCGACAGACACCTTCCAGAGTAGACGCCTATAGGTGGGGAAACTTTCTATTGGAGGCTTCATGAAGACGCAGGGGCGCGGGCAGCTAAGTTATGGTCAAGTTATCGGTGCGATGCTATTACTGGCAGTGATTTTTCCTGTCGCCTTAGCATTGCCCAGCGGTCCAGCCCGACTCCCTACGAAGTATCCAGCTCCCGCCCCCTCACGGATCGTGCCAGCAAGTCCCGCCCCCTCCCCCCAAGCCCAGATCAGTGTTGCGGTCAGCCCAGCCTCCTACGGCCTGACAACTGGCCAGTCGGTCGTCTTGGCAGCAACCGTGGCGAATGACTCCTCAAACAAGGGCGTGACCTGGACTGTGTCGGGTTCAGCCTGCTCGGGCAGCGCTTGCGGAACTCTGAGCGCGGTGACTTCCATTTCCGCGACGTACACAGCGCCGACGGCAGGAGGCGTTTATTTGGTGACTGCCACCAGCGTGGCGAACGTGACCGTAAGCGCCGTTGCCACGATTGGAGTCACGAATCTTACCGGAGTTTTCACGTACCGAAATGACGGCACGCGAACGAGTATCAACAACCAGGAATATTTGCTGACGCCATCGAATGTGAACACGTCGTCGTTTGGAAAGCGATTCTCGTGCGCGGTAGACGAGAGCGTGTATGCCCAACCCTTATGGGTAGCAAACGCGGCGATTGGCGGGGGTACGCACAATATCGTGATTGTTGTGACGCAGAATGACAGCGTATACGCGTTTGACGCGGACAATGGTAGCGGGACGACTTGCACTCTCTATTGGCAGGCATCTCTCCTGACCTCAGCGTACGGCGCTGCAAGCGGAGCAACAGCGATCCCACCAGCCGATACGGGAGAGACGGGAGATATCCCGACAAAGATCGGGATAACATCGACGCCGGTGATTGACCCAACCACGAATTATCTTTATGTGGTGTCAAACACGAAAGAAGGCACACAGTACTATCAGCGCCTGCACAGGCTAAATCTACTTACTGGTGCGGAAACGGCAAATTCACCCTCGGTTTTGGCGGCCTCGGTATCGGGGACTGGAGACGGCTCATCTGGCGGCTCGCTGCCCTATTCGGCGCTGCACCAGAACCAAAGACCTGGACTGGCTCTCGTCAATGGGATCGTTTACATGGCTTCTGGATCGCACGGCGACAATGAGCCGTGGCATGGGTGGATCCTAGGCTATAACGCTTCCACAATGGCATTCGCAAGTGCGTACTGCACGACTCCCAACACGTTCGGGGGCGGCATTTGGATGTCGGGGAGCGCTCCCGTATTCGACAGCAGTAACAACCTTTTTGTGATCACCAGCAATGGAACTTACAATGGAACTACGGATTTTGCTGACAGCTTCCTGAAATTGAGCACGACGAGCGGGATTACGCTCAGCGACTGGTTCACGCCCGACGATCAACAGAACTTGGGCTCAAATAACGTCGACCTGGGCCAAGGCGGAGCGGTAACGCTCATGGATTCCGTTTCAGGGCCGAATCCGCATCTTTTAATTGGCGGCGGGAAGGAAGGGATTCTATACCTCATCAATCGCGACAAAATGGGGGGGTACAACGCGAACAATAACACTGCAGCGGTGGAGAACTGGTCTCTGGGTGGCAACATGATCGCAGCTTCCGGGACGTTCTGGCAGAACACGTTTTACATCGGCGCAGCGAGTAGCCCCCTTGAAGCGTTTGCTTTCAACACGACGACGGGACTTTTCACTACGACGCCCTCCTCGCAGTCGAATTTTTCGGTGGCTTTCCCGGGACTCACACCAGTGATCTCAGCGGCGGGGACTTCGAACGCCATCCTTTGGACGGTCGACTCATCGAGCAGCGGAACCAATGGCGCTCCCACCGGTCCGGCAGTGCTCTACGCGTTCGATCCCAACAATCTGGCGAATGAACTCTGGGACAGCACGCAGGCAGCAAGCAACCGGGACCAAGCGGGAAACGCCGTGAAATTTGTGGTGCCCACCGTGGCAAACGGCAAAGTATATGTGGGTGGCGTTAATAACTTAACTGTCTACGGATTATTGAGCCTGGCCCCTGCGGCCGCCGCTCCGACGTTCAGCCCTGCGCCGGGAGGATACGCAACCCCCCAAACCGTCAGCATTTCGGATAGCACCTCCGGTGCAACGATATACTACACACTTAATGGAACAACTCCGACAACCTCCTCTAGCGTGTATTCGGGCTCCATAAGCATACCGGCATCAACAACGATCGAAGCGATTGCTGCGGCCCCAGGCTTGAACAACAGCCCCGTGGCCGTGGGTGATTTTACGATCCAGCCGCAAACAGGGAGCATCAGCTTCGTGCAAGTCAATTCGGCCACGCCGCAAGCCGAGGTGAACACGGTCACGGTTCCCTACGCTTCCCCTCAGTTCACGGGTGACTTCAACGTCGTTGTGGTTGGCTGGAACGATGTTTCCAACACGGTGAGTTCCGTTAAGGATACCGAAGGTAACGTTTACACGCTGGCAGTGGGCCCCACGCAGAACTCGACGCAAGGCCTGAGCCAGTCCATCTATTACGCCAAGAACATCAGTGCAGCGCCCGCTGGAGGAAACACGGTGACCGTCACGTTCAGCGGCACCGCAGCTTATCCTGATATTCGCATCCTCGAGTACAGCGGCATTAGTCTCACGAGTCCAGTGGATATCACATCTTCGGGTACGGGCAATAGTGCGAGCAGCAGCACCACCGCCGTGGCTACTACCAACGCAAACGACCTGCTCTTCGCAGCCAACATGGTTTACACGCAAACTATTGGTCCGGGCACCGGATTCACTACGCGCATCACCACTAGCCCCGATGGTGATATTGCCGAAGACCGCCTGGTGGCAGCGACGGGTAGCTACAGCGGGTCGGCTACCTTGAATACGGCCGGACCTTGGGTCATGCAGATGGTCGCATTCTCCGCAGTGGCTACTCCTGGGCCGACGGTGACGAGCGTGTCCCCGAGCAGCGGAGCGGCGGGCGGAGGGACAGCGGTAACGATCACGGGGGCGAACTTTGCCCCGGGAGCCACGGTAATGTTTGGCAGCGCCGGAGCGACAAACGTGGTGGTGTCGAATGCCACAACCATTACGGCGACGACGCCGGCAGGAAGTGCGGGAGCGACGGCCGTAACGGTGACCAATCCGGGTGGGCAGAGCGGGAGTTTGGCAAACGGATTCACTTATGTAGCGGGGCTCTCGGTAACCAGCGTATCGCCGAGCAATGGTCTGCCAGCGGGTGGAACGGCGGTGACGATCACAGGGACGAACTTTGCCTCGGGCGCGACGGTAACGTTTGGCAGCGCCGCGGCGACGAACGTGGTGGTGGTGAGCGCGACGGAGATCACAGCCACGACGCCGGCAGGCAGTGCCGGAGCGGTGTCCGTGATGGTGACCGTCAGCGGGCAGAACGCAAGCCTGGCCAACGGGTTTACTTATGCCGCTCCGCCGACGGTGAGCAGCGTTTCGCCGAATAGCGGGTCCACACTGGGAGGGACGGCAGTCACCATCACCGGCACGAACTTTGCCGCAGGAGCCATAGTGACCTTTGGCGCCGGGCGCCAGGGCGGTGACGGCACTGGGGATGCAACGAACGTGGTGGTAGTTAGCTCGACACAGATCACATGCACGACGCCCGAAAACAACACAGGAGCGGTGACCGTTGCGGTCACGGTGAACGGAGAAACCGCGAGCTTAACGAACGGATTCACTTATGTTGTCGTGCCCACAGTGACAAGCGTGTCTCCGAACAATGGTCCGATAGCAGGTGGCACGGCGGTGACAATCACGGGAACGAACTTCGCCGCGGGAGCGACGGTAACGTTTGGAAGCGCGGCGGCGACAAATGTGGTTGTGGTCAGCAGCACGAGCATTACGGCCACGACACCTGGGGGCAGTGCCGGAGCGGTGAGTGTGACGGTGACTCTCAGTGGACAGAGTGGAGGCCTGGCCAGTGGGTTCACTTACGTCGCGTCGCCGACGGTGACCAGCGTTTCACCGAACACAGGTTCAACGACAGGCGGAACGGCAGTCACGATCACAGGGACAAACTTTGCTTCGGGAGCGAGCGTAACGTTTGGGACTATGGCGGCGACGAAGGTGGTCGTAGTCAGCGGCACAAGCATCACCGCGACGACGCCGGCAGGCAGCGCGGGAGCGGTGACCGTTACCGTCACCAATCCGGGTGCGCTGAGCGGGAGTTTGGCAAACGGATTCACGTACGCAGCCGTACCACCGACGGTAAGCAGCATATCGCCCAACAATGGTCCAACAGCAGGCGGTACGGCCGTGACGATCACTGGGACGAACTTTGCCTCGGGAGCGACGGTGACCTTTGGAGGGGCAGCGGCGACCAACGTGGTGATTGTGAGCGGGACACAGATCACGGCGACCACGCCGGCAGGTAGCGCGGGAGCGGTGACCGTGACGGTAACCGTCAACAGCCAGCCCGGAAGCTTGACCAACGGGTTTACCTACAATGCGGGCGTAGCTATCGGTTTCGGCCAAGTATCTTCGGCAACGCCGCAATCGCCAACAGCGACGGTTCCTGTGGCCTTCTCGGGACCGCAGACGGCGGGGGACCTGAACATCGTGGTGGTTGGATGGAACGATACCACCGCTACGGTGCAATCGGTGAAGGATAGCGCGGGAAATACTTACAATTTGGCGATTGGACCGACGGTCGGGACTGCGCTGCAGCAATCGATCTATTATGCGGCGAACATCGCGGCCGGGAGCAATACGGTGACGGTGACGTTTAACCAGGCCGCGACCTATCCGGACGTACGCATTCTGGAATACCACGGGCTGACGACACTGGATGTGAAGGCAGGAGCAAGCGGGAATAGTGCCATTGCCAGCAGCGGAGCGGCCACCACCAACAGTGCCAACGAGTTGATCTTTGGCGCGAATATGGTTTACACATTGACCGGCGCACCGGGAAGCGGATTTACGTCGCGCATAGTTACTTCGGACGGCGACATTGCAGAAGACATGGTGGCGACGACAGCTGGTAGCAATAGCGCGACAGCGACATTGACCTCCGCTGGACCTTGGGTCATGCAGATGGTGACCTTTACCGGTTCAGGCCCGGTCGTAGGTCCCACTGCACCAACGAACTTGACGGGGCCCGGCCCCATTGTTCAGACCCCGGTGGGTTATTACAACTCGACTTCGCAGACCGTGCATACTACGGCGGCGTTCGATAGTACCGGCGGCGATGCGATCGTGGTGTTCGCCTCTTCCCACGCGGGCGTCACGATGACCCCGTCCGACAGCTTCAACAACACGTGGATTTCTGCTGCTGGTCCAACGAATACCAGCACGGGTTTCGACCTTCGATCTCAGATTTGGTACGCAAAGAATCCGACGGTCGGCTCAGGCCAGACGTTCACTCTCAATCTTTCCGGTTCGGAACCGCTCGTGATGGCGATATTTGTCGTGAAGGGCTCCAATATTCCGGGCCCGATTGACGCTGTCTCCCTGATTGGGGACGATGCCGGGTCGGAGTCACTCAACGTGACCAGCCCGAGCATCACAACTACAATCGGGAACGATCTCTTGATTGGCTTTGCGAAGAGCTCGATTGGCGAAGTCTTTACTTCCGGTCCTGGCTTCTTGGCGCAGCCCACGGCATCCTCGAACTTCCTCGATGCCGAGACCGAGTTGGTCGCACCGCCCGCCGCATATAGTTCGACGTTCACCATCAACGCGGCTGCGACATGGCAAGCAGCAGCGGTTGCTGTGGAGCCCGCGTTGACGTCCGCGAGCAGCTCTCAGATCGCGCTCTCTTGGACAGCTTCGACTGATCCCCTGGGAGTGACCGGATACCGGGTGGAACGGTGCCAAGGTGTCGGGTGTGTGAATTTTACTCAGATATCAACCACGACCAGCACATCTTTCAACGACACAGGACTGACAGCATCGACGACCTACACCTATCGAGTGCGAGCGACTGACACCGCGGGCAACTTGAGTGCTTATTCCAATACGCTCTCGGCCTACACGCAGGCCTCGCAGGTACTCGTTCCCACAGTGACCAGCGTATCGCCGAATAATGGTCCGATAGCAGGCGGCACGGCAGTGACGATCACAGGGACAAGCTTCGCTGCGGGAGCGACGGTGACGTTTGGCGCCGCTGCAGCGACGAACGTGGTGGTGGTGAGCGGGACACAGATCACCGCCACAACACCGGCAGGCAGTGCGGGAGGGGCCACGGTGACGGTAGCCGTCAACAGCCAGTCCGGTAGCCTGACTAACGGATTCACCTACGTTGTCCCAGCCACGGTGAGCAGCCTTTCGCCGAATAGCGGGTCAACAGCGGGCGGGACGGCCGTCACGATCACGGGGACGAACTTTGCCCCGGGAGCGACGGTTACATTTGGCAGTGCTGCGGCGACAAACGTAGTGGTCGTGAGCGGGACACAGATT